>JAESGM010000065.1_pt1 | contig 338471 bp, 333 predicted proteins | sample 9269721 | NCBI WGS metagenome assembly JAESGM01 (sample SAMN15720920, study PRJNA650825) | algae metagenome | isolation source: Komarekiella atlantica HA4396-MV6 and co-occurring heterotrophs from... | place: USA: Theobald House, Kauai, HI | collected 2009-07-29
GGGGGTGTGGGGGGCTCCCCCCCCCCCGGCGGGGGGGTGGGGGGGGGGGCCCCCACGGCGGTTCAGGATCCAGCGCCGCGGTGGACCCCTCCCCAACCCTCCCCTTGCAGGGGAGGGAGAGCATTCAAAACTCCAGCGTCACCGTGACCGGCGCGTGGTCCGACGGCTTGTCCCAGCCGCGGACGTCGCGGCTCACATGCGCGCCGGCGATCGTTCCCTCGAGATCGGGCGTGGTCCAGACATGGTCGAGGCGGCGGCCCTTGTCGGCGGCGGACCAGTCGGGCGAGCGGTAGCTCCACCAGGAATAGACGCGCTCCGGCTCCGGCTTCAGCTTGCGGACGGCGTCGACGAAGCCGCCGTCGCGGCGCAGGCTCTCCAGCCCCTCGGTCTCGATGGGCGTGTGGCTCACCACGTCGAGCAGCGCCTTGTGGCTCCAGACGTCGGTCTCGTAGGGCGCGATGTTGAGGTCGCCGACGAGGATACTGCGGGTCCTCGCGGCGCGGCCGTTGCGGGCCCAGGCCGCCATGTCGGCGATGAAGTCGAGCTTGTGGCCGAATTTGTCGTTGGCCTCGCGGTCCGGCAGGTCGCCACCGGCGGGCACGTAGAAATTATGGATCGCCAGGCCCGCGGCGGCGCCCGCCTCGTCGCCCAGCGTCGCCGCGATGTGGCGGGCGTGGTCCTGGCCCCGGTACTGGCCGCCGAAGGTCAGGCGGGCTTCGTCGACGAGCGGGAAGCGCGAGAAGATCGCGACGCCGTTGTAGCTCTTCTGGCCGGTGAAGACGAAGTGGCGGAAGCCCATCGCCTTGACGGCGGCCAGCGGGAACTGGTCGTCGGGGCACTTGGTCTCCTGCAGGCACAGGACGTCGGGCGCGCGCTCCGCGACGAAGCGCGCGACGAGATCGATTCGGAGCCGAACCGAATTGATGTTCCAGGTCGTGACGGTGAGGCGCATGGTCCCGGGCCCGCCGGACGGCGGATCAGACCTGCGCCTGGACCCCGCCCTGCTCGCCCATGCGCTGCTGGTAGAGCGCGCCGAAGTCGATCGGGTCGATGTAGAGCGGCGGGAAGCCGCCGTTGCGCACGCCGTCGGCGATGATCTGGCGCGCGAAGGGGAAGAGCAGCCGCGGGCACTCGATCATCACCACAGGGCCCAGCTGGTCCTGCGGGATGTTGATGGCGCGGAAGATGCCGCAATAGGTGAGGTCGAAGCGGAAGAGCGTGCCCTGGCCCTCACCGGCGCCGCCCTCGAGCTTGAGCTCGACCTCGAAGTCGGCCTCCGCGAGCTGGCGCGCGTTGACGTTGACCTGGATGTTGATCTGCGGCGCGTTCTGCTGCGGGCCGAGCGAAGCGGGCGCGTTGGGGTTCTCGAAGGAATAATCCTTGATGTACTGCGCGAGCGCGTTCAGCGCCGGGGCCCCGCCCATCTGCGGGTCCTGGGCACCCTGCGCGCCGATGGCGCCGTTTCCGTTGGTCGACATGCAACGTCCTCGCGTTCTCGAAATCCAGCTGTTGCGAGGGCGCTAGCACTGTCGGGATGGCGGGGCAAGCGGCGGGACCCTTGATCCCTCCCCGCTTGCGGGGAGGGTGGCCGGCGAAGCCGGACGGGTGGGGCTCTTCCCCCTCAGTCACGGCTGCGCCGTGACAGCTCCCCCGCGACGCGGGGGAGCATCCGGCGTCAGCTCTCCTTGAAGCCGTAGTCCGGGATGCCCTGCTCGTTGCCGTAGTACTTGTAGGGCAGGAACTTGCCGGACATCGTGATCTTCACGCGGTCGCCCTTCGGGTTGGCGACGCGCTCGAAATCGAAGTCGAAGTCGATCGCGGACATGATGCCATCGCCGAATTCCTCCTCGATCAGCGCCTTCCAGGCGGGACCGTTGACCATCACCATTTCGTAGAAGCGGTAGATCAGCGGGTCGGTCGGCGGCATCGGCGTGCCCGTGCCGCGGTAGGGCACCTCGTTCAGCATTGCCTCCTCGGCGGGGCTGAGCCCGAAGAGGTCGGCGGCGCGCTTCGCCAGGGGCTTCACGAGCTTCATCTGGCCAAGCAGGGCGCCGACGACCATGACGGGCGCCATGCCGCCGATCTCGTCGGTGATGTACTTCCAGGTCCAGCCCTTCTCGCGCTTGATGTCGAGGATCTTCTCGGTGAGATCGGCGCGCTTCATGGATACGTCTCCTTGGTTGCCGTTGTCGGTCTGTGATGCGTGCAGGCGGTCCGGACTCAGGCCGCCTTCTTGCCTGAGTTGCTCGGCGGCACGGGCAGGGGCTGCGCCGCCGGACGGACCAGGGGCGGCTTGCGCCGGTCGTAATCGGCCGGCACCTCGTCGCGGAAGGTCTTGGACCGCGTCACGAGGAAGTCGATCAGGTGGTTGCGCAGCGCATAGTAATGCGGGTGCTTGTGGACCTCGTGGCGGGCGCGGTCCTTCGGCAGCGGGTTCTCGACGATCTCAGCCACCATGGCGCCGGGGCCGTTGGTCATCAGGATGATCTTGTCGGCGAGATAGATCGCCTCGTCGACATCGTGGGTGATCATGAAGACGGTCTGGTCGGTGTCGAGGCAGATGCGGCGGACCTCGTCCTGCAGGTTGCCGCGGGTCAGCGCGTCCAACGCCGAGAAGGGTTCGTCCATCAGCAGGATCTTCGGCTCGATCGAGAGCGCGCGGGCGATCCCGACGCGCTGCTTCATGCCGCCGGAGAGCTGGGCCGGCTTCTTCAGCTCGGCGCCGGCGAGGCCGACGAGCGCGATCGCCTTTCTTGCATGCGCCTCGACCTCAGCCCGGCTCCAGTCCGGCCATTTCGAGGAGACGGCGTAGGCGACGTTGCCGAGCACGCTCCGCCAGGGGAGCAGCGCGTGGCTCTGGAAGATGACGGCGCGGTCGAGAGAGGGACCCTCGATCGCCTTGCCGTCGACCACGGCCACGCCGTCGTCCGGCGCGTCGAGGCCGGCGAGGATGTTGAGGACCGTCGTCTTGCCGCAGCCCGAATGGCCGATCATGCAGGCGAACTCGCCCTTCGCGATCGGGAACCAGACGTCCTCGAACACCGCGGTCGGCGCGCCGCCGCCGGGGGCCGGGAAGCGGCGGGCGATCCCCTCGATGGAGATGTAGCGGTCGGACATCTGACTCACTCGGGATAGGTGACGAGGCGCTGCGCCTGGGCGAGGCACTGGTCGAGGATCATGCCGACGATGCCGATCACGAGGATCGAGGTGATCACGTTGGCGATCGACAGGTTGTTCCACTCGTTCCAGACGAAGTAACCGATGCCGGTGCCGCCCACGAGCATCTCGGCCGCCACGATGACGAGCCAGGCGATGCCGATCGAGATGCGCATGCCGGTCAGGATCGTGGGCGCCGCCGCCGGCAGGATCACCGTGAAGGCGCGGCGCAGCGGGCCGACCTCGAGCGTGCGGGCGACGTTCAGCCATTCCTTGCGGACGCTCGCCACGCCGAAGGCCGTGTTCACGAGCATCGGCCAGAGCGAGCAGATGAAGATCACGAAGATCGAGGAGATGGCGCTGTCCTTGATCGTGTAGAGCGCGAGCGGCATCCAGGCGAGCGGCGAGACCGGCTTCATCACCTGGATGAAGGGATCGAGCGCGCGGCTCATGAGCGGCGACATGCCGATGAGGAAGCCGAGCGGAATGGCGACCAGCACCGCGATGCCGTAGCCGAGCAGCACGCGGCCGATCGAGTAGGCGAGCTGGATGCCGATGCCCTTGTCGTTGGGGCCGCGGTCGTAGAAGGGCTCCTTCAGGTGGCTCCCGATCTTGGCGAGCACGTCGAGGGGTCCCGGCATCGCGGACTTGCCGGTGGAGGCGGCCGCGCCGATCAGCTTGGCATATTCGGGATCGACATTGGCCGCCGGCCCGCCGCCCGACGAGACGCCGATGTGCCAGGCGAGGCCGAAGACGAGGAGGATCAGCAGCGAGACGAGCGCGGCGCGCGCCTGCAGGGGGAGGGCGCGGGTCATGCGGGCCGTGCTCCAACGTCATGGACGGGCCTGACCCGTCCATCCACGTCTGTTCGACGCTGGAAGGAAGACGTGGATGGCCGGATCAAGTCCGGCCATGACGACAGGATGGCCATCGTCACGACCGCTTGATCGCGAAGGAGGCGAGATACTCCGCCGGCTTGGCCGGATCGAAGGGCTTGCCCATGACCGAGAAGGTCTTGGTCGAGGCCTCGGGCGGCGTCAGGCCCATGTCCTTCATCAGCTTCTTGGCGTCGGTCATGAGATAGACCTGGTCGGCGACGGCCTTGTAGTCGACGTCGCCCTTGATCTGGCCCCAGCGCTTCATCTGGGTGAGGATCCAGATGGCGAAGCTGTCCCAGGGAACGGGGTCGAAATTGATGCGGTTGGCGTCGCGCTTCACCTGGCCGAGGCCGTCGGCGTAGGTGCCGGTGAGGATCTGCTCCAGCACGGTCTGGGGCTGGTTGAGGTAGTTCGCCGGCGCGATCGCCTCGGCGATGCCCTTCCGGTTCTCGGGCTTCGACGCATAGACCGTGGCGTCGATGATCGCCTTCAGGAGCGCCGCGTAGGTGTTGGGCATCTGCGTGACGAATTCGCGGCTCGCCGCGAAGGCGCAGCAGGGATGGCCGTCCCACAGTTCCTTCGAGAGGATGTGGATGAAGCCGACGCCGTCGAAGACCGCGCGCTGGTTGAAGGGGTCCGGTCCCAGGAAGCCGTCGATGTTGTCGGCGCGCAGGTTCGCGACCATCTCCGGCGGCGGCACGGAGCGGATCTGCACGTCCGTGTCGGGATCGAGGCCGTGCTCCGCGAGATAATAGCGCAGCAGGTAATTGTGCATGGAATAGTCGAAGGGCACCGCGAACTTGAAGCCCTTCCAGCTCTTCGGATCGCGCTTGTCCTTGTGCTTCATGGCGAGCGTGATCGCCTGGCCGTTGATGTTCTCGACCGCCGGCATTGTGTAGGGGATCGGGTTCGAGCCCACGCCGAGGCTGATCGCCAGCGGCATCGGCGCCAGCATGTGGGCGGCGTCATATTCCTTGTTCAGCGTCTTGTCGCGGATCACCGCCCAGCCCGCGGTCTTGATGACCTCCACGTTGAGGCCCTGCTTCGTGTAGAAGCCCATGGGCGAGGCCATGATGATCGGCGTGGCGCAGGTGATCGGGATGAAGCCGATCTTCAGGTCCTTCTTCTCGGGTGGCGCGCCCTGCGCGAAGACATCCGTCGCGGCGGCGATCGGGAAGGCGGCGGCGACCGCGGCCGAGGCGGCGGTGGCGCCGACGGCCTGCAGGAAGCGGCGGCGCTCGGCGTCGACGGGGAAGATCGCGCGCATCACGGCGCCCTCGACCACGCGCTTCAGGCGCAGCGCCTCGTCGGCCGCCGCGGCGGCGGCCTGGGCGGCGTCATGCTCGGCCTGGCTGCCATGGGCGCCGCAGGCGCAGCCCCGGCGGGACAGTCGGTGCTTCAGGCTGAAGGCATCGCGGAACGAGGACATCGGACGGACTCCCGGGGTGAACCGGAAGCGCCGTGTGCAATGGCCGTGCCATAGGTATTTTCCAATATGCGCGGGCGGGGGAACCGGCAGCGGCCCGGCAGAGCCTGCCTGAAATTGAGGCGTCTGCTGCCGAAAGCGGCGCTACTCCGCGTCGATCGTCCTGCGGCGGATGCGGTTCTGGGGACCCGAGACGTCGCGCCATTCCTCGGCCGAGAGCTGGATCTCGCGCGGATTCACCGGCTTGGCGCCGCTGCGGGCGACGAGCCAGCGGCGGACGGAGGGCGTCAGCAGGGCGAGGCCGCCGATGCCTGTCAGGAAGCCCGGGGCGACGAGGAGCGCGGCGCCCATCCCCTTCAGCGAGGCCTCGGCCGCGGCCGCGCCTTCGAGCCGGAAGACCGCGCCGCCCTGCCGCAGGAGGTCGAAGAGCTTGCGCGTCAAGACGCGCTTGACGAAGACCACGCCGAGCACGCTTTTCATGACCAGCAGGAAGAAGGCGAGGCCGCCGCCGGTCCAGCCCGCGACGAGGTTGAACAGGACGATCTCGCCGGCGATCCAGAGCGCGAAGACCAGCAGGCCGGGCAAAGGCAGTCGCACGTCCTCAGCGCCTCCTCGCGTGAGCATCCTTGCAGGGCGCCGCCGCAAAGCTCGGACGGCGGCCGGTAAGGCCGAATCTTCGTCCGGGGTCTGGCGGATGACAGCCCGCACACCATATGCGAAGGAAAGCACTTCGTTTCAAGGCGCGTTGGCCTCTGGAAACCTCGCGCGGCAAGGATCCTGCATACGATGTCTGGCGGCAATGACCTCATCCTGACGCTGGTTTTTCTCGGCCTCGCCGTCTTCGTGATCGTCAAGCTGCGCTCGGTGCTGGGCACGCGCACCGGCTTCGAGCGTCCGCCCGAGGCGATCCGCCGCGAGATGGAGGAGCGTCAGCGCGGCGCGCAGCCGCAGGACAACGTCGTCTCCTTTCCCAACGCACAGCCGAACGGCGTCCGTCCGCCGCCGCTGCCGGACCAGCCGGAGATGACGCAGGCCGACCGCTGGAAGGGCGTGGCGGAGCCGGGCACGCCGCTCGCCGACGGCCTCGACGCCGTGCTGGCCGCCGATCCGACGTTCGACGCGAAGGAATTCGTCGGCGGCGCGCGCGGGGCCTACGAGATGATCGTGCTCGCCTACGCCAAGGGCGACCGCAAGACCCTCAAGACCTTCCTCGCGAAGGATGTCTATGATGGTTTCGCCCAGGCGATCTCCGAGCGCGAGGGCCGCGGCGAGACGGCGGAGACGACCTTCGTCTCGATCGACAAGGCCAATCTGATCGCCGCCGAGATGCGCGACAAGTTCGCGCATGTGACCGTGAGCTTCGGCTCGAAGATCATCACGGCGGTGCGCGACAGGACGGGCGCCGTCGTCGACGGCAGCGCCGACAAGATCGTCGACGTCAACGACATCTGGACCTTCGCGCGCGACACGACCTCGCGCGATCCGAACTGGAAGCTGGTGGCCACCGAGAGCAACGGCTGAGCCTTGATCCGGCGGACGGCGATCGCCCTCGTCGCCGCCGCCTTGATCGCCTCCCTGCCCGCCTGCATGACCGCCGCCGCCGATCCCCTCCCGACCTTGAACGATGCGACGGCGCGGCCGGTCGCCTTCGCCGACCTTCCCGCCTGGGCCGCGGACGATCATCTCGCGGCCTGGCGCCTGTTCGAGCGCCATTGCGCCGCGCTGGCCGGGGGAGCGGCCGTGCTGCGCGAGGGGGCGAAGGCGCCCGAGGCGCTGCGCGCGGTCTGCCGCGAGGCGCTGGCGGCGAAGGTGAGCGACAGCGCGGGCGCGCGCCTCTTCCTCGAACGCTGGTTCGACCCGGTCGAGATCACGCCCGCGAGCGGATCCGGCTTCCTCACGGGCTATTACGAGCCGGAGACCGAGGGCTCGCCCGAACGGACGGACGCCTTCCGCGCGCCGCTGCTGGCGCGGCCGCCCGATCTCGTCACCATCCCGCAGGGCGAGACGCGTCCGAACGTGCCGGAGGGCTTCGCGGCGGCGCGGCAGCGGGCGGACGGCGGATTCGAACCCTATCCCGACCGCGCCGCGATCTGGCGCGGCGAGCTCGGCGACCTCGGGCGGCCGATCCTCTGGCTGCGCGACGAGGTCGAGGTTTTCTTCATGCAGGTGCAGGGCTCCGGCCGCGTGCGCCTGCCCGACGGAAAAACGGTGCGCATCGCCTATGCCGGGCGCAACGGCCATCCCTACAGCTCGATCGGCCGCATCATGGTGCGTGATGGGCTGCTGCCGCTGGCCGAGGCGCAGCTCGAGGGCATCAAGGGCTGGCTGCGCGCCAACCCGGAGGAGGGACGGCGCGTCATGGGGATGAACGCATCCTATGTGTTCTTCCGCATCGCCGACGAACTGCCGGAGGAGGCCGGTCCCATCGGCGGCGCGGGCCTGCCGCTGACGCCCTGGCGCTCGATCGCGGTCGATCGCACGCTCTGGGCCTATGGCCTGCCGGTCTGGATCGAGGCCACGCTGCCGCGCGGCGATGCGCCGGGCGAGCCCTTCGCGACGCTGACCATCGCGGAGGATACGGGCTCCGCCATCCTGGGGCCGGCGCGGGCCGACCTCTACCATGGGTCCGGGGCCGAGGCCGGACGGCGCGCGGGGGCGCTCCGGCATCCGATGCGCTTCGTCGTCCTCTGGCCGCGGTCCGCGCCCCGATGAGACGGCGCAAGGAGCTGTCGGCGGAGGAGCTGGCGCTCTGGGCGCATGTGGCGTCGAGCGTCAGGCCGCTGCCCGGCCGCCGCGCGCCGCAGGCCGGCGCGCTGGAGCCGCCGCCGCAGAAGGAGGTGAAGCTCGAGGGCTTCGCCATCGGCGGCGCGCTGCCCGCGCCGAAGCCTTCCGGGCTGAAACCGCTGGTGCCGCTGGAGCGGCGCATGCGCAGCCGGGTCACCCGCGGCCTTTCGCCGATCGACGGCGTGCTCGACCTGCATGGGCTGCGGCAGGACGAGGCGCACCGCGCGCTGCTCGAGTTCATCCGCCGCAAGAGCCACGAGGGCGCGTCGGTCGTGATGGTCATCACGGGCAAGGGCGGGGGCGGGCGAACCGCGGAGACCGAGCGCGGCGTGCTCAAGCGGCTGGTGCCGCACTGGCTCGCCGATCCGATCCAGCGCCGCTACGTGCTCGGCTACGAGGACGCGGCGCAGAAGCACGGCGGCTCGGGCGCGCTCTATGTGCGGCTCAGGCGGCCGAGGGAGCCGTAAGCAGCGGGAGAAGGTTTAAGAGCTTTATATTCTTCTCGAATTCGGCAATTCGAGAACCCTCTCCCCGCTGGCGGGGAGAGGGCAGGGTGAGGGGCCTGGGTGATTTCACGCCGTGCGAACTCACCCGGCCCCTCTTCCTGTCCTTCTCCCCGTGCAACGGGGAGAAGGGACGCTCGGTATCGTCAGTGCGAGGCTAAATCCTCGTCCTTCGACAAGCTCAGGATGAGGATTTTGGTGTTGGGAGCTCCCAACCACCCTGGGTTGTCTATCCCTCCCGGTCGCCGCGCTCCCTGAGCAGCGTCAGGATCGCGGCGCGGAATTCGGCGATGCCGTCGCCGGCCTCGGACGAGGTCATCAGCACCTCCGGATAGGCCGCGACGCGCCGCGCGATCTGCTCCGTCACCTCGGCCAAGCGATGCTCGCGGGCGGCGGGCTTCAGCTGGTCGGCCTTGGTGAGCACGATCTGGTAGGAGACGGCGGCGCGGTCGAGGAGCGACAGGATCTCGAGGTCGAGGTCCTTGAGGCCGTGGCGGCTGTCGATCAGCACATAGACGCGGGCGAGGCTGGCCCGGCCGCGCAGGTAATCCTGGATCAGCTGGGTCCAGTTGTTGCGCTTCTCCTTCGAGACGGCGGCGAAGCCGTAGCCCGGCATGTCGACGAGGCGGAAGCGTCCCGCCACGTCGAAGAAATTGAGCTGCTGCGTGCGGCCGGGCGTGTGCGAGGTGCGCGCCAGCGCATTGCGGCCGGTGACCGCGTTGATCAGCGACGACTTGCCGACGTTGGAGCGTCCGGCGAAGGCGATCTCCGGCACGCCGATCGGCGGCAGGCCGTCGATCCTGTCGGCGGCCCAGATGAAGTCGGCCTCCCCGGCGAAGAGCTTGCGGGCGGCTTCGGCGAGGGCGGGGTCGGGTTGCATGTCTCTACTGCGTCCTTCGAGGCTCGCCTTCGGCTCGCACCTCAGGATGAGGTGGCTCCGAGCCTTGCACAACGGTCCTCATCCTGAGGTGCTTCGCGTAGCGAAGCCTCGAAGGACGCACAACCCTCACGCCGGCTCGGCGTTGCGGCGCTCCATCATCGCCTTGAAGGCGGGGCGGGCCTGGCAGGCCTCGATCCAGGCCTTGAGCGCCGGCCGGCTGGCGAAGAGCTCCTTCGCGGGCTGGGCGTAGCGCACGACCTCCGCGAGGTTGATGTCGGCCACGGTAAAGCGGCCGCCCACGACGAATCCGCCGTTCTCCGCGAGATGCTTGTCCAGAACGTCGAAGGGCTGCTGGATGCCGGCGAGCGCGGCCTTCAGCTGCTCCGGGTTCCGCTCGGGCTCGGGCTTGCCGATGGTGTTGTAGAGGATCGCGATCGTGTGCGGCTCGCATTCGGTCATGGCCCAGAGCGACCACATGGTCATCAGGCCGTCCTCCGCGACATCCTTCGGCCCCAGCGGTCCGCCGACCTTCTTGGCGAGGTAGAGGTTGATGGCGAGGCTCTCGTTCAGCACGAGGTCGCCGTCGGCGAGCGCCGGGATGCGGGCGTTGGGGTTGATGCGCTTGAACTCGGGCGAGGCCGTGTGCATCGGCGCGCCCGGTGCGTTCGGATCGGGCAGGCGATAGACCTGGATCACCGGCACATGCTCGTAGGGGACGCCCAGTTCGTCGAGGAGCCAGACGTTGCGCGTGGCGCGCGAGCGGAGGACGCCGTAGAGCTTCAGAGCCATTTTCTGTTCCTGTCGTTGCCGCCCGCACTTGGCCCGAGCGGAGCGCGAAATCCATCGCATTTCGCTGATGCGTCCATCACGGACGCTTCTGTCGCGGCGTCAGCGCCGCATCGCCTGCCGGATGCCGAGGATGTCCGCCGCCTTCAGGACATGCGCGAGAACGAGATGGAGCAGGATGCTGCCGCCCACGATCAGGCCCAGCGTGGCGGCGCGGATCGCGAGCGGCTGGCCGGTCTTCAGGAACCCGCGCAGGAGCGCATCCATCGCCAGCATGGCGAGCCCGCTGAGGGCGGCGACCGCGAGCACCCGCGGCAGGCGCCGGCGCGCCAGCGCGTCCAGCGTGAAACTGCCGCTCCGCCACAGGAGCAGGAAGAGGACGGCGGCGTTGGTGGCGGCCGAGGCCGCGACGCCCATGGCCGCCGCCTGCGATCCGAAGCGGGGCTGCAGCGCCAGCGCCACCGCCACGTTGGCGGCGAGGCCGAAGGCGGCGGCCAGCATCGGCCCCCGCATGTCCTCCCGCGCGAGAAAGGCCGGCAGCAGCACCTTGACCAGCACGAAGGCGGGCAGGCCGGCCGCCAGCGCCCTGAGGACGGCGGCGACGGCGTTGGAATCGAGGGCCGTGAAGGCGCCCCTTTCGTAGAGGATGCCGACGATCGGCTTGGCGAAGAGCGCGAGGCCCATGGCGGCGGGCAGCGCCACGAGCAGCGCGAACTCGAGCGCCCGGCTCTCCGCCGCCCGCGCCGCCTCGATCTCGCCGCCCGCGAGATGGCGGGAGACGGCGGGCAGCAGCACGACGCCGACTGCGGCCACGACGAAGCCGAGCGGCAGCTGGAAGATGCGGTCGGCGAAATAGAGCCAGGAGACGGCGGAGGGCGTGGATGACGACATCTGCGCCGCGACCAGCATGTTGATGGGACCAGAGCCGACGACCGCGATGCCGGGCAGCGCGATCAGCATCAGGCGGCGCACGTCGGCGTCGAGGCGGGGCCAGCGCGGCCGCAGGCGATAGCCCGCGACGCGGGCGGCGATCGTCACCGCCGCGAGATTGACGAGGCCCGCGACCGGCACTGTGGCAACGAGCACGAAACCGGCTTCGCGCGTCCCGCGCAGACCCGCCGCGAGGCAATAGAGCAGCGCCAGGATGAGCAGCACATTGACGATGACCGGCGCCCAGGCGGCGACCGCATAACGGCCGATCGCGTTCAGCGTGCCGCTGAAGGTGGCGACGAGCAGGACGATGGCGACGAAGGGAAAGACGATGCGCCCGAAGGCGACGGCATCGGCGGCCTTGGCCGGGTCGGCGGCAAATCCGGGCGCGACCGCGCCGATCAGGGCCGGCATGGCGACTTCGCCGGCGAGCAGGATCAGGAGGCCGAGGCCCGCGAGGAAGGACAGCGCGGACTCGGCGAAGCGCGCCGCGGATTCCGGGCCGCCCTCCGCCTCGCGCCGGGTGAAAATCGGCACGTAGGCGGCGTTGAAGGCGCCCTCGCCGATGATGCGGCGGAAGAGATTGGGGATCAGGAAGGCGGCGACATAGGCGTCGGCCACGGCGCCGGCGCCCAGCACCGCCGCCACCAGCATGTCGCGCAGGAAGCCGGTCAGCCGCGAGGCCAGCGTCGCCGCGCCGACGATCGTGAAGTTCCTGCCGAGATTCCCGCCCGCGGACGCCGCCATGCCGCCCTGTCTGCCGCATCGGCCGCGGCAAGGGAATGGTGATGCGGTTGCCGCGGGTTAAGGGCCAAACGCCGGAGCCCCCTCACCCCACCCTCTCCCCCTCGGGGAGAGGGCCTAGAGCTCAGCGCGTTTTCACGGCAGCGCCACCATCGCCGTCATGGCCGCGCTTGACGCGGCCATCCACGTCTTCGACGCCAAAAGACGTGGATGGACGGGTCAAGCCCGTCCATGACGTGTTTCCTCGAGATCGCGCCCTCCTTTAACGTGACCTCGGTTCGATCAAGCCGCCTGCCCCAATCCGATCGGGCAGCTCACGCCGGTGCCGCCGAGGCCGCAATAGCCGCCGGGGTTCTTGGCGAGATACTGCTGGTGGTAGCTTTCCGCGAAATAGAAGGGCGGGGCCTCCATGATCTCGGTCGTGATCGCGTCGTAGCCGGCCTTCGCCAGCCGCTCGCCATAGGCCGCCTTCGCGGCCTCCGCCGTCGCCAGCTCGCCATGCTCCGAGACATAGATGCCGGAGCGATATTGCGTGCCGACGTCGTTGCCCTGGCGCATGCCCTGGGTCGGATCGTGGTTCTCGAAGAAGACCTGGAGCAGCCGCTCGAGGGACAGCTTCGCCGGATCATAGACCACCAGCACCACCTCGTTGTGGCCCGTGCGTCCGGAGCAGACCTCCTCGTAGGTGGGGTTCGGCGTATAGCCCGCGGCATAGCCGACGGCCGTCACATGGATCCCGTCGCCGAGCTCCCAGAACTTCCGCTCCGCGCCCCAGAAGCAGCCCATGCCGACGACGAGCTGCTTCAGGCCCGCCGGATAGGGGCCCTTCAGCGGCGCGCCGTTGACGAAATGCCGCTCGGCCGTGGGCAGCGGCTCGGCACGGCCGGGCAGCGCCTCCTGCGGGCGGGGCATCTCGGCCTTCTTTCTGAGGAAGAACATGGTGGTCTCCTGCTCGATGATCGTTCGGGCCGGCCTCAAGCCACCCTCCAACCGTCCTCATCCTGAGGAGCCCGCTGCAAGCGGGCGTCTCGAAGGACGCACGACGGTGGTGCGTGCTTCGAGACGCGACCTCCGGTCGCTCCTCAGCATGAGGAAACTGGCGGATGGCACGAACGGTGCCAGCGTCAGGGTCTCAAGATAGGTGACTGAAGGCCAAACCGGAATGATCCCCGGCATCACGCCTGCGTGTCGGAAAGTTCACGTGAGAACCCTGGCCCGCCCTTTGCAGGCGTGGGGTGGCGTGCCATGTTCCAGCCCGGCATGCCCTCGCGGCATGGGCTTCGACGTCAGGGAGACGATCTAATGAGGACGACCATTCTCGCGGCGATGGCCGTTGCCATGCTCGGCGGCACCGCCATCGCGCAGGAGTTCAAGCCGGCGATCGTGTTCGATCGCGGCGGCAAGTTCGACAAATCCTTCAACGAGGCCGCCTACAACGGCATCGAGAAGTTCAAGAAGGAGACGAACACCGATTATCGCGACTTCGAGATCACCAACGACGCGCAGCGCGAGCAGGCGATGCAGCGCTTCGCGCGCGACGGGCACAATCCCGTCATCGTGATCGGCTTCTCCTTCGGCACGACGCTCGAGAAGGTGGCGAAGGAATTCCCCAACACGCGCTTCACCATCATCGACAGCAAGATCGACGCGCCGAACGTGCGCTCGGCCCTCTTCACCGAGCATGAGGGCTCGTACCTCGTCGGCATGATGGCGGCCATGGCCTCCAAGTCCAACAAGGTCGGCTTCATCGGCGGCATGGACATCCCGCTGATCCGCAAGTTCGCCTGCGGCTACGTGCAGGGCGTGAAGGCCGCGAAGCCCGGCACCGAGGTGATCCAGAACATGACCGGCACCACCGGCGCCGCCTTCAACGACCCGGCCAAGGGCGCGGAGCTCGCCAAGTCGCAGCTCGATCGCGGCGCGGACGTGATCTACCATGCGGCCGGCGGCACCGGCATCGGCGTGCTGCGCACGGTCGCGGACGCCGGCAAGCTCGGCATCGGCGTCGATTCCAACCAGAACGGCCTGCATCCGGGCAAGGTGCTGACCTCGATGCTGAAGCGCGTCGACGTTGCCGTCTATTCGACGCTGCAGGATGCCAAGGCGGGCAAGTGGACGCCGGGCGTCACGGTCTACGGCCTCGCCCAAGACGGCGTCGGCTACGCCATGGACGACAACAACAAGGCGCTGGTCACGGCCGAGATGAAGGCCGCCGTCGACAAGGCCGCCGCCGACATCAAGGCGGGGACCGTGAAGGTGCACGACTACATGTCGAACTCGGCCTGCCCGGTGCAGTGAGGCGCGGGCGATGCGGCGGCTCCCCGCGGAGCCGCCGTTTCCCGGCTGGAGGACGACGACATGGCGGACGGCAAGGTCAAGGGACCGGCATCCTATTTTCCCTCCATCGAGAAGACCTACGGCCGGCCCATCGCCGAATGGCAGGCGCTCATCCGCGGCCAGGCCGGCAGGAAGCACATGGAGATCGTCGCCTGGCTCAAGAGCGAGCACGGGCTCGGCCATGGCCACGCCAACGCGCTCGTGGCGGCGACGCTCGCGAAAGGGGACTGACGGCGTGGAGGGAGCAAGGCACTTGTTCCCTCTCCCCGCGGGCGGGGAGAGGGTTAGGGTGAGGGGCCCGGTGAGGCCGCGCTGCGCTCACCCTGCCCCTCACCCCGGCCCTCTCCCCCCAGGGGGGGCGAGGGAGAAGATGCGCCCATGACTCCCGCCCTCGAACTCGTCGGCATCGACAAGCGCTTCGGCACGGTCCATGCCAACAAGGCGGTCGACCTTGCCGTCATGCCGGGTTCCGTCCACGGCATCGTGGGCGAGAACGGGGCGGGCAAGTCGACGCTGATGTCGATCGTCTACGGCTTCTACGAGGCCGATGCGGGCGAGATCCGGGTCAAGGGCAAGCCGGTGCGCATCGCCTCCTCGCAGGACGCGATCGCCGAAGGAATCGGCATGGTGCACCAGCATTTCATGCTGGTGGAGACGATGACGGTGCTGGAGAACGTCATCCTCGGCGCCGAGGGCGGGCGGATGCTGGCGGAAGGCGAGGCCGCGGCGCGCAAGGCGCTGGCGGAGCTCGGCCAGCGCTACGGCCTCACCGTCGATCCGGACGCCGTGGTCGGCGAGCTCACCGTCGGCCTGCAGCAGCGGGTCGAGATCATCAAGGCGCTCTACCGGGGCGCCGACATCCTCATCCTCGACGAGCCGACGGCGGTGCTGACGCCGGCGGAGGCGGACCAGCTCTTCGCGCTGACGAAGGCGCTGAAGGCGCAGGGCAAGACCGTCATCCTCATCACGCACAAGCTGCGCGAGATCATGGCCGCCACGGACCGGGTCTCGGTGATGCGGCGCGGCGAGATGGTGACGACGCTCGAGACGGCGCAGACCAGCCCCGCCGCCATCGCCGAGGCGATGGTGGGGCGGCGCGTGCTCCTGCAGGTCGAGAAGAAGCCGGCCCGGCCCGGCAACGTGCTCCTCGACGTGCAGGACCTCACCGTGAAGGACGGGCAGGGCGTGACGCGCCTCGACCGCGCGACCTTCCAGATCCGGGCCGGCGAGGTGGTCGGCATCGCCGCCGTCTCGGGCAACGGGCAGAGCGAACTGCTGGAGGCGCTCTCCGGGATGCGGCCGGCGACGGGCCGGATCGCCGTCAGCGGCGTCGCCGTCGATCCGACGCGGCCGGACCCCGCCGCGATGCGGGAGCGCCGGCTCCTGCATGTGCCGGAGGACCGGCATCGGGTCGGGCTGGTGCTGCCCTTCGCCGCCGCCGAGAGCGGCATCCTCGGCCATCACGGCGACCGGCGCTTTCTCAGGGGCGCGCTCATGAACCATGCCGCCGTCGCGCGGGACGCCGCCGCCAAGATGGAGGCCTACGACGTGCGGCCGCCGCTGCCGTCGCTGCGCACCTCGAAATTCTCCGGCGGCAACCAGCAGAAGATCGTGCTCGCGCGCGAGATGGAGCGGGACCCGCTCGTCCTCCTCGTCGGCCAGCCGACGCGCGGCGTCGACATCGGCGCCATCGAATTCATCCACAAGCGCATCATCGCCATGCGCGACGCCGGCTGCGCGGTGCTGCTCGTCTCGGTCGAGCTCGAGGAGATCATGAGCCTTTCCGACCGGATCATCGCGATGTGCGGCGGAAGGATCACGGGCGAGCGCCTGCCGTCCGAGACGGACGAGCGGGAGCTCGGCCTGCTCATGGGCGGCGGGCTGGCGGAGGCGGCGTGATGGGGGGTGGCATCGGCGTTGTGCGTCCTTCGAGGCTCGCCTGCGGCGAGCACCTCAGGATGAGGAACCTTGCGCCTGGCCGGTTCCTTCTCCCCTTGCGGGAGAAGGTGGTCGCCGGATGGCGACCGGATGAGGGGTCTGGCGTCAGCCATCCCCCGATTCGGCTTGAATCGACCGTAGGAGGCTCGCTTCGCGAGGCCCCTCATCCGACCCTCGCTGACGCGAGGGCCACCTTCCCCCGCAAGGGGGGAAGGAATGGGGCGTCGCGATGAGCCGCCCGGTCGAACTCCCGCGCTGGGCGGACGTGGCGCTGGTGCCTGCGCTCACCGTGATGACGGCGTTCCTCGTCTCGGGGCTGGTCGTTCTAGCGATCGGCGAGAACCCGCTGGAGGCGATCGGGCTCCTGCTGAAGGGCGCGCTCGGGTCGAAGGCGGGCTGGGGCTATACGCTCTATTACACGACCGGCTTCATCTTCACCGGGCTTGCCGTGGCGATCGCCTTCCAGGCGGGGCTCTTCAACATCGGCGGCGAGGGGCAGGCGACGCTGGGCGGGCTCGGCGTCGTGCTGTTCGTCTTCTCGTTCGAGTTCCTGCCGGCCCTGCTGCTCGTGCCGCTCGGTGTCATCGGCGCAGCCCTCTTCGGCGCGGCCTGGGCCTTCGTGCCGGGCTACCTGCAGGCGAAGCGCGGCAGCCACGTGGTCATCACCACGATCATGTTCAACTTCATCGCGGCGACGCTGATGGTCTACCTGCTCGTCAACGTCATGGGCCGGCCGGGCTCCATGGCGCCGGAGACGCGCAACATCGCGCCCCATGCGGTGGCGATCCCGATGAACGTGTTCCTGGCGCAGTTCGGCATCACCTTCCCGAAGACGCCGCTGAACGTCTCCTTCTTCCTGGCGCTGATCGCGGCGGTCGGCGTCTGGCTGCTCGTCTGGCACACGCGGCTCGGCTACGAGATCCGGGTCGTGGGCGCCTCGCCGCCGGCCGCGGTCTATGCCGGCATCTCGCCGGCCCGCATCACGATGATCACGATGGCGATCTCGGGTGGGCTCGCGGGGATGCTGGCGGTCAACGAGATCATGGGGCTGCAGCACCGGCTGCTGCTCGAATTCTCGGCCGGCGCGGGCTTCGTCGGCATCGCCGTGGCGCTGATGGGACGGGCGCATCCGCTCGGCGTCGTGCTCGCGGCCTTCCTGTTCGGTGTGCTCTACCAGGGGGGCACCGAGCTCTCCTTCGACAAGCCGGCGATCACGCGCGACATGATCGTGGTGATCCAGGGCTTCGTCATCCTCTTCGCCGGCGCGCTGGACTACGCCTTCAAGCGGCCCCTCTCCCTGCTCTTCCGGGAGCGGCCGGCGGGAGAGCGGGCATGAGGAGCAGGTGATGGAGGCGCTCGACACGGTCCTGCAGGTGCTGGCGTCCTCGGTGCGGCTCGCGACGCCGCTGATCTGCGCCTGCCTCGCCGGCCTCTGGTCGGAGCGGGCGGGCGTCGTCGACATCGGGCTCGAGGGCAAGATGCTGGCGGCCGCCTTCGCCGCCGCGGTGGCGGCGCTTACCACGGGCAGCGCGGTCGCGGGGCTCGGCGCCGGCATCGCCGTCTCGGTGCTGTTCAGCCTCGTGCATGGCTATGCGTCCATTTCGCAGCGCGGCAACCAGATCGTCTCGGGCGTCGCCATCAACGCGCTGGCGGCCGGGCTCGCGGCGGTGCTCGGCAATGCCTGGTACCGCGAGGGCGGGCGCACCCCGCCGGTCGGCCAGGGGCAGCGCTTCCTGCCGTTCGACCTGCCGTTCGCCGACGGAATGCAGGCGATCCCGCTGCTGGGACCGATCTACAAGCAGCTGCTTTCCGGCCATAACCTGCTGGTCTGGCTCGCCTTCCTCGCCGTGCCGCTCACCTGGTGGGCGCTCTACAAGACGCGGCTCGGCCTGAGGCTGCGCGCCGTCGGCGAGAATCCGGCGGCGGTGGACACGGCCGGCATCTCCGTCGTCCGCCTGCGCTACACGGCCGTGATCGTCTGCGGCGTGCTGTGCGGACTGGGCGGCGCCTATCTGTCGATCGGGCAGGGCGCGGGCTATCTCAACCACATGACGGCCGGCAAGGGCTTCATCGCGCTGGCTGCGCTGATCTTCGCCAAGTGGCGGCCCGGGCCGGCGCTGGCGGCCTGCCTGCTCTTCGGCTTCCTCGACGCGATGGCGATCCGGCTGCAGGGCGTGGCGCTGCCGGGCGTGGGCCAGGTGCCGGTGCAGTTCATCCAGGCGCTGCCCTATGTGCTGACCGTGGTGCTGCTCGCGGGCTTCATCGGCAGGGCGGTCCCGCCGAAGGCGTCGGGCCTGCCCTACGTGAAGGAGCGATGATGGCCGAGAGCCCCACCCGACCGGCTTCGCCGGCCACCCTCCCCGCGAGCGGGGAGGGATCGGTCGCGCTCTTCTTTGATCCTCCCCCGCCTGCGGGGGAGGTGGCGGCCCCGGACAGCGTCCGGGGACGACGGAGGGGGAAGCGCGCGTGACTGAAAGCCCCACCCGTCTCGCTTCGCTCGACACCCTCCCCGCGGGCGGGGAGGGATCAAGGCTCGACGATCTCTTCGCGGCCGCGAAGGCGGCGCAGGAGAGGGCCTACGTGCCCTATTCGCGCTTCCGCGTTGGCTCGGCGCTGCTCGCGGACGATGGGCGGATCTACGCCGGCTGCAATGTCGAGAACGCGGCCTATCCGTCGGGCACCTGCGCGGAGGCGGGGTCCATCGCGGCGATGGCGCTCGGCGGCGGGCGCGCCATCCGCGAAATCCTCGTGATCGGCGACGGGGCCGGGCTCTGCACGCCCTGCGGCAACTGCCGGCAGCGCATCCGCGAGTTCGCCGCGGCCGAGACGCCGGTGCATGTGGCGGGGCCGGAAGGCCTCCGGCGCAGCTTCACGCTGGGAGAGCTTCTCCCGGAATCCTTCGGACCGGACAATCTGACATCATGACGAGCGAAGACAGGCAGAAGCAGGCGCGAGACGAAGCCGCGACGGCGGTCGCGACGCTGAAGGCGCGGGGCGTCGAGGGGCCGTTCGACCTCGGCATCGTGCTCGGCACCGGCCTCGGGCCGCTCGCCGACGAGATCGAGGAGGCGGTGCGCGTCTCCTACAGCGCGATTCCCGGCTTCCCGGCCGGCAATGTCTCGGGCCACGCCAAGGAGCTGGTCGCGGGCCGCCTCTCCGGCAAGCGCGTCGTCGCCTACAACGGCCGCTCGCATTATTACGAGCGCGGCGACAGCTCGGTGATGCGCATTCCCGTGGCGACGCTCGTCGGCCTCGGCTGCCGGCAGGCGCTCTTCACCAACGCCGCCGGTTCGCTGCACGAGGAGCTGGGGCCGGGCAGCCTGTCGCTGATCTCCGACCACATCAACTATTCTGGCCGCGATCCGCTGATCGGCGATCCGGACGACGCGCGCTTCGTGTCGCTGACCGACGCCTACGATCCCGCCTTGAGGGCGCTGATGAAGGAGGCCGCCGCGGCGGAGGGCGTGACGCTCGGCGAGGGCGTCTACGTCTGGTTCTCGGGACCGAGCTTCGAGACGCCGGCGGAGATCCGCATGGCGCGGATGATCGGCGGCTCGATCGTCGGCATGTCGACGGCGCCCGAGGTGATCCTGGCGCGCCGCTTCGGGCTCAGGATCGTCGCCATGTCGATGTTGACGAATCTCGCGGCCGGCATGCAAGGCTCCTCGCCCTCGCATGACGAGACCAAATCCGTCGCGGCGAAGGGCAGCGCGGCCATGCGCCGCGTCGTGAAGAACTTCGTCGGGAGATTGTAAGCATGTCCGAGAGGGATCAGGCGATCCGCGCGCTGAAGCTGCTCGACCTGACCGAGCTGAGCGACAGCTGCCGCGAGGATCATGTCGAGACACTGATCCAGAAGGCGCAGACGCCGCATGGCCCGGTCGCCGCGATCTGCATCTGGCCGCAGTTCGTCTCGATCGCCCGGCGGCGACTGGAAGGCTCGCCCATCCGCATCGCGACCGTCATCAATTTCCCCAAGGGCGGCGACGATGTCGAGCGCGCCATCGACGACACGGCTGAGGCGCTAAAGGACGGGGCCGACGAGATCGACCTCGTGATGCCCTGGCGGGCGCTGCTCGCCGACGACGAGGCGACGGTGCGGTCGATGATCGGCGAGGTGCATGACGAGATCGACGGGCAGGCGCGGCTCAAGGTGATCCTCGAGACGGGCATGCTGCCGGACCAGGAGACCGTGCGCCGCGCCGCCGACATCGCCATCGAATGCGGCGCGGACTTCATCAAGACCTCGACCGGCAAGACCGAGCGCTCGGCGACGCCGGAGGCGGTGCGCACCATGCTGGAGGCGATCAAGGCGGCGGACCGCACCGTCGGCCTCAAGCCGTCCGGCGGCATCCGCACGCTGGCCGACGCCTCCGCCTATCTCGCGCTGGTGGATGCGGCGCTGGGGCCGGTCTGGGCCTCGCCCACGACCTTCCGCTTCGGGGCGAGCGGCCTCTACGACGCGCTGATGACGGTCATCGAGGGTCGCGCCCCTGGCGGCGACGTCAAGGGACCCTACTGATGGCGGCCGCCTTCCTGCCGCAGGAGATCATCCGCCGGAAGCGCGACGGCGGCACGCTCTCGGCCGCCGAAATCGGCTTCATGGTGCAAGGCCTTACGGACGGCTCCGTCACCGAGGGGCAGGTGGCGGCTTTCGCGATGGCCGTGTTCTTCAAGGGCATGGCGATGGAGGAGCGCGTGGCGCTGACCATGGCCATGCGCGATTCCGGCCGGGTGCTCGACTGGCGCGACCTGCCGGGCCCCGCGCTCGACAAGCATTCGACCGGCGGCGTCGGCGACACGGTGTCGCTGATGCTGGCGCCGGCGGTCGCGGCCTGCGGCGGCTATGTGCCGATGATCTCGGGGCGCGGCCTCGGCCATACGGGCGGCACGCTCGACAAGCTCGATTCGATCCCCGGCTATGTCTCGCAGCCGGACGAGGCCCTGTTCCGCCAGGTGACGCGCGAGGTCGGCTGCGCCATCATCGGCCAGACGGCGGCGCTGGCGCCCGCGGACAAGCGCTTCTATGGCATTCGCGACGTGACGGCGACGGTCGAGAGCATCCCGCTGATCACCGCCTCCATCCTCTCCAAGAAGCTCGCCGCCGGCCTGCAGGGCCTCGCGATGGACGTGAAATTCGGCTCCGGCGCCTTCATGGGCACGTTCGGCGCGGCGGAAGAGCTCGCGAAGAGCCTCGCCGATGTCGCGACCGGCGCCGGGCTGCCGACCACGGCGCTGCTGACCTCGATGGAATCGCCGCTCGGCTCGGCCGCCGGCAATGCGCTCGAGGTGGCCTATGCGATCGACTACCTGACGGGCCGCCGCCGCGAGGCGCGGATGCATGAGGTGACGGTGGCGCTCGGCGCCGAGATGCTGCTGCTCGGTCGGCTGGCGACGGATCTGGAGGAGGCGCAGCGAAAGCTGGACGCCGCGATCACGAGCGGGCGCGCCGCGGCAATTTTCCAGCGCATGGTGTCGGCGCTCGGCGGGCCAGGCGATCTGCTGGAACGGCCCGAGAACCATCTCGCCGCAGCGCCTGTCATCGCCGCCGTGCCGGCCAAGGCCGACGGGTGCGTGGCTGCGGTCGACACGCGCGCGCTCGGGCTCGCGGTCGTGGCGTTGGGCGGCGGCCGGACGCGGGCGCAGGATCCGGTCGATCCCGCCGTCGGACTGACGGGCCTCCCCGCCGTCGGAGCGGAGATCGTCCGCGGTCAGCCGCTCGCCATGGTCCATGCGCGGACCGCGGAGCAGGCCGCGGAAGCCGCTGCCGCGGTGCGGTCCGCCTGCCGCATCGAGGCCAGCGCGCCCGCCGCCGGCCCGATGATCGCGCGGCGCATCGAAGGATCGGCCTCATGAGCCTGCTCGTCGCGATCAACGGCTGGCACGAGCCCGACTGGATTGAGCGATTCCAGCGGCTGCTGCCGGACCGGCCCATCCTCTCGGCGAAGGGTGATTTCGATCCGGCCGCGGTCGACTACGTCGCCTGCTGGAAGCATCGTCCCGGCTCCCTTGCGGCGCTGCCGGCGGTGAAGGTGCTGTTCTCGCTGGGGGCAGGCGTCGACCATCTCGTCGGCGATCCCGCGCTTCCCGACGCGCCGATCGTGCGGATCGTCGACCCGGACCTGACCGCGCGGATGACGGAATGGGTGGTCTGGCAGTGCCTGGACTGGCTGCGGCAGGGCAAGACCTACCGGGCGCAGCAGGCGGAGCGCGCCTGGATCGACGACCGCGACCAGCCCTCCGCGAAGGAGGTTCGCGTCGGCGTGATGGGGCTCGGCGTGCTGGGGCTCGATTCGGTCGATGCGCTGCGCCGGCTGCGCTTCGACGTGGCGGGCTGGAGCCGCACGCCGAAGGCGATCGACGGCGTGCCGACCTTCGCCGGCGAGGAGGGGCTCAGGCCCTTCCTGGCGCGGACCGACATCCTCGTGGTGCTGATGCCGCTGACCGACGACACGCGCGGCATCATCGATTCGACGCTTCTGGCGGGGCTCGCCCGCAACGGGCGGCTCGGCGGGCCGGTGCTCATCAACGCGGGGCGCGGCGGGCTGCAGGCCGAGGCGGACATCCTCGCGGCGCTGCAGGCCGGAACGCTCAAGGGCGCGTCGCTCGATGTGTTCGAGACGGAGCCGCTGCCGGCGTCCTCGCCGCTCTGGAGCCATCCCGCCGTCACGGTCACTCCGCACAATTCGGCGATGAGCCATCCCGATGCCATCGCCGGCGCGATCGCGCGCCAGATCCGCGATGTCGAGGCGGGGCGGCCGCTGCGCAACGTCGTGGACCGGCGGCGGGGCTATTGATGGCGTCGCTGAACCGCGACCACAGGGGCGAAAAGGCGGTCGCGGCCGGCGACCGGATCAAGGCGCTGCTGGAGCCGCTGGAGACCGTCTGCCGCTACCGCGAGCGGCGCGGCGACGACACGGCGAGCTTCGACGTGACGCCGCGGCGGGCGGACGCTCTCGCCTTCTCGATCGCCATCGCGCCGGGCGGCATCAACCTCGATTGCGTGGCCTTCGCGATCAAGGAGCTGGCCGTCGAGGAGGCCGCCGTCGCCGTCTCCCTCGTCGAGGCGATCCTGGCGGGCCGTGTGCGGCAGGTGCGCCGGATCAAGGGCAGCGGCGCGCCGCTGGCGGTGAAGGCCTATGTCTTCGACCCCGAGGGCCGCCTGCTCTTCAAGCAGCGCCGGAGCACGGCCTTCGCCGGCCTGTCACGCGGCGGAACCCTTCAGCGCTTGCGCGCCGCGCCTTACGCTTGAGTAGCCTTGGCCGGCGCGCGCAGGAACAAAAGCGTCGCCGCCACGAGCGTGATGCCCATCCAGAGATGCATGGTGGCGAAGGCGCTGGCCGGCGAGGTGCCGGCGGCCAGCGCCGAATCGATCCAGCGGCCGGTCAGCGCCTGGAGCAGGCCGGCGCCGCCGATCGCCAGGAAATTGAGGAAGGTCACGCCCCGGCCCAGCAGATGGTCCGGGATGAACTGCCGGCCGTGGCTCAGGAGCAGGCTGTAGGTCAGGCCAAAGAAGCCGATCAGCACGAGCAGCACGGTGGCGGGTCCGGCGCCGAGCGTCGGCAGCAGGCCGAGCGCGATCAGCAGCAGCGCCGTCGCCGCATTGCCGATGATGGCCGGGTTCTTCACGCCGCCGAGCCAGCGGGTGGCGGGCGCGCAGGCGAGCGCGCCGAGCGCCATGCCGATGGACATGGCGAAGGCGGCGTTGCCGCGGGCGATGGCGTCGAGGCCATGGACCGCATCGAGGAAGGGGCCGACCCAGAGCCCGCGCTCCGTGGCGACCATGGCGTAGCCGACGAGATGCAGCGGCAAGGTCAGCCACAGCGCGGGAATGCGGATGATGGCGAGAACGTCGCCAAACACCGTGGCCTTGCCGCCGTCCGCGCGCCCGAGCCGCGGCGGATCGCGCAGGAGCAGCAGGATCAGGGCGGCAGCGAGGCCCATCATCAGGCCGACGCCCGCCATGCTCCAGCGCCAGCCGAAGGCCGCGGCCGCGAGCGCGAGCGGCGTGGCGGCCGCGAGATTGCCGAGGTTGCCGAGCCCGACGATGGCGGAGGAGAGCGCCGCGAACCGTTCGGGCCTCTCGGTCCGGCCGAAGATGTAGAGCGAGGACATCAGCATCGGCGAGCAGCCGACGCCGACGAGCGCCATGCCGACGACGCTCATGGCGAAGCCGGGCGAGAGGGCGAAGATCAGCGCGCCCACGACGCCGACGAGCATCAGCCCGCCCATGGTGCGGCGGGGGCCGACGGTGTCGAGCAGGTACCCCACCGGAAACTGCGAGATGGCGAAGGCGATGAACCAGGCCGAGCCGATCCAGCCGAGCTCCGCCGGGCCGTAGCCAAGGTCGCGTGTCAGGTCCGCCGCCACGATGGCGAGGAACGAGCGGAAGAACTGCGAGAAGAGATAGGCGAAGAGGAGGAGGGCGAAGGTCAAGGCGACTTCCGGATGGGGACGTCCGAGGCGGAACGCCTGCCGGATCGGCCTCGCATGAAACGGATCGACGCCGCCCCATGAGGGCGGCGTCGGACGTAAGGCTGGGTTCGGTCAGACGATCTTGATCGAGAGGTCCGGCAGGCCGTCCAGCTTGCAGAGGATCGTGTCGCCCCTGACGACGGGGCCGACGTTCTCGGGCGTGCCGGAATAGATGATGTCGCCCGCCTTGAGCTCGAAGGCTTCGGACAGCTTGCTGATCTGCTCGGCGACGGACCAGATCATGTGGGCCAGCGTCGCGTTCTGCTTCACCGTGCCGTTGACGGCGAGGGAAATGCGCTGGTCCTTGAAATGGCCGACCTGCTCGACCCTGTGGAGCGGACCGATGGGGGCCGACTGGTCGAAGCTCTTGCCGATCTCCCAGGGCTTCTTCTCGTCGCCCAGCGCCCGCTGCAGGTCGCGGCGCGTCATGTCGAGGCCGAGCGCGTAGCCGTAGACGTGGGAGAGCGCCTGATCCATCGGGATGTTCTTGCCGCCCGACTTCAGCGCCGCCACGAGCTCCACCTCGTAATGGTAGTTCTTGGTGAGCGAGGGATAGGCGTGGTCGGCCACGGTGCCGGGCGCCACGAACTGGATGGCGTCGGTCGGCTTCTGGAAGAAGAAAGGCGGCTCGCGCGTCGGATCGGAGCCCATCTCGCGGGCATGGGCGGCGTAGTTGCGGCCGATGCAGTAGATGCGGCGGACGGGGAAGCGCTCCTCCGTGCCGACGATGGGGATCGTCGTCTGCGCGATCGTGAAGGGCGTCTTCACCGCCGCAAGAGCCCCCTGCGCCGCTGCTTCACCCGGCACTGCGGCCGCGCCGAGCGCCGCGCCCGCCGCAAGGACGGCGCGCCTGTTCAGGTCGTTGGTCATTCCCGCTATCTCCTGTCGCTTCTTCCCTAGGCTGGGCAGGTCTCTTGTCCGGCGCGACTTCCAAACGGAAAGCGCGCTAGCGGACCCGCTCCAGAATGCTCGTGTAGTTGGCGACGGCGACGCCGCCCATGTTGAAGATCCCGCCGAGCCTCGCGTCCTTCACCTGGATGCCCTCGGGAGCCTCCCCCGTCAGCTGCATGGCGGTCAGCGCATGCATCGAGACGCCGGTCGCGCCGATCGGGTGGCCCTTGGCCTTGAGGCCGCCGGACGGATTGACTGGCAGCTTGCCGCCCATCTCGGTCCAGCCCTCCTTCACCGCCCGCGCGCCTTCGCCGGGCTTGGTCAGGCCCATGGCCTCGTATTCGATCAGCTCGGCGATGGTGAAGCAGTCGTGGGTCTCGACGAAGGAGAGGTCGCCGATCGAGACGCCGGCCTCTGCCAGCGCCTTCTGCCAGGCGACGGTGCAGCCCTCGAAGGCGAGGATGTCGCGCTTCGACATGGGCAGGAAATCCTGCGCATGGCCGCGGCCGCGGAAATAGACCGCGCGCTTCATCCTGAGCGCCGTCTCCATGTCGGCCAGCACCAGCGCCGCCGCGCCGTCGGAGACGAGCGAGCAGTCGGTGCGCTTGAGCGGACCGGCGACGAAGGGATTCTTCTCGCTCTCGGTACGGCAGAAGTCGTAGCCGACGTCCTTGCGCATCTGGGCGTAGGGATTGCCGACGCCGTTCCTGTGGTTCTTGGCGGCGATCATGGCCAGCGCGTCGGACTGGTCGCCGTGCTTCTGGAAATAGGCGCCGGCGATCTTGCCGAAGACGCCGGCGAAACCGGCCGGCGTGTCGCCGTCCTCGGGCAGGTAGGAGGCCTTCAGGAGGTTCTTGCCGATCTCCGGTCCCGGCGTGCGGGTCATCTGCTCGACGCCGACGACGAGCACGATGCGGGCAGCGCGGGCCTCGATGGTCCTGATGCCCTGGTGAACGGCGGCCGAGCCGGTGGCGCAGGCGTTCTCGACGCGGGTCGTCGGCTTGAAGCGGAGCTTGTCGTCGGCCTGCAGCACCAGCGAGGCCGTGAAATCCTGCGGGCTGAAGCCGGCGTTGAAGTGACCCATCACGATCTCGTCGACGTCGGAGGCCGCGATGCCGGCATGGGCGAGCGCCTCCTGCGTGACGCGGACCACCATGCTCTCGACGGTCTCGCCCTCGTGCTTGCCGAAGGGCATGTGGGCCCAGCCCACGATCGCAGCGGTCATGACGCAAGTTCCTCGAGGGTGCCCACAGGGAATCCGGGCGGCGGAGAATGCCCCGTTCGCAAGGTGGGCGCAAGCAACCGGCGCGTCACGGCGTCATGGCCGGGCTCGATCCGGCCATCAACGTCTTCGGCCGCAAAGGACAGACGTGGATGGACGGGTCAGGCCCGTCCATGAGGGCCGGGGGCGGGTCATGCGCCGAAAGCGAGCCTCCAGAGGATCCCGAGCGCCGCGCAGACGCCGATGACCTGCAGCATCGAGCGCTGGAGGACGAAGGTCATGACGATCGCCAGGACGGCGAGCGCCAGCGCCGCGGGGTCGATGTCGGCGAGCGCCGCGCGGGGCAGGCGCAGGAGGCCGAGATCGAGGAAGCCGGCGCTGCGGAAGATCGTGTTGAGCGCGAACCAGAGCGCCAGCCAGGCGATCGCGCCGACGACGGCGGCCGTGATGCCCTGGAGCGCGCCCGCGAGCCGAGGCGCGCGCAGCAGGTCGTCGAGCCAGGGCGCGCCGGCGAAGATCCAGAGGAAGGACGGCGCGAAGGTCACCCAGGTGGTGATCGTCGCCGCGAGAACCGCGGAGAGCATCGGCGACAGCGGCCCCGGCTCCTTCCAGCCGCCGATGAAGCCGACGAACTGCGTCACGAGGATCGTCGGTCCCGGCGTCGTCTCGGCGAGGCCGAGCCCGGCGATCATCTCCCGCGTCGTCACCCAGCCGCGGCCGACTGCCTCGTCGGCCAGCCAGGCGAGCAGCGCATAGGCGCCGCCGAAGGAGAGCACGGCGAGCTTCGAGAAGAAGAGCGCCAGCTGGACCACGGCATGGCCGCTTCCGAGCAGCAGCGCCGCGAGGAGGACCGGCAGCCACCAGGCGGCGAGCCCGCCCGCCGCCGCGCGGGCGCTGGCGCGCCATTTGTCCGCCGCGGGCTCGGACGCCGGCAGGGCTTCCGGCGCGGTGCCCCTTGTCAGCGCCACGCCCGCGAGCGCCGCCGCGACGATGACCAGCGGAAAGGGCGCGTTGAGGAAGGCGAAGCCGGCGAAGGAGGCGATCGCCAGCGCCACGAAGGCCGGCGTCTTCAGCGCGCGCCGCGAGAGCTTGATCACGGCCTGCGCCACGATGGCGAGCACGGCCGCCTTGATGCCGAAGAAGAGCCCGTCGACGAAGGCCAGCCCGGTTCCGGCGACATAGAGCCAGCTCAGCGCCAGCATCAGGATGGCGCCGGGCAGGACGAAGAGGCTGCCCGTGACCAGCCCGCCCGCGACGCCATGCAGGCGCCAGCCGATGTAGGTCGCGAGCTGCTGCGCCTCGGGGCCAGGGAGCAGCACGCAGAGATTGAGCGCGCGCACGAACCGCTCCTCGTCGAGCCAGCGGCGCTCCTCCACGACGAGCGTGTGCAGCATGGCGATCTGCGCCGTCGCGCCGCCGAAGGACAGCAGCCCGATCGGCACGAAGGCGCGCGCCAGCGCGCCGAGGCCGGGAGCCGTCGCGGCTTGGGCGTTGTCGGTCGTGACTGTCATGGTCGGGCCAGGCTCCGTGACGCCGCGGCGGGCGGCCAGTTGTGCGTCTCGCCCGCGGCGCGGGTCGCCCAGGCGTAGAGCGCGTCATAGACGATGAAGGCCTGCCGGATCATCGCATGATCGTCGTCGGCCGCGAGATCGGAGAGCCCGAGCGAGATCGCCAGGAGACCGGCGGCCTGCGGCTCGAGGTCGAGGCGCGCATTGTCCGCGCCGCGGACGATCCGGGCAAGGTGATCGAGCGGCGGCCAGCCGGCGAGTCCGGCGCGCATCAGCAGCGTGTCGAAGCTGCAATCCTCGCCGACATGGGTGAGCATGACGCCGGGGATGTCGTAGGCGATGCCGCCGGTGCGCGCCGCGACCGCCTCGACCTGGTCCGGCTCGACGAAGAGGAAGGTCGCCGAGGGGTCGATGAAGCGCGCCACCAGCCAGGGGCAGGCGGCGCGGTCGATCTTGGGACGGCGGCGCGTCACCCAGGCCGCGCCCTCGCGCCAGCCAAGCGTCCGCAGGCCGGCGCGATCCAGCAGCGGGAGTCCCGCCTCGCCCCAGCCGAGCATCCCGCCCGCGAGGGCCGACGCGCCGACACCCCTGGCGCGCAGGCGGGCGACGGCGGCCTGCGACACCTTGAAGCCCTTCTGGCAGGAGACGACGACGGGCCGGTCGCGCGCGAGCTCCGCGGACCAGCGGTCGAAGTCCGACTCCGACCGCCGCAGCGAGGCAGGGAGGTCGTGCGGGCTCGCGTCGCGATCCTCGTCGAGCCTCAGATCGACGAGCTGCGGCCAGCGTGGACCGCCGAGCCGCAGCGCGAGCGCCTCTGCTGTCATCAGAAAGGGATGATCATTCATCGCGTGCCTGCCCATGTCCCACGCCCGGAGGAGCGGGATGCGGCGTCTTGGGCGGCTGCCTGACGGGGCGACGCACCGGAGCCCCTGGGGACAGAGCTACGCCACCATCCCGCCCCGCGCAAGTGCGGCAACGGGGGGAACCGGCGGCGGACGGCGGCCGATCGGTAAAAACCATGTCAAGACAATTGCATAGGTGTTCATACGCAGGGGGTGGCCCGGGCGGGGGTGGGTTATATTGCCTGGGGCGCACTGCGTCGCGGCAGGAGGCTGTCGGCGCAGAAGCCAGGAGATGTCCGCCGCCATGTCATTGAACGACCCTGAAGGCGGCCGCGGGCGCGTGACGCTGCAGGTGATCGCGGAACGCCTCGCGGTCTCCACGGCGACGGTCAGCCTCGCGCTGCGCGACAGCACGGTCGTCGCCGACTCGACCAAGCGCAAGGTGCAGCGCGTCGCCCGCGAGATGGGCTACATCTACAACCGCTCCGCCGCGTCGCTGCGCACCTCGCGGACCAACATCCTCGCCGTCGCCTTCCACGACGTCTCCAACCCCTATTTCGCCGAGATGCTGACGGCCATCGACGAGACCGTGCGCTCCTCGGGCCGGACGATCCTGCTCGGCACCTGCAACGAGAACATCTCGCGGCAGGAGAACGTGCTGTCGTCGCTGCGCGAATACCGGCCGGACGGGATCATCGTCTGCCCCGTTGGCGGCTCCACCGAGGACAGCCTGCGCAACATCGCCGAAAGCGGCGTGCCGATCGTGCAGATCGCCCGCGAGATCGAGGGGCTGAACGCCGATTTCGTCGGCGCGGACGACCGCTACGCCACGGAGCTCGCCGTCGAGCACCTGGCCGGACTTGGCCACCGGCGCATCGCCTATGTCGGCGGCAACGACGGCACGTCGAACGGGCGCCTGCGGCACGCGAGCTTCGTCGAATCGCTGGCGCGGCACGGCTGCCCGGCCGACGGGCCGACGATCATCGCCGGCGACGGCCGCCGCGCGACCGGCCTCGAGAGCGTGCCCCGGCTGCTGGCCCTGCCCGAGCGGCCGACGGCCGTGGTCTGCTTCAACGACACGGTGGCCTTCGGCGTGATGCATGGCCTGCAGCGGGTCGGGCTCACGCCGGGCCAGGACATCTCGGTCATCGGCTGCGACGACGTGTCGGACGCGGCGCTCTGGGTGCCGCCGCTGACCACGATCAACAACCAGCATATCGAGATGGGCCGGCTCGCGGCCGAGATGATGATGCGGCGCATCCAGGATCCCGGCCAGCCGCGCCGCCGGATCACGCTGGAGCCGCGGCTGATCGTGCGCGAGACGACGGCGCGGCCGCCGACGCGGCAGTGAGGATGTTTGATGCTCCCCCGCTCGCGGGGGAGCTGTCGCGGCACAGCTGCGGCTGAGGGGGCCCCACCCGTCCGGCCTGTGGCCGGCCACCCTCCCCGCACGCGGGGAGGGATCAGCTCCCGCCAGCCCCAAACCTCTTGCATCGCCCCGCGAAAATCACGATATAGGGGCCGGGAGGTTGGCGCTGGACGTACCACTCGCCAACCGGGTCAGGTCCGGAAGGAAGCAGCCCTAACGAGAACCGGGCGGGTCAATGTCCAGCCTCCCACCTTTCCCCCCATCAGCGGAACCTCGACGGTATGGCGGCTGACGCTCGGAACGGCGCATATCGCGTCCTGGCGCGGAAGTACCGGCCGAAGGGCTTCGAGGACCTGATCGGCCAGGAGGCCATGGTCCGCACCCTGACCAACGCCTTCGCGGCGGACCGCATCCACCAGGCCTACATCTTCACGGGCGTCCGCGGCGTCGGCAAGACGACGACGGCGCGCATCGTGGCGCGGGCGCTCAACTACGAGCTCGAGGATGGCTCGATCGCGAAGCCGACCATCGCGATGGACCGGCTCGGCAAGCATTGCGAGGCGATCATCGACAGCCGGCATGTCGACGTGATCGAGATGGACGCGGCCTCCAACACCGGCGTCGACAACGTGCGCGAGATCATCGAGGCGGTGCGCTACCGGCCGGCCTACGCGCGGCACAAGGTCTATATCGTCGACGAAGTCCACATGCTGTCGAACGCCTCCTTCAACGCGCTGCTGAAGACGCTGGAGGAGCCGCCGGAGCATGTGAAGTTCCTGTTCGCGACGACCGAGATCAAGAAGGTGCCGGTGACGGTGCTGTCCCGCTGCCAGCGCTTCGATCTCAAGCGCATCGAATCCGGCCTGATGATCCGCCATCTTGCGGGCGTCTGCGCCAAGGAAGGCATCGACGCCGCCCCCGAGGCGCTGGCCTTGATCGCCCGCGCCGGCGAGGGCTCGGTGCGCGACAGCCTGTCGCTGCTCGACCAAGCGATTGCGCATGCTGCAGGCGGCGTGACCGGCGGCCGCATCGAGGCCGAGCAGGTGCGCGACATGCTGGGCCTCGCCGACCGCGCGCGGGTGATCGACCTGTTCGACAGCATCATGCGGGGCGATGTCGCGGCGAGCCTCCAGGAGCTCTCCGCGCAATATGATTCCGGCGCGGATCCGGCCGGCATCGTCGCCGATCTCGCCGCCTATGTGCATACCGTGACCCGCCTCAAGCTCGCGCCGAACGCCGAGGATGACGCGACGCTGACGGAGACGGAGCGCCGGCGGGGACAGGAATTCGCGGCCGGGCTCTCGATCCGGACGCTGACGCGCGCCTGGCAGATCCTGAGCAAGGGCCTCTCCGAGGTGCAGGCCGCGCCGCGGCCGATCGTGGCGGCGGAGATGCTGCTGGTGCGCCTCGCCTACGCCGCCGACCTGCCGACGCCGGACGAGGCGCTGAGGATGCTGCGCGACGGCGTGGGCGCCGTCTCGGGCGGCGTCCCATCCGCGCCGCGCGGCGGCGGCGGCGGCGCGACGGCCGCGCTCGCCCGTCCGGTCGTGGCCTCGGCCAATCCGACGCCCCGGCCCGCGCAGGCGGCTCCCGCCGCGGCGGCCGCGCTGCGCATCGACAGCTTCCCGCAGCTCGTGGCGCTCGCGCAGGAGAAGCGCGACGCGCTGACCGTGGCGGCGCTGGAGCGCGACGTGCGGCTGGTGCGCTGCGAGGACGGCATCCTCACCTTCGCGCTCGCCCCCGACGCCGATCCGGGCCTCGTCCAGAAGCTCGGCAAGAAGCTGCAGGACTGGACGGGACGCCGCTGGTCGGTGACGCTCTCGAACGAACCCGGCGACCCGACGATCCGCGAGCAGCGCGAGGCCAAGCGGGCCGAGATCGAGAGCCAGCGCCACAAGCACCCGGTCGTGCAGGCCGTGCTGCAGGCCTTCCCGGGCGCGACGGTGCTGCCGGCGCAGCCGAAGGCCGCGCCCGCGCCGGAGCCCGAGGTCTCGCCGCAGGCGCTGGTCAACGAGGACGGCGACGTTGTGGTCGGCGACATGGATTTCACGGAAGAGGATCTTTGAGGATGGGCCCCATGGACATGATGAAGCTCATGAAGCAGGCGCAGCAGATGCAGGCCAAGGTCCAGCAGATGCAGGCGGAGCTCGAGGAGGCCGAGGTCGAGGGCCAGGCCGGCGCCGGCATGGTCAAGGTGACGCTCACGGGCAAGGGCGTGCTCAAGGGCATCAGCATCGATCCTTCCCTCCTCAAGGAGGACGAGAAGGAGATTCTCGAGGATCTCATCATCGCGGCCCATGCCGACGCGTCGCAGAAGAACGCACGCGTCATGGAGGAGAAGATGAAGCAGGCGACCGCCGGCCTTCCCATTCCTCCCGGCATGAAGCTGTTCTGATCCGCCGATGAGCGGGGTCGCGGGGCCGGAGATCGAGCGGCTGATCCAGCTGCTGGCGCGCGTGCCGGGCCTCGGCCCACGCTCGGCGCGGCGGGCGGCCCTGCATCTGATCCGCAAGAAGGAAGAGCTGCTGGCGCCGCTCGGCCAGGCGATGCAGGTCGCGGCGGAGCGGATCGTCCTCTGCTCCTCCTGCGGCAACATCGACACGCGCGATCCCTGCGGCATCTGCGCCGATGCGCGACGCGATCCGTCGGTGATCGTCGTGGTCGAGACCGTGGCCGACCTCTGGGCGCTGGAGCGCTCGGGCGCGCTGAAGGCGCAGTACCACGTGCTCGGCGGCACGCTGTCGCCGCTCGACGGGGTCGGACCGCAGGATCTTACGATCGACCGTCTCGCCGCCCGCGCCGCCGATCCGCGCGTGCGGGAGATCATCCTCGCCGTCAACGCCACAGTCGACGGCCAGACGACGGCCCACTACATCACCGACCTGCTGGCGCATCTCCCCGTGACGGTGACCCGCCTCGCCCATGGCGTGCCGGTCGGCGGCGAGCTCGACTATCTCGACGAAGGCACGCTCTCCGCGGCGATCCGGCAGCGCACGGGGATGTAGTCTTTCTCCCTCTCCCGCTCGCGGGAGAGGGCCGGGGTGAGGGAAAGAGCCCTCATCCGCCTGCCGGCACCTTCTCCCGTGAACGGGAGAAGGAAGCTGGCTCCGCTCCCTCCCCTGCAAGGGGAGGGTTGGGAGGGGTCAACGCGGCGCTCGATCCTGAGGCGTGGGTGACCCCCACCCGGCCTCCCCCTTGCAGGGGGAAGAGACGGTTTGCAGCCCCTCACAACCACTTCTTCCGCTTGAAATAGAGGAACGGCACCGCCGCCGCCAACGCCATCATGGCGAGCGCGATCGGGTAGCCGTATTCCCAATCGAGCTCGGGGAAGAACTTCCTGAAGTTCATGCCGTAGATCGAGGCGATCAGCGTCGGCGGCATCATCACCACCGACATGACCGAGAAGAGCTTGATGATCTTGTTCTGCTCGATCGAGACGAGGCCGAGCGTCGCCTCGAGGATGAAGGAGATCTTGGTGTTGAGGAAGCCGGCATGCTCCTCGATCGACTGGACGTCGCGCACGGCGGTGCGCCATTCGGCCTGGAAGCCATGCGTGCGCTGGGGTCTCTGCATGTTGGTGGAGAGATAGAGCAGCATCCGCTCCAGCGAGGCCATGCTCTCGCGCACGTTCGAGATCAGGTCGCCGACGCTGCCGAGGCTGCGGATCACCTGCTGGTAGGCGTCGCCGCGCTCGGCCTGGCCGAGGTCGCGGTCGAACACGCTGCGCGAGGTGGCCTCGATCTGCGCGCCCGCCCGTTCGAGCACCTCGGAGGCCCGGTCGATGATCGTCTCGATCAGGCCGTCAAGCACTGCCTCCGGCTGGCGGCCGCAGCCGCCCGGCTTCACGGCGCGGCTCGCGAACATCTGGAAGGAGCGCGGCTCGTCGTAGCGCACCGTGACGAGCGCCTTCTCCGTCAGGATGAAGGAGATCGGCACCAGCTTGGGGGTCGATGTGTCGGAATGGCAGATGATGCGCGCCGTCATGTAGCGGGCGCCATTCTCGGCATAGAGCAGGCTCGAGGGTTCGAGCTCCTTCATCTCGTCGCGCGTCGGGATCTCGATCGTCAGGTGCGCCTCGACGAGCCGGTCCTCGTCGCGCGTCGGCTCGACGAGGTCGATCCAGATCGCGCTCTCGGGGATCCGTTCTCCGGGATTGAGCACGTGGCGGTCGAGAAAATCCTGCTCGCCGCCGGCCGATCCCTCGGCGGGCTTGTGGATGATGATCATGGGTGAGGGCCCCCGTTACGCGCCCAGTCGCAGCGCCCATTCGCAGCGCCCGATTGCCCGCCCTTTATGACGATCAGGTGACCCGCTTCAAGCTCACGGGCGGAAGGCTGTCGGCGGGGACGAAGAAGTCCGGTGCCAGATCCTGCGTGGGATCGACGCGGTACTTGTCGAAATCGGTCACGCCGCGGCCGTGCATGAAGGTGTCGTCGATCAGGAACTGGCCGGTCAGCTCCCGCGAGGGCGTGGTGAAGATCATGTGGGCGGCGTCCGCCAGGATCTCCGGCGTGCGCGAGGCCTTCATCAGCGCGTCGCCGCCGAGCAGGTTGTTGACCGCGGCGGTGGCGATGGTGGTGCGCGGCCAGAGCGCGTTGACCGCGATGCCCTTGCGCCGGAGTTCGCCGGCGAGGCCGAGCACGCAGAGGCTCATGCCGTATTTCGCGATCGAGTAGGCGAGATGCGGCGAAAACCATTTCTCGCTCATGTCGAGCGGCGGCGAGAGCATGAGGATATGCGGGTTCTCGGCCTTCGACAGATGCGGGATCGAAAGCTTCGAGACCATGAAGGTGCCCCGCGCGTTGATCCCGTTCATCAGGTCGTAGCGCTTCATGTCGACCGCCTCGGTGTTGCTGAGGTTGATCGCGGAGGCGTTGTTCACGACGATGTCGATGCCGCCGAAGGTCTCGGCGGTCTTCGCGACGGCGGCGGCGACGCTCGCCTCCTCGCGCACGTCGACCACGAGCGGCAGCGCCTTGCCGCCCGCCTTCTCGATGGCCTCGGCGGCCGTGTAGATCGTGCCTTCCAGCTTCGGGTGCGGCTCCGCCGTCTTGGCGGCGATGGCGACGTTGGCCCCGTCGCGCGCAGCCCTGAGACCGATCGCGAGGCCGATGCCGCGCGAGGCGCCGGTGATGAAGAGGGTCTTGCCCTTCAGAGTCGTCATTCGTCTCACCCCGCCTTGTTCAGGAACGCCATGAAGGCCTTCTGCGCCTCCGCCGAGCGCAGCCGCTGCGCGAAGAGCTGCGCCTCCTCGTCGATCCGCGCCAGAATCGCGTCGGGCGAGCCCTTGATGAGGCGGCGCGACAGCTTCACCGCCTCGCGCGGCTTCGCGGCGATCTCGGCCGCCGCGGCGAAGCCCGCCGCCTCGATCTGCTCAGGCGGCAGCACGGCGTTGGCGATGCCGGCGGCGACCGCCTGGTCGGGCGAGAAAGGCCGGCCCATCACCAGCATCTCGAAGGCGCGTGCATGTCCCATGATGCGCGGCGCGAGCAGGCTCGAGGCCGCCTCCGGGACCAGCGCCAGATTGACGAAGGGCGTGGAGAGCTTCGCCTGCGTGCTGAGGAGCACGTGATCGCAATGCAGCAGCATCGTCGTGCCGACGCCGACCGCGACGCCGTCGACCGCGGCGACCAGCGGCTTCTCGCAGATCGTCAGCGCGCGCAGGAAGGAGAGCACCTCCTGGCCGAGGTTGCCGCTCGCGGCGAAGGTCGCGAAATCCTTGAGGTCGTTGCCGGCCGAGAAGGCGCCGGGCAGGCCGAGGAACAGGATCGCGCCGACGGAGCCGTCGCCATCGGCGCCAAGCAGCGCCTCGGCCATCGCGCCGTACATGGCGCTGGTCAGCGCGTTCTTCTTGTCGGGCCGGTTCATGCGGACGGCGAGGACGCCGTCCCGGCGGGTGATCTGGATGTGCTCGCTCATGCGGACGTCACTCCGCCGCGTCGAGGAAGGCGCCGTTGACCGCGGCGGCGCCGTCGACCACCGCCGCCTCGAGGCCGCCAGCGCCCGACGCCGTGTTCTCGGCGAAGAAGCGGCAGTCGCGGATGCGGCGGCCGTGCGCGGGGTCGCTCTCGCCCGCCTGCAGCGCGGCATGGGCGGCCAGCGCCGCCTCCGCCAGGAAGGCGCCGCCCGATGCGAGGCCGAAGAGGCGGAGATAGGGCGTCGCGCCCGCAAGCGCGTCGGCGGGCGAGCCGTTCATTGTCGCGAGCATCCAGTCGGTCGCGCGCTCCAGCGACTCGACCGCCTCGCGCAGGCGCTGGCCGGCCTTGCCGAAGGCGGGATCGTTGAGCTTCGCCACGGCTTCGGCGGCGGCGCGGTAGCGGGCGATCGCGGCCTTGACCGTCTCGCCGCCGGAGAGCGGCAGCTTGCGCATCACGAGGTCGATCGACTGGATGCCGTTCGTGCCCTCGTAAATCGCGAGGATGCGCGCGTCGCGATAATGCTGGGCCGCGCCCGTCTCCTCGACGAAGCCCATGCCGCCATGGACCTGCACGCCGGTCGAGGCGACCTCGATGCCGATGTCGGTGCCGAAGGCCTTGGCGACGGGCGTGAGCAGCGAAGCCTCCTCGTGCGCCGCCTTCCTGCGCGCGGGGTCGGTCTCGCGGTGGTAGCGGTCAAGCGCAGCGGCGATGACGTAGCAGATCGCCCGCGCCGCAGCCGCCTTGGAGCGCATGTCGACGAGCATCCGCTTCACGTCGGGATGCTCGATGATCGGGCTCATGCCCTCCGCGGTGGAGCCCGGCGCCTTGCCCTGCCTGCGCTCCCGCGCGTAGCCCAGCGCCTGCTGGTAGGCGCGCTCGGCGATGGCCACGCCCTGCAGGGCGACGCCGAGGCGGGCGTTGTTCATCATGGTGAACATGCAGGCGAGGCCCTTGTTCTCCTCGCCGATCAGCCAGCCGGTCGCGCCGCCGTTGTCGCCGAAGACCATGGTGCAGGTCGGCGAGGCGTGGATGCCGAGCTTGTGCTCGATCGAATGGCAGCGCAGGTCGTTGAGGCCGCCGTCGGGCAGCACCTTCGGCACGAGGAAAAGCGAGATGCCGCGCGTGCCGGCGGGCGCGTCGGGAAGCCTCGCGAGCACGAGATGGACGATGTTGTCCGTCATGTCGTGGTCGCCGTAGGTGATGTAGATCTTCTGGCCGGTGATGCGGTAGGTGCCGTCGCCCTGCCGCTCGGCGCGGGTGCGGAGCGCGGCGAGGTCGGAGCCAGCCTGCGGCTCGGTGAGGTTCATCGTGCCGGTCCATTCGCCGGAGACGAGCTTGCCGAGATAGCGCTGCTGCAGCTCCTTGGAGCCATGGGCGGTGAGCGCCTCGATCGCGCCCATGGTCAGCAACGGATTGAGCGCGAAGCCGAGGTTCGCCGCGTTCCAGATCTCGGTGCAGGCGGAGTTCAGCAGGATCGGCAGGCCCTGGCCGCCGAATTCCTCGTGCGCGGGCAGCGCCAGCCAGCCGGCGGCGGCCCAGTCCGTGTAGGCTTCCTTGAAGCCGGGCGCGGTCTTCACGCCGCCGCCCTCCAGCTTCGCGCCGGCGCGGTCGCCCGGCCAGTTCAGCGGGGCCAGGCGCTCCGTGGCGAAGCGCGCGGCCTCCTCGAGCACGGCCTCCAGCGTCTCGTCGTCGAGATCGGCGTAAAGCCCGTCGGCCTGGCCCTTGGCCAGCCCGGCGACGTGGCGCATGGCGAAAGCGATGTCCCTGACCGGCGCGGCGTAGCTCATGTCGTCCTCCCGGACGCCCTTGACCGCGGCGTCCCCTCTTTGCGCTTGACCGCCGACGGTAGCCTCACCTACCGCCCGCGGCAACGACGCTTCCCTTTAGTTCATATGTGAACCAATGTCACGCGAATTCAGCGCGCCTCCCTCGGCCTCGGGCCATCGCGGCCGGATCGCCGATTGCGGGCCGGCGTCCATCGCCGCCGCCGCCGCCGCGCTCGCAGCCGGCGACATCGTGGCGATCCCGACGGAAACGGTCTATGGCCTCGCCGCCGACGCGACGAACGGCGAGGCGGTCGCCCGGATCTACGAGGCGAAGGGCCGCCCCTCGTTCAATCCGCTGATCGCCCACGTCGACACACTGGCGGCGGCGACGGCGCATGGCGACATCCGGGGCGGGGCTCTCCGCCTGGCGGAAGCCTTCTGGCCGGGGCCGCTGACGCTCGTCGTCCCGGCGCTCGCCGCCTCGCCCGTCTCGGACCTTGCCCGGGCCGGGCTCGACAGCGTGGCGCTCCGGGTGCCGGCGCATCCGGCGGCGCGGGCGCTGCTCGCGGCCGTCGGCCGGCCGCTGGCCGCGCCCTCGGCCAACCTCTCGGGACGCGTCAGCCCCACCACGGCCGCCGACGTGGCGGCGGAACTCGGGTCCCGCGTGGCGATGATCCTCGACGGCGGTCCCTGTCCCGTCGGGCTGGAATCGACGATCGTCGGCAGCCTCGGCGGACGCCTCCGGCTGCTGCGTCCGGGCGGGGTCACGCGCGAGGCGATCGAGCAGGCGCTGGGGGCCCCGCTGGACGAAGCCGAGGCGGAGTTATCGCCGCGCGCGCCGGGGATGCTGGCGAGCCATTACGCCCCCCGCGCGCATGTCCGCCTGGAGGCCGTCGACTTCGCTCCCGACGAGGCGGTGCTGGCCTTCGGCCCGGTGCCGCGTCCGGCGGCGATCCCGCCCGAGCGCTACCTGAACGTGTCCCCCGGCGGGGACCTCCGCGAGGCGGCGGCAAGGCTGTTTTCGGCCCTCCGCACCCTCGACGCGACCGGCGCGGCGCGGATTGCGGCCACGCCGATACCCAAAATTGGTCTTGGCGAAGCGATCAACGACAGGTTGCAGCGCGCGGCGGCCCCTCGGCCTTGACGAATCCGCGTCCGCCTCCCCAATTGTCCCGCCGGAGAGGGCGGACAACGCATGCAGACCATGTCCTGGGATGAGTTCCGCCTCGTGCGGGCCATCGCCGAATCGGGATCGCTCGCCGGCGCGGGCGATGTGCTGGGTCTGAACCATTCGACCGTCTTCCGCCGGCTCAACGCGCTGGAGCAGATGCTGGGCAGCCGCCTTTTCGAGCGCGCCCGCACCGGCTACGCGCCCACGCCGGCCGGCGAGGAGATGGTGGCGCTCGCGGCGCGCATGTTCGAGGAGATCACGGAGTTCGAGCGCCGCGTGGCGGGGCGGGACGTGAAGCCCTCGGGCGAATTGCGGGTCACCACCAACGATTCCCTCGTGGCGCATCTGGCGACGCCGATGTTCGGCGCCTTCTGCCGGCAATATCCCGAGATCAAGCTGGACGTCGTCATCGACAACCGGGCCCTGAACCTGTCGCGCCGCGACGCGGACGTGGCGATCCGCGCCACCGGCGAGCCGCCGGAGACGCTGGTCGGCCGCCGCATCGCGACGATCGCCTGGGCGATCTATGGCGCGAAGGGCTGCGACATCCCGACGACCGACGTGGGCGACGCGCTCGTCGACCAGACGTGGATCGGCTTCGGCGATCCGATCTCGACGATCGGCCCGGCGCGCTGGATGACGGCGCGGGTCGCGCCCAGCCGCGTCTTCTACAAGCTCAACACGGTCCTCGGCCTCAGCCAGGCCATCGAGGCCGGCCTCGGCATCGGATTCGTGCCCTGCTTCATCGGCGACCGCAGCCCCGGCCTCGTGCGGCTGCTGAGCACGCCGCTCACCTTCGACGCCTCGCTGTGGCTTCTGACGCATCCCGACCTCAGGCACGCGGCACGGGTGCGGGCCTTCGTCGAGTTCGTGGGGCGCGAGCTCGCGCGCCACAAGCCGCTGATCGAAGGCAAGGGAGCCTGACCCGGGCGCGCAAGCGAGGGGCCGACTTGTAGCCCCGACCGGAACCCTCTCCCGCCAAGCTGCGTTCTGGGCCCATCGAAGCCGCTGCCGCCGTCCGCCTCCGGACAGGCGCGCCGACGCAGGCTTCGCGGGAGGCTTCCATGATCAGCAGATCCCTCTGCGCGGCCGCAGCCGTCGCGCTCTCCACCTTCGCCGCGCAGGCGCAGACCGCGCCGGTGCCGCAGTCGAACAATCTCGGCAACCAGAACCAGAACGCCCATGGCTCGCCCGGCGCGGCCGGCGCCAATGGACCGGTCACGACGCAGTCCATTCCCAGCAATGACCCGTTCGTCGTCCGCCAGGGGCCAGACCAGTTCCTCGGCGTCAGCATCGTCCAGCAGCCCGTCTACATGCCCGACGGCCGCGGCATCGGCGAGATCGACGACCTGCTGATCGACCGCGGCGGCCGCATCGCCGCCGTGGTGATCGACATCGGCGGCTTCCTCGGCGTCACGGGCCGGCGGATCGCCGTGCCGATGGATGCGCTCGAGTTCCAGAAGCCGACGACGCCCGGCACGGAGCCGACCAGCCTCAAGGTCGTGTACCGCACGGACAAGGGTGCGCTCGAAAAGGCCCCGGCCTTCGAAAGCGCCGTGGGCCGCGGCCAGAGCCGCACGCAGGGCAGTCGCTGATGTCGCGGACGATGCGCGCCTCACTCGCATGGCTCTGCGGCGCTTCGGCGCTGGGAGCCTCAGCCGCGCTGGCGCAGACAGCGCCCGCGCCGGCAGCGCCCCCCGAGGCGATCCAGGGCGTCTCGACCTTCATCGCCCGCCAGGAGCCCGGCCAGTGGCTGGGCGAGAACTTGGAGGAGAAGGAGGTCTATACGCCCGACGGCCAGGGGATCGGCGAGATCGACGACGTGCTCATCGACCAAAGCGGCCGCGTGATCGCGGTCGTCATCGAGGTTGGCGGGTTTCTCGGCATCCGCGAGAAGCGCATCGCCGTGCCGTTGAGCGCACTCGAGTTCCAGCGGCCGGACGCCACGACCGACAATCCGGACAACACGCGGGTCATCCTCCGGCTCGGCAAGGCCGAGTTGGAGAGCGCTCCCGCCTTCCGCAGCCTCGACTCGCGGCGCTGAAGCGGTTTCCCGTCGGCGCGTGCCGCGCTAGAAGGCCTCATGGCCCAGGAAGCGGAGCCGCGACCGGCGGCGGAGGAGCGATTGCGGGCGGTCGGCGACCGCTGCATCTGCCTGCACACGCGCATGGCGGCGCGGGCCGTCACACGCGCCTACGACGCCGCCCTCGCGCCGCTCGGCCTTGAGGGAACCCAGTTCACGCTGCTGTCGGCGATCGCCGTGGATCCGACGCGATCCGTCACGGCGATGGCCGACCGGCTGGCGCTGGAACGCAGCTCGCTGTCGCGCAACCTGTCCCTGCTCCGGGCGCGCGGCCTGATCGCGCCCATGGATGGCCGCGGCCGCGCCGTGCGCTACGCCGTGACGGAGGCAGGGCTCGCCCTGATCGAAGCGGCGCTGCCGGCCTGGGACGCGGTCCAGCGACGGCTCGAGAAGGAGATCGGCGAAAACGGCTGGGCCGAGCTGCGCGGGGGCCTTCGCCGCATCCGGCGCGCCGCCGCACCCGATTGACCAGACTGCCAGGCTCCGCCTATCGTGCAATTGCACGATAGGAGAGACCCATGGACGTAAGGCCGCTGTCGCCGCGGGAGATCGCGCATCTGTCCGGGCTCGAAACCCTGCGCGGCATGATCGAGGGCCGGCTGCCCGCGCCGCCCTTCGCCATCACCACCTCGATCGCTCTCACCGCGGCGGACGAGGGCAAGGTCGTGTTCGAGGGCGAACCCAAGGCCGATTTCTTCAACCCGCTCGGCAGCATCCATGGGGGCTGGACGGCCACGATCATGGACAGCGTCATGGCCTGCGCGATGCATTCCACGCTGGCGCCCGGCGAGGGCTACACCACGCTGGAGTTCAAGCTGCATTTCTGCCGCCCCATCATGCCGGCGACAGGACGGGTGAGGGCGGAGGGGCTGGTGCTCTCGCGCGGCCGGCGCGCCGCCACCTCTGAGGGGAAGCTCTACGACGCCGCCGGCAAGCTTCTGGCGCATGGCACCGAGAGCTGCCTGATCTTCCCAATGAATCCATGAATCGAGCAAGTTCCTATCGAAAAAGTGGGTTCCACTTTTGTCGGACCATGCCCGGCCGCGACAAGGCGGATCCGCAAGCTTAACGCTTCCTTCGCCGCCATTGCGGTAAGCCGCGGGCGATGCTCGTCGTCGCCACCTTCCTGGTGAATTCCGCCTTCAACCTCGCGCTGGGGCTCCTGGTCGCGCGCTTCCTCGGACCGCAGGGCTTCGGCCAGTATGCCGTGGCGGCGGCGCTCGGCGTGGCGCTGAACGTCCTGTTCCTCGACTGGATCCGGCTCGCGGCCACGCGCTTCTACTCGGCCGACACCCGGCGGGACGACCCGTCCGTGCGCGGCACGCTCGACGCGATCTTCATCATCTCGTCCCTCGGCGTGGCGCTGACCGGCGGCGTCGCGCTCTATTGCGGGCTCGATTTCGGCCTGACGGTGGCGCTTGCCGCCTGCGCGCCCGCGATGGGCATCCTGAACGGGCTCTACGACTATCATACGGCCCTGTTGCGGGCCCGCTTCGAGGACCGGAGCTACGGCCTCGTGGTGCTGGCGAAGAACGTGCTGTCGCTCCTGCTGATGGTGGGCGGGGCCTGGTGGTTCGGCTCGCCCGAAGCCGTGGCGGCCGGCTTCATCCTCAGCCTCGCGGCGACGCTCGCGCTCGGCCGGCGGCGCTTCGTGGACACCGGCGTCTCGATCCTGAAGCCCGACTTTGCGGCGGCCCGGCGCTATTTCGCCTATGGCTTCCCCGTGATCGCCGCCGCGCTGATCTACAATCTCATCCCGCTCTGGAACCGCACCGCGATCGCCGACGGCCTCGGCTTCGCGGCTTCCGGGCAATATTCGCTCGCCTACGACCTCACGGCGAAGCTGGTGCAGACCGTGGGCTCCGCGCTCGACATCCTGCTGTTCCAGATCGCGGTGCGCACGGAGCGCGACGAGGGGCCGGAGGCGGCGAAGGCGCAGATCGGCATCAACATGGGGCTCGTGCTGGCGGCGACGCTCGCCGTGTCGCTCGGCGTCTGGCTGGTGCTGCCCTCGCTCGAGGCGACGATCGTGCCGCAGGCGTTCCGCGGCCCCTTCGGCGAGGCGACGGCGCTGCTGCTGCCGGGCCTCGCCTGCTACACGCTGGCGCAGGCGGCGGTGACGCCGGTGTTCCAGCTGCGGAAGCGCACTTGGCCCGCAGTCGCCGCCGCCTGCGCCGGCCTCGCGCTGAACGGCGCGCTGGTCGTCGCCCTCGGGTCGAATGCCACCATCGGTTCCACCGTGACGATCCAGTCCGCGGCCTATGCGCTGGCGCTGCTGGTGGCCGGGCTGCTCGCCTGGCGGGCGATGCCGGTCCTGCCGCGCCCGCGCGACGTCCTCGCCGCCGTGGCTGCGGCGGGCGCCATGGCGGCGGCGGTCTGGCCGCTGCGCGCGGCGGAGCCGGGCTGGTTCATCCTCTTCGCGAGCGCCGCTGTCGGCGCGGGGGCCTTCGTGGTGACGGCCGCCATCTTTGATCTCGGCGGCTGCCGGTCGCGGCTCAGGCGGCGGCGGTGACGCGCTGGCCGCGCGCCACGACGAGACAGCCCGCGATCACCAGCGCCGCGCCGACCCAGACCATGGAGCGCGGCACCTCGGCGAAGAAGGCGTAGCCGAGGATCGCGGCCCAGATCAGGCCCGTATATTCGGCCACCGCCACCTTGGCCGCCTCGGCGCGCCGGAAGGCGGCGGCGAGCAGCAGATTGCCGGCCGTGCCGAGCAGGCCGAGGCCCAGCACCTTCCAGACATCGATCCCCACCGGCATCGCCGTCGTGAAGGCGGCGAGCGGCACCATCACGATCGAGATGAAGATGGATTGCAGGAACACGATCCGGACCGCCGGCTCGCCGCCCGCCTGCCGCCGCAGCAGCACCGCGGCCAGCGCATAGAAGATCGGCGAGAGCAGCGCCGCCAGCAGGGCCGCCGTGCTGCCGCCGCCGAAGCGCGCGGCAGGGTCCGTCGCCACGATCGCGACGATGCCCGAGAAGCCGAGCGCCAGCCCGCCGAGCACGGGCGCCGTCAGCCGCTCCTTCAGCAGGACGGCGCCGAAGAGGGCCACGAAGATCGGCGCGGTGAAGGCATAGACGAAGAGCTCCGCGATCGGCATCTGGCCGAGCGCATAGAAGAAGAGCAGGCCCGAGCACATCATCACGCCGGAACGCAGCGCATGGTGGCCAAGCTCGCCGCGCGAGGGCCAGCCGGGGCGCAGCGCCAGGAACAGCAGGCCGCCCAGCACGAGCCCGGTGATGTTGCGGAAATACATGATCTCCACCGCCGTATAGCTGGCGGAGAGGCTCTTGATGATCGCATCCATGACGGTCAGCAACAGGATGCCGAGAGTCGCGATGGCGAGAGCGTTGCGGTCGGAGGGCAAGACGGGAATCCAGCGGCGGCTGTGACCGGACTCGCACGGCCCGCAGCGCCTGTCACCTGCGGAAAAATCATGGATTCCCGCGCGGAAGCGTGGCCGTAGCGGCCTGGCCGCCCTAAGATTCGGGCGGTCGCTCATGCCAAGCCGGAGGTCGCCATGCAAAGGATCCTTGCCATTCTCGCCGCCCTCGCGCCTGCCGCCCTTCTGCCCGCCGCCGCCGGCGCGCAGACGTTGCGCACCGAGGATCTGATCGGCCGCTGGGGCGTCGCCGCCTACTGGAACGAGTCCGACGCGGCCAAGATCACGGCCATGGCCAGGAGCTTCTGCAGCCAGCCCTATGTCGTGAGCCGGGGCGCCAACGGCGCGGCGCGCATGTTCGAGGCCTTCGAGGGAAGGCCGCAGGACGTCACGGTGCAGGGCGGACGGATCGTCGCGGTCGGCGGCTCGGAGCGCACGGCCAAGGCCGTCCAGCGCTGGGACGGCTCGACGCTCGTCTTCAACTACATCGACGACGAGGCGCGGCGGAAGTACGGCAACATGGTCTTCGTGCGCTGCGGGCGCTGAGAGCCGCCGTTCTTCTCCCACTCCTGCAAGGGGGGGCGGGTGGGGGTCGACCGCGGTTCAGGACCGAGCGCCGCGCTGGACCCCTCCCCAACCCTCCCCTTGCAGGGGAGGGAGTCCGGTTGGCGCAGCCCTTCTCCTCCCCCTGCAAGGGGGAGGCAGGGTGGGGGTCAACGGCATTTGAGGTCCAAGCGCCGCGATGGACCCCTCCCCAACCCTCCCCTTGCACGGGAGGGAAAACGGTAGGGCTGGATTCCCTTCCCCTCCGCTTCGCTCCCGCCAGGAATCGCAGCGCGGAGCCAAGCCTATTGACGAAACGCCGGCCGCGCGGGAACGTCCGGGCCATGGCGACGAGGGCGGTTATGACTGTCCCCGCCGGGAGGATGACCATGCTTCGCACCTTCGCGGCGGCCGCCGCGCTTTCGCTCGCGCTCGTCGCGGGGGCCCAGGCCCAGTCCGGCAACGTCGTGCTCTACACCTCGCACGCCGCGGACACCTCCGGGCCGATCCTCGAGCTGATGAAGCAGAAGATGCCCAACCTCAACGTCACGTTGGTGCGCGCCGGCACGGGCGAGATCCTGCAGCGGCTGAAGGCCGAGGCGAGCAATCCGGCCGCCGACATCATGTGGGGCGGCGCCTCGCAGTTCTTCGAGAACAATGCCGACCTGTTCCAGCCCTTCGCCTCGCCCGAGACGCCGAACTTCCTCGTCTCGGATCCCGCCAACATCTGGCATCCGATGAACATCATCGCCATCGTCGTCGCGGTGAACACGAAGAAGGTCCCGGCGGCGGACATGCCGACCACCACGGCGCAGGCGGTGGACGCGAAATACACGACCATGGGCGGGATCGCACTGCCGGATCCGTCGAAATCCTCGACCGGCTACACGGTGATCAGCGCGCTCGCCGCCGCCAACAACTGGGACTTCGTCGGCCGCATCGCCAAGAACGCGCGCGTGCTCCCGAGCTCCGGCGCCGCGGCCAACGCCGCCCGCGACGGCGAGACGGCGATGTGCTGGGTCAACGAGGACGTGACCGCGAAGTGGGAGAAGGAAGGCATCGCCATCAAGTCGGTCTATCCGCAGGATGGCGTGCCGACCGTCGTCGATGCGCAGGCCATGGTGAAGGGCGCCAAGAACCCGGAGAACGCCCGCGCCGTGATGGCCTTCCTCAACGCCAAGGAGACCCACGAGGTCATCCGCGACAAGGTCAACCGCCGCTCCGCCCGCAAGGACGTGACGCCGCCGGCCGGGCTGCCGGAGCTCGGCAACCTCAAGCTGATCTTCGCCGTGGAGCCGGCCTCCGTGGTCAACGCCAGGTTCGAGGCGCTCAGGAAGTGAACGGTCCGCTGCCGGCGGTCCCCTGCCAGGACGTTTTTCTCCGGCATATGCCATCCTCCACGTTCCTCATGCTGAGGAGGCCGCGGAAGCGGCCGTCTCGAAGCATGCACGACCGTGGTGCGTGCTTCGAGACGCGGCCCTTGGCCGCTCCTCAGCATGAGGAGCGTGGGGCGTGGCACTCGACTCGACCTTCCGGGGTCCGGACCCAGTGAGCCTCGGAGGACGCAGAACGCTCCTGCCGCGCGATCCCTGGCGGCTGTTCGCGCTGTTCGCGCTGGCGCTGACCGCGCTGCTGATCATCGTGCCGCAGATCTGGATCGTGCTCGCGTCACTGCGCGAGGACGGTGGCCTGTTCACGTTCCGCCACCGCGAGCCGTCCGGCATCGAGCTCGCCCGCGAGACGGTGAAGGGCTATGTCTTCACGGAACGCGAGGGACGGCTGGTGGCGTCGCTCGGCGGGACCGACCTCTTCGCGCTCAGGCGCGCCGCGCCGAACACGATCGAGGTCGCCGGCCTCGGGGGGCCGGTGTCGGCCCAGGCGCTCGACGCCAACCGCATCCGGCTCGCGGCCGGCGGCCGGCGCATCACGATGAGCCAGAGCGTGCCGATGGGGCTTTTCGCGGGCGCGCGGGCGCCGATCGCCATCGAGACGGTCGACGCGCGGACCCTGCGCGTGCGGCACGGGGCTAACGCCTTCTTCGAGGCGATCGACCCCGATCCGCGCTGGACGTTCGGCAACTTCCTCTCGTTCCTGCGCGATCCCGCCCATCGGGCCGCCCTGTTCAACAGCCTCATCGTTACGGCCCTCTCCACGGCCTTCGCCGGGGTGATCGGCGTCTCGCTCGCCTGGATGATCGCGCGCTTCGACGTGGCGGGCCGCGAGGGGCTGATCGTGCTGATCACGATGGCCGCGGTCTCGCCGCCCTTCCTCGGGGCCTATGCCTGGCGGATGCTGCTGGGCTCCAGCGGCATCCTCACGCAGGCGCTCGGCCTCGACTGGACGATCATCGGCCTGCATGGCGTGATCTGGGTGACGGGCTGGCATGTCTTCCCGCTCGTCTTCCTGCTCTCCTACGACGCATTCACGGGCGCCGATGCGGCGCTGGGCGAGGCGGCGGAGAGCCTCGGCGCATCCCCGGTGCGGCGCATCCTGACGGTCGACCTGCCGCTGGCGATGCCGGGCGTGCTGACCGGCCTCTACATGGCGCTGATCTCGGCCTTCGCCGATTTCGGTACGCCCAAGATCATCAGCCTCGACCTCAAGCTGATGCCGACGCTGGTCTATGACGAGTTCCTGTCGGAGGCCGGCCAGAACCCGTCGATGGCGAGCGCGGGCGCGCTGCTGATGGTGCTGATCTCGACGGCGTTCCTCGGCGCCTACCGCGCCTATCTCTCCTTCGGCGCCTACGCCACCGTCTCGGCGCGGCGGCTGTCGCCGAAGAAGCCCTCGCCCGCCGCCCATGCGCTGATCCTTGGCTTCGCGGGCTTCGTGCTGGCGATGGCCTTCGTGCCGCACCTGACCGTGCTCGTGACCTCGTTCCTGGAATGGCGCTCCGGCGTCGTCTTCCCGGTGCCGACGCTCGCCAACTACCGGACGATGATCGCGAGCGAGCTGCCGCCCGTGCTGATCAGCCTGTCGCTCGCCGGCGCCTCGACGCTGGCCGCCGTGGTGCTCGGCATCGGCATCGCCTACGTGCTGGTCAGGAAGCGCTATCCTCTCGTCGCGCCGCTGCTCAACGCCATCGTGATGATGCCCTATGTCATCCCGGGCACGGTGATCGGCATCGGGCTCATCCTGGCGCTCAACAACCCGCCGCTGGTCCTGACCGGCACCTGGGCCATCCTCGCGCTCTCCTTCTTCATCCGCAACCTGCCCTATGCGGTGAAGTCGGCGGAGGCCGTGCTGTTCCAGATCCATCCGGCGCTGGAGGAGGCGGCCGTAAGCCTCGGCGCCACGCCGCTGAAGAGCTTCCTGCACGCGACGTTGCCGCTGATGGCGGCGGGGCTCGTCTCCGGCGCGACGCTCGCCTTCCTGCACGGCATGACCGAGCTCTCCTCGACCATCGTGCTCTATCGCCCGCCGTGGAAGCCGATGACCGCCGTCATCTTCGAGAACACCGTGACGCTGGCGGCCGATTTCGGCGTCGCCGCCGCCATGACCGTGCTGCTGATGGTCATCCTCTACGGGCCGCTCTGGCTCATCACGCGGCATGCGCGGGGCCGCCTCGCCAAGGTCGGAGCCGTCTGATGGGAACCGCGATCGCCATCCGCAGGGCCACCAAGCGCTTCGGCGCGAAGGCCGCGCTGGACGACGTCTCGATCGACGTGCAGCCCGGCGAGTTCTTCACGCTCCTCGGGCCCTCGGGCTGCGGCAAGACCACGCTGCTGCGCGCGATCGCCGGCTTCAACGACCTGACGTCAGGCGAAATCCTGTTCGACGGGCGCGACGTGGCGGGGATGGAGGCCTGGAAGCGCGGCATCGGCTTCGTCTTCCAGAATTACGCGCTCTGGCCGAACCGGACCGTCTTCGAGAACGTCGCCTACGGCCTGCGCATCCGGAAGGCGCCGGAGGAGACGATCCGCCGGAAGGTGGCGGAGGCGCTGGCCATGGTGCGGCTCGTCGATGTCGAGGCGCGCTATCCCGGCGAGATGTCGGGCGGCATGCAGCAGCGCATCGCCATCGCGCGGGCTCTCGTCGTCGATCCGCCGATCCTGCTGCTGGACGAGCCGCTCTCCAACCTCGACGCGAAGCTGCGCGTGTCGCTCAGGCGCGACATCCGCGCCATCCAGAAGCGGCTCGGCCTCACCGCCGTCTACGTCACCCACGACCAGGAGGAGGCGCTGGAGATCTCCGACCGGATCGCGGTCATGAGCGCCGGCCGGGTGGAGCAGGTGGGCACGCCCGAGGATATCTACGAGCGGCCTGAGCGGGTTTTCGTGGCGGATTTCATCGGCGCCGCCAACCTCATCAAGGGCGAGGTCCGGGACGGGTGCTTCATCGCGGCCGAAGGCGGCGGGAGCGTCGCGGCGGGACCGGCGGAGGGCGGCGAGGCCACCCTGCTCGTGAGGCCCGAGGACATGGTGCTCGCGCGCGACGGCGAGGGTGAGCCGGGCACGATCGCCGAGCATTTCTACGCGGGACGCGACAGGCGCTACCGCGTGCTGACGAACGCCTTCGGACCGCTGATCGCCGACACGGCGGAGCGCTGGGACGAGGGACAGGGCGTGCGCGTGCGTTTCGGCAAGCACCGCCTGCTGCGCTGCTGATCAGAAGCGCCACCAGACCGCAGCCACCAGGCCCTGATCCGCCGGTGTCTCGCGGCCCGCGACCGTGGCGAAGGCGCCGACCTGCAGGCACCAGCTTTCGCTGAACTCCCAGACGAGGCTCGGCTGCAGCTTATGCTGCCGCATCCGGCCGCCGCCGAAGCGCCTGTCGGACTGGGTCGCGAAGGTGCTGAAGCTCTGCAGCAGCAGCATGAGCCGCGGCAGGGGCCTGACGCCGAAGGTGGCGTCGACGACGAGTTCGTCGGCGTGGCTGCCGCCCCGCCAGCGATAGCCCGCCTGTGCCTCGGCGAAGGCGCTCATGCCGCCGATCGTGAAGCCATGGCCGAGGAGCAGACGCAGATCGGCTTCGGCCGGCGGATCGAGACTGCGCAGACGGACGGGACGGCTGCGCTCACCGCCGGCAGCGACGATGGCCTGCGCCGAGAGAACCGTCGCGCCGTCCGTCCAGAGCCGCCCCCGGAGGCCGGCCGCGATGGAGCCTGCCGTGGCGCTCCAGGCCTGTCGGCGTTCCATCAGGGCGGAGGACCGCCCCACCACGCCGGCGAGCAGGGTCAAGCCGTCGCCAAGCCCCCGCTCCGCGGCGAGGGTCGATTCCTGCTTGCTGAAGCGGCCGGTCCGCTGCAGGCGGCCACGCCGATCGAAGCGTGTCGTGGCCTGCAGCGCCGCCGCCGCGAAGATGATCTGGGTGCGGCCTTCCTCCAGGGTCCAGGCGGCGGCTCCGGCCGGGGAGGGGGACAGCAACAGGGCGAGAACCGGAAGGCCGCGGGCAGCCTTCCCGATACTCCGGCCACCAAGCCTCCACCCACCCACGCTTCACCCGCTTACGCCTGCCGTCCTTAGTGCCGCTTGCTCAATCCCGTTCGGGATGCCGCAAAGCCGGAAGACAAAGATGGAAGAGTGAACGAATTTCCCGTCAAGGCTACTCCGACGAATCGGAGGATTTGCTTGTTTCAATCCTTGCTTGAAAGAAATGGTGAAGGCCTATACCTGAAGCTGTCGCCACGTTGAGGGAGTCGAAATTGCCCGCCATGGCGATGCGAAGCGTCGTCATCCGGCGCATCAGATCCGCGGGAAGCCCCGGTCCCTCCGCGCCCAGCACGAGGGCGGCGCGGGCCGGCGTGCGGACCTCCGTCAGGTCGATCGCGCCAGCGGGGCTCAGCGCGAAGCAGGCGAAGCCGGCTTTCTCCAGCTCCGCGAGGATTTCCTCCGCCGATCCGCCTCTCGCGAAGGGCGTGACCAGGGCCGCTCCGACCGAGACGCGGATCGCCTTGCGGTAGAGCGGGTCGCAGCAGGTGCCGTCGAGCAACACGGCATCGGCGCCGAAAGCGGCGGCGTTGCGGAAGAGACCGCCCATGTTGTCGTGGTTGGCGAGTCCGACGCCGATCGCCACGAGGGCCCTCTCCGGCAGGCGGGCGATCAGGCCGCCGTGCGTCTCCCTGTCGCCGCGCAGGCCGATGGCGAGCACGCCGCGATGGACGGCGAAGCCGGCGATGGCCTCGATGACCGCATCCTCCGCCACGTAGAGCGGCACGCCGTCGGGAATGGAAGCGGCGAGTTCCGGCGATCCGGCCAGCCGCCGTCGCGACAGCAGCACGCTCTCCAGCCGGAAGCGGCCCCGCGCCAGCATCAGCCTCAGCACGACCTCCCCCTCGATCACGAAGCGCCCCCCGCGGCCGACGAGGTCGCGCTCGCGGATGGCGATGTAGGGCTCGAGCCTTGGGTCTCCGGGGCCCGCGACGGGAAGCGGCGTTGCCAAACCGGTTCGCTCCTGCGATGGGCCTCGGCTTCCACGTCCGAGGCTCGTCGCGCACCCATGTCACCGCCGCTCGTCCATCTCAAGGAGATCGCCCACGGCTTCGGCGGCAAGCGCGTGCTCGATGGGGCCGAACTGGCGGTCGGCGCGGGCGACCGGCTCTGCCTCGTGGGGCGCAACGGCTCCGGCAAGTCGACGCTGCTGAAGATCGCGGCCGGGCTGGTCGAGCCGGATGCGGGGGAGCGCTTCGTGCATCCCTCCGCCACGATCCGCTACCTCGAGCAGGAGCCGGACCTCACGCGCTGGCCGACCGTGCTCGCCTATGTCGAGAGCGGCCTCAACGAGGGCGACGATCCGCACCGCGCGCGGGCGCTGCTCCTGTCGCTCGGCCTCACGGGCGAGGAGGAGACGGGGCGGCTCTCCGGCGGCGAGGCGCGCCGCGCGGCGCTCGCCCGCGTGCTGGCGCCCGAACCCGACATCCTGCTGCTCGACGAGCCGACGAACCACCTCGACCTCCCGGCCATCGAATGGCTGGAGGGGGAACTCGGCAGGCTGCGCTCCGGCCTCGTGGTGATCAGCCACGACCGGCGCTTCCTGTCCAATCTGTCCCGCGCCACGCTCTGGGTCGACCGCGGGCGGGTGCGCCGGATGGAGAAGGGTTTCAGCGCCTTCGAGGCTTGGCGGGACGAGGTCCTCGAGCAGGAGGAGCGCGACAACCAGAAGCTCGCGCGCAAGATCGTCGCCGAGGAGCATTGGCTGCGCTACGGCGTCACGGCGCGGCGCAAGCGCAACGTGCGGCGGCTCGGCCTGCTGCAGGATTTGCGGGTGCAATGGCGCAACCGGGGCGGGCCGCAGGGCGGCGTGACGCTGACCGTCACCGAGGCCGAGGAGAGCGGCAAGCTCGTCATCGAAGCCAAGGGGATTTCGAAGAGTTACGGATCCGAAACGATCGTCCGGAACCTGTCGATCCGGGTGGCGAACGGCGACCGGCTCGGCATCGTCGGGCCGAACGGCGCGGGCAAGACGACGCTGATCAACCTGCTGACGGGCGGCCTCGCGCCCGACGAGGGAAGCGTGAAGGTCGGCGCCAGCGTGCGCGCGACGACCCTCGACCAGAAGCGCGAGACGGTCGATCCCGATGCGACGCTCGCGGAGGCCATGACCGAGGGGCGCGGCGACATCATCGAGGTGGGCGGGCAGCGCAAGCATGTGATGGGCTACCTGCGCGACTTCCTGTTCACGCCGGAGCAGGCCAAGACGCCGATCGCCGTGCTGTCCGGCGGCGAGCGCGGGCGCATGATGCTGGCCCGGGCGCTCGCCAGGCCCTCCAACCTGCTCGTGCTCGACGAGCCGACCAACGATCTCGACCTCGAGACGCTGGACCTGCTGGAGGAGATGCTGGCCGATTACGCCGGCACGGTGCTGCTGGTCAGCCACGACCGCGACTTCCTCGACCGGATCTGCAGTTCGGTGCTGATGGCCGAGGGCCGCGGCCGGTGGACCGAGTATGCGGGCGGCTACAGCGACATGCTGGCGCAGCGCGGCAAAGGCGTGGAGGCGAAGGCTGCGGCGTCGGGCAGGCCTGCGCCGAAGGCCGCCGCCGATGCGCCGCGCGAAGAGGCCGCGGCGGCGCGCAAGCTCTCCTTCAAGGACCGCCACGCGCTGGAGACGCTGCCCGGCCTCATCGACGCGATGGGGCGCGACATCGCCAAGCTGGAGGCGGTCCTTGCGGAGCCCGGCCTCTACGCGCGGGACCGCGCCCGCTACGACAAGGCGGCGGCGATGCTGGCGGACCTGCAGGCCCGCCTTGCAGCGAGCGAGGAGGAATGGCTCCGGCTCGAGATGCTCCGCGAGGAGCTGGAGGGGTAGGACGTGCTGGAGGCGCTCCCGCTTATCAAAGCTTCCGCGCGGATGGTCTTTCCTTGGGGCGATGAGCAGCGTTCCTTCTCCCCGAGGGGGAGAAGGACAGGATGAGGGGGTTGCGGCGCTAGAGGCGACAAGCGCCTGTGCCCCTCACCCTACCCTCTCCCCCTCGGGGAGAGCGTTTCAGACCTGCTGCGATCCGCAAAAGGCTCCCGCCTCAGTGACATCTACGAACCTTGCCCCGGCGACGGACGCCACGTATCACGCGGCCCGAACCGGCGCGGAGCGCAAGCATTGGATTCCTTCCCCTCGGCCTCGCAGCGCCGCTGGCGGCTGGTCGGCGGCATCGCCAGCTTCGTGCTCTTCGCGCTGTCGCTCGTCGTGCTGTGGCTCATCCTGCGCGACCTGGAGGCCGCCGACGTGCGCGCCGCCTTCGCCGCGGCTTCCGCGCGGCAGATCGCGCTTGCGATGCTCTGCGTCGCCTGCAGCTACCTGATGCTGACGGGCTATGACGCCATCGGCCTCCGGCAGCTCGGCCGGCGGGTCCGCTACCGGATCACGGCGCTCGGCTCCTTCACGAGCTACGCGGTCAGCTTCACGCTCGGCTTTCCGCTCATCACCGCGGGAACCGTCCGTTACTGGATCTATTCGGCCGTCGGGATCGATGCGCGCACCATCGCCAGCCTGACGCTGATCGCGGGCGTCACCTTCTGGCTCGGCATGGGGGCCGTGCTGGGGCTGGCGCTGCTGCTCCGGCCCGCCGGCATCGCGGAGCTGAACCGCCTGCCGGCGGCCATGAACGTGCTGCTCGGCCTCGGCGTGCTGGCGCTGGTCGGACTCTATCTCGCCTGGGTGTCGCGCCGGCCGCGACGCATCACCTTCGGCGGCTGGTCGCTGGCGCTTCCCGACCTCAAGGTCAGCCTGCTGCAGCTCTCGATCGGCGCCCTCGACGTGGCGGCGGCGGGCGCGGCTCTCTACGTGCTGCTGCCGCAGGGCTACGGCATCGCCTACAGCCATTTCATCGCGGCCTACGTCTTCGCCTGCATCCTCGGCATCGCCAGCCATGCGCCGGGCGGGCTCGGCGTGTTCGAGGCGACGATCCTGCTCGCGCTGCCGGGCGTGCCGAAGGAGCAGCTCCTGGGCTCGCTCCTGCTGTTCCGGCTCTGGTACTACATCGTGCCCTTCGTGATCGCGCTGATGCTGCTGGCGGGCCGCGAGATCCTGCTGCGCTGGCGCGTCCTGCAGAGCGACATGGCGCGGTCCGCCGGCCGCGCCGGAGACCGCAGGGATCCGCCATGAAGAATTCGCCATGAAAAATCCGCCATGAAGGGGCTGCCGTGACCGAGCGCGTCGAATGGATCATCGGTGCCCTGCCGCATGCCGCGGTGCTGGTCGACGCCGGCGGATCGGTGACCGGATTCAATGCGCTGGCGGCCCAGATCCATCCCTTCCTGCGCGTGGGGCAGCCGTTGCGCTTCGCGCTCCGCGATCCCGAGATCCTCGAGGCCGTGGCGGCCTCGGCCCGCGACGGCGGCTCCCGCCGGCTCGAGGTGCTGGAGCGGCTGCCCGTCGAGCGGGCCTTCGCCGTGCATGTGGCGCGGGCGGGCGAGCGCGAGACGCTGATCGTCTTCGAGGACCAGACCGCGACGCGCAACCTCGAGCGGATGCGGGTCGATTTCGTCGCCAACGCCAGCCATGAGCTGCGCACGCCGCTCGCCTCGCTGCTCGGCTTCGTGGAAACGCTCAGGGGCCCGGCCCGCGACGACGCCGCGGCGCGCGAGCGCTTCCTCGCCATCATGGAGACGCAGGCCAGGCGCATGGCGCGGCTCGTCGACGACCTTCTCTCGCTGTCGCGCATCGAGCTCAAGGCGCATGTCAGGCCGACGGACCGCGTCGATCTCGGCGCCGTCCTCCGCCAGATCGCCGATGCGCTGAAGCCGCTCGCCGCGGAGCGCGGCACGATCCTCGCGCTCGCCCTGCCGGAGCGCAGCTGCACCGTGCTCGGCGACCGGGACGAACTGCTCCGGGTCTTCGAGAACCTGATCGAGAATGCGATCAAGTACGGCAAGGACGGCGGCCGGGTGGAGGTGACGATGCGCCCGATGGCGGACGAGGGGGGCGCCGCGCGGATCGAGGTGCTGGTGGCCGACGACGGACCCGGCGTCGCGCCGCAGCATCTGCCACGCCTGACCGAGCGCTTCTACCGCGTCGACGCCGCCGCTTCGCGCGGCGCCGGCGGGACGGGGCTCGGCCTCGCCATCGTCAAGCATATCGTGATGCGCCACCGGGGCCGGCTCGGGATCGACAGCACGCTCGGCCAGGGCTCGACCTTCAAGGTGGTTCTCGACAGCGCGCCCGCTCCGTAAGGCCTTCGCGTGACAAGCGCTAACGCGCCGGGCATCATCGCGGAACCCGTCCGGGCGTCGGACGGGCCGCATCTGGAGGATCGATGGCGTCGAGCCTGCCGAACGCCGCTTTGCCCTGGCCCTTTCCGCTGCAGCCGGTGGCGGAGGCGGGAGAGGAGAGGGTGAGGGCCGAGGGCCCGGGGCTCGCCGGCCTCGCCTGGCGGGGATCGGCGCTGACCATCGTGACGCTCGGCATCTACCGCTTCTGGTACAAGACGGACCTCCGGCGCTGGTACTGGCGGCATACGGTCGTCGCGGGCAGCGCCTTCGAATATCGCGGTACGGGCCGAGAGCTGCTGCTCGGCTTCCTCTTCGCGCTCGCCGTGCTGGTGCCGATCTATCTCGTGGTGGCGCTCGGCAGCCTGTTCGCGAGCGAGGTCGCCGGCATTGCGCTGAACGTGCTCTTCGCCTTCATCTTCCTGCTGCTGGTGCAGTATGGCGCCTACCGCTCCCGCCGCTACCGGCTGACGCGCACGGTCTGGCGGGGCTTGCGCTTCGACCAGACGGGCTCGGCCTGGGCCTATGCGGGGCTCTCCTTCGCCTGGCTGCTGCCGACGATCCTCACGCTCGGCCTGACCTTTCCGCTGATGCGCCGCAGCCTCGAGGGCTACCGCATGCGCCACACGCGCTTCGGCACGGCACAGGGGCGCTTCGCCGCGCCGGCCTGGCCGCTGATGAGGGCCTGGCTGTTCATGACGGGGCCGCTGGTCGGATGCCTCGTCCTGCTCGGCCTCGGCCTCGCCCTGCTGGCGGACGGCAGGGGCGAGAACGACTCCGCCGCGCTCGGCGCGACGGCCGGCGGGGTGCTCGGCGTGCTCGCGGCCTTCTGGGCCGTGCTGCTCTGGCCCTACTACCGCATCCGCGAATTCCGGATCTTCGCGGAGGCCACGGCCATCGGGCCGGCGACCTTCCGTTCGGAGGCGCGGATCGGGGCGGCCTACGCGATCCACGTGAAGTTCATGCTGATCGCCTCTGTCTGCACCTCGGCGCTCGGCATCGTGGTGGCGGCGATCGCGGCCGTGGCCGCCGGCGGGCTCGCGCAGCTCCCCTCCGGCGGGACGCAGCTCATCATCGTCCTCGCCGCCCTCGCGCCGGCCTATCTCGGCGGCGTCCTGATGCTGGGCGTGCTGAAGGAGCTCTTCCTGAACCGGCCCACCTGGCAATTGCTCGCGGGCACCCTGACCGTGCGCGGGCTCGACCATCTGGGCGAGGTGGGCGCCAGCGCCGTGAGCGACGAGGCGGCGACCGGCGAGGGCTTCTCCGACGCGCTCGACTTCGGGGGCGTGTGATGCAGCCTCCCCCCATTCCCGCCGTCTATTTCGACGGGCTGCGGCCCTTGCCGCGTCAGGCGGCGCTGATGCTCGATCCGCGCGGCCTCGCGCTCTCCGTCGACGGCGGGGCGGTCTTCCGCTGGGACTATCGCGCGATCCGCCTCGAGGAGGAGGGGACGGAGCCGCTGCGCTTCCACCGCGAGGAGAGCGGCGCGCGCACCGGCGAGGTGCTGGAGATCGCCGACATGGCCTTCGCCGCCGCGCTGAAGGCGCGCTGCCCCTCGCTCGGCGGCTCGGCCCGCGAGCGGAGCGCGGCACGGCGGCGCATCCTGTTCTGGTCCTTCGCGGCCATCGCCTCGGTGGCGGCGACGGTCGCCTACGGCCTGCCGGCGCTCTCGACCAGGCTCGCGCCGCTGGTGCCCTGGAGCACGGAGGCCGCCCTCGGCCGTGCCGTCGAGGGCGAGGCCATCCGGCAGCTCGGCGGCGGCAAGGTCTGCGGCGCGGAGGGCGACGGGCCGGGCAAGCGGGCGCTCGCCGCCCTGACCGACAGGCTGGCGCGCCATGCGACGCTGCCCGGCCCGGTCGAGGTCAAGGTGGTCGACTCACCCATGCAGAACGCCTTCACGCTGCCGGGCGGCCGCATCGTCTTCATGCGCGCGCTGATCGAGCAGGCGCAGTCGCCCGACGAGGTTGCCGGCGTCCTAGCGCATGAGATGGGCCATGTCGCCCATCGCGACGCGATGCGCGCCGTCATTCACGCCGGCGGCATCTCCTTCCTCATCGGCACGCTGCTCGGCGATTTCACCGGGGCGGGCGCGCTGGTCATCGGCTCGAAGTTCCTGCTGACGAGCCGCTATTCCCGCAGCAACGAAACGGAGGCCGACGCCTTCGCCATCGATGTGATGACCAAGGCCGGCGGCGACGTCCGCGCGCTGGCGGGTTTCCTGCGGCGTGTCGCGCGCACGCCGGGCGAGCGCCAGCTCGAAATCCTCCTGACGCATCCCGTCACGGACGACCGCGTCGCGGCGATCGAGCGCGCGGCGCCCGGCGGCCAGCGGCGGCCGCTGCTCGATGCGGCGGAATGGTCGGCCTTGAAGGCGATCTGCACGCGGGGATAGGAAGCGAACATGCGCCGTCTGCCGCCCGAGCCGGTTCCGTTTCTTGCGCCCTGGAGCCGCCGGCTGGCCTGGCTGGCGGTCGGCTTCGCGCTGCTCAGCGTCGTCGCGACGCGCTTCGGCGGCATTCCGCCGGCCAACGGCCTGCGGCTCCTGGGCCTGGCGATCCTGCTGGCGGTGCTCGCCGCCGTGGCGGCCGGCTTCGCCTTCGCCGCGATCTGGCGGACGGGCGCGCCGGGGACGGGGCTCGCCGCACGCGGGCTGGCGCTGGCGCTCCTCACGCTCGCGGGCCCCGGCTGGATGGCCGTCGCCGCGGTCAGGCTGCCGCCGCTGGCCGACGTGACGACGGACCCTGACGATCCGCCCGCCTTTTCCCGCTCCCGCTCCGCGCTCGACGCGCGCGGCGGCCATGTGCCCCCTGGCTTCGACCGGGATCGGTTCGGTGACGTCGGCGAAGCCTACGCCGACCTTCGGCCGATCCTGCTCGACGCGCAGCCCGACGAGGCGATGCTGCTGGTGCAGCGCGCCGCCGCCGCGCTCGGCTGGCGCGTGGTCGACGCCGCGGCGCCCGCGGGCCGCACCGCGACCGGCCGGGTCGACGCCGTGGCGCGCTCCCTGCTCTACCGCTTCCCGGACGATGTCACGATCCGCATCCGGCCCGGCGTCGGCGAGACGCGCATCGACGTCCGCTCGGCCTCGCGCGTCATGGGCAAGCATGATTTCGGCGCCAACGCGCGCCACATCCGCGACTTCACGCGCGAGATCGAGACGCTGGCGTCGCAGCGGTAGGTCCGCGCTCCGGCGTCATGGAGGGGTTCGACCCAACGGCCCTCATGCTGAGGAGGCGCGGCACGCGCCGTCTCGAAGCACGCAGGACCGTCGTGCGTCCTTCGAGACGGCCGCTTCGCGGCCTCCTCAGGATGAGGACCGTGGAGGCGATGCGGATCCCGGGGCGTCAGGCCAGCGCAAAGGTTCCCGCTAGGCCGATGCCGTCGGCACGGACGAGGCCGCGCTCCTCGAGGTCCTCGAGATGGGCGAGCACGGACAGGCCGGCGGCCCCCTTCAGCGCCGGGGCGAGGCCGACATAGAGCCGCTGCACCAGCGCGGGGATCGGGCTCGGGCCGTCCTTCAGCGCGGCGAGGATCGAGGCCTCCCGCATGCGGCGATGGCCGACGAGGCCGCGCAGGAAGCGGTCGGGGTCCATGACCGGACCGCCGTGCCCGGGGCGGTAGATCCGCTCGCCCCTGGTTCGCAGCCGTTCGAGCGAGGCCATGTAGGCGCCCATGGAGCCGTCCGGCGGGGCGACGATCGAGGTCGACCAAGCCATCACATGGTCGCCGGAGAAGAGCGTCTCCTCCTCGGGCAGCGCGAAGCAGAGATGGTTCATCGTGTGGCCGGGCGTCTCGACCGCCTCCAGCCGCCAGCCTTCGCCCGAAAGCACGTCGCCATCCTTCATCGGCAGGTCGGGCGCGTGGTCGCGGTCGGCGCTGGCGTCGAGCGGGCTCGATTCGCCGACGGCGACGGCGCGCGCCGAAAAGTGCGGCGCGCAACCCGCGATCGGCGCGCCGGTCAGCGCCTTCAGCCGCCGGGCGCCCGGCGAATGGTCGCGGTGCGTGTGGGTGACGATGATCTGGGCGACTTCCTCGCCGCCGAGCGCCGCCAGCAGCGCCTCGGCCTCGCCGTCGCGGCCGGGGCCGGGGTCGATCACGGCGACGCGGCCCCGCCCGACGACGTAGCAGCAGGTGCCGGTGAAGGTGAAAGGACCAGGGTTGTCGATCACGAAACGACGGACGAGCGGAGACAGGCTCTCCAGCGCACCTGGCGTTGGCGGTGTGCGGTCGAACGGAATCTCGTCGGTCATGGTCGGAAGGCTGTCATCTGTGCTCGCTCACGGATCATCATGCCATCCTCCACCGTCCTCATCCTGAGGAGCCCGCGTGAGCGGGCGTCTCGAAGGACGCACGACGGTCCTGCGTGCTTCGAGACGCCGCCTGCGGCGGCTCCTCGGCATGAGGGAGGGAGTGGCTGGCATATAGGCGACGGTCCAGCCTCTCACGACGCCAGCGGCCTCAGCCGGCCCAGCGTGAGGCCCGCGGCCGCGGTCAGCTCCTGGCAGCGGTCGCCCATCAGGAAGGCGAGCTCCTGCGGGCGCGTCTCGACGACCGGGTCGATCGCCTTCAGCTCCTCGTCGATCTCGCCTGGATGGCACATGACGAGGTGACGCGAGCCGGTTGCAGCAAGGTAGCTCTCGAAATCGGCTGCGTAATCGCCCTTCGGATCGAAGGCGGAGAAGCCGGCGAAGCCGTCGTTCGTCAGGAAGCCGGCCTCGCGGGCCCGTCCGCCGAAGCCGCTGGCGAGGCTCGCCACGGCGAGCGCCTTGTGCATGTTGCGCCGGCGCCGGACGATGCGGGCCAGGCTGTCCGACGGGTCGCGCAGCCAGGGCTTCGGCCCACGGGCGTAGCGATCGCGCAGCACCGCCAGCAGCGCCCGGCGGACGCCGGCCAGCCCATGTACATGCTGGTGACCGTCGATGAAGTCCGGGCGCCGGTCCGTCTGCTGCTCGAAAGCGTCGAGCTGGGCCTCGATCTCGCCGGCGATCTCCTCGACCGGCAACCGGCGGCTCAGCGCGCCCTTGGCGATCTCGCCGATCGAGGGCAGGGCGCCGCCGGGTGCGAGCAGGGGCATGTCGGTCAGCGGCTGGCCCAGCGTCAGGTTCAGATGCACGCCGATGTCGGCCTGGCCCTGGAAGGCGCGGAGCGCATGGGACCAGCCCTTCCAGTGCGGCCGGTTGGTCATCGCGCCGGTGCCGGAGATGCGGCCATGCTCGAGCAGGCGGAGGATGCCGCGCGAAACACCCGCCGTCATGGCGTAATCGTCGGCGATCAGGGTCAGGGTCGGCAAGGCGGCTCCGGATCGAGGTCGGCGCGGGCGGTCCGATTCGGGCCGGCGGCGGCTGCTTGGACATTCAGTTTATGGACAGGCGCGGGGGTGATAAAGGGCCGTCATGTCGAAAACGCTGAGCCCCCTTGCGGAGTCCGCGGCCGCGCCGCCGGAACTGACGGTCGTGGTGCCCGTCCTGAACGAGGAGCGCAACGTCCCGCTCATCGCGGAGCGGCTCACCGGCGTGCTTCAGGGTTGCGTCGCCTCGCACGAGATCCTGTTCATCGACGACGGCAGCCGCGACGGCACGCTGGCGGCGATCCGGACCATCGCCGGGGCGGATCCTCGCATCCGCTGCGTCTCCTTCAGTCGCAATTTCGGCAAGGAGGTCGCGCTCGCCGCCGGCCTCGACCATGCGCGCGGGCAGGCGGTGGTGATGATCGACGCGGATCTGCAGCATCCGCCGGAGACGATTCCGCTGTTCGTCGCCAAATGGCGCGAGGGCTACGACATGGTCTATGGCCAGCGCACCGACCGCTCGACCGACGGCCGGGCCTACAGCGGCTTCGCGCGGCGCTTCTACCGGCTGTTCGAGCGCTTCGCGGAGACGCCGCTGCCCGAGGGCGCGGGCGACTTCCGGCTCGTCAGCCGCCGCGTGGTCGAGGCGCTGAAGCGGTTGCCGGAGCGGGCGCGCTTCTCCAAGGGGCTCTTCGCCTGGGTCGGCTTCCGCCAGATCGGCGTGCCCTACCAGGTGGCGCCGCGGCTGCATGGCGAAACCAAATGGAACTACGTGAAGCTGTTCCGCTTCGCCTTCGACGGGCTGACCTCCTTCTCGACCGCGCCGCTCAGGCTCGCGACCTGGACGGGGATCGCCATCTCCTGCCTCGCCTTCCTCTACGCGTTCCTGATCATCGTGGAGACGCTGGTGCTCGGCCGCAGCGTGCCGGGCTTTCCCTCGATCATCGTCTCGGTGATGTTCTTCTCCGGCATCCAGCTCATCTTCCTGGGCGTGATCGGCGAATATGTCGGGCGCATCTTCGCCGAGGTGAAGGAACGGCCGCTCTATCTCGTCGCCGACGAAGTCGGGTCCGCGGACGTCCGGGCGGCCGCGCAAGAAAACCGTCCCTGATGCTGCGCTCCATCCTCTCGGTCGGCGGCTGGACGCTGCTGTCGCGCATCACGGGCTTCGCCCGCGACGTCGTGATGGCGGCGGTGCTGGGCGCCGGCGGGCTGATGGATGTCTTCACCGTCGCCTTCCGCCTGCCCAACCATTTCCGGGCGATCTTCGGCGAGGGCGCCTTCAACGCGGCCTTCGTGCCGGCCTTCGCGCGCATCCGCACGCAGGAGGGGCCGGCGGCGGCGGGGCTGTTCCAGGGCCGGATCCTGTCGCTGCTCGTCCTGTCGCAGATCCTGCTCCTGGCGCTCGCGCTCGCCTTCACGCCCGCCGCGGTGCGGCTGCTGGCGCCGGGCTTCGCTGCTGATCCGCAGAAATTCGCGCTCGCCGTCGAGGTGACGCGCATCACCTTCCCCTACCTGCTGCTGATCACGCTGGTGACGCTTTGGTCCGGCGTGCTGAACGCCACGGGCCGTTTCGCGGTGGCGGCGGCGGCGCCGGTGCTGCTCAACATCGCGCTGCTCGTCTTCGTGCAGATGGCGTTCCTGTTCAGGACGCCCGCCCATGCCGCGGGCTGGGGCGTCTTCGCGGCAGGCCTCCTGGAGGCGGCGCTGCTCGCCGGCGCCGCCTGGCGGGCGGGACTGCTGGTGCCGCCGCTGAAGCCGCAACTCTCCGAGGATGTGCGGCGCTTCTTCTCGGCCTTCCTGCCGGCCGTCATCGGCTCGGCCGGCGTGCAGATCGCCATGTTCGCCGACACGATCCTCTCGACGCTGCTGCCCGAGGGCTCGGCCTCGGCGCTCTATTACGCCGACCGCATCTACCAGCTGCCCATGGGCGTCATCGCCATCGCCGCCGGCACCGTGCTGCTGCCGGCGATGTCGAAACGCATCGCGGAGCAGGATGTCGATGGCGCCCACCGGGCCCAGAACCGGACGCTAGCGCTGACGCTGCTCTTCGCCGCGCCCTGCTGGGTGGCGATCCTGCTAATCCCGGAACTGATCATCCGCGCCGTCTTCCAGCGCGGGGCGTTCGACGAGCGCGCCGTGGGGGAGGCGGCGGGCGTGCTGGCGGCCTATGGCGTCGGGCTGATCGCGGCCGTGTCGATCCGCAGCGTGGTCGCGAGCTTCCATGCGCGGGGCGACACGCGCACGCCGATGCTGGTGTCGCTCGCCGCCGTCGCGGTCAACGTGACGCTCAAGTTCGCGTTCGTCGGCCATCTGGGCGTGATGGGGCTGGCGCTGGCGACGGCGCTCGGCGCGAGCCTCAATCTCGCGGCCCTCATCTGGATCGCGGACGGGCGGCGCTGGTTCGCGCCGGACGGCGGGCTGCTGCGCGCCATCGCCGCCGCCGGGGCGGGGTCGCTCGCGCTGGCGCTGCTGCTGATCGCGACCGCCGCCCCGCTGGCGGGGATGCTGGCGGGCGTGCGCTTCGGATCGGAGATTCGACTCCTCCTGCATGGGCTCAGCGGCGCCGTCGTCTATGGCGCCGTCATCCTCGCGGCCACGCGCTTCGCAGGGCTGGAGCTCCGGCGGTGAGCCACGGCATCGCCATCGTCGGCGGCGGGCCGGCCGGCCTGATCGCGGCCGAGCATCTGGCGGGCCGCGGCTATCGGGTGACGATCTACGACCGGATGCCGTCGCTCGGGCGCAAGTTCCTGCTGGCGGGGCGCGGCGGGCTGAATCTCACGCATGGCGAGCCGCTCGAGACCTTCCTGACGCGCTACCGCGAGGCCGCGCCGCCGCTCGCGCCAATGATCCGCGCCTTTCCCCCCGATGCGCTCCGGGACTGGTGCCACGGGCTCGGCGAGGAGACCTTCGTCGGCTCCAGCGGTCGCGTCTTCCCGCGCTCGTTCAAGGCCTCGCCGCTGCTGCGGGCCTGGCTCAGGCGGCTCGGCTCCCTCGGCGTCGATTTCCGCCCGGGGCATCGCTGGAAAGGCTGGGCGGAGGATGGATCGCTTCTCTTCGAGACGGCCGAAGGGCCGGTGGCAGTCACCGCCGACGCCGTCCTTCTGGCGCTCGGCGGCGCGAGCTGGCCGCGGCTCGGCTCCGACGGCGGCTGGATCCCGCTGCTCGCGGCGCGAGGCGTCGCTGTCGCGCCGCTCCGGCCCTCCAATGTCGGGATCGAGATCCCCTGGTCCGACGTGCTGCGGGCGCGCTTCGCCGGTGCGCCGCTCAAGCGGATCGCGCTCGCGGCCGGGGGCGAGCGTGTGCGGGGCGAAGCGGTGATCACCGAAACGGGGCTCGAGGGCGGCGCGGTCTATGCGCTCTCCGCGCCGATCCGCGCGGCGCTCGAGAGCGAGGGCTTCGCGACGCTGGAGCTCGACCTGAAGCCGGACCTCGGCGCGACTGCGATCGCCGCGAAGCTCGCGTCGGCGCGCAAGGGCGAGAGCTTCGCCAACCGGCTGCGCAAGCAGCTCGCCCTGCCGCCGGCCGCGGCGGCGCTGCTGCAGGAGGCCGACCGCGAGGCCGGGCGGCTGTCTCCCGACCGGCTCGCGGCGCTCGTGAAGGGCGTGCCCCTGACCGTGACGGGCCTGCGCCCGATCGAGCGGGCCATCTCCAGCGCCGGCGGCGTGCGCTGGAGCGAAACGGACGAGCGGCTGATGCTCGCCAAGGCGCCGGGCGTGTTCTGCGCGGGCGAAATGCTGGACTGGGAGGCGCCGACGGGCGGCTACCTGCTGCAGGGATGCTTCGCGACGGGCCTTGCCGCGGCGCGGGGGATCGACGGCTGGCTCAGCGCCGGGGCGCCAGCGCGTCCCGCCGGTCCCTGACCGCGTCCCGCGCCTTGGAGAAGGCGAGGTTGAAGGCCGCCATCGCGCCGGCGTCAACCGTGTTCGCCATCGCCGCCTTGAGCGTGCGGCTGAAGATCGCGTCGACGCGCGCCTCGGCTTCGTCCAGGGCGGCGACATCCGGCGCCCGCCTCGCGTCGGCGATCAGCCTTTCGAGCTCCGCCAGCAGCGACAGGACGCTCTCGCGGGTGCGGGCCGCGCTGACGCTGAAATAGCCGGCGATGGCCGACCCGCCGAGGCCGAGTCCCATGATGCCGATGTAGAACCAGTCGCCGTAGCGCTCAAGGAAGGTCGAGGTCTGACCGTCGAGGTAGGTGACGGTGCCGGGATGGATCGGGATCGGCGTCGTCTTCTCCTGGTCGGGCGCCTCGATGCGGGCGGCCAGCGGCGCCTCGGTCGCGATCTGCGGCTTGGCGTTGAGCAGGACGCGGGTGAAGTCGGAGACGGCGGCGTCAGGCAGGTTCTTCGAGGCGAGGAGCTGGTGCGACACGGTCACCGTCGGCACGTCCTCGAGCGGGCGCGGCACGATGCCGCCGAAGAGGCCGCGCACCAGCGTGTCGGCCTCGATCAGCGGATTGAGCTGCTCGACGGCCGTCGTCTGGGGGACGGGGACGAAGACGATCTCGCCGCGCGACGATTCGCTGACGATGGTGACGACCTCCGCCAGCAGGCGACCCGAGGCCGGGCCGACGGCGAAGACGGCCTGGACGCGGCCCTGGTCGAGGGCGGCGCGCAGGTCCTGATGGCGGCCGCCGTCGATCGTGACATCGGCCTCCTGCAGGCCCGACTGGGCGGCGAGCAGCCGGAACAACCGCCGGTTCGCGCCATTGTTGCGGGCGAGGGCCACCGTCTTGCCCTTGAGATCGGCGAAGGCGGCGACGCCGGCGCCCGCGGGCGCGACCAGCGCCACATGCTCGATGCCCATCACCGCCACCGCCGCGCCGTTGCGCGGATAGGCGCTGTCGGTCCGGACCACGGCGAGGTCCGCCTTGCCCTCCTCAAGCGCGGCCGAACTCTCCGCCGAGCCCTCGGTCAGAACCAGCTTCAGCCGGAACGGCTCGCGGTCGCGCTGCAGCGCCTGCACGGCGGCCGAGATGATGCGCACATTGTCGTTCGAGACCGGCCCGACGGCCACGCGCCAGACGGTCGGCTGCGTTGCCCAGTAATAGCCGACGGCGCCGAGGCCAATGATGGCCAGGATGGCGGCGAGGAAGGCCAGCGTCGGTTGGCGCACGGCGGACTCCGGGGGATGAACCTTGTCAGCTGCTGCGGGACGTCACGGGGGCGAGACTTGACGCCCGACTATTCGGCGAAAGGATGGCGCTTGGCAATTGGACGATTCTCCGGCGCGGTCGCCGGGAGGGCAGGCGGCGGGCGACATGGCGACTTTCGAACTTCTCGTCGACAGCCGCGACCTCGTCGGCGAGGGGCCGACCTGGGACGATCGCCGCTCCTGCCTCTGGTGGACCGACATCCTGTCGAAACGGCTGCACCGGCTCGACTGGCCGTCGCGCGTGCTGACGACGGTCGCGATGCCGCGGCGCGTGGGCTCCATCGGCCTCTGCGAGAGCGGACGGCTGCTGCTCGCCTTCGAGGATGGCATCTTCCTGCACGAGCCCGGCACCGACCGGTTCGACCATGTCGCGACGATCGAGGCCGAGATCGTCATGAACCGGCTGAACGACGGCAAGGTGGGGCCGGACGGCGCCTTCTGGGTCGGGTCCATGGACGAGCGGCAGCCGCGCCAGCCCAGCGGCGCGCTCTATCGCGTCACCCTCCAGGGCGCGGAGCGGATGTTCGGCGGCGTCACGGTGTCGAACGGCCTCGCCTGGTCGCCGGACGGCCGCACCATGCTCCACGCCGATACGGGAGCGAGCGCCATCGACCGCTTCGACTTCGATCCGGCCACGGGTGCGATCGCCAACCGCCGGCGCTTCGCGGAGGCGGGCGAGCAGGTCGGCCGGCCGGATGGCGCGGCCTTCGCCATGGACGGGACCTACTGGTCGGCCGGCGTCTCCGCCGGAATGCTCAACGGCTTCGACCTGGAGGGCAGGCTCGTCCGCAGCGTGCCGGTGCCGATGCCGCATCCGACGATGCCCTGCTTCGGCGGGCCGGATCTCAGGACCGTCTTCGTCACCAGCCTGCGCGACTATCGCGGGACGGACCTCGAGCGCTTCCAGCAGTCCGGCGGGCTGATGGTCGGCAACCTCGGCGTCACGGGCGTGCCTGTGTCGCGGTTCAGAGATTAAACCGCCGCCAGTTCCTTCATCGAGGCGCCCGTCGCCAGCGCCTCGATCAGCCTGAGCTGGCGCGGCAGGCAGACCGACTTCAGGTCGTAGTCGCGGATGACGCCGGCGCGCGCCGCCTTGCGCAGGGGAGCGAAGGCGGCGGGGTCCGCCAGCGCCTTGCTGACGATGCGCACCCAGCCCTCGATGTCGAAGAAATCCGCGAGCAGGCCATTGTCGCCGTGTCGCAACGCCTCCTTCACCGGCGGCGTGGAGGAGCCGATCACCAGGCATTCCGCCGCCAGCGCTTCCAGCATCGACCAGGACAGCACGAAGGGATAGGTCAGGTAGACATGGACGCGGCTCACCTGGAGGAGCCGGCGGTAGGATTCGTAGGGGATGCGGCCGAGGAACGCGATCCGGCTGAGGTCCAATCTGTCGCCCACCTCGCGCAGCATCAGCTCGCGCCAGGAGCCCCCCTGCTTCGGAGCCGCGCCGTAGCTGACCTCGTCGCCGCCGACGATCAGCGTCACGGCGCCCGGACGCGCCTTCTGGATCGCCGGCAGCATCCGCATGAAGATATGGAAGCCCCGGTAGGGCTCGAGGTTGCGGTTGACGAAGGTCAGCACCTCGTCGCCCACCTTCAGCTCACGGCCGTCGGGCAGGCGGAAGACCGCCTCGGGGTCTGGCGTGATGAAGCCGGTGTCGATGCCGTCGAAGATGACGCTCGTCTTGGGCAGGTAGGCCGTGGGCAGCGAGGAGCGCTGCCAGGAGGTCGGGCTGTAGCACCAGTCCGCGCATTCCAGCGCCAGCAGGTTGTTGGCGTTCTTGATGCGGGTGCGGGCCCGGGAGCCGAGGGAATCGACCGCGAATTCGGGATCGAAGTTCGTGTCGAGCCCGTCGATGCGGTAGAAGAACTCCATGAAGGCGAGCATCCTCGCCTTCGGCCAGACATCCTTGAGGAAGAGCTGCTCGCCCCAGCCCGGATGCACGACGATCACGTCGGGCTCGAAGCCCTTGTCCTTCAGCGCCGACGCCGCGGCCGCGGCCGCCTCGCCGCGGATCACCTTGCTCTGGAAGTCGCCGAGCAGCGGCGCCACCTCGACTGGCTTGCGGCGGATCGGATAGCGGCCGTAGGCGACGCCGGGCGTCGGATAGCCCTGCGGATTGATGCCGAGCGCCAGGACCCTGTTGCCCTTGTCCGCCGCAAGGGCCGTCGCGCTGTGGCGGAACTGGCCGGGAAAATTCTGGTGGGCGAACAGAATGTCCATCGTGAAAAATATGTCCTGGGCTCAATCCTGCGGCGGTCGCGCGCCGCGCAGCTTCTTGACGCCGGAGCGGGCGGTCTTCGCCTTCAGCCGGCGCTCGACCGAGCCCTTCGTGGGCTTCGTGGGACGACGCTTCGGCGGTGGGGGCCGGGCGGCCTCGCGGATCATGTCGGTGATCCTCTGCAGCGCGTCGGCCCGGTTCATCTCCTGCGAGCGATGCCGGTCGGCCGAGATCACCACGATCCCGTCCTTGGTCAGCCTCTTCCCGGCGAGCTTCATCAGCCTCACGGCCACGTCGGCGGGCAGCGAGGGGGAACGGCGCGCGTCGAAGCGCAGCTCGCAGGCCGTCGCGACCTTGTTGACGTTCTGACCGCCCGGTCCCGAGGAGCGCACGAAGGAAAGCTCGAACTCGCTTTCCGGAATGCTGATGGACCGCGTGATCTCGATCATGGTTCCATCGCTAGCGCGGCAACCTCACGCTTGCAAACGGGGTTTACCCGAGGGGCCAACCATGGTTATAGCGGCCCGCAAAGCTCCGGCCGCCCGCGCGGCCTGGGCGATGCGTTCTGGCCCGCTCCCGAAGGACATCCAGAGATGCGCATCGAGAACGATCCCAAGCTCGATTTCAAGGACGTGCTGATCCGGCCCAAGCGCTCGACGCTGGCCTCGCGCTCCGGCGTCGCCATCGAGCGGAGCATACCCTTCCGCCACGCGCGGCGGTCCTGGACCGGCTTTCCCCTGATCGCCGCCAACATGGACGTCACGGGCACCATTCCGATGGCGAAGGCGCTGAAGCGCCATGGCGCCATGGTGGCGCTGCACAAGCATTATTCCGCCGAGGAGCTCGTCGCCTTCTTCCGCACGGAGGAAAGCGGCAACAGCTTCTACACGATCGGCACGAACGAGGCCGACCACGAGAAGTTCAAGGCGGTGAAGGCCGAGGCGCCGATTCCCATGATCTGCATGGATGTCGCGAACGGCTACACCGAGAGCTTCATCGACATGGTGAAGCGGGTGCGCGACGAGAACCCGGACGCCATCATCATGGCCGGGAACGTGGTGACCGGCGACATGACCGAGGCGCTGGTGCTGGCGGGCGCCGACATCGTCAAGGTCGGCATCGGGCCGGGCTCCGTCTGCACGACGCGCAAGATGACGGGCGTCGGCTATCCGCAGCTCTCCGCCATCATCGAATGCGCCGACGCGGCCCACGGCCTCAAGGGCCAGGTCTGCGGCGACGGCGGCCTGACGGTGCCGGGCGACGTGGCGAAGGCCTTCGGCGCCGGCGCGGATTTCGTGATGATGGGCGGCATGCTCTCGGGCCACGACGAATGCGAGGGCGAGATCATCTACGAGGAGCGCAACGGCGAGAAGGTCCCGGTCAGGATGCTGTTCTACGGCATGTCCTCCGACACGGCGATGAAGAAGTACGCCGGCGGCGTGGCGCGCTACCGCGCCTCCGAAGGCAAGACCGTCGAGGTGCCCTACCGCGGCCCGGTCGAAGGGACGATGCTCGAGATCATGGGCGGCGTGCGCTCGATGATGACCTATATCGGCGCGGTCAGCCTCAAGGAGGTGCCGAAGCGCACCACCTTCATCCTGGTGGGCGCGCAGCTCAACACCGTGTTCGGGCAGGGGTGAGGTTGCCCTCCTTCTCCCTTGGGAGAAGATGTCAGGCGAAGCCTGACGGATGAGGGAGAAACACCAACGCCGGGATTCGCCCTCATCCGACCCGCGTTCCGCGGGCCACCTTCCCCCAAGTGGGAAGGGAAGCCGTTGCACCTGCCGCCCAACCTCCTAGAACAGGCGCATGACCGTCCGCTCCGCCTTCGCCGCCCTTGACCGCCACGCCAAGCGCATGAGGCTCGCCTCGTTGCGCGAGCTTTTCGCAGCCGATCCCAAGCGCTTCGACCGCTTCCACGTCGAGGGAGCGGGTCTGCACCTCGACTATTCGAAGAACCTCGTCGTCGATGAGACGATGGAGCTGCTCTTCCGCCTCGCCGAGGAGGCGGACGTGAAGGGCCATGTCCGGCGCATGGTCTCGGGCGAGGCCATCAACGCGACCGAGCGCCGCGCGGTGCTGCACACGGCGCTCCGCGCGGGCGGGGCAAGCGGCGCGACTGTCGGCGGCGCGGCCGTCGATCCCCTGATCCAGGCCGAGCTGCAGCGCTTCCTCGCCTTCGCCGAGGATATTCGCGCGGGGACGATTGCGGCGGCTGACGGCAAGCCCTTCACCGACGTCGTCAACATCGGGATCGGCGGCTCCGACCTCGGCCCGGTGATGGCGGTGCTGGCGCTCGCGCCCTATCATGACGGGCCGCGCACCCACTTCGTCTCCAACGTCGACGGCGCGCATCTCGCCGACACGCTGAAGGGGCTCGATCCGAAGCGGACGCTGTTCCTCATCGCCTCGAAGACCTTCACGACCCAGGAGACGATGGCGAACGCCCATTCGGCGCGGACATGGGTGGAGGCGAAGCTCGGCCGCGACAAGACGGGCCTGCATTTCGCGGCGCTGTCCACCGCGCGCGAGAAGGTCGAGGCCTTCGGCATCGATCCGGCGCGGATGTTCGGCTTCTGGGACTGGGTCGGCGGGCGCTACTCGGTCTGGTCGGCGATCGGCCTGTCGCTCGCCATCGCCGTGGGTCGGGCGCATTTCGAGGCTTTCCTCGCCGGAGCCCGGGCCATGGACGAGCATTTCCGGAAAGCGCGCCCCCAGAAGAACCTGCCGCTCATCCTCGCCCTCGTCGGCCTCTGGAACCGCAACGCGCTGGGGTTTCCCGCGCTCGCTGTGCTGCCCTACGAGCAGCGGCTGGCGCGCTTCCCGGCCTATCTGCAGCAGCTCGACATGGAATCGAACGGCAAGTCCGTGCGGCTCGACGGGAAGCCGGTCTCCTCGGCCACGGGGCCGCTCGTCTTCGGCGAGCCCGGCACCAACGGCCAGCATGCCTTCTACCAGCTCATCCACCAGGGCACCGACGTGATCCCCTGCGACTTCCTGGTGGGGGCCGAGGGCCACGAGCCGGATCTCGCGCACCAGCACAAGCTCCTGATCGCCAATTGCCTCGCGCAGACGGAGGCGCTGATGAACGGCCGGACGCTGGCCGAGGCGAAGGCGCAGCTCAAGGCGCAGGGACTGCCGGCGGCGGAGGTGAACCGCCTCGCCCCGCATAAGGTCTTCCCAGGCAACCGGCCGACCAACACGCTCTTCTACCGCAGGCTCGATCCGGCGACGCTCGGCGCCCTGATCGCGCTCTACGAGCACAAGGTCTTCGTCCAGGGCGCGATCTGGGGGATCAATTCCTTCGACCAGTGGGGCGTCGAGCTCGGCAAGGAGCTTGCCAACAGCCTCACCCCCATGGTGGAAGGACGTGCGCCGGTCGCGGGCCGCGACGGCTCCACGGCGGGCCTGATCAAGGCGCTGGCGAAGCTTTCGAACTGAAGGGGCTCTCCATGGCGCAGAAGGATGGTCTTGCGGAGCGCTTGATCGAGAGCTTCCTGTTCGCGAGCCGCTGGCTGCTCGCGCCCTTCTTCATGGCTCTCGTGGTGGCGCTCGCCGTGCTGCTGTTCAAGGCGCTGCAGGAGCTCTGGCACTTCGTCACGCACGCCTTCACCGCGACGGAGAGCGAGGTGATCCTCGCCGTCCTGGCGCTGATCGACCTGACGCTCACCGGATCGCTCATCCTGATCGTGATCTTCTCGGGCTACGAGAACTTCGTCTCGAAGATCCAGCATTCCGACCACGAGGACTGGCCGGAATGGATGAGCAAGATCGATTTCTCGGGCCTCAAGTTGAAGCTCCTGTCGTCGATCGTGGCCATCTCGGCGATCCAGGTGCTGAAGGCCTTCATGAACCTCAAGAACCTGACGGACCGCGAGCTGCTCTGGTACGCCGCGATCCACATGGTCTTCGTGGTCTCCGGCCTGTTCATGGCCTGGACCGACCGCATCAGCGGCGAGGCGCATGGCGGGAAGCCCACGGCCAAGAAGGCGGGCAAGGACGATTATTCCACCGGCGGCGGGCACTGAAGTCGCAGGCGCGGGCCCTCATCCGTCTCGCTTCGCTCGCCACCCTTCTCCCGCAGGCGGGAGAAGGAAGAACGCCAGCCTTCTCCCGCGAGCGGGAGAAGGTGCCCGAAGGGCGGATGAGGGGTCTTTCCCTACCGCGCCACCAGCACCTCGCGGCACATCGGCGGGAGTGCGTCCACCGACATCGGCGGCGGCGGGGGCTTCTTCGGGCCGGGCGGTGGCTTCGGGGCGAACATCGCCTTGTGCTGCAGCGTCAGCCAGCGGTCGAGCTCGGCCCCGCAGCCGTCGCCCTCCGGCGGCTCGTCCTGCTCCTCGCAGCCGGCGACGCCGGCGGGGCAGCCCATGCGGATGTGGAAATGGTAATTGTGGCCCCACATCGGGCGGACCGTGCGCAGCCAGCCGCGGTCGGAGCCCGCCTCGCGGCAGAGCGCCTTCTTGATGGCGGGGTTGACGAAGATGCGGTGCACGCTCCGGTCGCGCGCGGCCATGCGGATGACGCGCGTGTGGTTCGGCGTCCAGACGGAGGGATCGATGTCCATCCAGTCGGAGCGCACCATGTTGACGGCGCTCATGTTCTCGCGCTCCGACGTGGAGAGCCGCCGCTGCGGCATCGGCGTCAGCCAGATGTCGGCATCCAGGCCGATCTGATGCGAGGCGTGGCCGGTGAGCATCGGGCCGCCGCGCGGCTGCGAGATGTCGCCGACGAGGATGCCGCTCCAGCCTGCCTCAGCCGGCACGCGCTTCGCGAAGCCCTCGAGGAACTGGATCAGATCGGGGTGGCCCCACCGGCGGTTGCGTGAGAGGCGCATCACCTGCCAGGCACTGCCGTCGACGGCGAGCGCAGTCGCGCCGGCGAGGCATCCCTTGGCGTAGGAGCCGATGGAGCGCGCCGCCATGGGCGCGGCGCTCGCCTGCTGGCCGAACTGCCGCTTGGCCGCCCATTCGGGCAGGTTGCGCAGGACCGCCGCGCGGCGCTCCTGCTCCTCGGTCTGTGTGGCCTGGGCCCACACGGGCAGGGTCACCAGCCAGGCCGGCAGCATCGCCAGCACGGCCGCCGCCGCCAGTCTCCAGGTTGCCGCCCGCATCGGCGATCTCCGTTTGCCACGTTGAGAGGCCCCTGATGACGGTGGCGTCCCTATGGTTGATAAATGGTTATGAGGATGACTCAGCTTCTGTTCGATGACGAGGGTGTCATCACGCGCCGCCAGTGGTGGGCCGGCACGCTGTTGCTGGTGGCCATGCAACTGGCCACGGAATCCATCGTGGCGCGCTGGCTGGCGCCGATGGGGATCGACGGCCCGGCGCTGCTCTTCGTCTCGCTCGTGCTGCTGATCCCCTTCCATGCCGTCAACGCCAAGCGCTTCCGCGCCTGCGGGCGATCGCCCGCGCTGGCGCTCTGGGGCGGCGGACTCGCGGGCCTGACGATCCTCGCCGGCGCCTTCCTGCGCTGGCCGTCGCTCGATCTGGCGCTCGGCTTCGGCCTCTGTCTCGTGATCCTCTGGTACATCATCGATCTCGGCATCCTCGATCATGGGCTCGTGATCCGTGATTCGACAACTTGAAGTTGATAAATTGAAGTCATAGCCTGCCTTCCGAAGGGGAAGCGGGCGATGAATGACACAAGATTGCGGATATTCGGCTGGCTGCTCCTGATCATCAACATCGGATACTGCGCCCTCGGGCTGGTGACAGGGTCCATGGAAGGTCTTGGCGAAGTCTTCGGCTGGTTCACTGCATCGCCCCATGTACCGACGACGTACGAGACGAAGCCGATCGCCTTCATCCTCGGTCTCGCCGCTCATGCCGCTCTCGCCCTCTACGGAGTCAGCCTGATCTGGAGGGGCGCCTCGCGCTGACCGGAACGACGAGGCCGGGCGGTCGGCCGAAAAAGCGCTTTCCCCCCATCCGCGAGTTGGTCTAGCGCTCCCGCATGCAACCGACCGACGCCCTCTCCCTCGCCCAGTCCCTAATCCGCTGCCCCTCGGTCACGCCGGAGGAGGGCGGCGCGCTCGCGCTGCTGGCGCAGGTCCTCGGCCAGGCCGGGTTCGAGGTGCATCGGCCGGTCTTCAGCGCGACAGGGACGCCCGACGTCGAGAATCTCTACGCGCGGATCGGGCGGGGCAGCCCGGCGCTCGTCTTCGCCGGCCATACCGACGTGGTGCCGCCCGGCCAGACCGCGGCCTGGAGCCAGCCGCCCTTCGGCGCGGCCGTCGCCGAAGGGAAGCTCTACGGACGGGGCGCGGAGGACATGAAGGGCGGGGTCGCAGCCTCCGTCGCCGCCGTCCTTCGGCATCTCGCCGACCATGGCGCGCCGAAGCAGGGCTCCATCGCCTTCCTGATCACGGGAGACGAGGAGGGCCCCGCGATCAACGGCACGGTCAAGCTCCTGGACTGGGCGAAGGCGCGCGGCGAGGCGATGGACCATTGCATCCTGGGCGAGCCGACGAATGTCGCGGCGCTCGGCGACATGATGAAGATCGGCCGGCGCGGCTCGCTCACCGGCCATCTCACGGTGCATGGCAAGCAGGGCCATGTCGCCTATCCGGACCGCGCCAGCAATCCGATCCATGCGATGGCGCGGCTGGTCACGAGCCTGCTGTCGACGCCGCTCGATCCGGGCACGGAGCATTTCGCGCCCTCCAACCTCGAGATGACGACGCTCGATGTCGGCAACCCCACCACCAACGTGGTGCCGGGAGAGGCGAAGGCGAGCTTCAACATCCGCTTCAACGATCTCTGGACGCCGGCGAGCCTCGAGGGCGAGGTCCGGCGGCGGCTCGACGCAGCGGGCGGCGACATCCGCTACACCGCCGTCTTCGCGCCGACCAACGCGGTCGCCTTCCTAACGGAGCCCGGGCCCTTCGTCAGCCTGATGGCGGATGCGGTCGAGGCGGTCACGGGCCGCAGGCCGGTGCTGTCGACGACGGGCGGCACCTCCGACGCGCGTTTCATCAAGGATCATTGCCCCGTGGTGGAGTTCGGCCTCGTCGGCCGGACCATGCATCAGGTCGACGAGAACGTGCCCGTCGCCGAGCTCGAGCAGCTCACCGCGGTCTATGCGGAAGCGCTCCGGCGCTATTTCGTGGGATAGCGCGCCTTCAGGGCGCGAAGCTTCCGGCGCAGCGTCAGCCCCGCCAGGGCCAGGCGGCCCGCGGCCGAGCCGGGGGCGAGGTCGATCAGCAGGTCCGCCATGGGCCGGCGCTGCCGCCAGATCAGCGTCGCGGGATCGACGGAATCATCGTGGCCGGCGTCCAGACGCTCGAACCAGGGCTGCGCGTACAGCCACTCGGTCAGCAGGACGTCGAAGACGACGCCGGGCGAATGTCTGGACTGCCGTTCGTCGTAGGCCGTCTTCCAGAACAGCACCTCGCCGCCCGCCCGCAGGAAGAGGCCGGCGGCCAGCGGCGTGTCGCCGGAGCTGAGGACCGCGGCGAAGGCGCCTCCCGCGCCCGCCATGCCGGCGAGCACGTCGGCGACATACGCCCGGCCGGCGGGATCCTGCGCCAGCGCGGTGCCGGCGCGTCCCTTCCAGCCCTCCGCCTCCAGCCGGCAGAAGAGCGCGAGAGCGGCGTCGATGCCGGCAGGATCGTCGAACAGGCGGAAGGCGAGCGCGCCGGATTCGGCAAGCCGCCGCCGCTTGCGCCGGAGCGCCTTGCGCTGCTCCGCGCTATGGAAGCGCTCGAAATAGGCATTGGCGTCAGGCGCGGCGGCGCGCTCCAGCAGGGCGCGGTCCCAGCGCGCGAGCACGCGGAGGCCGATGCGTCCGTCGCCCGCGAGGGCCGCGAGCGCGTCCCATGCCGGGCCCTCCGCCGTCATGGCGCCGATGGCGAGGAGGCGCGGCCAGCCGGTTGGCCAGCACTGAGGGTCGAGCATGCGGCGGAGCGTGTCCGCCTCCATCCCGTGCGGGCCGCCGGCGAGGTCGTAGCGCGGATGGCGCGGTCCTCTCAGCGCCGCGACGCCGGGCCAGACGCGGCCGATCCGAAGCGGCCAGCAGGCGCCGCCCTCGTCGCCCAGCATGACGCATCCGGGCAGGAGCCGGGCCGAAACGTCGGCCGCCGGCGGCAGCGCGTGGGGATTCAGCGCCGCGTCCTGCGCCTCAGGCATGGAGCGCGTTCCGGCGCGGCGCGAGGGCGAGGCTCGCCAGATGGACATGGAAGCCCAGCCGGTCGTGGACCTCGCGGGCGACGATGAGCGAGGCCGCGAAATAGGCGAAGGCAGTGCAGGCCGCCGCGCCCAGCGCGCCGTGCTGCGGGACGATGACGATGCCGAGGCCGACATTGACGACGAAGGCCCAGCCGTAGGCGTAGGCGCAGGAATCCTGGTTGTCGGTCATCACCAGGAGCTGCTCCGCCGGCCCGGCCGCCGCGCGGGCCAGGAGGCCGAGCAGCAGGAGGCCGGTGATCGCGGCCCCACCCTCGAAGCCCTTGCCGAACAGCTTGAGCAGGAGCGGCGCGGCGAGGGACACGATGATGGCGAGCCCCAGCGACGGCCAGAAGGTCCAGCGCGCTGCGCGGGCTGCGTAGTCCGCAAGCCTGCCGTCCTCGCCCGCCGCATGGAGGGCGCTGAAATGATGGGCGCTGGCCCAGGTCAGGCCGGCGTGGACGAAGGCGACGAGCGCCACGAGGCGGGAGGCTGCGCCATAGGCGCCCACCGTCGCATCGTCGTGGAAGATGGCGAGCAGCACGATGTCGGCCGAGGTCGTCAGCAGGAAGGCGGCCTCCATGAGCATCACCGGCAGGCCGGCGCGGAGCCAGCGGCGGCGCTCCTCGACGACGGGTCCGCGCCCGACGATGCCCGCCGCCTTGGGGCCGACAAGCATGAGCAGCAGCAGCGCGGCCAACCCGGTCGCCGCGGCCGAAGCGAGGGCCGCGAGGCCCGCGTCGGCCTTCGCCCCCGCGAACCAGGCCAGGAGGAAGATCAGCGGCACGAGGAGTGGCCGCAGCACGAAGGCGAAGCCGTAGGAGAGCAGCTTCCAGCCCTTCGCCAGCGCCACGCCCTCCAGCACGTCCAGCGACACCTGCGCCGGCACCGCGAGCAGGGCGAGGCACGTCGCGGCGGCGACGGCGGGCGAGAGCAGCGGACCCAGCAGGCTGACGAGCAGCGAGCCCGCGGCGGCGAAGGCCGCGCCCAGCGCCAGAGGCGCCCAGAGCGAGAAGCGCAGCAGTCCGCGCAGCCGGGCGGCGTCGCCCGCGGCCTCGTATTCCGGCCAGAAGCGCTGGGCCATCGGCGTGAGCCCGAGCGTCGCGACGCCCGCGACCAGCAGCATCAGCGTCATGGCCGTGGCGGAAACGCCATATTCGGCCGGGCCCATCAGGCGGGCGAAGAGCACCTGCGTGAGGAAGGCGAGCCCGGCATTGACGACGCGCGCGGCGACGCCCGCGATCGCCATGGCGCGCGTCTCCCGCTCGATCGCATCGGTCGCGACGGGGCTCTCCTGCATGGAATCGGGCTAGCATGGCCATGCTTAACGAAGGCTTCGACCCGATCCGGCGTGCTTCGCCGGCGAAAGACCGTTGCGGTAGGGCAAGCCTCATGCTCAAATCGCATGTCGATTGTCATCGGTTTGTCATCGAGACGTGGCGGGCAGGAACCCCAACCACGCCCGACCCACGGCGCGCCGGGCGATCAAGGAGGACGAACAACATGTTGAAGAAGCTTTCGCTCGCGCTCGCGCTCACCGTGAGCGCATCCGCAGCGACGATCCATAGCGCCGCGGCCCAGACCGAAATCCAATGGTGGCACGCGATGACGGGTGCCAACAACGACGTGGTCGTGCGGCTGGCCGAGGAGTTCAACGCCAGCCAGAAGGAGTACAAGGTGGTGCCCGCCTACAAGGGCTCCTACCCCGATACGCTGAATGCCGGCATCGCCGCCTTCCGCGCCGGCAATGCGCCGCACATCATGCAGGTGTTCGAGGTCGGCACCGCGACGATGATGGGCGCCAAGGGCGCGATCAAGCCGGTGCAGGAACTGATGAGGGAAGCGGGCGAGACGTTCGACCCGAAGTCCTACCTGCCGGCGATCACGGGCTACTATTCCACCTCGAAGGGCGAGATGCTCTCGTTCCCCTTCAACTCCTCGTCGACCGTGATGTGGTACGACAAGGGCGCCCTGGCCAAGATCGGCCTGAACGCCCCGCCGAAGACCTGGCCCGAGCTGTTCGAGGCGGGAAAGAAGCTGAAGGCCGCGGGCTGGGACAAGTGCGGCTTCTCGACGGCCTGGATCACCTGGGTGAACATCGAGCAGCTCGGCGCCTGGCATAACGTGCCGGTTGGCACCAAGGCCAACGGCTTCGACGGCTTCGACACGGTGTTCCAGATCAATGCGCCGCTCTTCGAGCGCCACCTGACGAACCTCGTGAACTCGCAGAAGGAAGGCGTCTTCTCCTACTCGGGCCGCACCAACACGGGCGAAGGCCGCTTCACCTCGGGCGAGTGCCCCATCATGCTCACCTCGTCGGCCTTCTTCGGCAACGTCAGGGCGAACGCCAAGTTCGACTGGGCGAACGCGCCGATGCCCTATTATCCCGACGTGGCGGGCGCGCCGCAGAACTCGATCATCGGCGGCGCCTCGCTCTGGGTTATGGGCGGCAAGTCTGCGGCCGAGTACAAGGGCGTCGCGCGCTTCTTCACCTTCCTGTCCAACGTCGACCGCCAGGTGAAGCTGCACACGGAATCGGGCTACCTGCCGATCACCAAGGCGGCCTACGAGAAGGTCAAGGCGACGGACTTCTACCAGAAGAACCCGCATCTCGAGACGCCGCTGCTCAGCCTGAACAACAAGGAGCCGACGGAGAATTCGCGCGGCGTCCGGTTCGGCTCGCTCGTGCAGATCCGCGACATCTGGGCCGAGGAGATCGAGGCGGCGCTGAACGGGCAGAAGGCGCCGAAGGCGGCGCTGGACGCGGCGGTCGAGCGCGGCAACGCGACGCTGCGCCAGTTTGAGCGCACCGTCAGCCGTTGATAACCATCCCTTCTCCCCGTCCCGACGGGGAGAAGGCGCCCCAAGAGCGGAGAGGGGCCCCTCACGGTCCCCAGGCCCCTCACCCCAACCCTCTCCCCGCCGGCGGGGAGAGGGAGAGAGCGTGAATGAACAAGACCGCCCATTTCAAAGGCTGGATGATCCCCGGGCTGCTGCTCCTGCCGCAGCTCCTCATCACCATCGTCTTCTTCTACTGGCCGGCGAGCCAGGCCGTATGGCAGAGCTTCCTGCTGCAGGACGCCTTCGGCACCTCGACCGACTTCGTCTGGTTCGAGAACTACCGCGACCTGTTCGCGCGGCCCGACTATTACAAGGCCTTCGGCAACACGATGTTCTTCTCGGGCATCGTCGCCTTCCTGTCGCTCTCCATCGCGCTCCTGCTCGCGACGATGGCGGATCGGCAGATCAAGGGCGCGCAGGTCTATACGACGCTGCTGATCTGGCCCTACGCCGTGGCGCCGGCCGTCGCGGGCGTGCTCTGGCTCTTCCTGTTCGACCCCTCGCTCGGCATGATCGGGCGCGGGCTCAATGCGATGGGCTATCGCTGGGACCCCAAGCTCAACGGCAACCAGGCGATGAGCCTCGTGGTCATGGCCGCGGTCTGGAAGCAGATCAGCTACAATTTCCTTTTCTTCCTCGCCGGCCTGCAGGCGATCCCCAAGAGCGTCATCGAGGCCGCCACCATCGACGGCGCGCGGCCCTGGCGGCGGTTCTGGACGATCGTCTTCCCGCTGCTTTCGCCGACGACCTTCTTCCTGCTGGTCGTGAACATCGTCTACGTGTTCTTCGACACGTTCGGCATCATCGACACGGTGACGGGCGGAGGCCCGTCGAAGGCGACGGAGACGCTGGTCTACAAGATCTATTCCGACGGCAAGGGCGGCGCCGACCTCGGCGGCTCGGCCGCGCAATCGGTGATCCTGCTGATCATCGTCATCGCGCTGACCGCGGTGCAGTTCCGCTATGTCGAGCGCAAGGTGACGTACTGATGCCGTCCGTCCTGTGGAAGGAGCGCTCCGCGGAGGATATCCGCGCGCTCGCCGACGCCGGGGCGACCGTCGTCCTGCCCGTGGCCTCCATGGAGCAGCATGGGCCGCATCTGCCGGTCGGCGTCGACACGATCCTGTGCGAGGCCGTCTGCCGGCGCGCGGCGGAGATGGTCGGCGGCGGCCGCGTGCTCGTCGCGCCGACGCTCTGGTGCGGCATGGCCGAGCATCACATGGACCTCGGCGGCACCTTCACCTTCGACATCCCGACCTACCGGGCCGTGCTCCTCGCCTTCCTGAAGAGCATCGAGCGCGGCGGCTTCCGGCGCGTGGCGATCGTCAACGGGCATGGCGGCAACATCAGCGCGCTGAACGCCTTCCTGCCGGACTTCCGGCGGGAGACGGGCCTCGACATCAGGGCCACGACCTATTTCATGCTGGCCGCCGAGGCGATCCGGCCGCTGCTCGACCGGCAGCAGGGCGTGATCCACGCCTGCGAGGTCGAGACCTCGATGATGATGGCCGTCGCGGGCGACACCGTGAAGACGGAGCGGCTCGAGGGCGCGGTCGGACCGCTCTTCGACGATCCGCGGCTGGTGCTGGCGCCGGCCTGGCAACGGTTCCAGCCGATCAGCGGCCTGTCGCCGAACGGTGTCCTGGGCGATGCGCGGACGGCCAGCGCGGCCAAGGGCGAGGCGCTGCTGGAGGCCTGCGCGCGGGCGCTGGCGGACCGGCTGACGGACGAGGGGGAGACGGGCTGATGGTCGAGGATCGCACCTTCGGCGACCGGCTCGCCTATATCGTCCTGTCGATCGGCGTGCTGATCGTCGCGTTTCCGGTCTACCTGACCTTCGTCGCCTCGACCTGGGACGCGTCGACCATCATCAACGGCCAGATGCCGCTCTATCCGGGGCCCTATTTCATCGAGAACTACAGGCGCATCCTCTTCACCGGCGCCGCCGCCACGACGCGCGAGCCGGTGGCCTCGATGATGCTGAACAGCTTCATCATGGCGATGGCCATCGCGATCGGGAAGATCTCGATCTCGATCCTCTCGGCCTACGCCGTCGTCTATTACCGGTTCCCCTTCCGGATGGCGGCCTTCTGGCTGATCTTCATCACGCTGATGCTGCCGGTCGAGGTGCGCATCTTCCCGACCTTCAAGGTCGTCTCGGACGTCGGCTTCCTCGACACCTACCAGGGCCTCGCCGTGCCGCTGATCGCCTCGGCGACCGGCACGCTGCTGTTCCGGCAGTTCTTCATGACGATCCCGGACGAGCTGCTGGAGGCCTCCAAGATCGATGGCGCCAACGCCTTCATGTTCTTCAAGGATACGGTGCTGCCGCTGTCGCTCACGACGATGGCGGCGCTCTTCGTCATTCAGTTCATCTACGGCTGGAACCAGTATCTCTGGCCGCTGCTGATCACCACCAAGGATTCGATGCAGACCATCGTCATCGGCATCAAGAAGATGATCGTGACCGCCGACGCGCTGACGGAATGGCAGCTCGCTATGGCGACGGCGGTGCTGGCGATGCTGCCGCCGGTGGCGGTGGTGGTGCTGATGCAGAGGCTCTTCGTGAAGGGCCTCGTGGATCAGGAGAAGTGAGGGTGCATGGCTGACGTCAAGATCGACCAGATCCGCAAGATCTACGCCGGCAACGTCGAGGCGGTGAAGGGCGTGTCGATCGACATTCCCGACGGCTCCTTCACGGTGCTCGTCGGGCCTTCGGGTTGCGGCAAGTCCACGCTGCTGCGCATGGTGGCGGGGCTCGAGACGATCTCGGCCGGGACCTGCTCGATCGGCGGACGCGTCGTCAACGAGATCGAGCCGGCGGACCGCGACATCGCCATGGTCTTCCAGAATTACGCGCTCTATCCGCACATGAGCGTCTACGACAACATGGCCTACGGCCTCAGGAACCGCGGCACGCCGAAGGACGAGATCGAGAAGCGGGTGGCCGAGGCGGCGCGCATCCTCGCCATCGAGCCCTTCCTGCAGCGCCGGCCGCGCCAGCTCTCCGGCGGCCAGCGTCAGCGCGTCGCCATGGGCCGCGCCATCGTGCGCAAGCCGCAGGTCTTCCTGTTCGACGAGCCTCTCTCCAACCTCGACGCAAAGCTCCGCGTGCAGATGCGCGTCGAGATCAAGAAGCTGCAGCGCGAGCTCGGCGTCACCTCGATCTACGTGACGCACGACCAGGTCGAGGCGATGACGCTCTCCGACCAGCTCGTGGTGATGAACGCCGGCCGCGTCGAGCAGATCGGCAAGCCGATCGAGGTCTACCAGCGGCCCGCCACCACTTTCGTGGCTGCCTTCATCGGCTCGCCGCCGATGAACATGCTGCAGGGCGAGATCCGCGGCGGGCAGGTCGTGGTCGGCGATCTCAAGGTCAGCGCGCCGGGCCTGCCGACGGACCTCGCGGATGGCCGAAAGGTCATCATGGGACTGCGCCCCGAGGATGTGACGGTCGCCGACGCGCGCGACCGCAGCCTGACGATGGATGTCGAGTTCGTCGAGGAACTGGGCGCGACGCGCCTGCTGCACGGCGCCTTCGCCGGCCAGACGGTCGTCCTGCAGGTGCCCACCTCCCATGCGGCGACGGGCAGCGGCCGGATCGGCTTCTCCGCGCCGCCCGACGCGATCCATGTCTTCGACGCCGAGACCGGCACCCGCCTGAACTGAGCGGCGACCCGCCGCTCCCAACCGGACCGATCCCATGAACCCCATCGCCACCATCGGCACGTTCGAAGGCCGCCCCGTCGAGGAGATCGCGCTCGCCAACCAGGCAGGCGCGACCGCGAAGATCATGACCTGGGGTGCCGTCGTCCGCGACATGCTCGTGCCGCATCGCGGCGCGATGCAGCGGGTGGTGCTCGGCTTCGACGGCTTCGAGCCCTATCCGCAGCACTCGCCCTATTTCGGCGCGATCGCGGGACGCTTCGCCAACCGCATCGGCCGCGGCGCCTTCAGGCTCGACGGCCGCAAGATCCAGGTGGACCTCAACCAGAACGATCCGCCGGGCCCCGGCGGCGTGCCGAAGCATCATCTCCATGGCGGCCGGCGCGGTTTCGGCAAGCAGCTCTGGACGATCCTCCGCCACACCGAGGACAGCGTGACGCTCGGCCTCGTCTCGCCGGACGGCGACCAGGGCTATCCCGGCACGATGACGGCGACCTGCACTTACACGCTGGCCAATCCGGGAACGCTCCGCGTCGAGCTCTCGGCCACGACGGACAAGCCGACCATCGTCAACTTGGCCCATCATTCCTACTTCAATCTCGATGGCTCCGCCGACATCGGGGACCATCTGCTGACGCTGGACTGCGCCTTCCGCACGCCGACGGACAAGGACCTGATCCCGACGGGCGAGATCCTGGGCGTGGCGAACACGCCCTACGATTTTCGCAAGGCGCGCCCCATGGGCCGCGAAGCCGATGGCGCGCGGGTGCTCTACGACGGCAACTTCATCCGGGCCACCCGCGGCTTCGGCCGCTGCGCCAGGGTCGAGAGCCCGGTCAACGGCCTCGCGATGGAATGCTGGACCGACCAGCCTGCGGTGCAATTCTACGACGGGGCGAAGATCTCCGTGCAGCCGCCCGGCCTCGGCGGCGCGCGCTACGGCGCCCATGCCGGCTTCTGCCTGGAGCCGCAGGTCTATCCCGACAGCCCCAACAAGCCGCATTTCACCCACTGCGAGCTCTGGCCGGGCGAGGCCTACTCGCAGTTGACGGAATACAGGTTCGGGTAGCGCTCAGCGGCTACTCCTCCCCCTGCAAGGGGAGGTTGGGAGGGGGTCAACGGCGCTTCAGGACCAAGCGCCGCGGTTGACCCCTCCCCGACCCTCCCCTTGCCGGGGAGGGAGAAGAGAAAGCGCTCAGGCCCGCCCCGCCTCCGCCGACAGCATCACCGGATCGATGCCGATCTTGCGCAGCGCCCGGTCGTACTTGCTGTCGAGGTCGTGGCTGAAGAGCAGTTCCGGGTCGGCCTCGCAATGCAGCCAGCCATTGGCGGCGATCTCGCGCTCGAGCTGGCCGGCGCTCCAGCCGGCGTAGCCGAGCGCCAGGATGGCGGAGCGCGGTCCCTCGTCGCGGGCGATGGCGCGCAGGATGTCCAGCGTCGCCGTCATGCAGACGCCGTCGTCAATCTCCTGCGTGACGCTGGGAATCGTGAAGTCCGGCGTGTGGAGCACGAAGCCGCGGCTCGTCTCCACCGGGCCGCCGCGCAGCACATGCGCGTGGCTCACGCGGCGCGGCAGGCGGATCGCCTGGTCCGGCTCGATCAGGTCGAGTTGCACCAGCAGGTCGCGGAACGTCATGCTTGGCGTGCGGTTGTTGATGACGATGCCCATCGCCCCGTCGGCGGAATGGCCGCAAATGTAGATCACGCTACGCTGAAATCGCTCGTCGCGCATGCCCGGCATGGCGACCAGCATCTGACCGCCGAGGCGTCCCCTCTTGCCGTTTTCGAGCCCGTTAAGGTCCATGGTCAGCATGTTAGGCTCCGTTCCGGGAAAAGCAAATCGCAAGGACGAGGCGACGACAGTCCAAGGATTGGCCCTGATCGAGACAAACGCGGCCTCACGGAAACTTGGCTGGCGCTGCCCGGCCGTTCCTGTCATGGCCCTCCGCATGGGCGCGTTTCGTCACCAACGCCTGAGCCGTCGCGAAGTTCTGGCCGGATCGGCAGCGCTCGCGGCAGCCTGTGCCAGCGGTTCGCCGCCCGCCACGGCGGGCCCCTCGTCGCCCTGGTCGGATTCGACCCACTCCGCCCTGCGGCTGCTGGACGGAGGCCCGGATCCGGCGGGCCGCGGGCGGCATCTGGCGGCGATCGCCCTCAGGCTCAAGCCGGGCTTCAAGACCTACTGGCGCCATCCCGGCGACAGCGGCGTGCCGCCCCGGTTCGAGTTCGAGGGGTCCGCGAACCTGCGCGAGGCCATCGTCCATTTCCCGGCGCCGCGGCGTTTCGACGATGGCGCGGGCGGCGTCTCCTTCGGCTATGTCGAGCCGCAGATCCTGCTGCCGCTGAGCGTCGCGGCGGCCGATCCCCTGAAGCCCGTGATGCTGCGCCTGAAGGCGGATTACGCGGTCTGCGAGAAGCTCTGCGTGCTGGCCAACGGTGCGGCCGAGCTGCTTCTCGCCGGCACGCCGACGCCGCATGGCGAGGCCATCCGGCAGGCGCTCAAGACAGTGCCCCGGTCCGTTGCGGCCGGCGCTCCGGGCCCCGTGCGGATCCTCGGCCTGCAGCGCGGCACGAAGCCCAAGACCTTCCTCGTGGCGATCGAGACGCCCGAAGGCGCGACGCCGGAGCTCTTCGTCGAGGCGCCCCAGCCCTGGTTCTTCGACGTCGGACCCGTCGAGGCCGGAAAACCAGCGCTGGTGCCCGTGAAGGTCGTGGAGCGGCCTTCGCCACATGGCGATGTCGCCCTCACGCTGACCCTCGTCTCGGCCGCCGGAGCGGTCGAGGTCCGCATGACGCTGGACGGCGCGCTCATCCCTTCCTAGAGCATGGGCCGCGGTCCGGCTGATCCAACAGGCCGGCCGACCCGTCTTTCCTACCAGCGAGCGAGGAGCACCCCATGACGATCAAGGTCGGCGACAGCCTGCCCGAAGCGACCTTCAACACGCCGTCCGCCACCGGGCCGCAGCCCGTGACCACGGCGGAGATCTTCGCCGGCAAGAAGGTCGTGCTCTTCGGCGTGCCGGGCGCCTTCACGCCGACCTGCTCGAACAACCACATGCCGGGCTACGTGCAGCACCACGACGCCATCAAGGCGAAGGGCGTCGACACGATCGCCGTCGTCTCGGTCAACGACGCGCATGTGATGAAGGCCTGGGGCGAGGCCACCGGCGCCACCGGCAAGGTCATGCTGCTCGCCGACGGTAACGCCGATTTCGCCCGCAAGCTCGGCCTCGACATGGACGGCACGGCCTTCGGCCTCGGCACCCGCGTCAAGCGCTTCTCGATGCTGGTCGAGGACGGCAAGGTGAAGACGCTCGCCGTCGAGGAGACGCCGCGGACGGCCGCGCTCTCCGGCGCCGAGGCGATGCTCGGCAATCTCTGATCCTCGCTGGCGTCAGAAACGGGCTCGACCCGTCCATCGACGCCTTGAGCATCCGACTGCGTCTTGGCCGGGCTCGACCCGGCCATCCACGTTTTCCTTTCGAAGATGCAAAAACGTGGATGCCCGGCTCAAGGCCGGGCATGACGGTAACGAGACAGCCTACTTCTTCCCGCGCCAGCGGCTCTTGCCGCTCGGGCTGCCCGCCTTGCCGGCGGTCGAGAAGCCACCGGCGCGCGCCTTGAGCGCGGTCTGGCGGACGCCGGTGTCCTCGAAGACCGCCAGCTCCGTCTCGCGCAGACGCTTCAGCTCGTCCCTCAGCCGCGCCGCCTCCTCGAACTCGAGGTTGGCGGCAGCCTCGCGCATGCGCTTCTCGATGTCGGCGACCACGGCCTCGAAATTGTGCCCGACGGTTGCCGCCTCGTCGGCGTCCCTGAGCACGCCGGCGTCGACGGTGACGCGGTCCTTCTCGTAGGCCGAGTTCAGGATGTCGGCGATGTCGCGCTTCACGCTCTCCGGCGTGATGCCGTTCGCCTCGTTCCAGGCGGTCTGCTTCTCGCGCCGGCGGTTGGTCTCGGCGATGGCGCGCTCCATCGAGCCGGTCATCTGGTCGGCATAGAGGATGACGCGGCCCTCGACGTTGCGGGCGGCGCGGCCGATCGTCTGGATCAGCGAGGTCTCGGAGCGCAGGAAGCCTTCCTTGTCCGCGTCGAGGATGGCGACCAGCGCGCATTCCGGGATGTCGAGGCCCTCGCGCAGGAGGTTGATGCCGACCAGCACGTCGAAGGCGCCCAGCCGGAGGTCGCGGATGATCTCGATGCGCTCCAGGGTCTCGACGTCGGAGTGCATGTAGCGCACGCGCACGCCATTCTCGTGCAGATACTCGGTCAGGTCCTCGGCCATGCGCTTCGTCAGCGTGGTGACGAGCGTGCGGTAGCCCTTGGCCGAGACTTGCTTCACCTCGTCGAGCAGGTCGTCGACCTGGGCGCGGGCGGGGCGGATGATCACCTCCGGGTCGATCAGGCCGGTGGGGCGGATCACCTGCTCGGCGAAGATCCCACCCGTGCGGTCCATCTCCCACTTGCCCGGCGTCGCCGAGACATGGACGGATTGCGGGCGCATCGCGTCCCATTCCTCGAAGCGGAGCGGCCTGTTGTCCATGCAGGAGGGCAGGCGGAAGCCATATTCGGCAAGCGTCGCCTTGCGGCGGAAGTCGCCCCGGTACATGCCGCCGATCTGCGGCACCGTGACATGGCTCTCGTCGGTGAAGACGAGCGCATTGTCGGGCAGGTACTCGAACAGGGTCGGCGGCGGCTCGCCCGGCTTGCGGCCGGTGAGGTAGCGCGAATAGTTCTCGATGCCCTGGCAGGTGCCCGTCGCCTCCAGCATCTCAAGGTCGAACTGCGTGCGCTGCTCCAGCCGCTGCGCCTCCAGCAGCCGGCCGGTGCGATGGAGTTCGTCGAGCCGGAACTTGAGCTCCTCCTTGATGCCCTTGACCGCCTGCTGCAGCGTCGGACGCGGCGTCACATAGTGGCTGTTGGCGTAGATCTTGACGAAGGCGAGGTCGCCGACCTTCTGGCCGGTGAGCGGATCGAACTCGCTGATGCCCTCGACCTGATCGCCGAAGAGCTGGATGCGCCAAGCGCGGTCCTCGTAGTGGGCCGGGAAGAGGTCGATCGTGTCGCCGCGCACGCGGAAGGTGCCGCGGGTGAAGTCGCCGAGCGTGCGCTTGTACTGGAGGGCCACGAGGTCGGCGATGAGCTGGCGCTGCTCGATCGTCTCGCCGACCTTCAGGCCGAAGGTCATGGCCGTGTAGGTCTCGACCGAGCCGATGCCGTAGATGCAGGAGACGGAGGCCACGATGATCACGTCGTCGCGCTCCAGCAGGGAACGCGTGGCGGCGTGGCGCATCCGGTCGATCTGCTCGTTGATCGAGGATTCCTTGGCGATGTAGGTGTCCGACCGCGGCACATAGGCCTCGGGCTGGTAATAATCGTAGTAGGAGACGAAATACTCGACCGCATTCTCCGGAAAGAACGACTTGAACTCGCTGTAGAGCTGGGCCGCCAACGTCTTGTTCGGCGCGAGGATCACGGCGGGACGCTGCGTCTCCTCGATCACCTTGGCCATCGTGAAGGTCTTGCCGGAGCCCGTGACGCCGAGCAGGACCTGGTCGCGCTCGCTGTTGCGGACGCCCTCGACGAGGGTCGCGATGGCGGTCGGCTGATCGCCCTTGGGCTCGAAGGGCGAATGCATCACGAACTTCCGGCCACCCTCCCATTTCTCGGGGCGGGCCGGGCGGTGTGGCGTCCAGGCGATCTTGCCGCGGAAGGCGGGATGGCCCTTCTCGATCAGGCTCTCCAGCGCCTTCTGCGTCGCCTCCGCGCCAGAGCCGCCATCGTCGAGGCCGGTCGAGGCGTAGAGGCCGAGCGCCGCGGCCATGGCCTCGTCGAGCCCCTCGGCCCGCGCCGGCAGGCTGGCCTCGAAGGAGGCTTGCGGCGCCTCCTCGAAGCCCTGGCTCCCGCCCTGGCCAGCGAGCGGCACGGACTCGGGTGCGCCGCGCTCGGAGAAATAGGCGTCGGAGCCCACCGGCGCGAGAAGGCGCTTCATCGCCTCCTCGATCGGCTGCGGCTCCGGCCGGGCCGGCTTGCCGCGCTGCGCCTGGGGGAGGCGCGGCGCCGGTTCGTTCATGCCCATGGAGACCCCACGCGAGGTCTTCAATGGTTTGGGGGATGCGGATTTCGCCATCCGATCAATATGGTGGCGAATCGGCGCGGAATAAAGCGGGAACGGCGGCCTTTTCCCGAGATCGCCTTCCGGACGAGAGAGGGACTGGTCCGCCAGCGCTCCAAGGCCGACGCCGGCCGGGCAGGCAAGCGCAACCCTGCGATGAGAGTGCTGCAACCAGATCGTAACGTTAACAATATCTTAAGACGGCGGTTGCGCGCCGCGCGGTTCTTGCCATGATTGGGGCGTTCGAGTGCGCCCCTGGTGCGAGGTCCGTGATGCAACTGTCCCGCCGTGCCCTGCTTGCCGCCGCCGCGGGCGCCGCCGCCGCACCCGCGGCCCTGCTGGTCGCCCAGACGGCCACGCCTGTGGTCGATACCCATGCGCATATCTTCCGGCGCGGCCTGCCGCTCGCGCCGGGCGCGCGCTACAGCTCGGATTACGACGCGAACCTCGAGGATTATCTGGGGCAGCTCGACGCCAACGGCATGACGCATGGCGTGCTGGTGCAGATCAGCTTTCTCGGCACGGACAACAGCTTCATCCTCGACGGCATCAAGCGGTCGAACGGGCGGCTGCGCGGCGTCGCTGTCGTCGATCCGACCATCGCCTATTTCGACATGAAGGAACTCGACAACGCCGGCATCGTCGGCGTGCGGCTCAATCTCGTCGGCCGACCGATTCCCGACTTCACGGCGGACCCCTGGCCGGAGCACCTGAAGCGCGTGGCGGCGCTCGGCTGGCAGGTCGAGGTGCATCGCGAGGCTGGCGACATCCCGAAGATCGTGGGCCCCTTGCTCGCCGCCGGCGTCAACGTGGTTGTCGACCATTTCGGCCGCTACGACGGCACGCAGGGCGTCGATGACCCGGGTTTCCGCTGGCTGCTGGGCCAAGGCGCCTCGCGCCGGCTGTGGGTCAAGGTCTCCGCCGCCTACCGCAACGGCAAGGATGGCGCGGGCGAGATGGCGGCGCCACGTGCCTACACGATGCTGCGCGACGCGCTCGGCCTCGACCGCCTGCTCTGGGGCAGCGACTGGCCGCACACCGCCTTCGAGAAGGTGGCGAGTTACGCCAACCAGAAGAGCTTCTTCGAGCAGATGGTCACCAGCGCCGAGGAGCGGAAGCAGATCCTCGGCCCGAACGCGGCGAAGCTGTTCCGGATCTGAGAACGCATCCCCGACCTCAACTCCCTCCCCGGAAAGGGGAGGGCTGGGGAGGGGTCCACCGCGACGCTTGATCCTGAGCCGCCGTTGACCCCCACCCGGCCTCCCCCTTGCAGGGGGAGGAGACGTCTGGTGTCGCTGGGTAGTAGCAAGAGCGGTTGACCTCTCCTGGCGGGAATCGGCTAAAGCAGCCGGCGCATGACCCAGTTTTCCCCGCAGCAGGATGCGGCGCTTCTCGCCGTGTCGCGCTGGCTCGCCGATGCGAAGAGCGGGCGCGCGCCGCAGGTCTTCCGTCTGTTCGGCTTCGCCGGCACGGGCAAGACCACGCTCGCGCGCCACATCGCGGAAGGCGTCGACGGCGAGGTGAAGTTCGCCGCCTTCACCGGCAAGGCGGCGATGATGCTGCGCGCCAAGGGCTGCAACGACGCCTCCACGATCCATTCGCTGATCTACCGGTCGCAGACCGAGGAGAACACGGGCGAGCCGAACTTCTCGCTGAACCGATCGTCCGAGGTGAAGAGCGCCGATCTCGTCATCATCGACGAATGCTCGATGGTCGACGAGGATCTGGGCCGCGATCTTCTCTCCTTCGGTACGCCCGTGCTGGTGCTGGGCGATCCGGCGCAGCTTCCGCCGGTGAAGGGCGGCGGCTTCTTCACGGAATCGGAGCCCGACGCCATGCTGACCGAGGTGCACCGGCAGGCGCGCGACAATCCGATCATCCGGCTGTCGATGGACATCCGCGCCGGCGGCCGGCTGACGCCGGGCGAGCATGGCGAGAGCCGCATCCTGCAGCGCGGCGCGCTCGACAAGGAGACGATGGCCGGCCTCGTGCTCGCCGCCGATCAGGTGCTGGTGGGCCGCAACAAGACGCGGCGCGACTTCAACAACCGCATGCGCGAACTGATGGGCCGGACGGACCCGATGCCGGTCGCGGGCGACAAGGTGGTGTGCCTGCGCAACAACAAGACGAAGGGCCTGCTGAACGGCGCCACCTTCACCGTGAAGGCGGTGGGCAAGGCGAAGTCGGGCCTCGTGACGATGCGGCTCGACCCCGACGACGTGTCGGCGATGAACGTGAAGGTGTCGGTGCTGCCCGAATTCTTCCTCGGACAGGAGGAGGGCCTGCCCTGGCAGATCAGGCGCGAGTCCGACGAGTTCGATTATGGTTTCGCGCTGACGGTCCACAAGGCGCAGGGTTCGCAATGGGACCGGGTGGTGCTCTTCGACGAAAGCTTCGCCTTCCGCGAGCACCGCAGCCGCTGGCTCTACACGGCGGTGACGCGGGCGGCGCTCAGCATCACCGTGGTGGTGTAGGCAGGACCGGCCTCCTGCCCTCTCCCCTGAAGCCGTTCAGGCCGGGGAGAGGAGCGGCAGCCGGAGCATTCCGGGCATCAGGCGCCGATCACGCTCTGAAAGGCGATGACCAGCGGGACCATGGCCGAGACCGCGCCCATCAGGCTGATCAGCGTGTCGCGGACGATGAGGATGCGGGCGCGCTTCGGCTCGGCGTCGGCGATGGTCTCATGCGCCTGCCGCACCCGGAGGGCGCCGCGCAGGGGGTGGCCGTTGACGATCGCCGGGTCGGCGCGCTTGAAGCCGGGAGCGATCTGGGTGGGAGCGTTGCTCATCGTCTGTCTCCGTTGCTGTCCGGCTTCAGCCGGTTGGCGTCTGGCCCTCGCTCATGAGAATGACGCAAAACTTCGGTAAGACAATTGCGTTCACCGGCCTTAACTAATATTCGCAATTCGATCGAGTTAAAGTATGCAAATTGAAATGTGTTAAAATCAAACAAGACTTGGTTTTGGATTGTCTTCAAGTCTTGTTAACTGTGTCTCCGGCCCCTTTCGTCACAGTGACGGCGCGCTGCAGACCGTTGAGATCATTGTGGAACTCCAGAGGGACCAGCCCGGCGGCCCGCGCGATGGCTGCGACTGCCGACCCCTGGCCGTCGCCGAACTCCAGCACCGCAAAGCCGTCGTCGGCGAGGACGGGACCGAGGGCGGGAAGCAGGTCGCGGTAGCAGGCGAGGCCGTCAGGGCCGCCGTCGAGGGCGAGAAGCGGGTCGTGGTCCCGGACCTCGGGGTCCAGCGTGGCGATTTCCGCCGTCGGAATGTAGGGCGGATTCGAGACCACGATATCGAAACGGCCGGGGGCCTCGGTTTCCCAGCCGCCCGCGGCAAAGCGGGCTCGGCCGCCGAGGCCGGTGCGCGCCGCGTTGGCGGCGGCGGCGGCGAGCGCTGCCTCGCTGACGTCAAGACCGAGCCCGGCGGCCGCGGGCAGCTCCGCGAGGAGCGCCAGCAGGATCGCGCCGGAGCCGACACCCCAGTCGAGGATGCGCCAGGGATGGTCGGCGGGCTTGAGCGCCCGCGCCCGTGCGAGCGCGGCACGGACCAAAGTCTCCGTGTCCGAGCGCGGCGACAGCACGCCGGGATGGACCGCGAGGTCAAGCGACCAGAAGCCGCGGCTGCCGATGATGCGGTCGACCGGTTCGCCGGCGAGGCGGCGGCCGACGAAAGCCTCGAGCTTGACCGCGTCCCCGCCGGCGGCCTCCGCCAGCCAGCGGGCCTCGATGCGCGCCGCCGGCCCGGCCACCGCCGCGAGCCGGTCGGCGAGCGCCTTCACAAGCCTTCCTCCGCGAGGAGGGCCGCCTGGTTCTCGGTGATCAGCGGGTCGATGACCGGGTCGAGATCACCGGCGACGATCCTGTCGAGGCTGTACAGCGTCAGGTTGATGCGATGGTCGGTGAGGCGCCCTTGCGGGAAATTGTAGGTGCGGATGCGCTCGGAACGGTCGCCGGAGCCGACCTTGGCCTTGCGGTCGGCGGCGCGGGCGGAGTCGAGCCGCTGGCGCTCGAGATCGTAGAGGCGCGACTTCAGCACCTGCATCGCCTTGGCGCGGTTCTGGTGCTGCGAACGCTGGTCCTGCGCGAAGACGACGGTGCCGGTGGGGATATGCGTGATGCGGACTGCGCTCTCGGTCTTGTTGACATGCTGGCCGCCGGCGCCGCCGGCCCGCATCGTCTCGACCCGCAAATCCTTCTCGTCGATCGCGACATCGACATCCTCGGCCAGCGGCAGCATCGCGACGGTGGCGGCGGAGGTGTGGATGCGCCCCTGCGTCTCGGTCGCGGGCACCCGCTGGACGCGATGGACGCCGGACTCGAATTTGAGCCGCGCATAGACGCCGTGGCCGGAGACCTCGGCGATCACCTCCTTGAAGCCGCCCATGGTGCCTTCGCTCTCGGAGACGGGCTCGATGCGCCAGCCCCTGAGCGCCGCGTAGCGCTGGTACATCCGGTAGAGGTCCCCGGCGAAGAGGGCTGCCTCGTCGCCGCCGGTGCCGGCGCGGATCTCGAGGATGACGCCGCCGTCGTCGGCCGCGTCCTTCGGCAGGAGGGCGATCCTGAGCCCCTGCTCCAGCTGCTCGATCTTCTCGCCCAGCGCCGGCGTCTCGGCTTCCGCCAACGCGCGCATCTCGGCGTCCGTCGCGGGGTCGGCGAGCAGGGCCGCAAGATCAGCCTGCTCGGCCTCGGCGGCGCGCAGCTCGGCGATGGCGGCGACGAGCGGCGCGAGCTCGGCCTGCTCGCGCGACAATTTCACGATCTCGTCCGGCGCCGGGCCGGCGTTCAGGCGCGCCTCCACCTCCGCGGCCCGGCGGGTGATCAGGTCGAGCTTGTCGGCGGGAAGCTTCACGGACGAGGCGTCATATCTTTGTTGCGGGCGTCCGTATGACGGAAACAGGGCCGCGCCGGAAGGGGCTTGGCGGGGGCTTGAACCGGTCTGGCGCCAGTCGTGTCATTTGTCATATTAGTGTCATCCCGTCTCCGCATGGCCCTGCCGAACGACCGGACACCATCATAGGAGAGTGATCCATGAGAAAGTTGCTCGCGATCGCCGCCACCGTCTTCGGACTGGCCGGCGCCGCGCAGGCCGCCGACATCACCGGCGCCGGCGCGACCTTCCCGTTCCCGATCTATGCGAAGTGGGCCGAGGCCTACAAGAAGGATACGGGCATCGGACTGAACTACCAATCGATCGGCTCCGGCGGCGGCATTCGCCAGATCAAGGCCAAGACGGTCGATTTCGGCGCCTCCGACATGCCCCTGAAGGGCGAGGACCTGGAGAAGGACGGCCTGCTGCAGTTTCCGGCCGTGATCGGCGCGCTTGTCCCGGCGATCAACATCCCGGGCGTCGAAACCCGCAAGCTTCGCTTCACCGGCCAGCTTCTCAGCGAGATCTACCTGGGCAGCATCAAGAAGTGGAACGACCCGAAGCTGGTGGCGCTCAACCCTGACGTGAAGCTGCCAGACGCCAATATCAACGTCGTCTACCGCTCGGACGGATCGGGCACGACCTTCGTCTGGACCGACTATCTGTCGCGCGCCTCGACCGACTGGAAGAGCAAGATCGGCGCCAACACCTCCGTGCAGTGGCCCGTCGGCATTGGCGGCAAGGGCAACGAGGGCGTCTCCGCTTCGGTGAAGCAGATCGCCAACTCGATCGGCTACGTCGAATACGCCTACGCCAAGCAGAACGGGCTCGCCTACGGCCTCGTTCAGAACCGTGACGGCCAGTTCCCGCTGCCCGACGACGAGACCTTCCAGGCCGCGGCGGCGAACGCGAACTGGAGCGAGGCACCCGGCTTCGGCATCATCATCAACAACCAGCCCGGTGCGAAGGCCTGGCCGATCACCTCCGCCACCTTCATCCTGATGCACCGGAAGCCCGCCAAGCCGGAACAGTCACGCGAAGTGCTCAAGTTCTTCGACTGGGCCTTCAAGAACGGCGACAAGCTGGCGCAGGATCTTGAGTACGTGCCCCTTCCCGCGAATGTGAAGGACATGATCCGCGAGAGCTGGAAGGGCGTCACCGATCCCTCGGGCAAGCCCATCTTCTGAACCCACAGCTTCGCGGCGGGACCCCTTGCCAGGCCCCGCCGCGAAGCATCCAAGACGTTGGCGGTCGTCGGTTCCCTCCGGCGCGATCGCGTTGCGGGAGCCTGCAGATGTCCGTTACGGCCCATGATCCCAGGATGGTCGCCATCCGCGCCCCGCGGGCCACGCCGAAGGGCACCTTCGACCTCGTCTTCCGCCATGCGAGCTTCGCCTCGGCGCTCCTGGTGCTGATCCTGCTCGCCGGGATCATGCTGTCGATGCTGATCGGCGGCTGGCCGGCCTTCCGCGAGTTCGGCCTCGGCTTCCTCACCGGCACGCAATGGGACACGCAGAACGACGTCTACGGCGCTTGGCCGGCGATCGTCGGCACGCTGAGCACGGCCCTGATCGCGCTCCTGATCGGCGTGCCCCTGTCGCTGGGCATCGCCGTCTACCTGACGCAGCTCGCGCCGCCCTGGTTCAAGCAGCCGGTCGCGACGGCCGTCGAACTGCTCGCCGCCGTGCCCTCGATCATCTACGGCATGTGGGGCCTCTTCGTCTTCGTGCCGCTCTTCGCGGCCTACGTACAGATCCCGCTCTCGAACATCGTCGAGGGCATGCCGATCGTGGGCACGATCCTCTATTCGCGCAGCCCCTCGGGCCTCGGCATCCTGACCGCCGGCATCATCCTGGCGTTCATGATCATCCCCTTCATCGCCTCGATCGTCCGCGACATGCTCGACCAGATCCCGTCAGTGCTGCGGGAGAGCGCCTACGGCATCGGCGCCACCACCTGGGAGGTCGTGCGCCACGTGCTTGTGCCGCAGGCCGGCGTCTCGATCATCGGCGCCATCATGCTGGGCCTCGGCCGCGCGCTCGGCGAGACGATGGCCGTCACCTTCGTCGTGGGCAACGCCAACCGCCTGTCCAGCTCCGTGATGGACCCCGGCTCCACCATCGCCTCGCGCATCGCCAACGAGTTCAACGAGGCGCTGGGGCTGCAGCTCAACGCGCTGATCGCGCTCGGCTGCATCCTGTTCTTCGTCACCTTCGTCGTCCTCGTCATCGCGCGGCTCCTCGTCGCGCGGGTGAAGCGCTACTGAGCAGGCGTCCCATGAGCAGCAGCACCACCGCCCCGACCACTGCCCCGACCGCCGCCCAGCCAGCCGTGTGGGGCCGCGTGCGCCGGTCGCGGCGCACGGCCGACCGGGCGTTGCGGATCATCGCGGCGGCCTTCACGTTCCTGGCGATCTTCGTCCTCTTCTGGATCCTCGGCATGCTGATCGTGAAGGGCGTCGGCGGGCTCTCCGCCGCCACCTTCACGCAGATCACGCCCGGTCCCGGCACGAGCGGCGGTGGCCTCGCCAACGCCATGGTCGGTTCGCTGGTGCTGACCTTCCTCGGCATCGCCATCGCCACCCCGATCGGCGTGCTCGCCGGCACCTATCTCGCCGAATATGGCAAGGGCTCGAGGCTCGCGGACCTGATCCGCTTCATCAACGACATCCTGCTCTCGGCTCCATCGATCCTGATCGGCCTCTTCGTCTATGTGATCGTGGTGCAGCCGATGGGCGGCTATTCCGGCTGGGCGGGCGGCGTGGCGCTCGGGATCATCGCGATCCCGGTGATCGTGCGCACCACCGAGGACATGCTGAACCTGGTGCCGGGGCCGCTCCGCGAGGCGGGTGCGGCGCTCGGCGCCCCGCCGTCCGTGGTGATCACGAGCATCACCTGGCGCGCGGCCAAATCGGGCATGGTGACGGGCATCCTGCTGGCGCTCGCCCGTATCGCCGGCGAGACGGCGCCGCTGATCTTCACCGCGCTCAACAACAATTTCTGGTTCTCGCCCGACCTCATGGGCGGCGTGTCGAACCTGCCGGTCACGATCTACCAGTTCGCCTCCGCGCCCTACGACAATTGGCAGGAGCTCGCCTGGGCCGGATCGCTCATCATCACCGTCTCCATCCTGATCCTGTCGATCGTCGCCCGCCGCATCGTGCGCGGGTTCAAGTGAATCTCCGTCGCGTGGAAGGGAACAGTCCGATGCTCGCAACCCTCGAGACGACGCCGCAGATGCTGGATGCGGCCGCCCCCGTCCGGATCGCGGTCAGGAACCTCGATTTCTTCTACGGCACCAACAAGGCGCTGAAGAACATCAATCTCGATTTCCGCGACCGGCACGTCACGGCGCTGATCGGCCCCTCGGGCTGCGGCAAGTCCACGCTGCTGCGCATCTTCAACCGCATCTACTCGCTCTATCCCGACCAGCGCGCGACGGGCGAGGTCATGCTCGACGGGCGCAACGTGATCGGCGACGACATCGACGTGAACGAGCTGCGCTCGCGCATCGGCATGGTGTTCCAGAAGCCGACGCCGTTCCCGATGTCGATCTACGACAATGTCGCCTTCGGCATGCGGCTCTACGAGAAGCTGCCCAAGTCGGAGTTGGACGGGCGCGTCGAGAGCGCGCTGCGCCGCTCCGCCCTGTGGGACGAGGTCAAGGACAAGCTCAGGACCTCGGGCATGGGGCTCTCGGGCGGCCAGCAGCAGCGGCTCTGCATCGCGCGCACCATCGCGCAGAACCCGGAAGTCATCCTCTTCGACGAACCGACCTCGGCGCTCGATCCGATCTCGACCGGCAAAATCGAGGAGCTTCTCGACCAGCTGAAGACCGACTTCACCATCGTCATCGTCACGCACAACATGCAGCAGGCGGCGCGCATCTCCCAGTACACCGCCTTCATGTATCTCGGCGAGGTGATCGAGTTCGCGCCGACCAACACGATCTTCATGAACCCCGCGAAGAAGCAGACGCAGGACTATGTCACCGGCCGCTTCGGCTGAGTGCGCCTATCATCGTCACTTTCCCCGGAAGGTGATCCTCGTTCGCAAAGGAATGCGCCGGAAATCGGCGAGAGGCCGAACATGAACCAGCATATCGTCAGCGCCTACGACGCGGAGATCAAGGAACTCCAGTCGAAGATCATCACGATGGGCGGCATCGCGGAGCGGATGCTGTCCGACGCGCTCGAGGCGATCGAGCGGCGCGACGCCGAGCTCGCCCAGCAGATCATCCTCACCGACGCCAAGCTCGACGGGCTGCAGCGCGAGGTCGACGAGCAGGCGATCCTGACGATCGCGCGGCGGCAGCCGCTGGCGATCGACCTGCGCGACATCTTCGTAGTCTCGCAGATCGCCGGGGACATCGAGCGCGTCGGCGACCTCGTGAAGAACATCGCCAAGCGCGTCATCGCGATGGAGGGCCATTTCCCGCCGAAGTCGCTGCTCAGCGGCCTCAAGACGATGAGCCTGCTCGCGCTCGGCCAGTTCAAGGCCGTGCTCGACGCCTACACGCAGCGCGACGACGCCGCGGCGGTCACGGTCTGGAGCAACGACGGCGGCATCGACCGGCTGTACAATTCGCTGTTCCGCGAGCTCCTCACCTACATGATGGAGGATCCCCGCAACATCACCTTCTGCACCCATCTCCTGTTCTCCGCCAAGAACATCGAGCGCATCGGCGACCACGCGACCAACATCGCGGAGCGCATCCATTACGTGATCACCGGCGACACGCTGACGACGAGCCGCCCGAAGGGCGAGGATGTCGTGCTCGCCGATCCCAACGGGGACGACAGGTGAGCCGCCCGCGCATCCTCCTGGTGGAGGACGAGCAGCCGCTGGTGACGCTGCTCACCTACAATCTCGAGGCCGAGGGCTTCGCCGTGGAGGCGGAGAACCGGGGCGACATCGCGGCGGAGCGGCTGCGCGACGACGTTCCGGACCTGCTCGTGCTCGACTGGATGCTGCCCGGCATCTCCGGCATCGAGCTCTGCCGGCGGCTGCGGCAGCGGCAGGAAACCCGCGCGCTGCCGATCGTCATGCTGACGGCGCGCGGCGAGGAGAGCGAGCGCATCCGCGGCCTCGCGACCGGCGCCGACGATTACGTGGTAAAGCCTTTTTCGGTCGCGGAGCTGATGGCGCGGGTGAAGGCCCTGCTCCGGCGGGCCAATCCCGGCCTCGCGGCCGACGTGATCGCCATCGGCGACCTCCGGCTCGACCGCACCACGCGGCGCGTGCATCGCGGCCCGCGCGAGGTCCGGCTGGGGCCGACGGAATTCCGCCTGCTCGAGTGCCTGATGCGCTCGCCCGGGCGCGTCTACGGCCGCGACCAGCTCCTCGACCAGGTGTGGGGGCGGGACGCCGAGATCGACGACCGGACCGTCGATGTCCATGTGGGACGCCTGCGCAAGGCCGTGGCCGCGGGCGAGGAGGTCGATCCGATCCGCACGGTGCGCGGCGCGGGTTATTCGTTCGACGAGACGTTCGGGCGCGCCTGAGGCGCCCCGCGGCTGAAACGATCGGAAACAAGCGCCGGCCTTGCGCGGCGACGGGCAGCAGCATTGCCCTGGGAGAAGGGTCCCGGTTCACAGCCAGCAACCGGACATGCCCATGCGCCGCCTCCTCCTCGCCGCCCTCTTCGCCAGCGCCTCAACCGCCGTGCTCGCCGAGGCTCCCGCCGCCTGCTCTATGGCGGGGCTGACGGGATGGCCGCATCCCGCGGATCTCGAGGCACTGCCGCGCGCCGACTGGCCGAAGCCACGCGGTGGTGAAATCTGCAGCGACGCGGGTTCGAGCGTCCGCAGGATTGGTACGCAGGCCTTCCGCTTCGCCTTTTCCACGATTGCCGCGCCCCGGTCGAAGGAGCGGATCGGCGCCTTCGTGACGATCAGCCGGATCGGCGCCGACGGTGACGTCGCGCTCGGCCGCTTCGTGCTGCCGCTCGCGCTCGTCGAGGGGCGATCCGGCGCCCACGGCGTGCAGGTGGTCGAGGAGGGGGGAACCGTGTTCGCGCGGCTCGCGCGGACCGAGTCAGAGCTTTTCGCCATCACGGGCGATCGGGCGGCGCGCTTGCCGAACGCGGGATGGTACGGCGACCTGATGCGCGCCCTGCCGGCCGGCGACGCGCTGGGGCAGATCCTGAATTTCGACCTGGAGGCGATGACGGCCCATGTGGCGGTCCATGAGGCGCGCGCCGATGATCCGGCAAGGCCCGGGAGCGCCTTCGCGCCGGCTCGCGCCATCGCGGCCGACCTCGAATGGCGCGAGGGACGGATCGCCGTGAAGGCCATGCGTCCGATCCCGCAGGTGGAGATTCCGGGCATCGATCCGCCGGAGGACGAGACCGAGCTGCGGCAGGCCGTCCGCAAGCGGGTCGGTCTCCTGCCAACGGGCACGGAACCATGCTGGCTCTCCGCCTATTCGACCGACAAGGATCCGAAGGGTCTCAACGTCCGGTCGGAGGCCTCCGGCAAGTCCGAGATCATCGGCCGGCTGTCGCCTCCGATGAAGGATCCGGATGTCGGCGAGACGGTCGCCAGGGAATTCACGATCATCGGCTACCAGGCGGGCTGGTTCCTGATCGACACGCATATCGATCGGGACGAGCCCACCGCGCCTGCCGCGGCGAAGCCCGTGCCCAAGCGCTGGTTCGACGGCCGGGGCTGGATCAGCGCGCGCATGGTTGGGGCGCGCACGGCCCATTCGGGCCTTGGCGAGCATCGGCTCTTCGCGGCTCCGAACCCCACGGCGCACTGGACGGTCGGACGCGGGAAGGACGGCGCGCCGATGACGGGCGACAGCGCGATCGCCCGCATCCATGCCTGTTCCTTCGATTGGGCTCTCGTCGACAGCGAGGGCGGCCAGCGGGGCTGGCGCCGACGCCTCTGCTCGAACCAGCTGACGACCTGTCCCTAGGGAGCCGTCCTCAGCGCGCCCGGCGGCGCTCCGCGGCGGGCTGGTAGGCCACGGCGGAATGGTAGCTGCAGTAGGGCGTGCCGAAGCCGCAATCCGCGCCGCAGAAGACGAAATCCTCGTGCGTCGGGTCGCCGATCGGCCATTTGCACATGGCCTCGCGCAGCTCGAGGATCTTCACGCGGCGCGACATCGGCACCACGACCTCGGCCTCGGGCTGGGTCTCGACGATCTGGAAGGGCTCCGCCGCCGCCACCGGCTTCAGCGCCACGTTGCCGCGCACCTGCGGCATCGAGACCGGGCGCGCCGCCGTGGGGCGCTGCGGCTGCGGGTTCGTCTTGCGGGGACGCGGGGCCGCCGCGTTCTGGCTCTTCGCCCGGCCGGAGAGGCCGAGGCGATGGACCTTGCCGATGACGGCATTGCGGGTCACGCCGCCCAATTCGGCGGCGATCTGGCTGGCGCTGAGGCCCTCGGTCCAGAGCTTCTTCAGGAGCTCCACACGCTCGTCGTTCCAGGACATCCGGGCCTCCGACCTCATCTTCTCTACGCGACGTCGAATCCGGGAATCCCCACGGGAACGAGATGTTCCCGCGGCCCGCGAAGGGCGCCGAAGCTTGGGATTCACCTGCACGATGCGACGCGGTGCAGTGCTTGACTCAATAGCGTATCTGGGGAATCGGCGGCAATCCTGCAACGATTCGCAGCTGTGTATTTCGCCAGTTCCCTGGGGAAAACCGACGCAGGCCGCAGCTTCGCGGGCCAGACCCGCCGTTTCCGCTTTCGTTGACAGCGACGCTGACAAAAACGATAATGTTCGCGAGCCGTCCACGCACTGGGCGGCCGTTTTTGTTTCAACGCCAGCCGTCTGGAGAAGGGAACCGCCCGTGACCTCCGCGATGATGCCGACCTACGCCCGCGCCAAGCTCGCTTTCGAGCGTGGCGAAGGAGTCTGGCTCTACACGGCGGACGGCGAGCGATATCTCGACTTCGGCGGCGGCATCGCGGTCTCATCGGTGGGCCATTCCCATCCGCACCTGGTCAAGGCGCTGACGGACCAAGCCCAGAAGCTCTGGCACACGTCCAACGTCTACCAGATCCCCGAGGGCGAAAGGCTGGCGAAGCGCCTCACTGACCTGACCTTCGCCGACGTCGTCTTCTTCACCAACTCCGGCGCCGAGGCGCTGGAGGGTTCGATCAAGACGGCGCGGAAGTATCATTCGGCGAACGGCCATCCCGAGCGCTACCGCATCGTCACGTTCGAGGGCGCCTTCCACGGCCGCACGCTCGCGACCATCGCGGCCGGCGGCCAGAAGAAATATCTCGACGGCTTCGGACCGGTGTCGCCGGGCTTCGACCAGGTGCCGTTCGGCGACCACGAGGCCCTCAAGGCCGCGATCAGTCCCGAGACCGCGGCCATCCTGATCGAGCCGGTGCAGGGCGAAGGCGGCATCCGCCCGGTGCCCACGCAGTGCCTGCGCGGCCTGCGCGAGCTCTGCGACGAGCACGGCCTGCTGCTGATCTTCGACGAGGTGCAGTCCGGCGTCGGCCGCACGGGCAAGCTCTTCGCCCATGAATGGGCGGGCGTCACGCCCGACATCATGGCCGTCGCCAAGGGCATCGGCGGCGGCTTCCCCATGGGCGCCTTCCTGGCGACCGCCGAGGCGGCCAAGGGCATGACGGCTGGCACGCATGGCTCGACCTACGGCGGCAATCCGCTGGCGATGGCCGTCGGCAACGCTGTCGTCGATCTCGTGGCGGATCCCGCCCTGCTCGCGCATGTCGAGTCGATGGGCCTGCTGCTCCGGCAGCGGCTGGCGGAAATCAAGGACCGTCATCCGGCCGTGATCGCGGAGATCCGCGGCAAGGGGCTGCTGCTCGGCATCCGCACGATCACGCCGAACACCGAGCTGGTCGAGGCGCTGCGGGCCGAGAAGCTCCTGACCATCGGCGCCGGCGACAATGTCGTGCGCCTGCTGCCGCCGCTGGTCGTGAACGAGGCGGAGGTCGGCGAGGCGGTCGCGCGCATCGACCGCGCCTGCGCGGCGATCGAGGCCCGCCTGCGCGAGAGCGCCTCGGCGCAGAAGACCGCGGCGGAGTGAGCGCGATGGCCGCGGGCAACGGCGCGACGCGCCATTTTCTCGACCTCAGCGACATATCCGGAGAAGAACTGCGCCGCATCCTCGATGCCTCGCGGGCGATCAAGGGCCGCCGGCGGACGGCGGCTTCCGCGGGCGACCAGGTCCTCGCCGGCAAGAAGATCGCGATGGTCTTCGAGCAGCCGAGCCTGCGCACCCGCATCTCGTTCGAAGTGGGCATCCGGGAGCTCGGCGGCGATCCGCTGATGATCACGGGCAAGGAAATCGAACTCGGCGAGCGGGAGGCGATCTCCGACCAGGCCAAGGTGCTCTCGCGCTATGTCGACGCGATCATGATCCGCAGCCTCAAGCACGATCTCGTGCTGGAGCTGGCGAAGCACGCCACCGTGCCGGTGATCAACGGCCTGACGAAGCGCTCGCATCCCTGCCAGGTGATGGCCGACATCCTGACTTTCGAGGAGCATCGCGGCGCGATCCGCGGCAAGACCGTGGCATGGAGCGGCGACAGCAACAACGTGCTCGCCTCCTTCGTCCATGCCGCCAAGCGCTTCGATTTCAAGCTGCGCGTGGCCACGCCACCGGAACTCAAGCCCGCCGAGGCGCTTATGGACTGGGTGAAGCGGAACAAGGCCGACGTGCAGATCACCAGCGACCCGTTCGAGGCCGTCGACGGCGCGCATTGCGTCGTATCTGACGCCTGGGTCTCCATGGGCGACAAGGACGAGGGCCGCCGGCACAACCTGCTCAAGCCCTATCAGGTGAACGAGCGACTGATGAAGGCTGCGGCCAAGGATGCGATCTTCATGCATTGCCTGCCGGCGCATCGCGGCGAGGAGGTCACCGAAGAGGTGATCGACGGGCCGCAATCCGTCGTCTTCGACGAGGCCGAGAACCGGCTGCATGCGCAGAAGGGCATTCTCGCCTGGGTCTTCGGCGCGAGTCCGACGTGAGCGGTGCCCCGTCATGAGCGATGGTCCCCTCGGCGAGGTCCGGGTCGGGGACGGGGCGGGCGTCGATGATTTCCTGCTGCCGTTCCAGGCGGACAGGCTGGACGTCCGCGGACGGGTGCTGCGCCTCGGCCCCGCCATCGACGCCCTGCTCAAGCGCCACGCCTATCCGCATGCGGTGTCCCGCGCGGTCGCGGAGGCGGTGGCGCTGACGGTGTTGCTCGGCTCGGCGCTGAAGCTGACGGGGCGCTTCCAGCTGCAGACCAAGACCGACGGCGCGATCCCGATGCTCGTCGTCGATTTCGAGGCGCCCAACAAGGTCAGGGCCTATGCGCAGTTCGACCGGGAGAACCCGCCCGCCGAGGCGTCCCCTGCGGCGCTGATCGGCAAGGGCACGCTGGCGCTCACCATCGACCAGGGCGGGACGATGAACCGCTACCAGGGCGTCGTGCCCCTCGACGGCAACGGCCTCGAGGCGGCGGCGCACCAGTATTTCCTGCAGTCCGAGCAGATCCCGACGCGGATCAAGCTGGCGGTCGGCGAGATGGCGGCGCCGGGCGGCGGCGCCTGGCGGGCGGGCGGCCTGTTCCTGCAGTTCCTGCCCGAAGCGCCGGAGCGCATGCGGCAGGCGGACCTCGATCCGGGCGACGCGCCGGAGGGCACCTCGCAGCAGGCGTTCAGCGAGGATGACAGCTGGACCGAGGCGAAGATGCTGGCCGGCACGGTCGAGGATCATGAGTTGCTCGATCCGACGCTGTCGTCCGAGCGGCTGCTCTACCGCCTGTTCCACGAGCATGACGTGCGGGTCTTCGAGGGGCAGCGGATCATCGAGAGCTGCCGCTGCTCGCGCGAGCGCATCCTGACGATGCTCGGCCGCTTCACGCCGCAGGAGCGGCACGACATGCGCGGGCCCGACGGGCGCATCGGCATCACCTGCGAATTCTGCTCGACCCATTACAGCGTGGAGCCGGCCGAAGTGGAGGCCGCGGCGGTGGCAAGCGATTCACGCTGATTCTTGCTGACTCGACTCCAGCGCCGGCCTGCATGGTAACGTCCCTCCTCGTCACGCCTTGAGGGGGGAGCGCCCATGGTCCGCAGGTTCGGCAGTTTCATCGCAACCGTCATGCTGGCGCTCACCGCGCTCATCCTCGCCGCAGCCCCGTCGTCCGCCGGCGTGCAGATCAAGGTCAACCTCAACGCCCAGACGATGCAGGTGACCACGCCCGACGGCGAGGTGCGCAACTGGGCGATCTCGTCGGGCCGCAAGGGCTTCAACACGATCCGCGGCAACTACCGTCCCTATGCGCTGAAGACCTACCATTGGTCGCGCAAGTACGGCGGTGCGATGCCGCACGCGATCTTCTTCAAGGGCGGCTTCGCCATCCACGGCACCAGCGCCGTGAAGGCCCTCGGCCGGCCGGCCTCGCATGGCTGCATCCGCCTGCATCCGGCGCATGCCAAGGAGCTCTTCCAGATGGTGAAGGCGCATGGCCAGGGCGCCACGCGCATCGCCATCAACGGCGTCGCGCCCGACACCGGCCGCACCATGGTCGCCTCGGCCAAGAAGCGCGCCCCGGCCCTCGCCCGCGTCCGCGTCCCGCAGCCCGAGGTGATCGCTCCGGCCTACGCGCCGCAGCAGCTCGTGCCCTCGATGTATTTCCCGTTCCAGCGGCTGCGCTGAGGCTCTCCGGTCAGGCCCGATCGTCGGCGCTGCCGCCGATCCAGGCGACCGCGAGGACGCCGCTGCCGGGACCCTGCGACCGCAGGAGCAGCGACGCTTCCTCGATGTGGCGGCCGGATGTCGCCACGTCGTCGACGAGCAGCACCGGCCCCTCGACCGGTGCGGCGAGGCGCATCGGCGCGCGCTTGGCGTTCGTCTTCGGATGGGAGGAGCCCGCCTCGTGCGACAGCGCCAGCGCATGGGCCACGGGCAGCGACAACATGCGCGCCAGCGAGCGGGCGATGGCGGCGGATAGGCATGTCTCGGCCGCCGAATGACCGCAGGGCATCGGGACCACGGCGCGGAAGCCGCCGGCCCCGAACAACGCGCCGACATCGTCGGCGATCTCGGCCGCGATCTCGGCGGCGATGGCGTCCGGCCGGGTGCGCTTGATGGCGCGCAGGGCCTTGATCTGGTGCTCGCGCACGGGCTGCCGCCAGGACCGCAACGTCACATAGCTGACGCCGTTGCGCGAGCGGAGCGCCCGCCGGCGGACAAGCGTCTCCAGCAGGAATTCGGCGGTCGGCTCGCCGTCGGGAAGAGCGGCCGCGGCGTCGCTGCCGGCGCGCTCGAGGCTCGCGGGATCGAGCGTGGCGACGAGCATGGCGCCGCCGTCGAGCGGGGCCAGCGGCGAGGCGACGACCTGCAGCATCCGGCCGGGCCGCCCGGCCTCGTCCGTCTCGATGGCGAGATCGAGCCGCGGCGTGGAGAGGCCCGTCGCGAGGGCATGGCGGAAGAGGCGCTCGATCGCCTCGCCGCCGGGGAGGGCGAAGTCGCCGACGGCGCGGCCGAGCACGCTGTCCCAGGCGATCGGCAGCAGGGCACGCAGCGGCTCGTTCGCGCCCCGGACGACGAGGTCGCCGTCGAGCAGCAGGGCAGCCGCATCGGTCTGCGCGAGCCAGCGATCGATCTCGGTCCGCGTCATGCGCATGGAGGCCGCGAGGTCGCGGGCGCGCGACGGGTAGTGCCGCTCGACCTCCTCCGTCATGGCCACGGCGATCTCCTCGACCAGCGCGAGGTCGCGCGCATCGAAGGCGGGCCGCGCCCGCTCGCCGAAGACCAGGAGCGACGCGGCCCGACCCTCGTCCAGGATCAGCGGCCGCCGGTAGAAGCAGCCGGTGACGGCGCCGGCCATGCTGTCGACCACCGCATGAATGTCCGGGCGGTCACGACAATCGGGCAGGACGACGACCTCCTCCCGGCCGTAGGGCGCCTTGTCGAGCGTCCGCTCACTGGCGAGGAAGGCATGCGGGATGTTGTGGCGGGCGATGACGCGGGCGATCTTCGCGTCAGAAAGGATGATGCAGGCGGATTCGCAGCCGAGCAGAGAGGCGGCGGCCCTGACCCAGCGGTTCAGCAGAATGATCGAGGCGGCCTGTCCCTCGAGCGCCGCGGCCAAGCCCGGACCCGGCGCGCCCGCGGCCTCCTCGACAGCGAACCTCGGAACCCCCCGCGCCATGAATCCTCGCCGCCCGACAACCGGGGCCGGCGGCAGTTAAACCTTTGGTTGCGTAGAGTTCAAGCGGGGGTTGGGGAGGCGTGACGTGGAGGAAGGAAACAACGTGATGGCCGGGCTACCCATGCTTTTCGCTCCGCGCCTGGCGAAGACGTGGATGCCCGGCGCAAGGCCGGGCATGACGTGTTGATCCAATCCTGCGACGTCATGGCCGGGCTTGACCCGGCCATCCACGTCTTGCGACGCTTCCGTCATGGGCGGCTGGGTTTACATCATGACCAACAGGCCTGACGGGACGCTCTACACGGGCGTTACGGCAGATCTGTCGCGCCGCGTCTGGGAGCACCGCGAGGGCCTCTACAAGGGCTTTACCAAGCGCTACGGATTGAAGCGTCTCGTCTGGTTTACCTTCTTCGAAGACATCCGCGACGCCATCCAGCACGAGAAGACCATGAAGCACTGGCCGCGCGCCTGGAAGGTGCAGGCGATCCACCGCATGAACCTCGCCTGGGACGACCTCTACGAGACGCTGGCGTGACGATTGATGGCGAGAAAGACGTGGGTGGCCGGGTCAAGCCCGGCCATGACGAGCGATGGAGCGCAGGTCACCCATCCATCTTCAGCGCGGCGATGAAGGCCTCCTGCGGGATCTCCACCTTGCCGAACTGGCGCATGCGCTTCTTGCCCTTCTTCTGCTTGTCGAGGAGCTTGCGCTTGCGGGAGGCGTCGCCGCCGTAGCATTTCGCCGTCACGTCCTTGCGCAGCGCGCGCACGGTCTCGCGGGCGATGATCTTGCCGCCGATCGCGGCCTGGATCGGGATGACGAACATGTGCGGCGGGATCAGGTCCTTCATCTTCTCGCACATCGAGCGGCCGCGCGCCTCGGCGCGGGTCGAATGGACGAGCATCGAGAGCGCGTCCACCGGCTCGCCATTGACCAGCATGTTGAGCTTCACGAGGTCGCCGTCGCGGTAGCCCGTGATGGAATAGTCGAAGGAGGCGTAGCCCTTGGAGACGGACTTCAGCCGGTCGTAGAAGTCGAAGACCACCTCGTTCAGCGGCAGGTCGTAGACGAGCTTGGCGCGGTTGCCGATGTAGCCGAGGTCGATCTGCTCGCCGCGCCGGTCCTGGCAGAGCTTGATGACCGCGCCCAGATGCTCGTCAGGCGTCAGGATCGTGGCGCGGATCCAGGGCTCCTCGATCGTCTCCACCTTCATCACGTCGGGCATGTCGGCGGGGTTGTGCATCTCCATCACCGAGCCGTCGCGCAGCTTGAGGTGATAGACGACGGAGGGCGCGGTCGCGATCAGGTCGAGGTCGAACTCGCGCGAGAGCCGCTCCTGGATGATCTCGAGATGCAGCAGGCCCAGGAAGCCGCAGCGGAAGCCGAAGCCGAGCGCGGCGGAGGTCTCCATCTCGTAGCTGAAGGAGGCGTCGTTCAGCCTGAGCTTGCCGACGGCGGCGCGCAGATCCTCGAAGTCGGCCGCGTCGACGGGGAAGAGGCCGCAGAAGACGACGGGCTGGGCCGGCTTGAAGCCCGGCAGCGGCTCCGCCGTGGGGCGGCGCTCGTCGGTGATCGTATCGCCGACGCGGGTGTCGGCGACCTCCTTGATCGAGGCGGTGATCACGCCGACCTCGCCAGGGCCGAGGCTGTCGACCGGCACCAGCTTCGGGGTGAGATAGCCGACACGCTCCACCTCGTAGGTGGCCTTGGCGCTCATCATGCGGACCTTCTGGCCCTTCCTGAGCGTGCCATCGATGACGCGGACGAGGACCACGACGCCAAGGTAATTGTCGTACCAGCTGTCGACGAGCATCGCCTTCAGCGGCGCCGCATCGTCGCCCTTGGGCGGCGGCAGGCGGGTGACGATCGCCTCCAGCACGCCCTCGATGTTGAGACCGGTCTTGGCCGAGATCGGCACGGCGTCCGAGGCGTCGAGGCCGATGACGTCCTCGATCTGCTGCTTGATGCGATCGGGATCCGCGGCGGGCAGGTCGATCTTGTTGAGGACCGGCACGATCTCGTGGTTGGCGTCGAGCGCCTGGTAGACATTGGCGAGCGTCTGCGCCTCGACGCCCTGGCTGGCGTCCACGACGAGCAGCGAGCCCTCGCAGGCCGCGAGGCTGCGCGAAACCTCGTAGGCGAAGTCGACGTGACCCGGCGTGTCCATCAGGTTTAGCGTGTAGAGCTTGCCGTCCTTCGCCCGATACTGCAGCCGCACCGTCTGGGCCTTGATGGTGATGCCGCGCTCGCGCTCGATATCCATCGAGTCGAGGACCTGCTCGGTCATCTCGCGGTCGGACAAGGCGCCCGTCGCCTGGATCAACCGGTCGGCGAGCGTCGACTTGCCATGGTCGATATGGGCGACGATCGAGAAGTTCCGGATCGTGTCGATGGAATGCGTCGTCATCCGCGCGCGATAGCAGGGACTGGGGGCGAGGTCGAGGGCGGGAACCCCGGTCATAGCGTCGCTGAGGCCTTGATGCTCCACCGCCTGCGGGGGAACTGGCCCGGCGTAGCCGGGTCTGAGGGGGTTTCCCCACCCGTCCGGCCTGCGGCCGGCCACCCTCCCCGCCTTGCGGGGAGGGATCAGCAGCGGCTCACCCCTCGAAAAGCCTGCGGTTCGCCGCCACCTCGCCGGCGATGAAATCCGCGACCGTGCGGATGCGCAGCGCATTGTGGCTGTCGAGATGGGTCACGAGCCAGTAACTGCGCCGGAAGGAGAGGTCCGGCAGGACGCGCTCCAGCGCCCGGTCGTGACCGGCATGGTAGTCGTGGAGGATCCCCAGCCCGGCGCCGGCACGGACGGCGGCTCCCTGGCCGACGGCGCTCGCGCATTCGAGCCGGCGATAGCCCGGTCCGAACAGTTCCGGCATGAAATTGAGGTCGGGCGAGAAGATGAGGTCCTGCACGTAGGTCACGAGCTGATGGCTGCGCAGGTCCTCGACCGCCGCCGGGCGGCCCTGCCGGTCGAGGTAGGATGTCGCGCCGTAGAGATGCAGCGTGTAGTCGGTCAGCTTGCGGACGGCGAGGCGGCCGGTTTCGGGCCGGTCGATGGTGATGGCGATGTCGGCCTCGCGCTTCGACAGCGAGAAGGCGCGGGGCAGGGGCACGAGCTGGATCGTCAGGCCGGGATGGCGCTCGGCCAGCGCGCCGAGCCGGTGCATCAGGAAGAGCGTGCCGAAGCCGTCCGGCGCGCCGATCCGCACGGTGCCCGCGATGTCCGGACCCGTCGCGGCGAGATCGGCCTGGGCGGACAGCATTTCTGCCTCGATGCGCTCGGCCGCGACCAGGAAGCGCTCGCCCTGCGGCGTCACCGTGCAGCCGGAGGTCCGGCGCTCGAAAAGCTTCGTGCCGAGCCGCTCCTCCAGCGCGGTCACGCGTCGGGCGACGGTCGCGTGATCGATCCCGAGCTGGCGCGCCGCCGCCAGGAACTGGCCGGACCGTGCGGCGGCCAGGAAGATGCGGACATTGTCCCAATCCACCGGCAAGAGCCTGTTTGCGCACAATGATTGCGCCAAACTGCGCCTTGTTCCGCGGGCATGCAAGTTCTATCGACTGGCCCAAGCCAGCAAACATCCCCGGGAGGGACGATCATGATCACCTACGGCCATTTCATCGGCGGTAAGCACGTGGAGGGCAAGTCCGGCCGCTTCTCGGACGTGTGGCAGCCCATGGACGGGACGCTCCGCGGCAAGGTGGCGCTGGCTTCGAAGGCGGAGCTCGCGGAGGCCGTCGCCAACGCCAAGGCGGCGCAGCCGGCCTGGGCCGCCGTCAATCCGCAGCGGCGCGTGCGCGTGCTGATGAAGTTCCTTGACCTCGTGGCGCAGCACAATGACGAGCTCGCCGACATCCTCGCCCGCGAGCACGGCAAGACGATCCCCGACGCCAAGGGCGACATCCAGCGCGGCGTCGAGGTGGTCGAGGTGGCGCTCGGCGCCCCGCACATGCTCAAGGGCGAGTTCACCGACGGGGCCGGCCCCGGCATCGACATCTATTCGATGCGCCAGCCGCTCGGCGTGGTGGCGGGCATCACGCCCTTCAACTTCCCGGCCATGATCCCGATGTGGAAGCTCGCGCCCGCGATCGCCTGCGGCAACGCCTTCATCCTGAAGCCTTCGGAGCGCGATCCCGGCGTGCCGATGCGCCTCGCCGAGCTGATGATCGAGGCAGGCCTGCCGGCCGGCATCCTCAATGTCGTGAACGGCGACAAGGAGAGCGTGGACGCGATCATCGACGATCCGGACATCCAGGCCATCGGCTTCGTCGGCTCCACGCCGATCGCGGAATATATCTACGGCCGCGGCTGCTCGAACGGCAAGCGCGTGCAGTGCTTCGGCGGCGCCAAGAACCACATGATCGTGATGCCGGACGCCGACATGGACCAGGCGGTCGATGCGCTCATCGGCGCGGGTTATGGCGCGGCCGGCGAGCGCTGCATGGCGATCTCGGTCGCGGTGCCGGTCGGCGAGAAGACGGCCGACGAGCTGGTGAAGCGGCTGATCCCGCGCGTCGAGTCGCTGAAGGTCGGCCCCTCGACCGACGGCTCGGCCGATTTCGGCCCGCTGGTGACGAAGCAGCATCTCGAGAAGGTGAAGGGCTACGTCGATCTGGGCGTGAAGGAGGGTGCGACGCTCGCCGTCGATGGCCGCGGCTTCACGATGCAGGGCTACGAGAACGGCTTCTACATGGGCGGCTGCCTGTTTGACCATGTGACGACCGACATGCGCATCTACAAGGAGGAGATCTTCGGACCCGTCCTTTCCGTGGTGCGCGCCCCGGACTATGCCGCGGCGCTGAAGATGACGAACGACCACGAGTACGGCAACGGCACGGCCATCTTCACGCGCGACGGCAACGTGGCGCGCGACTTCGCCTCCAAGGTGAATGTCGGCATGGTGGGCGTGAACGTGCCGATCCCGGTGCCGCTCGCCTACTACACGTTCGGCGGCTGGAAGCGCTCGGCCTTCGGCGACCTCAACCAGCACGGCCCCGACGCCTTCCGCTTCTACACCAAGACGAAGACGGTGACGGGACGCTGGCCCTCCAGCATCTCCAAGGGATCGGAATTCACGATCCCAGTCATGGGGTGAGTCAGGCGGCTTCGGTCAGCCGGTAAGGCTTCACCAGCAGATCGGCCGGGATTTTCCATTCCCGGCTGATCGTCCAGATCATCTCGACCGTCAGGGCGCGCTTGCGGTTCAGCACCTCCGACGCCCGGGAGCGCGAACCCAGCAGACGCGCCAGATCCGATTGCGTGTGTCCCTTGTCCTCCATGACGATGCGCAGACCCTCGATCGGATCGACCTCTACCTCCGGCCACCGGGTTGCTTCGTAGGCATCCACCAGCGTGGCGAGCACGTCCAGTTCATCACCCTCCGGCGTGCCTGGCTCGCTCCCCCACAGGCTCTCGATGCGCCTGACGGCAAGGGCGTGATCCTCGTCGTTGTTGATGGGTCGCACGGGCATGGTCAGAAGCTCGAAACCGTCAATGCGTCGATCCTGTCGTAGTCCGCATGCGTGCCGACGAACTTGATGAAGGCGATCTGCCGCCGGAAATCGAGGGCTGCCACCAACCGGAAGGCGCCTCCCTGAATCTCGAAACGAACGCGCTCGCCGTTCAACACCTTTGCCTTCGCATAATCCGCCTGCACATCGGCCATCGAACGCCAAGCCGCAGCCGCAACGCGCCTGCGCCAGACGGTGAGAGCCGCTGACGCGTCAGGATGAACGCGCGCGAAGTCTTCGAGATTTCGGCGCGCGATGATCCTCACGTTTCATCCATAGCATGTTCCCATTTTGGGATCAAGCTGCAAAGCTTGCTGTCACCCCCAGATGTCGGCGGTGATGCCGGCGTACCAGCCCATGTTCTCCTCCTGCGTCTGCCTGCGCAGGTCGGCCGTCTCGCCGGTCTTGGAGATGAAGCCCTCGATCTCCTTGATGCGGCCGTCCTGCGGCTCGTAGCGGCCGCCGACCTTCACCGTGTCGTCGGTCTGGATCAGGCTCCAGCAGGTGTTGGCGTAGCGGGCCGGGAAGGCGCGGCTTCCCGTCAGCTCGGCGCGGACGCTCATGGCCGCCACCTTCGCCTGGCTGTTCGCCGAGAAGGCCGACTTCGGCATGTCGCCAGCGATCGAGGCGTCGCCCAGCACCGTGATGTTGGCGTCGACGGTCGAGCGCATGCTGGCCGGATCGATCGGGCAATAGCCGGTCTGGTTGGCGAGGCCGGCGTCGCGGGCGATCCGGCCGGCGAACTGGGCCGGGATGACGTTGACCAGCGCGGCGTTCCTGTAGGTCTCGAAGCCGGTTTCGACCGTATTGTTGGCGGGGTCGACGCGCTTGATCCCGGAATGGATGGCGGGGCCAAGCCATTCCACCATGCCGGGATAATGCTTCTCCCAGCCCTCCTGGAAGAGGCCCTGCTTCGAGAAGCGCTCCTTCGGATCGAGGACGATGATCTTCGCCTTCGTCTTGCCTGCGGCCTTCAGTGCATGCGCCATCATGGAAACGCGCTCGTACGGGCCGGGCGGGCAGCGATAGGGGTTCGGCGGCGCGATCATGACGATCAGGCCGCCGTCAGGCACCGCGTCGACCCGGCGCTTCAGGAGCTGCGTCTGCGGCCCTGCCTTCCAGGCGTGCGGCATCGCCTCCTCGTGTTCCTGGCCCCAGCCGGGGACGGAATCGTAGCGCAGGTCGATGCCGGGCGAGAGAACCAGCCGGTCGTAGGCCAGGCGGGAGCCGTCCGCGAGCACGAGTTCGCGCTTGTCCCGGTCGACCGCCGTCGCCGCCTGATGGGCGAGCTTCACGCCCTGGCTAGCCAGCTTGTCGTAGCCGTGGGTGATCGACTCGAAGCTGCGGAAGCCGCCGAGATAGAGGTTGGAATGGAAGCAGGTGGTGAACTGGCGGTTCGGCTCGACGAGGGTGACGTCGATCGCGCCGGCGGAATCCTTCGCGATGTAGCGTGCCGCCGTCCCGCCGCCCGGGCCGCCGCCCACCACGACGACCTTCGGCTTCGCCTGCGCAAGAGCCGGCATGGCGAGAAGAGATGCGCCGGCAGCCGCGCCGGCAAGGAACTGTCTGCGCTGCAGAGACATTTTACTTCTTCCTCCTGTTATTTATATTATTTCACATCGGTAGAGGGATCTGCAAGCGCGCTTTCACTGCGGCTTCGGCGTGATGCTCCCGAAATAGACGGCGAGCGCGGCGATCTCGTCGTCGGCGAACTTGGCGGCGATGGTCCGCATCACCTGGTTCTCGCGCTCCTTGCTCCGGTAGGCGTTCATCATCGCCACGAAGCTTGCCGGATCAAGGCCGACGATGGCGGGGATCGCGCCAACGGTCCGGCCGCTGAGCTGGTGGCAGGCCACGCATTCGGCCGAGAGATATTCGCCGAGCGCCCGGTCGCCCTTGATCTCGGCGGCGGCGGCCCGGCCCGATCCGGGAAGGATCGCCAGCAGGGCGGCGAGCAGGGCTAGCCTCACTCGACCCTCGGTGCCGTCTTCGAATCCGGCGTCACGTCAAGCACCATGGCCCGGCCCGTGACCTTCGGAGGCTCGCTGCGGCACTCCTTCATGCAGACGTCGTCCCGCCAGAAATGACGTTCCGACGTCTCGCGGTCATCGTCGAAGAAGCCGGCGGCATTGGGCATCGTCACCTGGGGCAAGGTCTTCTCGGTCAGTTCCTGCTCCGGATCCCGGATCACGTCGCTCATATGGAGCACGTAGGCCGTCAGGGAATAGATCTCGTCCGGCGTGAGGCTCTGCGCATTGCCGTAGGGCATGGCGCGGCGGATGTAGTCGAACAACGTCGTCGGCGCGGGCCAGAAGGAGCCGACCGTCTTGTCCGGGCGGTCGGCCTTGAGCGAGCCCATGCCGCCCGCAAGCACGGGCCAGCGGCCGACGCCCTCGCCGAACTCGCCGTGGCAGGCCGCGCATTTCTCGATGAAGATCTCCTCGCCGCGCTTCGCGTTGCCCTTGCCCGGCGGCAGGCCGCGACCGTCGGGCAGGACGGAGATGTCCCAGGCCTGGAGTTCCGCGGGCAGGGCGGGGCGGCCGAGACCGAGCGGCTTGGGCGGGTCGGCGAGGGCAGGGGCCGTGACGAGGAGGACGGTGGCCGAGAGGGCGAAGGCCAGACGTCCGATGCCCCAACGGTCCTCCTGCTGAGGAGCGACCGCAGGTCGCGTCTCGAAGCACGCACCACCGTCCTGCGTCCTTCGAGACGCCCGCTGCGCGGGCTCCTCAGGATGAGGACCCTTGAGATCGCTAGGAAATCTCGACATTCTCGGTCTCGCCATTGGCGCGCACCAGCCAGGTCTGGATGCCGTTGTTGTGGTAGATCGAGTTGACGCCGCGCACCTTGCGGAGTTCATCCTTGGTGGGCTGGACGTAGCCCGTGGAATCGTGCGCGCGCGACTGGATCATCAGCTCCTGGCCCTGCCAGTCGAGATCGACGTAGAAGCGCGTCAGCGAACGGTCGAGCACGGGGCCGTCGAGGCGCGCCTCCTGCCAGTTCCGGCCGCCGTCGAGCGTGACGTCGACGCGCGTCACGCTCCCCCGGCCCGACCAGGCGAGGCCGGAGAGCACGTTCGGACCGCGGCGGCGCAGCGGCGCCTGCGGCGAGGGGTTGGTGACGACGGATTTCGCATCCATCACGAAGGTGAAGCGGCGGGAGCGCCCATCGGCCAGCAGGTCGGTGTATTTCGAGGTCTCCTCGCGGGCGAGAAGCGGCACGTCGGTCACCTCGAGCCGGCGCAGCCATTTCACCCACATGTTGCCTTCCCAGCCGGGTACGACGAGGCGCAGCGGATAGCCCTGTTCGGGACGAAGCCACTCGCCGTTCATGTGCGTGGCGACAATGCAATCCCTGAGGGCCTTGGCGAGCGGAATGGAGCGGTTCATGCCGGAGGCGTCCGCGCCTTCGGCGATCACCCAGCGGCCGTTCGTCCTGACGCCGGCCTCGTCCAGCAGCAGCTTCAGCGGCACGCCGGTGTAAGCGACGTTATGGATCATGCCGTGCGTGAACTGGCAGCCGTTCAGCTGCGCGCCGCGCCATTCCATGCCGGAATTGGCGGCGCATTCGAGGAAATGGATGCGGTTGCGGCGCGGGAAGCGGCGGATGTCCTCGAGATCGAAGACCAGCGGCCTCTCGACGAGGCCGGAGATCATGAGCCGGTGCTTCTGCGGATCGATCTCGGCGATGCCGCCGTGGTGGCGCTCGAAGGCGAGACCGGAGGGCGTGATGATGCCGTCGAGCTCATGCAGCGGCGTGAAGCTCACCGAACTCTCGCGGGAGGCCGTCAGCCATTCGACGTCGCGGCGGATCACATGCGCCTCGTGCTTCGACGGCTTGCCGTAGGGACGGACGGCGACGCCCTCGCCGAGATGGCGCGACCAGTCCGGCAGTTCGGTGATGGCGGGGTCCGGCGCGCCCTGGGCCCGGGCCGCGCCGACAGTGGCGGCCAGTCCGCCCGCGGCGGCGAGGAAGGCGCGGCGCGAGCCGCTCTTGGTTTCGGTCCTCGTCGTCTTGCTCATGGCGCGAACCTCCCCTCCGCGTCGCCGGCCATCACGCGCCTGTCACCTTCACCGCATCGAGCGGGCGCGGCTCCACGAGCTTCCGAGCCGCGAGATGCTGGCTCACGACCTCCCAGATCGGCGGGCCCTGCGTGCCCTCGTTGATCGAGGCCCAGCCGGCCACGACATAGTCGCGCGCGGCGTCCAGCGGCTTGCCGTCCTTGAGCGTGCGCAGGTCCGAGATGCGGCTTCCCATCGCCTTCGAGACGTCGATGGCGAAGCTCAGGCCGCCGACGCGCACCATGTCGCCGCCGCCCTGGAGGTAGGGATCGGGGTTGAAGATGTTGTCGGCGACGTCCTCCAGCACCTCCTTGAGCCGCGCGCCGCTCATGCTGGTGCGGTAGCAGTTGGGGTAGGTCATGGCCGAGGCGTTGGTGACGTCCTCGAAGGTGATGTCCTGGCCTGGCAGAAGGCTCGTGCCCCAGCGGACGCCGGGCGACAGCGCGATCTCGGCGTCGCGCACCTGCAGCATCGCGTCGCAGAAGACGTCGTCGAGCGTGCCCTGGAAATTGCCGCGGCGGTAGAGCGCTCCTGATGTCTGCCCGAGCACGCGGGCGAGGTCCGCCTCGAAGGGCGCGCGATGCTTTTTCACCAGCGCCGCCATCTCGGTGTCGGAGGCGATCGCCTCGGAGAAAACCGGGATCAGCCGGTGGCGGACGCCTTTCATCTCGCCGCCTGCGACCTCGATGTCGAGGCGCGAGAGGAACTTGCCGCAGCAGCCGCTGGCGATCAGCAGCGTGCGGCCGACCTTCACGGGCTCCGGCAGCGCGTCATGGGTGTGCGCGGTCAGGATGATGTCGATGCCCTTCACGCGGCCCGCCATCTTGCGGTCGATGTCGAAGCCGTTGTGCGAGAGCAGCACGACGAGACCGGCGCCCTTGCCCCGCGCGTCGTCGACCTGCTTCTGCAGGTCCTCCTCGCGCAGGCCGAACTGCCATTTCGGAAACATCCAGCGCGGGTTGGCGATGGCGGTGTAGGGATAGGCCTGGCCGATCACGGCGACCTTCACGCCGCCCTTCTCGAACATCTTCATCGGCTCGAAGACGGGATCCTCGAATTCCGTATCGCGCATGTTCTGCGCGAGGAAGGGGAAGGGCAGGGAGTCGGTGATCTCCTTCACCCGGTCCGCGCCGAGCGTGAATTCCCAATGTCCCGTCATGGCGTCGGGCTTCAGGAGGTTCATCGCATCGACGACGTCGGCCGCCTTGGTCTGGAGCGCGGTCCAGGAGTTGGTCCAGGTGTCGCCGCCGTCGAGCAGCAGCACGCGGTCGCCGCGCTCGGCCCGCACCGCCTTCACGATGGTGGCGACGCGGTCGAGGCCGCCCATCCGGCCGTAGGTGCGGGCGAGGGCGGCGAAATCCTGGTCGGTCAGCGCATGGGCCATGGCCGTGCCGGCGGGGATGCCGAAATGGCGCAGGAAGGCCTCGCCCGTGAGGTGCGGGACGAGACCGCGCGACTCGCCGACGCCAAGGTTGATCGAGGGCTCACGGAAATATTGCGGCACGAACTGCGCATGCAGGTCGGCGATATGGAGGATCGTCACCTGGCCCAGCGGATCGAAGCGCAAGAGTTCGTCCTGCGTGAGGCGCTGCTGCGCCGCGAGCCGTCCCAGCGGCGCGCCGACGATGGCCGCCGCGGCGACGGCTGCTTGTCCGAATTGGCGACGTGAAATCATCGCTCTCTCATATTCTGGATGTTGAATGCGTCAGGCGACAAAAAAGCCCCGGTGTCCCGGGGCTTCTTCGTCAGGCGACAGTCAGCTTGTTCTTCGCCTCGTAGACCGAGCCGTCATCGTCGGTCCAGGCAAAGTGAAATTCGCCCGACTCCGCCGCCTTGAAGAAGAAGGCCTGGTACGGGTTGGCGGAGATCGCGGGATGCCACTCGGCCTGGAAGAAGGTCTTGCCGTTGAACTTCGCCTCGAAGCTCTTGATGATCCGGCGCGGAATGGTCTGGCCCTGCGCGTCGCGGCGCTGGCCGGATTCCATCTCGTGGCTGATCAGCGTCTTGATCTCGATGATCTCGTCCTTCTTGGCCTGGGCCGGGACGCGGACGCGGGGGGTGGGCTTGGTGCTCATGATCGTTCCTCGCTCAACCGCCGCAGCCGCCGATGGTGACCTTCACCTCCTGGCGGGCCATGTGGACCTTGCCGTCCGCCATTTCGGCCACGCAGATGATGTCCTGCGTCGCGGCGAGGCGGATGCGCGTGGAGGCCGAGGCCCTGCCGGAAGCGGGCGTGAAGCGGAAGGTCCCGACGCCCGGCAGGGGATTGCCCTCGGCGAAGAAATGCACGGCCTTCACGTGGTCGGCCTCGGTCATCGGGCTCTCGACGTCGAAGTTCAGCGGCACGACCAGGCCGTTCTCGGCGATGGCGGGGAGATCAAGCTTGATCTTGCCCTCGAGCGGCTTGCGCTCGCCCAGGAGCTTCTTGAGCTCGGCCTCGACGGCCGCGGGAGTCGCCAGCAGCATGTGCGGCGCCAAGGCCGCCGCCAAGGCGACGATGCCGCCGGCGACCAGCACGCTTCGCCGCGACGGAACGGCGTCCAACCTGTCCATTAGCATGTCCTCCCGGACGGAATCGGCTGCGTGGCCGTCCCTATTGATATTCGAAAACATGAATGTCATCGTCGGGCCTGTCAAGCGAACACATATAAGAATCAAGATGTGTCAGGCGGTTTTCAAGCCGCCGGCAAAATCTGAGGGAGGAATGCGGCTTGGACAAGAGCAAAGGGCGAAAAGCCTTGAGGGAGCGCGTCTTCCGCGCCGGCGCAGTCGGTCTCCCGGCGATCGCGGCGGGATTTCTCGCCGCCTTCCTGTTCGTCGGCGGCCCTTCGGGGCAGGCGCAGGCGCAGCAGGTCGGTGAGGATCTCAGCGAGAAGGAGATTGAGCGCTACCGCGCCATGATCAACGACCCGATGGCCAATCCCGGCTATCTGAACGTCGACCGCGGCGAGCAGATCTGGGCGCTGAAGCGCGGCGAGAAGAATGTCAGTCTCGAAACCTGCGACCTCGGCGAGGGGCCGGGCAAGCTCGAAGGCGCCTACGCCCGCCTGCCGCGGTATTTCGCCGACGCCGACCGGGTGATGGATCTGGAGCAGCGGCTCCTGCATTGCATGCAGACGATCCAGGCGCTCGACACGAAGGACGTGATCGCGCGGCGCTTCTCGGGCCCCGGCCGGACCTCGGACATGGAGGATCTCGTCGCCTTCATCGCCAACAAGTCGAACGGCATGAAGTACGAGCCGCAGACGCGACATCCGAAGGAACAGGAGATGCTGGCCGTCGGCGAGGCGCTCTTCAACAGGCGCGCCGCGATCTGGGACTTCTCCTGCACCACCTGCCATGCCGAGGACGGCAAGCGCATCCGCCTGCAGGGGCTGCCGAACTTCTCGAAGCCGGGCAAGGCGGCGCAGGAGACGATGGGCTCCTGGCCAACCTACCGGGTCAGCCAGAGCCAGCTCCGCACCATGCAGCACCGGCTCTGGGACTGCTACCGGCAGATGCGCATGCCGGCGCCCGACTACGCCTCGGACGGCGTCACGGCGCTGACGGTCTACATGGTCAAGATGGCGGAAGGGGGCGAGATCAACGTTCCCTCGATCAAGCGGTGAGGACGGTCATGAGGAGCATCCTTTTCACCGGGTTCGCGCTGCTTCTGCCGCAGGTCTTCGCGTCATCGGCGGCGATCGCGCAGGCGCAGCAGCCCAAGATCGATCCCGCCATCGTCGAGCGCTACGTCGCCGCCACCTGGAAGAGCACCTCCGACGAGTGGAAGGCGCGCGTCCAGCAGGACGAGACGCAGCGCGTCTGCACGCAGACCGGCAACAGCCCGCAGGGCGCGGATTTCGACCAGATCCTGGCGCGCGAGCAGGCGACGGTCGTCTACCCGGCCGACGGCAATGTCGTCGGCGACTGGAAGAAGGGCGAGCGCGTGGCCCAGACCGGCACGGGCGGGCAATTCTCGGACAACGAGCGGACGGTGCGGGGCGGCAATTGCTACGCCTGCCACCAGATGGCGCCGGCCGAGCTCTCCTATGGAACGCTGGGCCCTTCGCTCGCGGGCTACGGCAAGCTCAGGCAGTACGACAAGGAGGAAGCCAAGAAGGCCTTCGCCAAGGTCTACAACGCCATGGCGATCGTACCTTGCTCGCAGATGCCGCGCTTCGGCCGCCACAAGTTCCTCACCGAGGAGCAGATCAAGGATGTGGTCGGCTTCCTGTTCGACCCGCAGAGCCCCGTGAACAAGTGAGGCCTGCTGCCTGAGGAGTGTTGATTGAGAGCCGCGCTCGCCCTCCTGCTCGGACTCTGGGCCTCGGCTGCCGCGGCGGCCGAGCTGATCATGGTCGAGCAGCGGGGCTGCGTCTGGTGCCAGCGGTTCGATGCCGAGATCGCGCCGGCCTATCCGAAGACGGCCGAGGGACAGCGCGCGCCGCTGCGCCGCGTCGCGCTCGGCGCGCCCTGGCCGGCCGGCGTCACGGTCAAGGAGGGCGCGCGCTTCACGCCGACCTTCATCCTCCTCGACGATGCGGGGCTGGAGGTCGGGCGCTTCATCGGCTATCCCGGCGAGGAATTCTTCTATCCCGCGCTGGGCTCCCTCCTGAAGAAGCTGCCGTCGCCATGATCACCGACACGAGCACGGACGCGGTTCCGAAACCCTCCGGCCAGCTCAGCAGCATGATGGCGAGCGCCGAGGAGGCGACGGATTTCCTCAAGACGCTGGCGCACAGCAACCGTCTCATCCTGCTCTGCCTGCTGGCGGAGCGGGAGCGCTCCGTGAGCGAGTTGGAGCAGATCCTGGGCCTGCGCCAGCCAGCGGTGTCACAGCAGCTGGCGCGCCTGAGGGCCGATGGGCTGGTGACGACGCGGCGCGACGGCAAGGCGATCCATTACAAGGTCGCCGACGAGCGCACGATGCGCTTCATCAAGCTCCTGTACGAGACCTTCTGCCGCTGAGGCAGTCGTTTGAAGACACCGCAGGAAAATCCTCATCCTGAGCTTGTCGAAGGACGAGGATTTTCCGGCGCCGCTGGCCCCGACACTTCGACAAGCTCAGGGTGAGGGGCCTCGGGGAAACCTGAATCGCTTCAGCCGTGCTCGCCCCGCAGCATGTTGATGATGCCGGAGAAGTCCGTGCCGCCCTCGCCCTGCGCCGCGAAGAGCGTGTAGAGCTGCGCCGCCGCCGCGCCGAGCGGCGTGGCCGCGCCGGCGGAGGCCGCGGCCTCCTGGGCGAGCTTCAGGTCCTTGAGCATGAGATCGGCGGCGAAGCCCGGCTTGTAGCCGTTGTTCGCGGGCGAGGTCGGCACCGGGCCGGGCACGGGGCAGTAGGTGGTGAGCGACCAGCACTGGCCGGAGGACGTGGAGGCGACGTCGAAGAGCGCCTGATGCGAGAGACCGAGCTTCTCGGCCAGCACGAAGGCCTCGCCGACGCCGATCATCGAGATCCCGAGGATCATGTTGTTGCAGATCTTGGCGGCCTGGCCGGCGCCGGCGCCGCCACAATGCACGATCTTGCGGCCCATCCGCTCGAGGATCGGCTTGCCCCTGGCGAAAGCCTCCGCCTCGCCGCCCGCCATGAAGGTCAGCGTCGCGCCCTTGGCGCCGCCGGTGCCGCCGGAAACCGGGGCGTCGAGCGAGGCGATGCCGGCCTTGCGCGCCATCTCGTGCACCGCGCGGGCGCTGTCGACGTCGATCGTCGAGCAGTCGATGAAGAGCGCGCCTTCCTTCGCGACGGGCAGGAGCTCGGCCCAGACCGCGCGCACATGCTTGCCGGCGGGCAGCATGGTGATCACCACGTCGGCATCGCCCTCGCGCACCGCGGCGACGGCCGACGGCTCGATCGCGACGCCGGCCTCGGCCGCCGCCGCGCGGGAGGCCTCGGCAAGGTCGAACCCCACGACGGCGTGACCGGCCTTCACCAGATTGGCGGCCATCGGCCCGCCCATGTTGCCGAGGCCGATGAAGGCGATGGTGGTCATGGCGTTTCCCCGCTGCGACGTCTCTTGAACCGAGCGTTAAGCCCCTGCGGCGAGCCGCCGTCAACTCGCCGCCAGCAGCAAGAGCGCGACGCCCGCCACCATGAGCGCCATGCCGATGTATTCGCGGCGGGACGTGCCTTCGGCGAAGAGCTTGCGCGAGACAGCCTGCGCCATGAAGACCTCGACCAGAGCCAGCGTGCGGACATTCGCCGCCGAGGTGAGGGCGAAGCCGAGGAACCAGAATTGCGAGGCCAGCGCGCCGAGGAACCCGGCGCCGAGCGAAGCCTTCCAGACGCCGAAGCTGCGGATGAGGGCTTGGCGGTCGCGGAGCAGGAGATAGGCGAGCAGGACGGCGGTCTGGATGGCGAGCGACAGCACGAGCATGGTGCTGGCCCTCAGCACGAAGCCGCCCGTGGGAAGCGCCAGGATGCCGCCCCGGAAGGCGACGGCGGAAAGGCCGAAGCAGGCGCCCGCCGCCACGCCGAGCAAGGCGGGCTGGGCCTCGCGCGCCATGGCGCGGAGCGCGTCGGGCTTCACGCTCATGACGATCACGCCGATGGTGGCGACGAGGATCGCCCCGAGCTTCAGCGGCGTCAGCGTGTCGCCGAGCAGCGCGAAGCCGACGATCGCGGTCAGAACCGGCTCGGTCTTGATGGTGGCCGTCGTCACCGCGAAGGATTTCGACTTCATCGCAGTCAGCATCAGGGCCGTGGCGAGGATCTGGAAGATCGCGCCGGCGAAGGCGTAGCCGAAGGCCGTTCCGCCGATCGGGGGCGGCGGCTCGCCGACGAAGGCGCAGACCACCGTCAGGAAGAGGATCGCGAAGGGCAGGCCGTAGAGAAAGCGCACCTGCGTCGCGCCGAGGGTGCCGATCTTCTCGGTCAGGCTGCGCTGGGTGGCGTTGCGGGCGGTCTGCGCGGCGGCTGCGACGAGGGTGGCGGCGATCCAGAGGAAGGACAAGGGCGTTCCGATGCGGTGATGGCGGACACACTAGCGCCGCACTCGGCGGGGAATCCACCCCGCTTCGCAGCGCGCGCCTTCAGGTCGTCCTTCCCTTGGGAGCGCAACGGTTGTACCTAGGGCGTCGCGCCTCCACGCGTGATTTGCCCCGACATCGCAAGGCCCGATGGTGCTCACTCCTTTCCGCTCCCTGACTTTCGCTCTTTTCGCGGCCGGCGGCGGGGCAGCCTGCCTTCCCTCCGAGGCCCAGGCCCAGGCGCCCTATCTCGTCGTCGACGCCTCGAGCGGGCAGGTGCTGCTGCAGGAGGATGCGACGCGGCCGTGGAACCCGGCCTCGACGACGAAGATGATGACCACCTACGTGGCGCTGCGCGCCGTGAAGGCGGGCCGCGCCCAGCTCGATTCGCCGCTCGTGGCCTCGGCCAGGGCGGCCAGCCAGCGGCCGTCGAAGATCGGCATCCGTCCCGGGCAGGAGATCACGCTCGACAACGCGCTGAAGATCATGATGGTCAAGAGCGCCAACGACCTCGCCGTGGTGATCGCCGAAGGCATCGGCGGCTCGGTCGAGGGCTTCTCGGCGATGATGAACGCCGAGGCGCGGCGTCTGGGCATGCGCGAGAGCCATTTCGTCAATCCGCACGGCTTCCATGCGGAAGGGCACCAGAGCTCGGCGCGCGATCTCGCGATCTTGGCCCGCGCCATGCTCACGGAGTTTCCGGACCAGGGCGAATATTGGGGCACCGGTGCGGTGCAGCTCGGCAACCGGGTGCTCAACAACACCAATGGTTTGATCGGTCGCTACGCCGGCGCGATCGGCATGAAGACGGGCTTCGTCTGCGCCTCGGGTTTCAACCTCGTCTCGGCCGCGCAGCGCGGCGGGCGCACGCTGATCGTCGTGGTGCTCGGCGCCGGCTCCGGCGGCGAGCGCGTGGTGCGCTCGGCGCAGCTTCTCGACCAGGGCTTCGGCACCTGGGGCGGACAGGGACAGACGCTGGAGACCATGGCCTCCTCCGGCTATGGCTCGGCGCCGGACATGCGCAGCCAGATCTGTACGGGCCGCCGGCGCGGCGTCGTGCTGGCCGACGATTCCGATTATGGCGGGGCTATCCTCGGCGGTGGCGCCGCGGCCAGCGGCGATACGGTCGTGGCCGCAGGTTCGCCGCTCTCCTTCTTCAGCGTGCCTTCGGCGCAGCCGCAGCAGAGCTACAGTATCGGCCGCAGCACGGCCGCGGGCCGCTTCGCGCTCGGACCGCGCGTCGGCGTGACGCCGGTGCCCGTCTATCTCGGCCGGGCTCCGGGCAGCACGGCGGTCGCGCTCGGACCGGGCGCGCGGCGACCCGGCGACACGGCACCGGCGATCCCCGCCTCCGCGACGGCGCTGGCTCCCACCGGCCTGCGGACGCCGGTCCCTGGCCTCGAACCGCTGTCGGAACGGCCGGCGGCGCAGGCCGCGATCCGGGCCGGCCGGGCGGCCGCTCCCGTTCCGCAGGGCGAGAGCGAGCAGGCGTCGGGCGCGCCGCTGCAGCTCAACGGCGTCGTGAGCACCGGCCCGAAGCCGGGCGCGCAGGCAGCGATCCGGCCGCGTCCCGCCGCGGCGCAGCGCGCTCCGGCGACGGCCCAGCCCGCCAAGGCCCAGCCCGCCAAGGTCCAGGCCGCAAAGGTCCAGCCGAAGGCGCAGGCCCCGAAGGCTCAGGCTCCCAAGGCCAAGGCCGCACCCAAGGCGAAGCGACAGGGCGACGACGAGTGAGCCCGCCCCGCCCGCTCTATGGCGGGGCCCTCATCGTCATCGGCGCGATCGCCTACGGCTTCAACATCCCGGCGGCGCGCGTCGCCGCGCTCGGCGGCGTCAACGGGGCCAATCTCGCGGCGCTGCGGACCTCCCTCTTCGTCGCGGCGCTGGCGCTTCTGATCCCGCTGCTCGGCCGTTCGTTCCGCATCCGGCATGGCGAGGCGGGCCGGATCACCGTGCTCGGCCTCTGCTCCGGCTTCCTCGCCGCCTGCTATCTCTCGGCGCTGAGCTACGTGCCGGTGGCGATGGCCGTGACGGTCTTCTACACCTTCCCGCTGATCCTGATTCTCATGGCGCCCTTCTCGGGCGGCGGGCGGATCACGGGCTGGCGCATGGCGGCCTTCGTGGTCGCCTTCGCCGGCATCTGCCTCGCGGTCGGGCCGTCCTTCGCGGCGCTCGACTGGCGCGGGCTGGCGCTCGCCTTCGCGGCGGCCTTTGCCTCGGCCGCCATGTTCACAATCACGGCGACGCTGAAGCAGGACAGGCTCACGCTGCTCTTCTGGGTGCAGGTTGCCGCCCTGACGATCCTGCTGCCGACGGCCTTCCTTTCCGGCATGACCGGCCCGACCGAGATCGCGCCGGTCTGGCTCGCCGTGGCCATCGCGGCGGGCGGATTCTATGTCGGCATGACCTGCCAGATGGTCGCGGCGCCGCATCTCGCGCCTGCCACGGTCGGGCTGCTGTTCCTGATCGAGCCGGTGGTGGCGATCATCGCCGCGGCGCTGCTCCTCGGCGAGGCGCTGGGGCCGATCCAGGCCGCGGGCGTGGCGATGGTGCTCGCGGGACTGGCGCTCGACGTCTGGCGGCAGTCGCGGCCGGTGGCGGCATGACCGCCAAGCCCTCGGGTCCGTTGCCGCCGATCCCGCTCACGGTGATCACCGGCTTTCTCGGCGCGGGCAAGACGACGCTGATCAACCGGCTGCTGAAGGATCCCGCCCTTTCGGACACGGTCGTCGTCGTCAACGAGTTCGGCGCCATCGGCCTCGACCATCTCCTCATGGAGACGGTCGAGGAGGGCATGGTGCTGATGCAGTCGGGCTGCCTCTGCTGCACGATCCGCGGCGATCTCGTGAACACGCTGGAGGGGCTGCTGCGCAAGCGCGACAACGGCCGCATCGCGCCCTTCCGCCGGGTGCTGATCGAGACGACGGGGCTCGCCGACCCGGCGCCCGTCCTGCAGACGCTGATGGCGCATCCCTACCTGTCGCTGCGCTATCGCCTGGAGGGCGTGGTCACGCTGGTGGATGCGGTGAACGGCGCGGCGACCCTCGATTCGCAGCCGGAGGCCGTGAAGCAGGCCGCCGTCGCGGACCGGCTGCTCCTCTCGAAGCTCGATCTCGCGGGCGAGGCGGCGGGGCTCCGCGAGAGGCTGCGGGCGCTGAACCCGGCCGCGCCGCTCCTCGACGCGCGCGACGCCACCGCCGCCGACATCCTCGATTGCGGGCTCTACGATCCGGCCACGAAGACGCCCGACGTGGCGCGCTGGCTGAACGACGAGGCGGTTCTGGCCCGACTCGGGCGGCAGGCGCACCGGCATGCCGACGGGACGCTGCATGTCGAGCGTGAGGGAGAAGAGAGGGGAGGGCAGGATGCGGCCGACGTGAACCGTCACGACGGCTCGATCCGCGCCCATGCCTTCGCGACCGAGAAGGCGATCCCGGCCCAGAGCTTCGACCTGTTCCAGGATCTGCTCAGGACCGCGCATGGGCCGAAGCTCCTGCGCATGAAGGGAATCGTGAAGATCGCGGAGAATCCGGAGCGGCCGGTCGTGATCCACGGCGTGCAGCATGTCTTCCATGCGCCGCTGCCGCTGGAGCGCTGGCCGGACGAAGACCGGCGCACGCGCCTCGTCTTCGTCACGCGCGATCTCGAGCCGCAGTTCGTCGAGCGGCTCTGGGAGGCGTTTCTGGGCGTCTGATGGCGAACAGGACGTCGATGGACTGCAATCAGCCGCAGTCTTGACAGCCGAAACTGTTGGAATAGCCTATTTACTGTTGATTAAGGGGAAATACTATGAAAACGACTGTTTTTGCGCTTTGTGCCCTCGTGCTGTCGTCGGTCGCCGTCTACAGCTCCATGACGGACTGCGCGCAGGCGCGTTGCCCGGCATGCTGCACGAAAAACTGCCAGGATTGCTCCGGCTGCCAGACGAAGTAGGGTCTCAGCGGTCAGGCCTCCTTCCGCGGAAGGGGCCTGACTCGCCAGCTCCCGTGAAGCGTCAGGCCCTGAGGCGCATCCGCGAGCCGATCCGGTCCATCTCGACCTGGTCGCGGCGGCTTTCCTCGGCGCGCTCGGCGGCGGCCTCGCGGTCCTGCAGGATCTCGACCTTCTTGAGCTCCTCGAAGGCGATCTCGAGCTCGGCCTTCGCCGTTTCGAGCTGCCCGCGAAGCTCGTCGGCGGAATGGACGATCTTCTCCCGGCGGGTGCGGGCGGCGCGGGCGTAGGTCGGATAGGCGAAATGGGCGGGGTCGGAGATGCCGGCGCGGCGCTCCTCGTTCGCCACCTCGCGGTCGAGATCGGACGCCATGCGCTCGAAATCGGCGATCATGGCTTCGATCTGCGCGACGCGGCGCCGTTTTTCGTCGACCTGAAATTTCTTCAGCCGAACAAGGGTTTCACGCGACTTCATTTACGCAACTCCGGGAAGCCGAAACTGAACCTGGCCGCTCAGGAGTCACCTCCTGAAGTGCCGACGATTTCCGCGAGACGGGCGTAACTATCACCCAAGGAGGTTGCTTCTTCCTTACCCTGCCGAAGAAAATCCTCGAAGGGTCCGTGAAGCTCGATCGCCCTGTCGACCTCCGGCGTCGTGCCGCGCCGGTAGGCGCCGAGCTGGATCAGTTCCTCCATGTCGGCGTAGGTCGCCATCAGGCGCTTCGCCTCCTGCACCACCGGCCAGTAGAGCGGGTCGCAGGATTTCGGCATGGTGCGGGACACGCTCTTCAGCACGTTGACGGCGGGGTAGCGGCCGCGCTCCGCGATGCGGCGCTCCATGACGATATGGCCGTCGAGGATGCCGCGCACCGCGTCGGCCACGGGCTCGTTGTGGTCGTCGCCGTCGACCAGCACGGAGAAGAGGCCCGTGATCGCGCCCTTGCCCTCGCCGGGCCCGGCGCGCTCCAGGAGGCGCGGCAACTCGGAGAAGCAGGTCGGCGTGTAGCCTTTGGTGGTCGGCGGCTCGCCGGCGGCGAGGCCGATGTCACGCTGGGCCATGGCGAATCGCGTGACGCTGTCCATCATGCAGAGCACGTCCTTGCCCTCGTCGCGGAAATGCTCGGCGATCGAAAGGGTGAGGTAAGCCGCCTGCTTGCGGGCGAGCGCCGGCTCGTCGGAGGTCGCGACGACGACGACGGAGCGCGCCAGACCCTCCTCGCCCAGATCGTCCTGCAGGAACTCCTGCACCTCGCGGCCGCGTTCGCCGATCAGGCCGATGACGGAGACGTCGGAGGCGGCGTTGCGGGCGAGCATCGCCATCAGAACCGACTTGCCGACGCCGGAGCCCGCGAAGATGCCCATGCGCTGGCCGCGGCAGCAGGTGAGGAAGGTGTTGAGCGCGCGCACGCCCATGTCGAGCGGCGCGCCGACGCGGTTGCGCTTGTGGGCCGCGGGCGGATCGGCGCGGAACGGATAGAGGCGGGGTCCCGGCAGGATCGGGCCCTTGCCGTCGATCGGCCGGCCGAAGCAATCGACCACGCGGCCGAGCCAGGCTTCGGAGGGCCTGACGCCGGGCGTCGCCGGCCGGATCAGCGCGCGGCAGCCGCGGCGCACGCCTTCCAGCCCGGCGAAGGGCATGGCGAGCGCGTGGCGGCTCTCGAAGCCGACGATCTCGCAGAGCACGGGCTCCGGCGCCATCGTCTCGATGGCGAGCCTGCCGCCGACCTTCATCTGCGAGAGGGGACCGGCGATCTCGATCAGCAGGCCCCGCACCGCGACGACGCGGCCGTAGACCTCGGATTCCTGAAAATCCTCGAGCGCTGCCGAGAGGGCGCGCACGGCCGGGGCCGGCTGGGACGAGGAGGCGGTGCGAAGCGATTCGGAGAGCATTCCTTAACTGTTGGTCATTATGGTTGACGAAGTCTGAATCGGACGGCCAAAGCCCGCTTACGGGCAGGCTCTCCGCCAGAGAGCCGATCCGCGAGTCGCATCAATATGTTGCGCGACGAGGTTGAAGGATTGCGCCAATCCAGGCGCGCCGGAACCTAGCGACTTTCGGTAAATTGCGGCTCCGAAACGGCTAAAAGCTTGCTGAATGGAATCAGCATTTGTTAACCAATTGGCGTTAACGTCGCGTATCGGAATGTGACGACAGGCGTCGGATGAGGGCCGGATGGTTCGGCCCCGGGGCGACGTCGGCGGGCTAACGGGGATCACACCATGCGCGTTCTCCTTGTTGAAGACGACAGCGCGACCGCGCAGTCCATCGAGCTGATGCTGAAGTCGGAGAACTTCAACATCTACACGACGGACCTCGGCGAGGAGGGCATCGATCTCGGCAAGCTCTATGACTACGACATCATCCTGCTCGACCTGAACCTGCCCGACATGTCGGGCTACGAGGTTCTCCGGTCGCTGCGCGTGTCGAAGGTCAAGACACCGATTCTCATCCTCTCCGGCATGGCCGGCATCGAGGACAAGGTGAAGGGCCTCGGCTTCGGCGCCGACGACTATCTGACGAAGCCCTTCCACAAGGACGAGCTGGTGGCCCGCATCCATGCCATCGTCCGCCGCTCCAAGGGCCATGCCCAGTCCGTGATCGCCACCGGCGACCTCGTCGTGAACCTCGACCAGAAGACCGTGGAGGTCTCGGGCGAACGCGTGCATCTGACGGGCAAGGAATACCAGATGCTCGAGCTGCTCTCGCTGCGGCGGGGCACGACGCTCACCAAGGAGATGTTCCTCAACCATCTCTACGGCGGCATGGACGAGCCCGAGCTCAAGATCATCGACGTCTTCATCTGCAAGCTCCGCAAGAAGCTCGCCAACGCCTCCGACGGCAAGAACTACATCGAGACGGTGTGGGGCCGCGGCTACGTGCTGCGCGAGCCGAGCGACACGGACGAGCGCATCTCGGCCTGATCGCCGACTTCGTCCCGACCGGTTCCTGATGGCCGCCCAGCCTCGCGAGAGGCGGGCGGCCTTCGCCTTTCGAGGCGGTTCCTTCCGCAGGGAAAGCGCGCTAGCACAGCGGCACCAGTGAACCCGCGGATGGTGCGATGCGCTTCGACCACATCTTCATGGCTTTCGGCGTCTTCGCCGGCGCGGCGCTGTCGCTGATCGGGGCGCAGGTGCCGGCCCTCAAGGCGGTGCCGGCGCTGTTGCTGCTGCTGGGGGCCATCCTCGTGTTCGATCTGGCGACCGCCTACATCCGCGGCGTGCCGGTCATGAGCTCGGTCTCGGCGATCACGCGCGCCTTCGCCTTCGTCGGAGGCGGCGCGGCGATGATGCTGTCGGGCGGGATCTGGTGAGCGCTGCCCGTCCACACGCGCCTGCGGCGCGCCGGGGATAATAGCAGGCCGCCGGCCCCGAGGCCCTCGTCTTTTCAAGGAAGCGTCGCCCCCGGCGCGGTGCCGTCAAACCAGCCGCCCGACCAGCACCACCAGTCCGTCGCAGCCGTAATATTCCGCCGCGCTCCGTCCGCCAGCGCGACCGTGTCGAACAGGGCGAAACAGGTCGCGCCGCTGCCCGAGAGGCCGGCGTGGGAGACCTGCGGCAGGCTCCCCATGGCGGCCAGGACATCGCCGATGGCCGGCGTCACGCGGAGCGCCGCCGGCAGGAGGTCGTTGCCGCGCGGGCCGATCGTGGCGACGAGCGCGGCGAGGTCGTCGAAGCGCTGGGGCAGCGTCGGGAGCGGCCGGGCCGCGATGATCGGGTTCAGCTCCCTGAACAGCCGGAACACGGCCGGCGTCGGCGTGGGCAGGCGGGGATTGACGAGCAGGATTCCGCAGGGCGGCAGGGCGGGCGCGGGCGACAGCGCCTCCCCCGTCTCCCGCGCGAGCACCGGGCGCGAGGCGACGCAGGCCGGGATGTCCGCGCCGAGCCGGCCTGCGAGGTCCACCAGCCGTCCTTCCGGCCAATCGAGACCCCAGGCGCGGTTGAGCAGACGCAGCGTCGCCGCCGCATCGGCAGAGCCGCCGCCGACGCCCGCTGCCACCGGCATATGCTTCCGGAGCGTGAGCCGGCCGGAGGGCCGAAGGCCCGCCTCCGCCGCCAGAAGCCGGGCGGCCTTCACGACCAGATTGTCCTGACCGTCGAGGCCTTCGGCGAAGGGACCCGCAACCTCGAAAACGAGATCCTCGTCCGCGGCGAAGGACAGGCGATCGGCGCAACCGACGAAGACGAACAGCGAGTCGAGCCTGTGGTAGCCGTCGTCCCGCCGGCCGACGATATTCAGGAACAGGTTGAGCTTGGCGGGAGCGGCTTCGGAGAGGATCATCGGGGCATCAGCATATGCCGATGATTGAGGGTAGGGGAAACCCGTGTTAGCCCTCGGCGCCCATGCCGCCCGCCTCCTCCTTGCCGAAAGTCGCCGCCCTCGTCGTCGCGGCGGGCCGCGGCTCCCGCTTTGGCGGCGCCCTTCCCAAGCAATATGCGCGGCTCGGCGGCCGCACGGTGCTGGCGCGGACGCTCGAGGCCTTCCTGGCGCAGGCGCGCGTCGCGGTCGTGCAGGCGGTCATCCATGCCGATGACGGCGAGGCCTATGCCGCCGCCGTCCCCGCCGCCGATGGGAAGCTGCTCCCGCCCGCCATCGGCGGCGCGACGCGGCAGGCGTCCGTGCTCGCCGGCCTCGAGGCGCTGGCGGGGCAGGGCTGCGATGTCGTGCTCATCCACGACGCGGCGCGTCCCTTCGCGAGCCCCGCCCTCATCGAGGCGGCGATCGGGGCGGCGCTCGCGCATGGGGCGGCGGTGCCCGGCGCGCCGGTCGTGGACACGGTCGTCGCCGTGAGCGACGGGGCCATCGCCGCGACGCCGGATCGCGCCTCGCTCCGGGCCGTGCAGACGCCGCAGGCCTTCCGCTTCCCGCTGATCCTCAAAGCGCACCGGCGCGCCGCCGGGGAGAATCGTGACTTCACCGACGACGGCGGGGTCGCCCGCGCCGCCGGCCATGCCGTCCATCTGTTCGAGGGAGACCCCGGAAACGTGAAGATCACCACGCAGCAGGATCTGGCCGCGGCTGAGCGGCGGCTGGCGCGGCCTCTGGTGTCGCGCAGCGCCACGGGCTTCGACGTCCATGCCTTCGGGGAGGGGGACCATCTCTGGCTCTGCGGCGTGAAGGTGCCGCATGACAGAGGCTTCATCGCCCATTCCGACGGGGACGTGGCGCTGCATGCGCTCACCGATGCGCTCATGGGGGCCATGGCCGACGGCGATATCGGCCGGCATTTCCCGCCGAGCGACCCGCAGTGGAAGGGCGCCTCGTCGGACCGTTTCCTCGCCTTCGCGGCGGAACGGCTGAGGGCGAGGGGCGGCCTGATCGACCTGCTCGACGTGACGATCATCTGCGAGGCGCCGAAGATCGGGCCTCACGCAGAGGTGATGCGGGCCAGGGTTGCGGAGATCGTCGGCGTCCCGCTCAATCGGGTCTCGGTGAAGGCGACGACCACGGAGCGGCTCGGATTCACCGGGCGCCGGGAGGGCGTCTCAGCCCTGGCGACGGCGACGATCCGGCTGCCGGCCGACGATCATGAGCCAGGATGGGGAGAAGAACGATGAGCGACAGCCGCATGCGCCAGGAGGTCATCGACCTCTACGACGAATACACCCACAGGCCGCTGCCGCGCCGCGCCTTCATGGAGCGCTTGGTCGCGATGGTCGGCTCGGTCGCGGCGGCGAACGCGGCGCTGGCGCTGCTGGAGCCGAACGCGGCCCGGGCGCAGACCGTGTCCCCCGATGATCCGCGCATCGCCGTGACCGAGAATCACAGCCTCGACGACGGCGTGGTCGGCCTGCTGGCGCTGCCGCGCGACAACAGGCGGCAGGGCTTCGTGCTCGTCGTGCACGAGAACCGCGGCCTCAACGCCCATATCAAGGACGTGGCGCGGCGCGTGGCGGCGGCCGGCTTCGCCGCCTTCGCGCCGGATTACCTGCATGCGATGGGCGGCACGCCCGCCGATCCCGACCAGGCGCGGGAGATGTTCCCGAAGCTCGCGCCCGCCGACGTGCTGGCGCTCTCGCGCAAGGCGGTGCTCGCCGCGGCCGCGCATCCGGCAGGCTCGGGCAAGGCCGGCATGGTCGGCTTCTGCTGGGGCGGCGGCGTGGTCAACCGCTCGATCACCGGCATTCCGGAGCTTGCGGCCGGCGTCGCCTATTACGGCGTCGCGCCTGATGTCGCGCAGGTGCCCGGCATTAAAGGCGCGCTGATGGTGCATCTCGCCGGCCAGGACGAGCGGGTGAACAGCACCTACCCGCCCTACGAGGCGGCGTTGAAGGCGGCGGGCAAGAACTTCGTCATTCACCGCTACGAGGGCGTGCAGCATGCCTTCAACAACGACACCAGCGCCGAGCGCTACGACCGCGCGGCGGCCGAACTCGCCTGGTCGCGGACGCTCGACTTCTTCCGCAAGGAGCTGGCCGGCGCCGCCAGGGCGGGGTGATAGCTTTCTGCGCCGCAGCAAGGGCTTGACCATACGCCTTCGCCCGCCCGAAGGTGGCGGATGATGTCCAGCCCTCCCGCCATCGCCCTCTCCGGCATCCGCAAGCGCTTCGGTGCGAACGAGGTGCTGAAGGGCGTCTCGCTGGAGGCGCGGGACGGCGACGTGATCGCCATCATCGGCTCGTCGGGCTCCGGCAAGTCGACGCTGCTGCGCTGCATCAACATGCTGGAGGTGCCCGACGAGGGCGAGGTCGCCGTCGCCGGAGAGGCGATCAGGCTGCGGCCCGCGCGCGGCGGCGGACGCGAACCGGCGGACCGCCGCCAGCTCGACCGCATCCGCACCTCGCTCGGCATGGTGTTCCAGAGCTTCAACCTCTGGTCCCACCTCACCGTCCTGGAGAATGTCGTCGAGGCGCCGCTGCATGTGCAGGGGCGGGCGCGCGACGAGGCCCTGTCGGAGGGGCGGACGCTGCTCGCGAAAGTCGGCATCGGCGACAAGGAAGGCGCCTATCCGTCACAGATCTCGGGCGGCCAGCAGCAGCGCGCCGCCATCGCGCGGGCGCTCGCCATGCGGCCGAAGGTCATGCTCTTCGACGAGCCGACCTCCGCGCTCGACCCTGAGCTCGTGGGCGAGGTGCTGCGCGTGATCAAGGCGCTCGCCGAGGAAGGGCGGACGATGCTCATCGTCACGCACGAAATGGGCTTCGCGCGCGAGGTCGCGAACCGCGTGATCTTCCTGCACAAGGGCATCATCGAGGAGGATGGCGCGCCGGCGGCCGTGTTCGGCAGCCCGAAAAGCGAGCGCTGCCGCCAGTTCCTGGCGAGCCAGCTCAGGTGAGGGGGCAGCGGCGACGCGGTGCGTCCTTCGAGACGCCCTCTGCGAGGGCTCCTCAGGATGAGGATCCTCGAGGATGGCAAACCGCAGACTCCCTCATGCTGAGGAGGCCCGCAGGCCGTCTCGAAGCACGCACCACGTTGATCCCATGACGGAGATGACATGACCACGATCAACACCATCGCGGAGCTCGAGGCGCTCTACCATCCCGTCAATCCGACGGCGGTGCTGAAGGAGCTCGACCATGTGAACGCGCATTACGCGCGCTTCATCGAGGCCGCGCCCTTCGTGGTGATCTCGACGGTCGGGCCGGAGGGCGTCGATTGCAGTCCGCGCGGCGATCCGGCGGGGTTCGTGAAGGTCGCCGATCCGAAGACGCTGCTGATCCCGGACCGGCGCGGCAACAACCGCGTCGACTCGCTGCGCAACATCGTGCGCGATCCGCGCGTCGGCCTGCTGTTCATGATCCCCGGCATCGGCAACACGATGCGGGTGAACGGCCGCGCCGTGATCGAGACGGACGAGGCGCTTCGCGAGAGCTTCGCGATGCGGGGCAACCCGCCGCTCTCGGTCATCAAGGTGACGGTCGAGGCCGCCTATCCGCAATGCCCCAAGGCGCTGGTGCGCTCGCGGCTCTGGGACCCGAAGGTGCAGGTGCCGCGCGACAGCCTGCCTTCCACCGGCGAGATGATGATGGCGATCGATCCCACCTTCGACGGCGCCACCTACGAGGCCGAGTATCCGGCCCGGCTGGAGCGGACGCTCTATTGAGCGCTGCCGGAAATGAAAGGCCGGAGCAGCCGCACCCCGGCTGGACGCCGGTGGAGAAGCGCCTCGCCGCGCATCTGAAGCCCCGGCTTCCGGTCTTCGCCTACGAGTTCCTGGCCTTCGGACTCAAGATGGCCTGGGCCTCGCTCTATGCCGGGCTGATGCTCGTCCTGCTGATCGCGACGAAGCTCGCTTGGCGGCCGGACTGGCCCCTGGCGCGCTACGACGCGCTGCTGGCGGCGGCGCTGCTGATCCAGTTCCTGCTGCTGCGCTTCAAGCTGGAGACGCCGCGCGAGGCGCTGGTCGTGTTTCTCTATCACGTCGTCGGCACGCTGATGGAATTGTTCAAGACGGCGATGGGATCCTGGACCTACCCGGAGCCAAACCTCTTCCGCATCGGCGGCGTGCCGCTCTTCACGGGCTTCATGTATGCCGCCGTCGGTTCCTTCATGGTGCGCGCGATCCGGCTCTTCGACATGCGCTTCGAGCCCTATCCGCCCTTCCCAGTCACGCTGGCGCTCGCCGGCGCGATCTACCTCAACTTCTTCACGCATCATTACGGGCCGGACCTGCGCTATCTGCTCTTCGCGGGGACGCTGCTGGTCTATGGCCGCACGATGATCCGCTTCCGGCCGGCGGACCGCGTGTTCGCCATGCCGCTCGTGCTGGCGGCGCTGCTCACCGCGCTCTTCCTGTGGATCGCCGAGAACATCGGCGTCTGGACGGGCACTTGGCTCTATCCGGGCGCCGGCGGCTGGCGGCTCGTGTCGCTGGCGAAGCTCGGCTCCTGGTACCTGCTCCTCTATCTCTCGTTCGTGCTCGTCACGCTGGTCCACCGGCCGGCCGGGCGTCCGGCGCCGCGAGGCTCTTCCCAACCGGCATGAAGCCTGCTTCACTCGCGGCCAAGGCGTCCTGCCCCCGCTCGGCGCCCAATCGATAGGACCAAGGGAGACGGATTATGAAGCTTTTCAAACTCGCGCTCGCGGCGACCGCCGCGCTCAGCCTCGCCTTCGGCGCGACGGCGGCCTCGGCCCAGGCCCGCAAGGTCAAGATCGCGACCGAAGGCGCCTATGCGCCCTGGAACTTCACCAACGCCGCGGGCAAGCTCGAAGGCTTCGAGATCGACCTCGCGGCCGACCTCTGCAAGCGCGCCGGCTTCGATTGCGAAATGGTGGCGCAGGACTGGGACGGCATCATCCCCTCGCTGCAGGCAAAGAAGTACGACGCGATCATGGCCGGCATGAACATCACGGACAAAAGGCTTGAGGTCGTCAACTTCACGGCGGCCTATGCCGCCGGTCCGCATGGCATGATGGCGATGAAGGGCACGAAGTTCGCGGCCCCGATGCCGACCGGCAAGTTCAACCTGACCACGGGCAAGGCCGAGGCCGACAAGGCGATCGAGCAGATCAAGGCCGCCGTGAAGGGCAAGGTGATCGGCGTGCAGGTCTCGACCACGAACGCCAATTTCGTGAACGAGTTTCTGAAGGGCTCGGCCGCCGAGGTGCGCGAGTACAAGACGACGGAGCAGCATGACCTCGACCTCGCGGCCGGCCGCATCGACGTCGCCTTCGCCGCCCATTCCGCCTTCGCGGCCACGATGGCGACGCCGCAGGGCAAGGACATGGAGATCGTCGGCCCGGCGCTGAACGGCGGCGTGCTCGGCCGCGGCGTGGCGGTCGCCGTGCGCAAGGAGGACAACGACCTGCGCGAGGCCTTCGACAAGGCGATCGCGGCGGCGAAGGCCGACGGCACGATCGCGAACCTCACCAAGAAGTGGTTCAAGATCGACATGACGCCGCAGTCGTGAGGGTGGCGGAGCGTCGTTCCGAGACGGCCTCCAACGCGTCATTCCGGGCCGGCCGTCGGCCGGACCCGGAACCCATAACCGCCGACGGGTGCCCATGCACGTGTACATGCTGGCCAGCCGACGGCATGGCACGATCTACATTGGTGTGACGAACAACCTCCCGCGTCGTGTCTGGGAGCACAAGACGAAACGATTCAAGGGGTTCACGGCGAAGTACGGTGTCGAGCGGCTCGTCTGGTACGAGGAGTATGATGATCCCGCCGAGGCGATTGCACGCGAGAAGTCACTGAAGAAGTGGCACCGCGACTGGAAGATCAGGCTTATCGAGGATTTCAACCCACTTTGGACGGATCTGTACGAGACATTGGCCTGAGCGCCGAGCGGACCTTCTCCGCACGGCGGCTATGGGTTCCGGGCTCTCGCCTGCGGCGAGCCCCGGAATGACCTCTCTCTCGCTTCTCGCCTGGGGCCAGACCGGCTGGCTGGACGAACTGACCTTCGCGGCCGGGCTGACGCTCCTGGTGGCGATCGCCGGCTTCGCGGTGGGCGGATTGTTCGGCGCGCTGGCGGCGAGCGCCAAGCTGTCGCGCTCGCGCGTCGCGCGCGGCGCGGCCGACGTCTACACGACCGTCCTGCGCGGCGTTCCGGACCTGCTGGTCATCTATCTCTTCTATTTCGGCGGCTCGGCGATGCTCTCGGCCGTCGCCCGCCAGTTCGGCTACACCGGCTTCGTGGGCATGCCCGCCTTCGTCACGGCGGCGCTCGCCATCGGTCTCGTCAACGGGGCCTACCAGACGGAGGTGCTGCGCGGCGCCTATCTCGCCATTCCGAAGGGCGAGCTCGAGGCGGCGGCCGCCTGCGGCATGAGCGGCTGGGTGCGGCTCCGGCGGATCGTCATCCCGCAAGTGCTGCGCTTCGCGCTTCCGGGCCTCGGCAATGTCTGGCAGCTCGTGCTCAAGGAGAGCGCGCTGGTCGCGGTCATCGGCCTCACGGTGCATCTGCCGTCCATCGACATCTTCGGCCTTCTCGCCTTGCCCGAGGTGCGCTTCTACGACCTCCTGCGGCAGGCCCATGTGGCGGCCGGCTCGACGCGGCTGCCCTTCATCTTCTACCTGACGGCCGCCGTCTTCTATCTCCTCCTGACGACCGCCTCCCAGCTGCTGTTCCAGCGGGCCGAGCGGCGCGCGCTGGTCGGCGTCAGGAGGGCGTGATGGACATCGCCTTCCTGCAATCGACCTTCCTCCGGCTGATCCAGGGCGTCCCGCTGACGCTGCAGCTTGCCTTCTACTCGGTGACGATCGGCCTCGTCTTCGCGGTTCTCCTCGGCTTCGCGATGCGCGCCCGCTTCCTGCCGCTGGCCTGGATCGCGCGCGCCTACGTCTTCGTCTTCCGCGGCACGCCGCTCCTGGTGCAGCTGTTCCTGATCTACTACGGGCTCGGCCAGTTCCGCCCGTTCCTGCAGGAGCTCGACATCTGGTGGTTCTTCCGCAGCCCGTTCTACTGCGTGCTGCTGGCGCTCGCCATGAACACGGCCGCCTATGGCGCGGAGATCGTGCGCGGCGGGCTGCAGTCCGTGCCGGCGGGGCAGGTGGAGGCGGCCCGCGCCTTCGGCATGTCGGGCTTCACGCTCTACCGCCGCATCATCGGGCCGATCGCGCTCCGGCAGGCGCTGCCGGCCTACGGCAACGAACTGATCCTCATGGTGAAGGCGACGGCGCTCGGCAGCACGGTCACGCTGATGGAACTGACCGGCATCGCCCACAAGCTCATCTCGGAGACGTTCCGCGCCGTGGAGATCTTCCTCGTCGCGGGATCGATCTACCTGCTCCTGAACTTCATCCTGACGCGCCTCGTCGCCTGGGGAGAGCGCGCGATCGCGCCCGATCTCGCGGCGCAGGAGGCGGCGCGGCGGGACAGGGGCCTCCAACCCGCGGCGGTGCATTGACCATGGACCAGGACAGGCTGGCGCAGCTGCGCGCCAAGTACGGCGGCGCCTCCGGCGCTGACGTGCAGGACCCGGAATTCCGCAAGGTGGTCGAACTGCTGTTCAAGGGCGAGCGCCGGGCGAAGCCCTACGCCGACGTCTCGACCTTCCTCGACCTGCCGCTCCGGGCGGATGCGCCCGATCTGCCGGACTTCGGCGGCCTCGACATCGCGGTCGTCGGCGTGCCGATGGATCTCGGCGTCACGAACCGGGCCGGGTCGCGGCTGGGCCCGCGCGCCGTGCGGTCGGTCGAGCGCATAGGCCCCTACCATCATGTGCATCGCAGCGTGCCGATGGCCGAGCTGAAGGCGGCGGATGTCGGCGACGTGCCGTTCCGCTCCCGCTATTCGCTGGAGAGCAGCCACGAGGATATCGAGGCCTATTTCACGCGCCTCCATGCGGCCGGCGTCACGCCCGTCGCGGTCGGAGGCGATCACTCGATGAGCCTGCCGATCCTCAAGGCCATCGGCCGGGACAGGCCGGTCGGCATGGTGCATATCGACGCCCATGCCGACACGAGCGGCCCCTATGAGGGCAGCCGCTTCCACCATGGCGGCCCGTTCCGCGAGGCGGTGCTGGCCGGCGTCCTCGATCCGGCGCGGGTGATCCAGGTCGGCATCAGGGGCAATGCCGAGTATCTCTGGGAATTCTCCTACGACAGCGGGATGACGATCATCCATGCCGAGGAGTTCATGCGGTTCGGGATCGAGGAGACGATCCGGCGCATCCGCGCGGTCGCGGGCGACGGGCCGACCTATGTCAGCTTCGACGTGGACAGCCTCGATCCCGCCTTCGCGCCCGGCACCGGCACGCCGGAGGCGGGCGGGCTGCAGACGCGCGAGGCGATGGAGCTGGTTCGCGGCTGCGCCGGGCTCGACATCGTCGGCGGCGACGTGGTCGAGGTCGCGCCGATGTACGATGCTACTTCGAACACGGCCCAGGCGGCGGCGCAGATGCTGTTCGAGATCTTCACCGTCGCCGCGATGGCGCGGCTGCGGCGGGGGTAGGGCGGTGCGGCGTTCGTTCAGCAGGCCTCGTTGGATCCCTCCCTACCCTCCCCTTGCAGGGGAGGGATGATCGGTCGCGCCGACCGGCTCCTCCCCCTGCAAGGGGGAGGCAGGGTGGGGGTCAACGACGTTTTCGGATCGGTCTCTCTCACATCGTGAGCTGCAGCCGCGTGATCTCGCGCATGATGTCCCGGAACACGGCGTCGAGCTGGCCGGCGTCGGAGACCTCCTTGTACATGGAGGGATCGGTGGCGCAGTCCCTGAGCAGCGCCTGGTTGCCCTCGATCACGCGCACCGTGAAGATCTTCACGTCGGGGATCGGCCGGCCCCTGGCGTCCGTGCGGCTGGACCGGCTCTTGATGTCGTTGCACATCGCCCGCGCCCGGGGATCGATCGCCGCGGCGCTGTCGCTCTTGCGGTCGCGGGTGTTGTCGCCGTCCGTGAGCAGGATCATGTACTTGTCGACGTCGGGCGTGCCGAAGGGAACGCCGCCGCCGAGCGGGCCGCTGCCGGCCGGAGACAGCGCGGCATAGCCGAAGCGCGCGCCGATGGTGAGGTTGGTGAAGCCCGACGGCGTCATCGAATCGATCGCGCCCCGCAGCGACGACCAGTTGTCGGTGAGGGGTCGGGCGACGGCGAGGCTCTGGCTCTCCTCCCGGCAGGTCATCGCCGGATGGAGCGAGGCGGCGATCGCCAGCACGGACGGTCGCACGTTGCTCTCGTACCCGCCGCTCCGGTCCGTGATGCAGCCCGGCCAGGACGCACGCATCGCCATCCTGGAGCGGTTGGATGTGGTGCGGTCGCGGATGTCGTCGAAGGTCGGCTCCGTGGCGGCGTCGCGCGTCGCGAGCCAGCTCGCGTTGCGGTTGGTGGCGGGGTCGAGCTTCACATGCGTGTCGAAGGGCACGAGCGCGATCTTCAGATAGCCGGCGCCCGTGGGAGACGCCTGCTCGGCCGCGCTGATCAGGTTCCTGGCGGCCTTCTTCAGCTCATCCATCTTGTTGCGCGTCGCCATCGAGCCCGTGTTGTCGAGCACCAGCGCAATCTCGGCCTTGCGCTGGCCGATCGCGGCTTCCGAGAGCGTGGCCACCGGCAGGGACGTCTTGCCGAAGAGCTTCATGAAGTTCGTCGGCATGATGCCGGCGGCGGTGATGGCGAGGCGCTTGTCCGAGCGGTTCACCACCAGGGGCAGGGAGGCGAGGTCCATGCGGTCCTTCAGCACCGTGCGGAAATAGCTCTCGGCTTCGGCCCGAAGCTGCGCGTCGGACAGCAGCGGCGCGCGGCGCGCCAGCGCCAGGACGGTCGAATCGACCGCCACGCTCAGCTGGGTCCTGGCGTTGCTGGCGCGGCTGTAGTCGATGGCAGCACCGATGCCGGCGAGGATGGGCAGGAGGGTCAGGCCGAACATCAGCGCCACGTTGCCGTCCCGGTTCCGGACGAAGGCGCTGGCCTTGCAACTCAAAGCGGAACACTTGCGGGTCAGATTGAGCATGGCGACGTCTCCTTCGACAGGAGCATCGCAACCGCCGTGCCGCGCCCCGTCGCGGGGGCGCTCGGGTCAGGCCGGACGGGTGACCGACCAGGCCTCGATCTTCTTCCGCTCGGCCTTCTCGAAGATCGTCAGGATGCGCGCGGCGCGCGTGGCCGCGACGGGCTGGACGCGGGGCGGGACGGCCTCGATGAGGAAGCGCGCCTCCTCGAGCAGCGCATGCGGCCGGCCGCTGGTGCGCCCGTCCGCCATGATGGCCTCGGCCAGCAGGCGCAACTTGCGCTTGCCGGGCACCACGGCCCTGCGGCTGACGGAATCGTGGCCGGCGCGCGCCACCTCGGCGCCGATCTCGGCGTAGATGAGCCGCGCGGCATGGATCGAAGGGCGGCAGTCCGGCGGCAGCAGGGCGATGCCGTCGCGGGACCGGACATAGAGCCGGGCGGCCTCCTCGAGCAGGCGCTCCACCACCGCGGCGACGCGCGGGTCGGGGCGCGGATCCGCGAGCCAGGCGTCCGGATCGACGCCGGAGGTGCGAAGCCAGTCCGCCGGCAGATAGAGCCGGCCGTTGCGCGCATCCTCGCCCACGTCGCGCGCGATGTTGGTGAGCTGCATGGCGATGCCGAGGTCGCAGGCGCGGGCGAGGGCGGCCGGCGAGCGCTCGCCCATGAGCAGCGTCATCATCACGCCCACGGTGCCTGCGACGCGCGCGCCGTAGGCGCGGACCGCGGCGAGGTCGTCGTAGCGGCGTCCCTCCGCGTCCCAGAGAAAGCCCTCCAGCAGCGCGTCGAGATGGGCGCGGGGGAGCGCGAAATGCCGGGCCACGGCGGCGAGGGCGCGGTCGACGGGATCGTCCTCGGGCCGGCCCGCGTAGATCGCGTCGAGCCGGAGCCTGAGCCCGGCGACGGCGGCGGCGGGATCGTCCGAGAGATCGACCGCATCGTCCGCCACGCGGCAGAAGGCGTAGAGTGCGGTCGCGGGCTCCCGCACGTGCCGCGGCAGCAGCAGAGAGGCGGCGAAGAAGGATTTCGAGCCCTGCCTGAGCAGCAGCCGGCAGGCCGCGAGATCGCGCGGATCCATGGCCCCGCTCACGCGAAGACTTCCGGGTCGGGCACCAGCCCGTCGGCGATGCGCGCGGAGGTGAGCACGCCGGGCACGCCCGCGCCGGGATGCGCGCCCGCGCCCACCATGAAGAGGTTGTCCAGCCAGGGGGACTTGTTCTGCGGCCGCAGATAGGCGGATTGCGTGAGGATCGGCTCCAGCCCGAAGCCGGCGCCGAAGGGGGAGAGGTAGCGGCTCTCGAAATCGAGCGGCGTCATCAGCCGCGAGGAGACGACCTCCGCCGCGAGGCCGGGCAGGATGGTCTCGGTCAGGCGCTGCTCGATGGCGCGGCGGTAGGGCTCCGCCTTCGTGCGCCAGTCGACGCCGCTCGCGAGATGGGGCACCGGCGAGAGAGCATAGAAGGTGTCGCAGCCCTCGGGCGCGAGCGAGGGGTCGGTCGCCGTGGGGCGATGGAGGTAAAGGCTGAAATCCTCCGCCAGATGCTTGCGGCGGAAGATGTCGTCCAGCAGCCCCTCGTAGCGGGGGCCGAGGATGATGCTGTGATGCGGCACCTCCTCGAAGCGCCTGCGCGTGCCGAAGTACCAGATGAAAAGGCCGCAGGAGAGCGAGGCATGCCGGAGCCTCAGGCTGGTGAGCGGGCCCCGCGCCTCCGAGGGCAGCAGGTTCTCGTGGGTCCAGACGGAATCGGCGTTGCTGGCCACCAGATGCGCGGGCACCTCCTCGCCCGTCGCCAGGCGGATGCCGGTGGCGCGGCGGCCCTCCGTGAGGATGCGCTCGACGGTGGCGCCGTAGTGGATGCTGCCGCCCAGGCCTTCCAGCAGCCGGACGAGGCCCTTGACGATGGCGCCCGTGCCCCCGTGGGCGAAATGCACGCCCCAATGGCGTTCGAGATGGGCGACGAGCCCGTAGATCGCGGTCGCCTTCATCGGATTGCCGCCGATGAAGAGAGGATGGAAGGAGAGCGCGATGCGGATGCGCTCGTCCTTCACGAACCGCGAGGCCATCGCATGGATCGAGCGCAGGCCGCCGAGCGAGATGATCTCCGGCGTCGCCCGCGCCATGGACCAGGGCGTGGGGAAGGGCTGGTTGCCGAGCTTGTCGAAGCCGATCTCAAAAACCTTGCGGCTCCAGAGCAGGAAACGCTCGTAGCCCGCGACATCGCCGGGTGACAGTCGGCCGATCTCCGCCCGCATCGCGTCGGCGTCGCCCGAGCAGCGGAGGCGCGAGCCGTCGTGGAAGCGCAGCTCGTAGAAGGGGTTCATCGGCACGAGCGGCACGTCGTCGGCCATCCGCCGCCCGCAAAGCGTCCAGAGCTCCTCCAGCAGATGCGGCGCGGTGATGATGGTCGGGCCGGAATCGAAGGTGAAGCCGTCCTGCCGGAAGACGCTGGCCCGGCCGCCCGCCTGCTCGCAGCGCTCGAAGACCGCGACCTGATAGCCCCTGACCGCCAGCCGCACCGCCATCGCCAGGCCGCCGAGCCCGGCGCCGATCACCACGGCGTGCGGCTTGCGGGCTTCGACGGACAGCGGGAAACGCAGCGGCGCGGTCATGGGCCTGGCTCCTGCGCCGGCGGGCGCCCGGCGCCCTTCGTCGTCTCGCGATGGCTCTGGCCGGGATGCTGGCCCGTCCTCGGAGGGCGGCCGGCAGCCACGTCCTCGATGAGGCGGGCCACGAGGTCCGGCCGCTCCTCGTGCGCCAGATGGCCGAGTCCGGGCAGTCGCACGATCTCGGCGGCGGGCAAGAGCCGCTTCGCATGGGCCGCGACGGAGGGGCGGATCATCTCGTCGCGCAAGGCCGCGACCAGCACGAGCCGCGTCGCGAGGCGCGGCAGGTCCCGCTCCAATGCATGCAGATCCCAGTTCGCCATCATGCCGAGCGCCGCCCCGACATGGCCGGCGTCGGCGGCGAGCCGGCTGTAGAGCGCGACGCCTTCGGGATCGAGCCGCGAGCCGGTCTGCTTCAGGATGCCGTCGATCACCTTGGGATCGCGGGCGCGCCAGGCGAACATGGTCGTCATCAGCGGCAGCGACGCGAACATCCGCGCGACCGGCGCGAAGAGCTGGCCCACCGCACCGCCGAAGGGCTGCAGCGCGCCGTTCAGGCTGACGATGTCGCGCGGCGCGATCTGCCGGTCGAGCGCCATGCGGATCAGCAGCGCCGCGCCGGCGGAGTGACCGACCGTGTGGACGGGCTCCAGCTCCAGTGCGTCGAGGAGACCGCGCAGCGACCGCGCCATGCCGGTGATGGAAAGGCCGTTCATGCCCGGATCGCCGGTGAAGCCGTGGCCGGGCAGATCGGGGGCGACCAATGTGAAATGACTGGCGAGCAGCGGCAGCAGGCCGCGCCAGGAATGGGTCGAGGCGCCCGTGCCATGCAGCAGCAGCAGGCAGGGGCCAGCGCCCATGACCTGCACATGAAAGCGCAGGCCCTTCGCCATGACGAAGCGGCTGGCCTCCCGGTTGGGCCAGTCGGCGCCGTCATGATCGAAATCGAGGCTGTCGCTCACGCGCGCGCTCCCGGCCGGGCCGCGCCGGCGTGAGAGCGGACGGCGTCGGTGAGGATGGCGGCGTCCATGCGGGGCAGCGGCAGGTAGAGCGCGCCCATGCGCTCGGCGATGCCCCGGGCCTTGGCCTCGGGGCGGGGCGAATTGTCGATCAGGATCGCCTTCAGCTTGCGATCCCCGATGGCCCGCGCCGCCAGCTCCGCATCGGCATGGGCCTGCTCGCGGCCGCCGATGCCGTTGCGGCCGACATTGGCGCGGCCGTCCGTGATCACCACCAGCGTCGGCGTGCGGCCCTTGCGGCGCACCTCCTCGGCGAGACTCTCGGCCGCGGCGAGGCCGGAAGCGAGGGGCGTGCCGCCGCCGCCGGGCAGGGCCGCCAGCGAGCGCTTGGCGCGCGTGAGGGAGCGGGTGGCGGGCAGCAGCAGGTCCGCCCCCGCGCCGCGGAAGGCGATGAGCGCCACCTCGTCGCGGCGGACGTAGCAATCGGCGAGCAGCATCTCGACCGCGCCCTTGGCTTCGCCCAGCCGGTCCATCGCCGTGGAGCCTGAGGCGTCGACCACGAAGATCGTGGTGCTGGCCTGTCGGTCGCGATAGCGCCTGAGCCGCACATCCTCGCGGCGCACGCGCAGGCGCTCCTCGCCATCGGGCCCGCGGCGAAGCCTCTGCCACGGCGCCGCGGCGCGCAGCGTGTCGAGAAGGTCGAGCCGGGCGCGCGAGCGCAGGTCCCCGCGGCGGCTGCCGATGGGTCGCCCGCGGAGCGCCTTGGCGCGGCTCTCGCCCGCCTTGCCGCTCTCGCGGGAATGCAGCGCCTGGGCCTGCTCCTGCAGCATCTTCAGCAGGCCGGCCGGGATCGCGGCCGTCGCCGCCTCCAGCACCTTGTCCTCGAGCGGGCGCACCTCGTCCGTCGGCGTCTCGTCGGGCGGAGGCGCGTCCTCCGGGGCGGGGGCCTCCTGTTCGCCCTGGGGCAGGTGTCGCGCGCGGTGCGCGAGGACCAGCCTGGCGGCGAGGAGCACATCCTCCTCGGAGACGATGGTCCGGCCCGCCAGCGCCGCGCTGGCGCGCGCCGTCCTGAGCGCGAGGAGGGGCGCGCGGCCCGAGTTGATGCCAAGCCCGAAGGCCGCCGCGCAGAGCGACTCGACCGCGCCGTCCGGGACGACGACCGAGGGCAGTCGGCGGCGCGCGTCGGGAAGGTCGAAGGCGGGAGTCCCGCCGATGTCGCGATGGCCGCAGGCCGAGAGGTCGATCTCCATCGCCATTCGCTCGCGCAGCACGGCCTGCGGTCGATCCTCGTCGTCGAGGCTCTCGTCGAGCGCCACGAGGCCGAAGCGGGCCGGCGCGGGACCGGAGACGCCGTCGCGCTCGCCGCCCGCCTCGCGCGAGTCCAGCGCCGCGGCGATGAGGGCGGCCGTGCCGGCGGGCGCGCGCTCGGCCATGGCGAGCAGGAGCAGGCCGCCGTCGACACGGGCGAGCGCGCCCTGCTGGGCGACCGGCCGCCCGAGCGCCAGCGTGCGCTCAAGATCGAGGCCGCCCAGGAGCTGCTCCGCCGTCACCGACGCGGGCACCTGCACGACGGGGCCGCCGGCTTCAAGCGCGAGCCGTTTCGCCAGCGCCAGCCAGGCCGCCCGCGCCTCGCCCGGCGGGGCGCGCAGCAGGACGCCGCCTAGGCCAGCGGAATCCAGCGCCAGCAGCGCAGCGGCGCGGCAGGCGAGGGTCCAGCCTTCCACCGGCCCGCCACGGACCGCATCGCCTCCTGCTGGGAGGCCGGCGCTCATGCGGCCCTGGTTTCCAGCCGCGTGTCGGGCATGGTCTCCGCCATGGCGCGTTCGACGCGCAGGCCGGAGCCGGCATCGTCGAGCGGGTTGCGGCGCAGCCTGTGCCTGAGCGCCGCCGGCGCGATGGCGCGGATGTCGTCCATCACGACCTCCAGCCGGCCGTCGAGCGCCGCCGCAGCGCGGGCCGCGCGCAGCAGGGTCATCTCGCCGCGCAGGCCGTCGGTGCCGAGCGCGACGCAGAGGCCAGCCACCGCCTCGCGGATCCCGTCCGCGATCGTGACTTGAGGAAGCAGCGTCCGCGCGGCCACGATACGGCGGCGCAGCTTCGCCTCGGCAGGCTTGTACTTCTGAAGAAAGGCGTCGGGGTCGCTGTCGAAGGCCTCGCGGCGCTTCACCGCCTCGACACGGGACGGCAGGTCCTTCGGCGTCGCGACGTCGACCGAAAGGCCGAAGCGGTCGAGGAGCTGCGGGCGCAGCTCGCCCTCCTCCGGATTGCCGCTGCCCACGAGAACGAAGCGGGCAGGATGGCGGATCGAGAGCCCCTCGCGCTCGATCACGTTCTCGCCCGAGGCCGCGACGTCGAGCAGCAGGTCGACCAGATGGTCCTCCAGCAAATTGACCTCGTCGATGTAGAGGAAGCCCCTGTTGGCGCGGGCCAGCAGGCCGGGCTCGAAGGCCTTTTCCGAGCGGGTGAGCGCCCGCTCGATGTCGAGCGCGCCGGCCACGCGGTCCTCCGTCGCGCCGAGCGGCAGGTCGACGACGGGGGCGGGGGCCTCGCGCGTTCTCAGCGCCTTGGGCCCAAGCATCGCCCGCTCGCGGCAGCTGTCGCAGAGCGAGGCGGGCCGGCCCGGGTCGCAATTATAGGCGCAGCCCTCGACCATGCGGATCGGCGGCAGCAATCCCGCCAGCGCGCGCACGGCCGTGGACTTGCCTGTCCCGCGGTCGCCGAAGATCAGCACGCCGCCGATGGTCGGATCGACCGCCGCGACGACGAGCGCGCGCTTCATCTCCTCCTGCCCGACGATGGCGGTGAACGGGAAAACGGCGGCCATGGCGGCCCTCCTTGGTTGCGGCGTCAGCCCTGCTTGCTCGGCTGCGGGCTTGCACCCGGTTTGGCAAGTCGGGTCTTGGCGAGCCCGATCAGGCTGGCGAGATCCTTGAAGAAGACGCGGACATGGGCGAGCGGATCGCGCCGCACCATCTCCTTGTTCATGTAGGATTCCCAGGTGAGGCGCTGGACGTCCCGGTCCTTGCAGAGCGAGACGAAATTCTCGCGAAGCCGGTCGTTGCGGTACCAGATCCACTGCAGCCAGCCGAGCACCATGAAGACCTTGCCGTGCGCCTTCATGAAGGTCTTGCGGGCGAGCCGGAGCGCCCGCGCGTCGCCGGTGCGCAGCGCGATTTCCACGGCCTCCGCGCCCATGCGGGCGCTCGCCATGGCGTAGTAGATGCCTTCGCCCGACGCGGGGGCGACGCAGCCGGCGGCGTCGCCCACGAGGATCACGTCGCGGCCGTTGTCCCAGCGCTTCAGCGGCTTCATCGGGATGGGGGCGCCTTCGCGCCGGATCGTCTCGACCTGCTCGAGTCCCAGATGCTGGCGGATGTCGGCGATGGCCTTCCGCAGGGGGAAGCCCTTGTTGGCGCTGCCCGTGCCGATGCTGGCCGTCTTCCCGTGCGGGAAGACCCAGGCGTAGAAGTCGGGCGAGAAGCGGCCGTCGTAATGCACGTCGCAGCGGCGCGGATCGTAGGCCTTCGACGGCTCGGGCGCGCGGATGATCTCGTGGTAGGCGAAGACGTAAGGCACGCGGTCGGAGCCGCGCACCGCCTGCTTGCCGACCTGCGACAGCGCGCCATCCGCGCCGATCACCATGCGGGCGCGGACCGCCTGCTCCGCGGGCAGCGCCGTCTTGTCGCGGTAGCGCACGATGGCGGTCCCGTCGGCGTCGCGGTCAATGCTGTCGAAGGTGGCGCTCCGCCTGACAGAGCCCATCTCGACGGCGCGGAGGCGCAGGAATTCGTCGAACACCTCGCGGTCGACCATGCCGACGAAACCGTCGTTCTCGACCGGCATGTCGACATGGCGGTCGGAGGGCGGGATCATCCGAGCCGCGCCGATGCGGGCGCAGAGCAGGTGGTCGGGGATCGCGAAATCGCGGATGAGCCGTGGCGGGATCGCGCCGCCGCAGGGCTTGATGCGGCCGTCGCGGTCGAGGAGCAGCACGGAGCGCCCCTTGGCCGCGAGGTCGGCCGCCGCCGTGGCGCCGGCGGGACCGCCGCCGACCACCACCACATCGAATGTTTCGAGGGGCTGCATCGTCATCTCCCGGCCGCCATGGCGAGCACGTCGTCGTCCGCGATGAGGTCCCGCCGCGCGGCGGAGGGCGCGCGGTCCAGCCGCGCCACGGCGAGCGCGAGGAGGGCCGAGACAAGGAAGAGCAGGCCCTCGGCGGCGAAGACGATGGCATAGGCGGTGAGCGGCGAGCCGCTGAGCCAGCGGGCCGCATCGACCGCGACGGTGCCGGCGAAGCCGCCGATGCCGAAGGCGACGGCCTGCGCCGCGCCCCAGACGCCCATGCGCGTGCCCTCGCGCCCGGCGGAGCCCGAGGTCGCAAGCACCATCATCGAGCCGATGGCCGCGCCCGCATAGATGCCGTTGGCGACGCCCAGCAGGAAGACATTGGCGACGAGCGGCCAGGCGGGGCCCACGGAGCCCGCGACCACGAGGCCGGCCATCGCGAGCGCGGAGCCGATGCAGCCGCCGATGGTCCAGGCCACCGGCGAGCCGAAGCGGCCCTTGCCGAGGATGGGGCAGGCGAGCGCGACCGCGATCATGCCGAGGAAGACGCCGCCATGCTGGATGCCGGCCATCTTGGTGGAAGCGCCGGGCGTCAGCGCGAAGATCGCCCCGGCGAAGGGCTCGAGGATCAGGTCCTGCCCGGCATAGGCCAGCATCGAGACGAAGACGAAGATCGCGAAGAGCCGCGCCCGGGGCTCGGCCCAGACCTCGGCAAGCGCGGCGCGGAAGGGCGGCTTCTCCTGCGTGGCGCCCGGCGCCGCGGGCGCGGCCCGGCCTTCGACGCCGGCGATGGCGAGGCAGGCGAGCAGGAAGGCGATGGCCGAGATCGTCGCCGTGACGGTGACGAGGCGCGTGGTGCTGAAGGGGTCGAGGAACTGGCCGGCCGTGATCGCGGTCACGGCGAAGCCCGCGATCATCATCAGCCAGACGATCGTGGCTGCGGAAGCCTTGTGCTCCGTGCGGACGCGCTTCGCCAGCAGCACGAGGAGCGAGGTGCCGGCGGCGCCGACGCCGACGCCGATCAGCGTGAAGGCCAGGATCGCCAGGAGCAGCCCGGGCCAGAAGTGCGCGGCCATCAGCGCCGTCGCGAGCGCCGACAGCGCGCCGCCCAGAGCGAGAATGGCCATCCCGCCGATGATCCAGGGCGTCGAGCGGCGGCCGTTGTCGGTGCCGAAGCCCCAGCGCGGCCTCAGCACCTGCAGCGCGTAATGCCAGGAGACGAGCGCGCCCGGCAGCACGGCCGGCAGCGCCAGCTCGACCACCATCACGCGGTTGATGGTCGAGGTGGTCAGCACCACGATCGCGCCGAGCGCGGTCTGGACGAGGCCGAGCCGGACGATGCCGAGCCAGCCGAGCGGTGCGGGGTGAAGCGATGGGGTCATGATCTAGAGCCCCCGCAAGGCGACGGCGGTCGCCATCATGCCGGCGACGTAGAGCGTGACGCCCGTCGCGTTGTACCAGGGCGCGAGGCGCTTCGGGTCCCGCAGCAGCCGCGCCATCAGCGCGATCTGAAGCGACAGCGACGCGGCGATGATCAGCCCGATGACTGGCTGCTGCAGCCCGACCAGCAGCCCCGCGACCACGACCTGCGGCCAGGCCATGATCAGGCAGGCGAGCTTCGCCGCCCGCTCCTCGCCGAGCTGCACGGGCAGCGAGCGGATGCCCATGATCCTGTCGCCCTCCACGGCCTTGAAGTCGTTGAGGATCATGATGCCGTGCGCGCCGGTGCTGTAGAGCGCGGCGAAGATCACGATCGGCCAGCCTGGCCAGCCGCCCATCATCACCGCGGCGCCCGTGAACCAGGGCAGGCCCTCGTAGGCGAAGGCGACGGCGCTGTTGCCCCACCAGCCGTTCTGCTTGAAGCGGAAGGGAGGGGCGCTGTAGGCCCAGGCCAGGGCGAGCCCGATGGCCGCCGCGATCGCCACGACAGGGCCGAGCAGGAGCGCGACGGCCATCGAAAGCGTGGTCCAGCCGAGCGCGATGTAGAGGCCCCAGCGCCCGGGAATGCGTCCCGAGGGAATCGGCCGGTGCGGCTCGTTGATCGCGTCGACATGGCGGTCGTACCAGTCGTTCGCGGCCTGGCTCGTGGCGCAGACCAGCGGACCGGCGAGCAGCACGCCCAGCGCCGCCATCTCCCAGCGCTCCAGGAGCGGCACGCCCGCGGAGACGACCCCGCAGGCGAAGGCCCACATCGGCGGGAACCAGGTGACCGGCTTCAGCAGCTCCAGAACAGCCGGAAGGCTCGGATGCGCGCGCGCCGGGAGGGGCCGTGTGCCGATAGACATGGGGGGGAGCCTAAGGAGCGGCTTCCGACCCGTCAATTTGTCTTTACACCTATGCGACAGGTGCGACAGGCTGAATTTACGAGGGCTGATCCTCGCTCGCGGCATCGGATCCGAGGTCGCCGATGCCGAAACGGTGCAGCTTGGCGTAGAGGCTCTGCCGGCTGAGGCCCAGCATCTCGGCGGCAGAGGCGCGGTTGTCGGCGGTCAGCTCGAGGGCCGCCTCGATGCAGAGCCGCTCGATCACATCGGTCGTCTCGCGCACGAGCTCGCGCAGGGGGACATTGCCGACGAGCGCCTTCATCTGCTCGACGGAGCGCGGCAATTCCGAGCCGCCGGCCGCAGCGAGGCGTCTGCGGTCCGCCCGCACCAGGAAGCCGATGCGGGGCGCCGCCTGCTCGACCAGCCCGACGGCCGAGACCTCGACCATCTCCTCCGCGCCATAGGCCCCGCGCACGAGGCTGGGCACGCTGCGCACGGTGCCGTGCCGTGCCACCGACGAGAGGAGCGCGCCGAAGTCGGCCGTGGTGCGTCCCAGCCATTCGCCGAGGCCCCGGCCCGCGGCGGCGCCCGCCGTCGGAAGCCCGGCGAGATCGAGGAAGGCGCGGTTCGCCTCCAGCACGAGGCCGTCGCCGTCCGTCACCACGAAGCCCTCGGGCAGGCGCTCGACCAGCGAGGGCAGGGGCGCGACCTGGTTGGAGGCCGCGGCCTCGCCGTCAGGCCTCACCTGCAGGAGCAGCAGCGACTCGCCTTCCTGCCGGAAGAAATGGGCGCTGACGAGAAAGCGCGCCTCGCCGGCGGCAGCGCGCAGCACGGCGCCTTTCGCCTCGCCGGCGCCGATCGCCGCCGCGAGCAATCCGTCCAGGGCGGGCCAATCATGTTCGTCGAACAGGGACGGCAGCGTGCGGGCGATGAGCCGCGTGGCCGAGAGGCCGAAGACGGGCGGGCAGGCGGCGTTGGCCTCGACGACCTTGCGGGTGCCCGCATCGACGATCAGCATCGGCGTGCCGGCGAGCTGGAAGAGCAGCCGGTAGCGCGCCTCCACGCCGCGCAGGCGCGCGTAGTCGCGCTCCATGCCCTGCTGGATATCGATGAGCTGGCGCTGCAGCTCGGCCTGCGGCTGCAGGCTCTGGCCGATCAGCAGCACCTCGTCGCCCTGCGGGACGGCGACGATGCGCAGCGGCAGGGGCCCGGCCGCGGCGAGCACGTTCACCTCGCGCGGCCGCAGCGGCTGCGACCCGCCCTTGGCGGCGAGCGCTGTCTCGATGATCTCGCGCCCCTTGGCGACGCTGTCGGGAGCCAGCAGGTCGACCCAGGCCCGTTGCGCGATCGTCGGCAATCCTTCGATCGGACGGCCGTGCCCGAAGCGCACCGCACGGATGCGGCCGTCGCGGCCGATGAGGAGCAGGATGTCGGCGAGCGCGGCGATCGCGCGGAGGGCTGCTCCCGCATCGAGGGCGTCGTCGGTCAACTGCGGCGCTGCACCGCCCGCAACCGTCTCGTTCTGCACGCTGAGCGCCCTGCGCACCACAGGCCTCCGGACGTCGTTCATTCCAAGCCAAGCATCGAAAAAGACCGTCCGAAGCCGTATGTGTCTTAACGTCGTCCGAGTCGCTTACGCAACTCTACTCATGAGGAGATTACTGGCGATCGGCGCCAGCCCTGCGGCATGCTCGACCGCCGCATCGGCGCCCAGGCGCTCGTCCGCGCCGCATCCCGCCGGCAGGCCCGAGAGCAGCACGATCAGCCGGGGGTTGGCCGAGGCGCGCCGCATTCTCCGCACGAAGCCATCCTCGCCGCCGGTTCCGGCCTCGCTGCTCCAGACGAGCGCCAGGCAATCGAAGGAGCGGGCCTTCAGCCGATCGGCGAGGTCCTGCTCGGTCCGGGGCGTCAGGCATTCCGCATCCCACTGGGCGGCGCGGAAGAAGTCCGCAGCGACGGCGGCGTCGAAGGGACGGGGGTCCTCGGGCCGGCCGCTGACCAGCACGGCGCCGCCAGACGGCGTCGGCTTCTCGTCGGAGGCCGGCATGGCGTCGCTCCGGATCAGGCGCTGCAGCCTCCCGGTGGCGAGAGCGACCGCCGCGAAGGTCTCCCTGTCCTCACGCCAGCGGGCGTGGAGACGGCGTGCGGCCGGCGCCAGCAGGCCGACGAGCAGTTCCGCGCGGGTGAATCCACGGCGCGCGACGGTGAGGAGAGCGGCCTCTGCCAATTGGAAGTCCGGCGTCGCGACGCAGGCGAGGAGGGTCTCGATGTCCTTCGGCCTGATCTGCGGCCGCTCGGCGGAGAGAGGGCTACCACCCGCCTTTCGCGCGTAGCGCCGACCGCCGTGGGCAGCGAGGAGACGCGGGAGGGCATGGTGCTCGACGGCGGCCAGCAGCAACTCGTGGGCGCGGCCCGCTCCCAACGCCGACGCGCCCTGCGAGTCACCGCCGGACCCGGCGCCGCCGCTGCGGTTCTGGTCCTGAGGGGTCTCGGGATGTGGCGCGCTGGGCATGGCCCGATCCGGATGCTTGCGGCCGTCAGGCCTTCGCTACCGGCTTTCTCGTCTGTTGCTCGGCTTGGCGGATCCGCTTGTCGACTGTCTCTGCGCTGGCTCGAAACCGGCCAATGAAGCGCCGGTCCAGAAACGAAGACTATCACGCCTGTCCGCAGGCATCATTCGGAATGACCCCGTTGGGAATGACACGTATCCCCTTACCTTGCCAGATATGTAAAGTTCAATTGACGCTTCTACTGTCAATGCGGTCGCCGCTTGACGACGAAGGGGCGTAGCAGCCGCCGCAAGAGCGTGCCGCGTGAAGTCGGGAGACGGATTTGACCTTCGGCGCCGACAGCCTTTCGGGCCCGCGCCCCCTCTACACCGAGGAGGAGAGGCGGCGGCGGGATGAGTCCCGATGGACCCTCGTGCAGGGGCTGCTCGCACCGGCGCAGTTCATCGTCTTTCTGATCAGCCTCGGCCTCGTGCTGCGCTGCCTCGCCACCGGCGACGGCTACGCAGCCGCGACCGCATCGGTCGTGGTCAAGACGCTGTTCCTCTATGCGATCATGGTCACGGGCTCGCTCTGGGAGCACGACGTCTACGGCCATTACCTCTTCGCACCCGCATTCTTCTGGGAGGATGCGGTGAGCATGGTCGTGATCGCGTTGCACACGGCCTATCTCGTCTCGCTGCTGTGGCCCGGCGTCAGCGCCCATCAGCAGTTCGGCATCGCGCTCGCGGCCTATGCGACCTATGTCGTGAATGCTGGCCAGTTCCTCTACAAGCTCAGGCGCGCGCGGCTCGAGCGCCCGGTCGCGAGGGTGCGGTCATGAACGACCTGACGCCGCTCCGCACCACGGGCGCCCGGCCGCTGGGCTGCCAGGACGCGCCTGTCATCGAGGCGCGGCAGGATCGTGGCCAGCATGCCGTGTTCTGCGGGCTCACCGGCATCATCTGGCTGCACCGCAAGATCCAGGACGCCTTCTTCCTGGTGATCGGCTCGCGCACCTGCGCGCATCTCATCCAGTCCGCCGCCGGCGTGATGATCTTCGCCGAGCCTCGCTTCGCCACCGCGATCATCGAGGAGCGGGACCTCGCCGGTCTCGCCGACGCGCATGACGAGATCGACCGCGTGGTCGGAGAGCTGCTGGCGCGGCGGCCTGACATCAAGCTGCTGTTCCTCGTGGGTTCCTGCCCCTCCGAGGTGATCAAGCTCGACCTCGGCCGCGCCGCCCAGCGGCTCGACCGCAAGGTCGGTTCGGGCGTGCGCGTGCTCAACTATTCGGGCAGCGGCATCGAGACGACCTTCACGCAAGGCGAGGATGCGGCGCTCGCGGCGCTCGTGCCCGCGCTCCCCGCGGAAGCCGCCGACGCCGCGCCGTCGCTGATGATCGTGGGCGCGCTGGCCGACGTGGTCGAGGACCAGCTGATCCGGCTTTTCGGCGCGATGGGCGTCGGTCCCGTGAAGGTGCTGCCGCCGCGGCGCTCGACGGCGCTGCCCGCCGTCGGGCCCGGCACGCGCTACATCCTCGCCCAGCCCTTCCTGTCCGAAACCGCCCGGACGCTTGAGGCGCGGGGCGCGACGCGGATCGCCGCGCCGTTCCCGCTCGGCGTCGAGGGCACGACGGGCTGGCTCAAGGCCGCGGCCGATGCCTTCGGCGTGCAGGCGCAGCTCTTCGACGCAGTGACCGAGGCGCCGCGCGCGCGGGCGGCCATGGCCGTCGCCCGCCACAAGCCGGCGCTCGCGGGCAAGAACGTGATGTTCTTTCCCGACTCGCAGCTCGAGATCCCGCTGGCGCGCTTCCTCGCCAACGAACTCGCGATGCGGATCGAGGAAGTCGCGACGCCCTATCTCCACCGCGCGCATCTGGCGGCCGACCTCGCCCTCCTGCCGCCGAACACCGACCTCTCCGAAGGGCCGGATGTCGACCGCCAGCTCGACCGCTGCCGCGCCGCGCGGCCGGATCTCGTGGTCTGCGGGCTCGGCCTCGCCAATCCCCTGGAGGCGGAGGGCATCACGACCAAGTGGTCGATCGAGCTCGTGTTCAGCCCGATCCATGGCTACGAGCAGGCCGGCGACCTCGCCGAGCTCTTCGCCCGGCCGTTCGAGCGCCGCGGCCGCATCGCGGACATCCGCCCCGCTGCAAGGGGAGGCGCCTGATGCAGCTCACGCTCTGGACCTACGAAGGCCCGCCGCATGTCGGCGCGATGCGCATCGCGACCGCGATGTCGGACCTGCATTACGTGCTGCATGCGCCGCAGGGCGACACCTACGCCGACCTGCTCTTCACCATGATCGAGCGCCGCAACCGGCGGACGCCCGTGACCTACACGACCTTCCAGGCACGTGACCTCGGCGGCGACACGGCCGAGCTTTTCCAGAGGGCCTGCCGCGAAGCCCACGAGCGCTTCGCTCCGGCCGCGATGCTGGTCGGCGCCTCCTGCACGGCGGAGCTGCTGCAGGACAATCCGGCCGGACTCGCGGGGGCGCTCCGCCTGCCGATCCCCGTGATCCCGCTGGAACTGCCCGCCTACCAGAAAAAGGAGAACTGGGGCGCGGCCGAAACCTTCTACCGGCTCGTGCGCACGCTGACCGAGCCCCGTGCCGCGGGCTTCGCGCGCAAGGCCCTCGCGGGCCGCCGGCCGCGCTGCAACATCCTTGGACCCACGGCGCTCGGCTTCCGCCATCGCGACGACGTGGCCGAGATCACCCGCCTGCTCGGCCTCATCGGCGTCGACGTCGCCTGCGTCGCCCCGATGGGCGCGAGCGTCGCCGACATCGTCGGCATCCCGGATGCCGACTTCAACGTCAGCCTCTACCCCGAGATCGCTGACGTGACGGCGCGCTGGCTGGAGCGCAGCTTCCGCCAGCCCTTCACCAAGGCGATCCCGATCGGCGTCGGCGCCACGCGGGACTTCGTCCGCGAGGTCGCGCGGCTCACGGGGCTCGATCCTGACGAGACGCTGGCCCGCGTCGAGGGCGACGCCGGCCCCCGCGCGCCCTGGTACTCGGCGTCCGTCGATTCGACGTACCTCACGGGCAAGCGCGTCTTCATCTTCGGCGACGCGACCCATGCGGTCGCCGCGGCGCGCTTCGCGGCGCAGGAGATGGGCTTCACCATCGTCGGCCTCGGCACCTACAGCCGCGAGTTCGCGCGCGAGGTGCGGGCGGCCGCCGCGCTCTACGACGTCGAGGCGCTGATCAGCGACGATTACCTCACGGTCGAGGCCGCCATCGCCGCCGCGCAGCCGGAGCTGGTGCTCGGCACGCAGATGGAGCGCAACATCGCGAAGCGGCTGGGCATCGCCTGCGCCGTGATCTCGGCGCCGGTGCATGTGCAGGATTTCCCGGCGCGCTTCTCACCGCAGATGGGCTTCGAGGGTGCGAACGTGCTGTTCGACACGCTCGTCCATCCGCTGATGATGGGACTCGAGGAGCATCTCCTCGGCATGTTCCGGGACGATTTCGAGTTCCATGACGGCGCCGCCGCCTCGCATCTCGGCCATGGCGCGGCGAAGGCCGCGCCCGCGCAGGCGCCCGTCGCCGAGCCCGAGCCGATCCGCGTGCCACAGGCCGCGGCTGTCGCGCCCGCCGCAACCGCTACATCGGAAACCACAGCGCCGGAAACGGCGACCTGGACCGCCGCCGCCGAACAGGAGCTGCGCAAGATCCCCTTCTTCGTCCGCGGCAAGGCCCGCCGCAACACCGAACGCTTCGCCGCCGAACGCGGCGTTGCGCCGATCACCGTGGAAACGCTGTATGACGCCAAAGCCCACTTCGGACGCTGATCCGGCGCGCGACGTCGCCGCCGGCAAGCGCGCGGGCGCCTCCGCCCCCGCGCTGCGCGTCGTCGTGGTGACGCTCGACAGCCATCTCGCCGGCGCCTGCGAGCGGGCTTCGGCGACGCTGCGCCGTTCGCTCCCCGGCCTGACGCTCACGCTCCACGCGGCCTCCGAATGGACGAACGACGCGGCCGCGCTCGAGCGCTGCCTCAAGGACATCGCCGAGGGCGACATCCTCATCGTGACCATGCTCTTCATGGAGGAGCATATCCGCGCCGTGCTGCCGGCGCTCCAGGCGAGGCGCGAGGATTGCGACGCCATCGTCGCCTGCATGTCGGCCCCGGAGGTCGTGCGGCTGACGCGCATGGGCAAGCTGCGCATGGGCGAGAGCTCGGGCGGCATGCTGTCGTTCCTGAAGAAGCTGCGCGGCAAAACCTCGGAGAAGGGTGCGGCCGGTTCGACCGGCGCGGCGCAGATGCGGATGCTGCGGCGGCTGCCGAAGCTCCTGCGCTTCATCCCCGGCACGGCGCAGGACCTGCGCGCCTATTTCCTGACGCTGCAATACTGGCTCGCGGGGTCGGACGGGAACGTCGCCAACATGATCGGCCTCCTCGTGGAGCGCTACGCCTCTGGCCCGCGCGCGGCGATGCGCGGCAAGCTCACCGTCGGCGAGCCGGTCGAGTATCCGGAGGTCGGCGTCTATCACCCGGCGCTCAAGGCGCGGATCGGCGCGAGCGTCGCGGGCCTGCCGCGCGTTCCCGGCGCCAAGGGCCGCGTCGGCCTGCTGGTGATGCGCTCCTACATCCTCGCCGGCAACACGGGCCATTACGACGGGGTGATCGCCGCCTTCGAGGCGAGCGGGCTCGAGGTCGTGCCGGCCTTCGCCAGCGGTCTCGACGCGCGGCCGGCCATCGAGGCGCATTTCATGGCGGGCGGCCGCGCGGCGGTGGACGCCGTCGTCTCGCTCACCGGCTTCAGCCTCGTCGGCGGACCGGCCTACAACGACGCGCGCGCGGCCGAGGAGATCCTCGCCAAGCTCGACGTGCCCTATCTCTCGGCCACGCCGATCGAGTTCCAGACGCTGGAGGACTGGCGCGATTCCGACCGCGGGCTGCTGCCGGTCGAAAGCACCATGATGGTGGCGATCCCCGAGCTCGACGGCGCGACCGGGTCGATGATCTTCGGCGGACGCTCGTCGAAGCCGGCGGACGGCCAGGCGCGCAACATGCACAGCCACCGCGAGCGGGCCGCCATGCTCGCCGCGCGCACTCTCAAGCTCGTCTCGCTCAGGCGCAAGGCGCGCGCCGACCGGAAGCTCGCGATCGTGCTCTTCAACTTCCCGCCGAATGCGGGCGCGGTCGGCACCGCCGCCTTCCTCGGCGTGTTCGAGTCGCTGTTCAATACGCTGAAGGGGCTGAAGCTCGCGGGTTACCGCGTCGAGGTCCCGGCCAGCGTCGATGCGCTGCGCGAGCGGCTGCTCGGCGGCAACGCGGCGTCGCTCGGCACGGTCGCCAACGTCCATGCGCGCATCCCGACGGCCGACCATATCCGGCGCGAGCGCTTCCTGGCGCCGATCGAGGCGCAATGGGGTCCGGCGCCCGGGCGGCAGAACACGGACGGCGCCGCGATCCAGATCCTCGGCGCGCAGTTCGGCGAGGTCTTCGTCGGACTGCAGCCGGCCTTCGGCTACGAGGGCGATCCGATGCGCCTGCTGTTCGAGCGGGGCTTCGCGCCGACGCATGCCTTCTCGGCCTTCTACCGCTGGTTGCGCGAGGATTTCGGCGCGGACGCGGTGCTGCATTTCGGCACGCATGGCGCGCTCGAATTCATGCCCGGCAAGCAGGCGGGCCTGTCGGAGGCCTGCTGGCCGGACCGGCTGATCCAGGACCTGCCGAACATCTATCTCTACGCCGCCAACAACCCGTCCGAAGGCACGCTGGCGAAGCGCCGCTCCGCCGCGACGCTGGTCAGCTACCTGACGCCGCCGGTGGTGACGGCGGGCCTCTACAAGGGCCTGCTCGAGCTGAAGGGTTCGCTCGACCGCTTCCGGCGGTCGCAGCCGGACGAGGCGGAGGAGCGCGCGGCGCTCGCGATCCTCATCCAGGCGCAGGCCTCGGCGATCGATCTCGCGCCCGCCGAACCGGCCTGGGGCGAGGCGGCGGAGGAGACGATCCTCAAGCTCTCGCATCAGGTGCTGGAACTCGAATATGCGCTCATCCCGCATGGGCTGCATGTCGTGGGCGAGGCGCCGCATGCGGAGGCGCGCGGCTCGATGCTCGCGGCGATGGCGGAGGCCTCGCACGGCGTGAAGCTTTCCGAGCATCTGCTGGCGGCCGTCGTCGGAGGCGCCTCGGCGCAGGAGACGCTGGCGCTGCATGACGGCGCGGCGCCCGAGGGCCTGCGCGATGCCCTGGAGGCGGCGGCGCGTGCCAATGCGCTGCTCGCCGAGGATCACGAGATCGAGGGGATCGTCCGCGCCCTCGACGGACGCTTCGTGCGGCCGGCGCCGGGCGGGGACCTCATCCGCTCGCCGGCCATCCTGCCGACCGGCCGCAACCTGCACGGATTCGATCCCTACCGCATCCCCTCCGCTTTCGCCTGCGCCGACGGCGCGGCGCAGGCGGCGCGCGTGATCGCCCGCCATCTCAAGGACGGCAACGACTATCCCGAGACGATCGCGCTCGTGCTGTGGGGCACGGACAATCTGAAGTCCGAGGGCGCGCCCATCGCGCAGGCGCTCGCGCTGATCGGGGCGAAGCCGCGCTTCGACGCCTACGGCCGCCTCGCCGGCGCCGACCTCATCCCGCTGGAGGCGCTCGGCCGGCCGCGCGTCGACGTGGTGATGACGCTCTCGGGCATCTTCCGTGACCTTCTGCCGCTGCAGATCAAGCTCCTGGCGGAGGCGGCCTTCCTCGCGGCTTCCGCGGACGAGCCGGAGGCGCAGAACTTCATCCGCAAGCACGCGCTCGCCTATCAGGCGAAGCACGGTTGCGACCTGGAGACGGCGGCGCTGCGCGTCTTCTCCAACGCCGACGGGGCCTATGGCGCCAACGTCAACCATCTCATCGACAGCGGCCGCTGGGGCGACGAGGACGAGATCGCCGAGACCTACACGAGCCGCAAATGCTTCGCCTACGGCCGCAAGGGCACGCCGGCGAAGCAGAGCGAGCTGCTGAAGAGCGTGCTGACCGACGTGCAGCTCGCCTACCAGAATCTGGAATCGGTCGAGCTCGGCGTCACCGCGGTCGACCAGTATTTCGACACGCTGGGCGGCATCAGCCGCGCCGTGGCCCGCGCCAAAGGCGGGGCCGTCGTGCCGGTCTATATCGGCGACCAGACGCGGGGCCAGGGCCAGGTGCGCACGCTCAACGAGCAGGTGGCGCTGGAGACCCGCAGCCGCATCCTCAATCCGAAATGGTACGAGGGCATGCTCAAGCACGGCTACGAAGGCGTGCGGCAGATCGAGCATCACGTCGCCAACACCGTCGGCTGGTCGGCGACGACCGGCCAGGTCGAGCCCTGGGTCTACCAGCAGCTGACGCAGCTCTACGTGCTCGACCCCGCCATGCGCGACCGCCTGGCCGCGCTCAATTCCACCGCCTCCGCCCGCCTCGCCAATCGTCTGATCGAGGCGCAGGAGCGCAAGTACTGGACCCCCGATCCCGCCACCCTCGCTGCGCTCAAGGGCGCGGGCGAGGAGCTGGAGGACCGGCTCGAAGGCGTGATCGCCGGGAGGCCCGCATGAGCACCACCACACCCCTCGCGATCCGCGCGCCCGTGCCGCGGCGCGGCGACGGCGAAGGATCGGTGCAGGTGCATCTCGATCCGCAGCTGAACCTCGGCAAGGCCAAGGTCTTCGCGATCTACGGCAAGGGCGGCATCGGCAAGTCGACGACCTCGTCGAACCTTTCCGTCGCCTTCTCCAAGCTCGGCAAGCGCGTGCTGCAGATCGGCTGCGATCCCAAGCACGACAGCACCTTCACGCTGACCAAGAGCCTGATCCCGACCGTGATCGACGTGCTGGAAGGCGTGAACTTCCACAGCGAGGAGCTGCGCCGCGAGGATTTCGTCTTCGAGGGCTATAATGGCGTGATGTGCGTTGAGGCGGGCGGACCGCCGGCCGGCACGGGCTGCGGCGGCTATGTGGTCGGCCAGACGGTGAAGCTCCTGAAGGAGCATCACCTGCTCGACGACACCGACGTCGTGATCTTCGACGTGCTGGGCGACGTGGTCTGCGGCGGCTTCGCGGCGCCCCTGCAGCATGCGGAGCGGGCGGTGATCGTCACCGCCAACGACTTCGACTCGATCTTCGCGATGAACCGCATCGTCGCGGCGATCAAGGCGAAGTCGAAGAACTACGACGTGCGCATCGCGGGCTGCATCGCCAACCGCAGCGCGGGCACGGACCAGATCGACAAGTTCAACGCGGCCTCCGGCACCAAGACGCTGGCGCGCCTGCCGGATCTCGACGTGATCCGCCGCTCGCGGCTGAAGAAGGCGACGCTCTTCGAGATGGAGCCGACGCCGGAAGTCGAGGCGGTCCAGAAGGAGTATCTCAAGATCGCGGCCGCGCTCTGGGCCGGCGGCGAGCCCTGCGACGCGCATCCGCTGAAGGACCGCGACATCTTCGATCTCCTGGGCTTCGACTGAGGAGCTGCCGATGTCCAACGTCACCTACGATCAGCGCCGCTCCGAGCTCGAGACCTATTTCGACCGCACGGCGGTCAAGGCCTGGGAGCGGCTGACCTCGACCGCGCCGGTCGGCCGCATCCGCGCCACGGTTCGGGCGGGCCGCGACGAGATGCGCGCGACGCTTTTGTCCATGCTGCCCGAGGATCTCGCCGGCAGCCGGCTCTTCGACGCGGGCTGCGGCACGGGCGCGCTCGCGGTGGAGGCTGCGCGGCGCGGCGCGGACGTGCTCGCCATGGACATCTCTCCGACTCTGATCGGCATCGCCGCCGAGCGTCTGCCGGCCACCCTGGGCCAGGGACGGATCACCTTCCGCGCCGGCGACATGCTGGCGCCGGGGGCCGGCCCCTTCGACCATGTGGTGGCGATGGACTCGCTGATCCATTACCCGGCGGCGGAGATCGTGCGGGTGCTTGCGGCCTTCGCGGAGCTGGGGCCGCGCTCCATCGTCTTCACCGTGGCGCCGCGGACCGCCCTGCTTACGGCGATGCACCGGGTGGGCAAGCTCTTTCCGCGCGGCGACCGCTCGCCGGCCATCGAGCCGATCGCGGTGCGCGACCTGGCGCGGCGCATCGCGGCGGAGCCGGCGCTCGCCGGCTGGCGGCTCGGCCGCGACCGCCGGATCGCCAAGGGCTTCTACATCTCGCAGGCGCTGGAGCTCGTGCGTCGATGAGCGCTTCGGCCGCCGTCAACAGGGAGGCGTGGCGCCGGACATTGATCCGGCTGATGCCCTTCGCCGACGTTGGCACGGCCGAGGTCACGCTGCCGCGCCTGTTGCGGCTGTCGCTCTTCCAGGTCTCCGTCGGACTCGTCACGGCGCTGCTCGTCGGAACGCTGAACCGCGTGATGATCGTCGAACTCAAGGCGCCGGCCGCGCTGGTGGCGGCGATGGTGGCGCTGCCGCTCGCCTTCGCGCCGCTGCGCGCGCTGATCGGCTTCCGCTCCGACAATCATCGCTCGGCGCTGGGCTGGCGGCGCGTGCCCTACATCTGGATGGGCTCGCTGCTGCAGTTCGGCGGCTTCGCGATCATGCCCTTCGCGCTGATCCTGCTCGGCGAGCCGAACCCCGACGCGCCCTGGCTCGGCCTGGTCGCCGCTTGCCTCGCCTTCCTCGCGGTCGGCGCGGGCCTTCACACGACGCAGACCGCGGGCCTCGCGCTCGCGACGGACCTGGCCACCGACGAGAACCGGCCGCGGGTCGTGGCGCTGATGTATGTGATGCTGCTCGTCGGCATGGTGGGCGGGGGCCTCGCGTTCGGCTGGCTGCTGTCGCCCTTCACGCCGACGCTGCTGATCCAGGTCGTGCAGGGCGTCGCGGCGCTCACCCTCGTGCTCAACATGACCGCACTGTGGAAGCAGGAGGCGCGCAACCCCGGCCGCATCGCCGAGCGCGCCGCGCCGCCGCCCTTCATGAGCGTCTGGCGCACCTTCACGGCGGAGAGCCGGGCCCGACGCTTCCTTGCGGCGGTGGCGCTCGGATCGGCCGCCTTCAGCATGCAGGACGTGATCCTCGAGCCCTATGGCGCCGAGGTGCTGGGGCTCTCGGTTTCAGCCACGACGGTGCTGACCGCCCTGTTCGCCGCGGGCTCGCTCACGGCCTTCGGCCTTGCGGCGCGGCTCCTCCGGCGCGGCTACGACGCGCCGCGGCTCGCGGCCATGGGCCTGCTCGGCGGCGTCGCTGGCTTCACGATCGTCATCCTCTCCTCGCTGTTCCAGTCGGCGATGCTCTTCCGCGTCGGCACGACGATCATCGGCTTCGGCGGCGGGCTCTTCTCGGTCGGCACCCTGACCGCCGCCATGACGCTCGACCGCGACGGCACGGCGGAGGGCCGTGTTGGCCATGGCTTCGCGCTGGGCGCCTGGGGCGCGGCGCAGGCGACGGCCGCCGGCCTCGCGGTCGCGCTCGGCGGCGCGCTGCGCGACGCCATCGGCGGACTCTCCGCGTCAGGCGCGCTCGGCGCGGTCCTGCAGGGGCCGTCCGTCAGCTATGCCGTGGTCTACCACGTCGAGATCCTGCTGCTCTTCATCGCGCTCGCCGCCATCGGCCCCCTCGCGGGCTACCGCGGCGCGGCTCGCAGCCAGCGCTTCGGCCTGTCGGAGTTTCCGCAGTGACCGCGCCCCATCCCGTTTTCTTCCGTCAACCAACCCTGTTTCCCTGGAGGATCAGATGACACCGTTCGTCGGCACGGACATCGCTTTGTGGAGCACCTATCTGTTCATCGCCTTCTTCGTCGTGCTCGTGCTGTGGCTGCACCGCGAGAGCAAGGTCGAGGGCTATCCGCTGACGCCGGATGCGCATGACAGGCGCCGCATCAAGATCGTGGGCTACCCGGCACCGCCGCCGCCGCGCTCCTTCCATCTCGCCGGCGGCGAGACCGTGACCGTGAGGGACGGCCGTCCCGACACGCGCGACCTCGCCATGATGCAGCCGCAGCTCTATCCGGGCACGCCTTTCGTGCCGACCGGCAACCCGATGGCCGACGGTGTCGGACCTGCCGCCTGGGCCGAGCGCGCCGACAAGCCGGACGTCACGTTCCATGGCGACCCGCGCATCGTGCCGCTGCGCATCGACGGCGGGTGGCACATCGCCACGGACGATCCGAACCCGATTGGCATGACGGTGGTCGGCGGCGACGGCAAGGTCGCCGGCACGATCAGCGACGCCTGGGTCGACCGCTCGGAATATCTGCTGCGCTACTACGAGGTGACCCTCGCCGACGGCGGGCGGACGGTGCTGCTGCCCGTTCCCTTCACGGTGATCGACGGCGACAGGCGCACCGCCACGGTAAAGTCGATCTTCGCCGCGCATTTCGCGGGCGTCCCCGCCACGAAGTCGCCGGACCAGATCACCCGGCTCGAGGAAGACAAGATCTCCGGCTACTACGGCGGCGGCACGCTCTACGCGAGCCGGTCCCGCTCCGAGCCGCTGATCTGACGAAGCAGCCGAGGGGGAGCGCCATGAGCCAGCATGATCCGGATTTCGACTTCGAGCCGATCCGCGGCGTTCCGGCGCCGCTGCCCGAGGGCGAGACCATCCTGTGGCAGGGGGCTCCGGGCTTCCGGGGCCTCGCCATCCGCGCGCTGCATGCGCGGAAGGTCGCGATCTATTTCGGCCTGCTGATGATCTGGCGCTTCACCGCCGCCGTGGCGACCGGGCAGGGCCTGGGCGTCGGCTTCGGCCAGGCGCTCGTGCTGCTGCCCGTCGCGCTGGCCGCGATCGGCATCCTCTCGCTCATCGCCTGGGGCTATGCGCGGACCACGGTCTACACGCTGACCTCAAGGCGGTTGCTGATCCGCTCCGGGATCGCGATCCCGGTGACGCTCAACCTGCCGCTCTCCAAGATCGCCTCGGCCTCGGTGAAGCTGCATGGCGACGGCACGGGCGACATTCCCGTCGAGGTCGAGGCGGGGGAGCGCATCGTCGCGATGTACATCTGGCCCAACGTCCGGCCCTGGAGCTGGAACCGGCCGCAGCCCATGCTGCGCGCCGTGCCGGACGCGCTCGATGTCGCGAGCCGGCTCGCCTCCGCGCTGGAAGGCCGGCCGTCGGTGGTGCGCGGTCCGGCGCCCGCGACAAATCCCTCCGGCTTCGGCGGCCAAGCCGCCGCCGCGGCCTGACCCCTGGTCCGCCCGAAGGAGACGCCGATGTCCCGCTCCATTCTCTCGGAGTTCAAGCCGGCCGGCCGGCCGATGCTGACGCCGGTGCCCCTCGCGCTCTGCTGCGGAATTGCGATCCTGTCCCTGGCGCTCGTGACCTTCGCGCGCTTCACTGACGTGGGGGTTCTACGGATCCCCCCCACCCCAATGGTGGAGTACCGTGACCTGGCGTTCCGCGATCTCGTGGAGCGAGGGGTCGAAGTCGTCGACCCCGCGACCGGCATGACGCTGGGACGGCTCGCCCGCTCGGAGGGCGGCGGCTTCATCCAGAGCGTGCTGAGCGGGATGAATATCGACCGCAAGCGGCAGGGAACGCCGGGGAACGCGCCCTACCGCATCGCACGCCACGCCGACGGACGGCTTTACCTGAACGATCCGTCGACAGGACGCCGGCAGACCGTCGATGCGTTCGGCGCCACGCAGACCGCCGTCTTCGCCAGGCTACTGGCCGGCGGCGCAACGAACCAGGGGGAGAAGCGATGATCGGACGGCTGTTCGGCGCCAGGGAGACGATCGAGGTCCCCTGTACGGTTGAGCTCGAGAACACGGCGGAATTCCTGCAGGCGAACGTCAGCCTTCAAGGCGTCGTCGCCGAATTCGGCGACCGGGTCCTGGTGCATGACGCGCCGACATCCGTGCCCTTCGGAGCCCATGAGTTCTTCGAGCGCCGCGCCACGCTGACGCGCGCCAACGCGATCGACCGGCTGCTGGCGAAGGCCAGCGCCTATCTTGAACTGACCGAACTGTATGAAGTGGGCTTTGACCGGGAAAGCGTTCGGGGGAACGTCCGGCAAAGCTGCGACGGCCTGACAACGACAACAACATGACGAGGGGATCATGATTCCGCAGGAAGGCGGCGGCCAGCCCGTCTACAACACGATCGACATGGCGACCAAGGAGACGATCCTGTCGCCGCGCTTCTACACCACCGACTATGCGGCCATGGACAAGATCGACGTCGGTCCGGTCCGCCGCGAGTGGGATGCGCTGATGGCCGAGATGCGGTCCGACCCCAACAAGATGCATTTCAAGAAGACGCCCGAATTCGACGACTTCAAGCTGGAGGATCTCGATCCGGAGCTCCGCCAGGAATTCGTCGACTTCCTCGTCAGCTCGCTCACGGCCGAGTTCTCGGGTTGCGTGCTCTATGCCGAGATCAAGAAGCGCATGCAGAATCCCGACATGCGCGACCTCTTCACCTTCATGGCGCGGGACGAGTCGCGCCATGCCGGCTTCATCAACGAAAGCCTCAAGGCCTTCGGCGTCGGCATCGACCTGAGCTTCCTGACGAAGGTCAAGAAATACACCTACTTCAAGCCGAAGTTCATCATGTACGCGACGTACCTGTCCGAGAAGATCGGCTATGCGCGCTACATCACGATCTACCGGCTGCTGGAGAAGAATCCGGACCGGCGCTTCCATCCGATCTTCAAGTGGTTCGAGAACTGGTGCAACGACGAGTTCCGCCACGGCGAGGCCTTCGCCCTGCTGATGCGCTCGGATCCCAGCCTGACGTCGGGCGTCAACCGCTACTGGATCCGCTTCTTCCTGCTGGCGGTCTACGCGACCATGTATGTCCGCGATCACCAGCGGCCGGCCTTCCACAGAGCGCTCGGCGTCGACATCAAGGATTACGATTTCCGCGTTTTCCGCATCTGCTCGGACATCGCGCGCCAGACCTTCCCGGTCGAGATCGACATCGACAACCCGGCCTTCGCCGCCGGTCTCGAGCGGCTGCGCCGCATCGTCGAGGCGACGGACCGCGCGAAGGCGCAGGGCGGCGTGGTCGGCGCCGTCAAGCGGGCCGGCCTCGGGCTTGCCGGAGCGATGGCGTTCCTGCGCCTCTACATGCTGCCCGTGAAGCAGAACGCCCTGCCGGAAAACATCCGGCTCAACCCGGCCTGGTGAGGGGGAGCCGTCCGGCTCCCGCCCGCCGCCGCCGCAAAGGAGACCAGGACGGTGCTGGAGTTCGGCCCACCGGTGCTCTTCGCCATCCTGCTCTGGTGGTTCAGCACGGGCGTGATCCTCTATCTGGACGGGCTGCCGCGTCGCACCTTCGGCGTCAGCCTCGCGGTCGGCGGCGCGGCGGCGCTCGGCTCGCTGCTGCTGCTCCACCAGCTGCGCGGCGCAACGGACACCGCCTCCGCCTACATCGCCTTCACCGCGGCGATCGTGATCTGGGGCTGGAACGAGATGGCCTTCCTGATGGGCGTCGTCACCGGTCCCCGGCGGATACCGGCGCAGGAGCGGCTCACCGGCTTCGCCCGCTTCCGCGAGGCGGCGGCGACCGTGATCTGGCACGAGCTCGCCATCGCGGCCTCGGGTGTGGCAATCGCGCTCGTGACGCTCGGCGGTGCGAACCAGATCGCGCTCGTCACCTTCGCGGTGCTCTGGCTGATGCGGCTCTCGGCCAAGATCAACATCTTCCTCGGCGCGCCGAACGTGACCGTCGAGTTCCTGCCGGCGCATCTCACCTACCTCGGCAGCTATTTCCGCAAGCGGGCGATGAACGGCTTCTTTCCGCCCGCGATCACGGCGGCGACGCTGATCGGAGCCTGGCTGGCGCTGCAGGCGGGCGCGGCCGCTGACGCGCACGACAGGGCGGGCTACGCGCTCGCGGCCGGCATGATGGCCCTCGCCGTGCTGGAGCACTGGCTGCTCTTCATCCCCATTTCGACAAGCTGGCTCTGGCGCTGGAGCCTGCGCGAGCGCGCGGCGAAGCCCGCGCCGGCCGCAGGATTCTCGCCATGACCCGGCAGATGCACCGGCAGATGAAACGACCCGGCGGGTCCACACGCAATCCGGAAGGAGCGACGCTCATGGCCAGCGATCTCGAGATGTCCACGACGTACGACATTGCTCCCGCCAGCGCGCCGCCGGACGCTGCGACGACGGCGCGCTTGCCAGCGTCGTCAAAAGGCGCGAAGGCGTTGCGCAGGACGCAGGCCCATCTTGACCGGCTGGGCGCGATCAAGCCTCACGAGGTCCGTCCCGCCGCTGCGCGGGAGGCGTCCACGGAGCCCGGTTCGCTGACGATGGACTACGAAAGCTTCTTCAAATCGGAACTGGACCGCCTCCGGCAGGAGGGGCGCTACCGGGTCTTCGCCAACCTCGAACGCGACCGCGGCAATTTCCCGCATGCGACCTGGCGGGACGGCGGCAGCCAGCGCAAGGTCACGGTCTGGTGCTCGAACGACTATCTCGGCATGGGCCAGCATCCCGAGGTGCTGACGGCGATGCACGAGGCTCTGGACCGCTGCGGCGCCGGCGCCGGCGGCACGCGCAACATCGCGGGCACCAACCATTACCACGTGATGCTCGAGCAGGAGCTGGCCGACCTCCACGGCAAGGAGGCCGCGCTCCTCTTCACCTCGGGCTACGTCTCGAACTGGGCGTCGCTCGGCACGCTCGCCGCCCAGATGCCCGGCTGCGTGGTCCTCTCCGACGCGGGCAACCATGCCTCGATGATCGAGGGCATTCGCCATAGCCGGGCCCAGCGGATCATCTTCCGCCACAACGATCCCGAGGATCTCGACCGGCATCTCTCCTCGCTCGATCCCTCCGTCCCGAAGCTCGTCGCCTTCGAGTCCGTCTATTCGATGGACGGCGACGTCGCTCCCATCGCTGAGATCTGCGACGTGGCGGACAAGCACGGCGCGATGACCTATCTCGACGAAGTCCATGCGGTCGGGCTCTATGGCCCGCGCGGCGGCGGCATCGCCGAGCGCGACGGCCTCAGCCACCGCCTGACGATCATCGAGGGCACGCTCGGCAAGGCCTTCGGCGTCGTCGGCGGCTACATCACGGGCTCCGCCGCCGTCTGCGACTTCGTGCGCAGCTTCGCCTCGGGCTTCATCTTCACGACCGCGCTGCCGCCTGCCGTCGCGGCCGGCGCCGCCGCCAGCATCCGGCATCTGAAGGCCAGCAGCCAGGAGCGGGAGCGGCACCAGGCCAACGTGGCCGCCGTCCGCGCCGGGCTGACGGCCAAGGGCATCCCGCTGCTCGACAATCCGAGCCATATCGTCCCGGTGATGGTGCGCGATCCGGTGGTGTGCAAGCGCATCAGCGACCGCCTGCTGGCGGAGCACGGCATCTACGTGCAGCCGATCAACTATCCGACCGTGGCCAAGGGCACGGAGCGGCTGCGCATCACACCCGCGCCGTTCCACACGGAGGCGGACGTGGCGCATCTCGTGCGCTCCTTCGACACGATCTGGGCGGAGGAAGGGCTGCCGCGTTCCGTCCAAGCGCGCGTTCCGGCCTGAAGTCTCGGCCCGCTACTTCGGCGCACGCTTCGCGAGGATCCGCTGCAGGGTGCGCCGGTGCATGTTCAGGCGGCGCGCGGTCTCCGAGACATTGCGCTCGCACAGCTCGTAGACGCGCTGGATGTGCTCCCACCGCACGCGGTCGGCCGACATCGGATTGTCCGGCACCTCGGGCTTGGCCCCCGGCGCGGCCTTGAGCGCCGCGTCGATCTCGTCGGCGTCGGCCGGCTTCGCCAGATAGTCGAAGGCGCCCATTTTCACCGCCGTCACGGCGGTGGCGATGTTGCCGTAGCCCGTGAGCACCACGCCACGGGCGTCGGGCCGCACGCGCTTCAACTCCGAGACGACGTCGAGCCCGTTGCCATCGGCGAGGCGCATGTCGATCACCGCGAAGGCCGGCGCGCCGCGGCCCACGGCGGCAAGGCCCTCGGCCACGCTCTCCGCCGGCGTCACTTGGTAGCCCCGGGTCTCCATGGCGCGGGCGAGGCGCGCGAGGAAGGCCTTGTCGTCGTCGACGATGAGGAGGGTGCGGTCGGTTTCCGGAGCGGTCATCATGCTCGTCTTACTTCAGGGGGCCGAAATTGGATGACTCGGGTGGGAACGTCCGGCCCGGGCGGCCTGTTCCTCGCGCCGGGGCGTCGAGTCTGCCGGCCCTGAGCGTTCCGGGTCCTTCCGGTCGAAGTTCTCGCGCTCGAACTGCTCGCGCCGCCAGCGGAGCCGGACCGCGGCGCCGCGCTGGCCGTCCTGCCGGTTGCCGGCCACGAACTCGGCGCCGCTGCGCTCCAGCAGGGTCTTGGCGATGAAAAGGCCGAGCCCGAGGCCGCCCGACGCGCTGCCGCCTTCCCTGGCGTCGATGCCGCGCGTGGTCACGTAAGGCTCGCCGAGCCGCTTAAGCACGTCCGGCGCGAAGCCGGGGCCGTCGTCGGTGATGGCGATCCAGACCGCCTGGGCGTCCCAGCCGGCCTGCACGGTGACGGTTGTGGTGGCGAAATCGACGGCATTGTCGATCAGGTTCTCCAGGCCGTAGATCAGGCCGGGGCTGCGCAGCGCCGTCGGTTCGCGGCCCTCGCCGCCGGCCGAAACGGCGATCTTCACGCCGAAGGGGCGCTGCGGCGCGGAGGCCTCCTCGAGGAGCTGCCTGAGGCCGATGGCCTTGAGGGGACCCTCCGGCCCGGTGCCGAGCGTCGTGATCTTCGCCAGGATCTGGCGGCAGCGCACGGTCTGCTCCTTGAGGAGGGCGACATCCTCCTTGTGCGGATTGTCGGCCTTCATGGCGCGGTCGATCTCGTTGACGACGAGCGCGATGGTGGAAAGCGGCGTGCCGAGCTCATGCGCCGCCGCTGCGGCGAGCCCGTCGAGCTGCGACAGATGCTGCTCGCGGGCCAGCACCAGTTCCGTCGCGGCCAGCGCATGGCCGAGCTGGCGGGCCTCCTCCGCCACGCGCCAGGCATAGATGCCGATGAAGCTCAGGCTCAGCAGCAGCGAGAGCCAGACGCCCCAGACATAGAGCGCCGGCAGATGCACGCCCTCGCCGGGGGACCAGGGGAGCGGCTGGTGCCAGAAGGCGAGCAGCGTGATCGCCACGAAGGCGATCAGGCCCAGCATCGTCGTCCAGCGCGGCGGCAGCGTCGTGGCCGAGATCAGCACCGGCGCCAGGAAGAGGATCGCGAACGGGTTCTGGAGACCGCCCGTGAGGTAGAGGAGGGCGGCGAGCTGCACGAGGTCGTAGGCGAGGAGCGCGGCGGCGGAGCTGTCCTCCAGCCGGTGCGCCGTCGGGTAGCGAACCTTCAGTGCGACGTTCAACGCCGCAGAAATGGCGATGATGCCGAGCGCCACGCCGAGCGGAAGCCGGAAGCCGAGGCCGAAATGAACGATCAGGATCGCCATCATCTGGCCCGCGACGGCGAGCCAGCGCAGCCTGACCAGCGTGTCCAGACGCAGGAGATGGGACGGTCCGCTGCGGCCCAGGAAGGCAGTATCCACCATCAGGGCAATCTGGGGCCTGCCCAGCGGCGGGGCAAGGGAGGCTTTTTCACCATGGAGCGGTCAAAGCAACGCTTCATCAACCGTTTTGGCGGAATGTTCCGCACGGCGTGTGAGTACGGGCGGCCCGATGGACGACTTGTTGCGTGATTTCGTTGTGGAGACCGCCGAGAACATCGACGTGGTCGACAACGAACTCGTGCGTTTCGAGCGGGATCCGAACAACAAGGCGATCATCGCCCAGATCTTCCGGCTGGTGCACACGATCAAGGGAACCTGCGGCTTCCTGGGGCTTCCGCGGCTCGAGGCGCTGACCCATGCCGCGGAAACGGCGATCGACCGTTTTCGCGACGGCGCGCCGGTCACGCGTCCCGCGGTCTCCCTGATCCTCTCGACGATCGACCGGATCAAGCTGATCATGGCCGAACTCGACCGCGTCATGGCGGAGCCCGCCGGCGAGGACCGGGACCTGATCGAGGCGCTGGAAAGCCTGAGCGCGGGCACGGCCGGCGTCGCCGCTGAGCCTGCGCCCAAGGCCGCAGCGGTGCTGGACGCCGCGCCGCCGCCCGCCACGGACATCACCGTCGGAACGCTCGTCTATCAGGTGCTGGAGCGCGAGCTTCGGCCGGGCGAGGTTTCGCTGGACGAGCTCGAGCGCGCCTTCCGCGAAACCGAGATCGACGAGGCCGAATTCTCGCTCACGACGCTCGCGAAAGCGGGCCTCTCGCATGATGCGCCGGCGCGCGCCGAGGCGGACGAGGCGCCGGCGGGCGAGTCTCCCCTCCGCGGCGCCAACATCCGCGTGCCGATCGAGACGCTCGAGCACCTGATGACCATGGTTTCCGAGCTTGTGCTCACGCGGAACCAACTGCTGGAGATCGAGCGGCGCGACGAGACGAACGCTTTCAAGGCGCCGTTGCAGCGGCTGTCCCATGTCACGGCCGAGCTGCAGGAAAGCGTCATGAAGACGCGCATGCAGCCGATCGGCAATGCCTGGGCGAAGCTGCCCCGTCTGGTGCGCGATCTGTGCGAGGAACTCGGCAAGGACATCGACCTGCAGATGGCGGGCGCCGAGACGGAGATCGACCGGCAGCTCCTGGAGATGATCAAGGATCCGATGCTGCACATGATCCGCAACGCGGCGGATCACGGCGTCGAAACGCCGGCCGAGCGGCTGAAGGCCGGGAAGCCGCCGAAGGGCCGCATCAGGGTCGCTGCGGCGCAGGAAGGCGGCCATATCACGCTGACGATCTCGGATGACGGGCGCGGCCTTGATCTCGCCCGCATCCGTCGCAAGGCGGCGTCGCTCGGCCTGATCAGCGAAGCGGACGCACTGCGCATCAGCGACCAGCAGGCCGCCAAGTTCATCTTCCATCCGGGCTTCTCGACAGCGGACAAGCTGACCAACATCTCGGGCCGCGGCGTCGGCATGGATGTCGTCCGCTCCAACATCGACCAGATCGGCGGCGCCATCGACGTCAAGACGACCGATGGCCATGGCACCACCGTCACGATCAAGATCCCGCTCACGCTGGCGATCGCCGCCGCCGTCATCGTGGAGAGCGCCGGCCAGCGCTTCGCCCTGCCGCAGATGGCCGTCGTCGAGCTCGTCCGGCCCGGCGGCAACGCGGAAGCGCGCATCGAGCACATCCACAGCGCCCCGGTGCTGCGGCTGCGGGAGAGGCTGTTGCCCCTGCTCGATCTGGGACAGGCGCTCGGCATCAAGGCCGAAGCGCCGACGGAATGGAGCCAGGCCTTCATCGTCGTCTGCCAGGTCGGCGCGCTCGCCTTCGGCATCGTGGTCGACGGCGTGCTCCAGACCGAGGAGATTGTGGTCAAGCCGGTCTCGGCCCATATCCGCCACCTGCCCTGCTACTCGGGGGCGACGATCCTGGGCGACGGCGCGGTCATCATGATCCTCGATCCGAACGGGCTCGCGCGCAATGTCGGCGCGGTGGCCGAGGCGCACAACGACAATGCGGCGAGCGCCCCGGCCCTCGCGGCGCCGGGTGCCGAAAGCCTCGCCATGCTGGTCTTCAAGGCAGGTCCCGGCGGGCCGAAGGCCGTGCCGCTGGCGCTGGTGACCCGCATCGAGGAGATCGCGGTCGCCCGGGTCGAACGCGTGGCGAACGGCCTGATCGTCCAGTACCGCGGCCGTCTGATGCGGCTGATCGGCCTGAGCGCCGAGACCACGCTCAGGCGCGAAGGGGCGCAGCCCGTGCTCGTGTTCGGACGCGCCGACGCGCCGATCGGTCTCATCGTGGACGAGATCATCGACATCGCGCAGGACGTTCTCGATATCGGCGGCGGGGCGCGGCCCGGCGTGCTGGGTACGGCGATCGTCCGGGACAAGGCGACCGAGATCATCGACGTCGCCTATTTCGTGCCCGAGTTGCACGGCGAACGCCGTCGCATCGAACGCCGCAGGCTCCTGCTCATGGAACCCTCGGACTTCCTGCGCGCCATGCTCGCGCCCGTCCTGCAGGCGGCCGGGTTTCACGTCCAGACCGTCTCGTCGGTGAGCGAGGCCGAGGCCGCGCTCGCCGCCACGCCCTTCGCCGTCCTCGTGGCGAATGTCGAGGACGACAAGACCTTCGGCCTTACGGCAGCGACGAAGCCCGGCACCATCTGCATCGGCCTTGCGAGCCGCGCCACGACGAAGCTCCTGGAGCGGGCACATGAGGAAGGGTTCGCCGACATCGTCGGCGCCTTCGACCGCGAGGGGCTGATGACGAGCATCGGTACGCTCTGTGCGGCAAGCCGGGGAGAAGCCGCGTGAGCGCCGACCATACGGGAGACGAGCGGCGCGAGCGCGACGACACGACGCAGCTGGTCACCGTTCTGGTGGGTAGCCAGATGTTCGGCCTCTCGATCCTGCAGGTGAGGGACGTGTTTCTGGTGAACGGCGTCACGCCCGTGCCGCTGGCTCCCCCGGCCGTAGCCGGCCTCTACAACCTGCGCGGCCGGGTGATGACCATGCTCAGCATGCGGGCGATGCTCGGTCTCGGCGCGCACGAGGTCTCCGGCGTCGAGACGACCGCCGTCGGCATCGAGTGGCGCGGCGAATCCTACGGCCTTCTCGTCGACAAGGTGGGCGAGGTGGAGACGCTGCCCGCCTCGGGGCGCGAGCCGAACCCGACCAATCTGGACCGGCGCTGGAGCCGTCTCAGCGCCGGCGTCCACCGGCTCGACAGCCTCCTGCTGGTCGAGCTCAATCTCGAAGCCCTTATCCAGGACGCCATCCGGGACAATCACCCCGGCGTCATCTCAGCAGCCGCCTGAAGTCACCGGAGCCCTTGCCATGAACCATTGTCTCGTCGTCGACGACTCCGCCGTCATCCGCAAGGTGGCGCGGCGGATCCTGGAGGGCATGAACTTCACCATCACCGAGGCCGAGGACGGGGCAAAGGCGCTCGAGTTCTGCTCGGTCCACATGCCCGACGCGATCCTGCTCGACTGGAACATGCCGGTCATGGACGGCTACGAATTCCTGAAGCTGCTGCGCGCCGGCCGCGACGGGCGCAAGCCCAAGGTCGTCTTCTGCACGACCGAGAACGACGTGGCCCATATCGCACGCGCCATGCATGCGGGCGCGGACGAGTACATCATGAAGCCGTTCGACAAGGATATCCTGACGATGAAGTTCAAGGAAATCGGTCTCGGCTGACGCCGACGCGCACCCTCGTCATGCCTCCAAGATCCACGCTCGCGGTCGCCCCGCTCCCGGCGACGCGGCCCATCCGCGTGATGATCGTCGACGACGCCGTCGTGGTCCGCGGCCTGCTCGCGCGCTGGCTCGAGGCCGCCGGCGGCATGGAGGTCGTGGCGGTCCTGCGCAACGGCTCGGAGGCCGTGGCGACCATCGACCGGGTGAAGCCCGATGTCGTGCTGCTCGACGTCGAGATGCCGAACATGGACGGCGCCGCGGCCCTGCCGCAACTCCTGCGGAAATGGCCATCGGCGAACATCATCGTCTCGTCGGCTGTCCCCACGGGCCACGCCGAGATCTTCATTCGCTGTCTCCAGCTCGGCGCGGCCGATTGCATTGCCAAGCCCAAGGCGGCCCGCAGCGCGACCTTCCGGCGCGAGATCGTGGAGATGGTCCAGACCCTCGGCCTGCGCGCCCAGCGCGCCACGACCCCGCCGCCGACCGCAGCGCCGCCGACCGTGCCGCCGCCGGTCGAAGTCGCGCCCGCCCGGGTCGAGGCGCGCGCGACGGTCCCGCCGCCCGAAGGCTGCGCGCTCAGGCCGATGAACCGCGCCAGGACCCGGATCCTGGCGATCGGCGCGTCGACCGGCGGGCCGAACGCCGTCACGGACTTCCTGCGGCTCTGCGGACCGGCCCTCGAGCAGATCCCGGTGATCGTCACGCAGCACATGCCGAAGATCTTCACCACGATCTTCGCGGAACACCTCCAGCGGCAGCTCTCCGTCGAGGTGAGCGAGGCTGCGCCGGGCGACATCGTCCGACCCGGCCGCGTGCTCGTCGCGCCGGGCGGGCGGCACCTCAGGCTCGTGCGCGAGGGATCGAGCGTCCTGGCGATGACGGACGAGGGATCTCCCGTCAATTTCTGCCGGCCGTCCGTGGACGTGCTCTTCGGCTCCGTCGCGGCGATCTACGGCGCTTCGGCGCTTGCCGTCATCCTCACCGGCATGGGCGCCGACGGCCTCGCTGGCGCCGCCTCGATCATCGAGGCGGGCGGCAACGTGTTCGCGCAGGATCAGGCGACCAGCGTGGTCTGGGGCATGCCGGGCGCGGTGGCGAAGCGGGGTCTATGCGCCGCCATCGAACCGGTCGAGGAACTGGCCCGCCTTGTCAGGGTCGGCGTCGGGGTGCCAGCATGACCAGCGATCTGGGCTTCGCCACGATCCGCCAGTTCGTGCTGGCGCGCACCGGCATCCAGCTGACGGACGAGAAGCGCTATCTTATCGAGACGCGCCTCGATCCGGTCCTGCGCGAGCGCGGGCTGCCGTCGCTGGAGGCGCTGGCGAGCAGCCTCCGGAGCGGCGACCCCGCGCTCGAAAGTGCGGTCGCCGATGCCATGACCACGAACGAGACCCTGTTCTTCCGGGACAAGGGCCCGTTCGACATCACGCAGAAGCTCATCCTGCCGAAGCTGATCGAGGCGCGCCGCCGCGTCGGCCTGATCCGCATCTGGTGCGCGGCCTGCTCGACGGGGCAGGAGCCCTATTCGCTGGCCATGCTGCTCGACGAGATGCGGGCGGAGCTGCGCGGCATCGCGGTGGAGATCGTGGCGACCGACATCTCGGAGAAGGTGATCGAGCAGGCGAAGGCCGGCGTCTACAGCCAGTTCGAGGTGCAGCGCGGCCTGCCGATCCGCATGCTGCTGAAGCATTTCACGCAGGAGGGCACCCGCTGGCGCATCCGGCCCGAGCTGCAGCGCCAGATCAGCTTCCGGCGCCTCAACCTGCTGCAGCCCTTCCAGTCCCTTGGCCGCTTCGACATCGTCTTCTGCCGCAATGTGCTGATCTACTTCAGCGACGAGACCAAGCGCGACGTGCTCAGCCGGATCGCGACCGCGATGGCGCCCGACGGCTTCCTGCTGCTCGGCGGCGCGGAGACGGCGCTCGGCCTGACGGAGTTCTTCGCGACGCATCGCGACGAGCGCGCCGTCTACGTACGCGCTGATTCCGGCGACGCGCGTCCCGCCGGGCTGACGCGCCAGCGCCTCGTGGTCTGAGATCCGGCGCGCCTTCCGTTCGGAAGGAGCCACCTGATCGAGGAGGGTTCGCGGCAGCGCACGCCCTGGGCCGCCGCGCCGCCGCTTCGCCTTGTCAGGCCGCCGTCGCGGTCCTCGCCTGCCCCGGGTCGGGCACGACGATGCCCTGCGCGTCATATTCGTTGAGCTTGTTGCGCAGGGTGCGGATCGAGATGCCGAGGATGCGGGCGGCATGGGTCCGGTTGCCGAGGCAATGGTCAAGGGTGCTGAGGATCAGCTCCTGCTCGACCTGGGCCACGGTCTGGCCCACGAGGGAACGCGTGACGATCTCCGCAGCCTCGGCGGCGCGGGCCGCCGGTCCTGAGGCGACGGGCGCCTCGTCGGCGTCGGCCGGCACCAGGCAATCGGGCCCTATCTCGGCCTCCGTCGCCAGAAGCACGGCGCGGTGGATCGTGTTCTCGAGTTCGCGCACGTTGCCCTTCCAGTGGTTGGCGACGAGCATCTTGCGGGCGACCTCGGAGAGCGGCCGGCGCGGCAGGCCGTTCAGCTCGGCGTACTTCTCGGCGAAATGCCCGGCCAGGGCGACGATATCCGCCGGACGGTCGCGGAGCGGCGGGATCTTCAGCGTCACGACGTTGAGCCGGTAGAGCAGATCCTCGCGGAAGGTGCCCTGGCGGACGGCCTCCGCGAGGTTGCGGTTCGAGGTGGCGATGATGCGGATGTCGACCTTCACCGGCGTCGAGCCGCCGACGCGGTCGATCACGCGCTCCTGGATGGCGCGCAGGAGCTTCGCCTGGAGCCGGACGTCCATCTCGGAAATCTCGTCGAGCAGCAGCGTGCCGCCGTTCGCCTCCTCGAAGCGGCCGATGCGGCGCGCGAGCGCGCCCGTAAAGGCGCCCTTCTCATGGCCGAACAGCTCCGATTCCAGGAGGTTCTCCGGGATCGCGGCGCAGTTCACGGAGACGAACGGCTGGTTCTTGCGCTTCGACTTCTGCTGCAGGAAGCGAGCCATCACCTCCTTGCCGACGCCGCTCTCGCCGACGATGAGCACCGAGGCCTCGGAGCCCGCCACCTGGAGCGCCAGCTTGACGACGCGCTCCATGGAGGGATCGCGGAAGACGAAGTCCGACTTCTCCCGCGAGACCGCCTCCAGAACGGCGGCGATCAGTTCGGGATCGGGCGGCAGGGGGATGTATTCCTTGGCGCCGGCGCGGATGGCGGCGACCGCCGCGCGGGCGTCCGTGCCGGTGCCGCAGGCGACGATCGGCGCGACGATCCGCTCGTTCTCCATCGCATCGACGAGCCGGCGGATGTCCAGGGAGACGTCGACCATCAGCAGATCGGCGCCGCGGCCGGCGCGCATGTGGCCGAGCGCGGAATCGACGCCGTCGACCTGCGCGACCTGGGCGCCGCGGTCGCGCGCCATCTTGGCCGCTGTGATCAGTTCGCCCTTGAGCGTGCCGACGATGAGAAGACGCATCCTGCCCGTCCTTCGCTCAGCGGTCGGTCTTGATGATTTCGGTCATCGTCACGCCGAGCTTCTCGTCCACGACGACCACCTCACCGCGCGCGACGAGCCGGTTGTTCACGTAGATGTCGATCGCCTCGCCGACGCGCCGATCGAGCTCGAGAAGCTGGCCGGGCGCGATCTTGAGGAGCTGCGAGACCTGCATGCGCGTCTTGCCGAGCACGGCCGAGACGGTCACGGGAACGTCGAGCACTTGCTCCAGGTCGGCGGCCGTCTTGGGGCTACGGACATGATGGTCCTGGTCCAGCGAAGGCGGGGCGCCGGTCCGGTCGAGATCAGGGAGATTGAGATCGGTATCCATCTATGACGCTCCTAGGAATGACGTGCGGCGCCGGCCGCGAGCGCCTGCTCGATGCAGGCGGAGAGATTCTGTTCGGCGCGGGCGCGATCGCGGACGATGCCGCCGTCCGCCCACTCGATCCTGACGTCGCCCGCCGGGATCTCCGGTTCGCCGAGGACGATGAGGCGGCCCTCGAAACCGCGCTCCCGGCTGATGGCGGACAAACGTTCCTTCGCGGCGTCGACCATCTCCGGCGCGACCCGGACAGCGACATGGGGCTGGCCGCGCAGGTCGTCGAAGATGGCGCGGGCCGCGTCCTCGATCTGCGCCAACGGCGCCGTGTCGAGCAGCCGGCCCGCCAGCTTGAGGGCGAAGCGATGCGCGAAGCCGATGGCCTCCGCCGATGCGGCGGCCTCGATCGCGCCGAGGTTGGCGGCGAGGACCTCGAGCCGGCCGGACACCTGCTCCATCGCGGCCGCGAGACGGGCGGAGGAATCCGCCTCGCCCTCCAGACGTCCCTGCACGAAGGCCTCGGCGCGCGCGCCAGCCACGGCGGCGTCCAGGAGGCGGCGGTGCTCCGACAGCGTCAGCGTCGGCTCCCGCGTCTCCAGGGGAACGATGCGGTCCGGGGTCGCGGGGAACTCGCGGCTGAAGACAAACTTGGACGGCATCAGTAGACGAGCTCGTCTTCGGCGCGGTTCTTCGAGATCATGATCTCGCCCTTGGCCGCGAGATCCTTGGTGAGCAGCACCATCTTCTGCTGCGCGTCGTCGACCTCCTTGAGGCGGACCGGCCCCAGGCCGGACATCTCGTCCTCGAGGTTCTTGGCGGCGCGCGTGGACATGTTGCCGAGGAAGAAGACGCGGGCCTTCTCGGAGGCGCCCTTGAGGGCCATGGCGAGCGTGTCCTTCTCGATGCCGCGCAGCAGCGTCTGGACGCTGGCGGGATCAAGCTTCAGGAGGTCGTCGAAGGTGAACATCAGCGAACGGATGCGCTGGGCGCTCTCGCGGCTGCGCTCGTCGAGGGACGTCAGGAAGCGCGTCTCCGTCTGGCGGTCGAAGGCGTTGAAGATCTCGGCCATCTGCTCGTGCGAGTCGCGGCGGCTCGACATCGAGAGGTTAGAGATGAATTCGCTGCGCAGCGTGTCCTCGATGCGCTCCAGCACGTCCTTGGAAACCGCCTCCATCTTCAGCATGCGCTGCACGACATCCATCGCGAAGTCGTCGGGCAGGATGCCGAGCACGCGCGCGGCCTGGTCGGGCTTGATGCGCGACAGGATGACGGCGACGGTCTGCGGATATTCGTTCTTCAGGTAGTTCGCGAGGACCGCATCCTGAACGTTCGAGAGCTTCTGCCACATGTTGCGGCCGGCGGGGCCGCGGATCTCGGACATGATGCCTTCCGCCCGGTCCTTCGGCAGGAGCTTGGCGAGCAGGCTCTCGGTGCGGTCGAAATCGCCCGTCACGGCGCCCGAGGTCGACATCCTCGAAACGAAGTCGTTGATGAGCTGCTCGACCATCGCTGAATCGATCGAGCCGAGCTGGCTCATCGCCAGCGAGATGACGCGGATCTCGTCGTCGTCGAGCAGCGGCCAGACCTTGGCGCCGTGCTTCTCGCCGAGCACCAGCATGATGATCGCGGCCTTCTCGGCCCCCGTGAGAACCCGCGCCTTGGCCGCGGCGGCGGCCGTCGCCGCCATCGCGTTGCGTTCGGAGGAGAGGGTATCTGAGATGCGCGCCATCGTCCGTTCTTCCTGTCGTCAGCTTGCGCCGTGGATCCACTGGCGGAGGATCGCCACGGTTTCCTGAGGATTCTTCGAAGCGACCTCGCCGACCTTCTCGATGGAGCGGGCCTGGATCGCGCCGTTGATCTGGCTCATCTCGATCATCTGCTCGGTCGCGGTCGGTGGCAGCGCGGGCGCGGGACCTTCGGCGGGCGCCTGCACCGTCACCATCTGGCCGTTCGGTCCCTGGACCATGACCGTCTTTGTCTCGCTGTCGGGCTTCGCGAGCGTCGCCATCATCGGCCGCACCACGAAGATGAAGACGAAGACCGTGACGAGGCCGAGCACGCCGAGTTCGAGCATGCGGAACGTGTCGTCCTTGGAGAAGCTGAAGAGCCGCTCGAACAGCGTCAGCTCCTTCATCTCGGTCACGGGCGGGGCCTCGGCGAAGCGCAGGTTCACGACCTCGATCGTGTCGCCGCGCTTCTGGTCGAAGCCGATGGCGGAGCGCACGAGGGCGGCGATCCGGTCCAGCTCCTCCTGGGGACGCTGCTGGTACTCCTGCACGCCGCCGGCCCCCTTCTGGTAGTTGCCGTCGACGAGCACCGCGACCGACATGCGCTTGACGCGACCGCCCTCGATGACTTCCGTGCGGACCGTCTTCGAGATCTCGTAGTTGACGGTCTCCTCGTTCTTCTGGGAGGCCTCGCGCTGGCCCTGGCCGCCCTGGGCATTGGCGCCCGGCAGTTCGTTGCCGACCGTCACCTGGCCCTCGCGGGATTCGTTCGAGAGGTTGTTCTCGGCGCGGGTCTGGGTCGAGCGGACGACGCGGCTTTCCGGGTCGAAGCTCTCCTGCGTCTGCTGGATGCGGTTGAAGTCCATCTCCGCGGCGACCTGCACGCGGGCCCTGCCGCGGCCGACGACCGAGGCAACGATGTCCTCGACCTGGGTGCGGACGCGGCGCTCGTAGCTCTGCTGCTTCTCCGAGGCGAGGACGGCCGTGTCGGCCGAATCGCCGGCGCCGTCGGCGAGCAGGCGGCCGGCCTCGTCGACGACCGAGACGCGATCGGGCTTCAGGCCCTCGACCGCCGTCGCGACGAGATGGCGGATGGCGCGAACCTGGCCGGCCTCGAGCTCGCCGCGCACCTTGAGCACGATCGAGGCGCGGGCCTCCTTCTTGTCGCGCTGGAACAGCTGCCGCTCGGGCAGCGCGAGATGGACGCGCGCGTTCTGCACCCTGTCCAGAGAGCGGATGGTGCGCGCGAGCTCGCCTTCCAGCGCGCGCAGCTGGTTGACGTTCTGGACGAAGCTGGTGGCGGTCAGCGAGTCGGTCTTGTCGAAGATCTCGTAGCCGACGCCGCCGCCCTGGGGGAGACCCTTGGCGGCGAGCTCCATGCGCAGGCGCAGGACCTGGTCCTTGGGCACCATGATCGTGCCGCCCTCCATGCGGAGCTCGTACTTCACGCCGCGCTGGTCGAGATCGCGCGTGACCGCGGTCGAATCCTGCAGCGACATGTCGCTGAAGAGCGTCGTCATCGTCGGCGCGGTGACGCGCATGATGAGGAAGGCGAAGAAGGCCATGAGCAGCGCCGTGACGACGCCGAGCGTGATGAGCTTCTGGGGACCGAGCTTCTTGAGGACTTCGAGAACGCCGTTCACGGGAGAGGACCGCCCTTCGCCAACCGATTCCATGCCTGCGCGTCGGCGTCGCCGCTTCTTGCGCTGGGCAGAAATTGCCGGGCTTGTGGTTACCGTCTGGTTAACCGGCGGTCCGTTTCAACGGATTGGCGAAGAATGAGTCACGCCGATCGGCGGAATTCGGCGGCTTTCGCGACGGCGGCGGCGGCGTTGGCGCTGATTTTGGCCCAGTCGCGCGCCGCGATATCCTTGCCGCTCGCGATCCAGGAGCCGCCGACCGCGACGACATTGGCGAGCGCGAGGTAGGCGGGAAGCGAATCAAGCGTGACGCCGCCGGTCGGAACGAAGCTGAAATCGGGCATCGCCTGGCCCACGGCGGTGAGCATGCCGCGACCGCCCACGACCTCGGCCGGGAAGAGCTTGAGGAAGGAAAGGCCGGCGGCGCGGGCCGTCTCCATCTCCGTCGGCGTGGCCGTGCCGGGCAGGTAGCAGATCGACTCGCGCGCCGCGAAGGCCGCGACCTCCGGCACGAAGCCGGGCGAGACGAGGAACGAGGCGCCGGCCTCGACACTGGCCTTCGCCTGCGCCGCGTCGCGGACGGTGCCGGCGCCGACCAGCATGTCGGGCCTGGCCTTCGCGACGGCCGCCAAAGCCTCCATGGCGCCGTCGACCCTGAGCGTCAGCTCGATCGCCGGCAGCCCGCCGGCGATCAGCGCATCCGCCAGCGCGAGGCCGTCCGCGGCGCCGGCCACGGTGACGACCGGCATCACGCCCAGCGGGCGCACGCGGGCCTTGAGGTCTTCGGCGGAGAGCTTCATCAATCGCATCCCGGTTCTGTCGTACCCGGTGCGAGACCGGTCTGCCACTCCATGGCAGGTTGGAAAACGTGGATGCCTGGGTCAAGCCCGGGCATGACGGCGGAGCCCTTTCAGGCCGCCTTGGCCACCTGGTAATCCTTGATGTCGGTGAAGCGGATCGCGGGCCAGCGCTCCTGGTCGTACTTCAGCGAGAAGGCGGTCGGCGCCATGAAGACCGGCGCGCCGTCGAGGTCGAGCGAGATCGACGAGCCGTTGGCGTCCGAGAACTTGCGCATCTCCAGCGGATCGTCGCTCGCGATCCAGCGGCAGACGGAAAAACGCGTCTGGTCGTAATCGATCGGCAGGTTGTACTCGGCCGCGAGCCGCACCTTCAGCACGTCGAGCTGGAGCGCGCCGACGACGCCGACGATGGCCGGCGAGCCGTCGGTCGGCAGGAAGACCTGCACCACGCCCTCCTCCGCCATCTGCTGCAGCGCCTCGCGCAGCTTCTTGGCCTTCATGGCGTCCTGCAGCTTGACGCGGCGCAGGATCTCCGGCGCGAAGCTCGGCACGCCGCGGAAGACGATCTCCTCGCCCTCGGTGAGCGTGTCGCCGATGCGCAGCGTGCCGTGGTTCGGAATGCCGACCACATCGCCCGCAAAGGCCTCCTCCGCCAGCACGCGGTCCTGCGCGAAGAAGAACTGCGGCGCGGTGAGGCTCATCGGCTTGCCCGTGCGCACGAGCTTCGCCTTCATGCCGCGCTGCAGCTTGCCGGAGCAGACGCGCATGAAAGCGATGCGGTCGCGGTGGTTCGGATCCATGTTCGCCTGGATCTTGAAGACGAAGCCGGTCATCTTCGGCTCGTCCGCGGCGACAAGGCGGGAGGCCGATTCCTGCGCGCGGGGCGGCGGCGCCCAGCGGCCCAGCGCATCGATCAGGTCGCGCACGCCGTAGTCGCGCAGCGCCGAGCCGAAGAAGACCGGCGTCAGGTGGCCTTCGCGGAAGGGCGCGAGCTCGAAGGGCCGGCAGGCCTCCGCGGCGAGCGAGAGCTCCTCGCGGAAGGTGCCGACCTCGGTTTCCGGCAGCAGCCGGTCGAACAGCGAATCCTCGGGGCCGTTCACCTGGATCACGGGGTCGCGGTCGAGCTGGCGGACCTGATGATTGCGCAGGTTGTAGGTGCCCGCAAAGCTGCGGCCCTTGCCGATCGGCCAGTTCACCGGCGCGGTGTCGAGCGCCAGCGTCTTCTCGATTTCGTCGAGGAGGTCGAACGTGTCCCGCGTCTCGCGGTCCATCTTGTTGATGAAGGTGACGATCGGAATGTCGCGCAGGCGGCAGACCTCGAAGAGCTTGCGCGTGCGCGCCTCGATGCCCTTGGCGCCGTCGATCACCATGATGGCCGAATCGACCGCGGTGAGCGTGCGGTAGGTGTCCTCCGAGAAGTCCTCGTGGCCGGGCGTATCGAGCAGGTTGAAGACGCGACCGTCATACTCGAAGGTCATCACCGAGGTGACGACCGAGATGCCGCGCTCGCGCTCGATGCTCATCCAGTCGGAGCGCGTGTTCTGCCGGTCGCGCTTCGCCTTCACCTCGCCCGCGAGCTGGATCGCGCCGCCGAAGAGCAGCAGCTTCTCCGTCAGCGTGGTCTTGCCGGCGTCGGGGTGCGAGATGATCGCGAAGGTGCGGCGACGCGCGGCGGGCGAGTCGGAGGCGGGGGCCGGCTGGGCGGGCAAGGGCTGGGCGGACATGCCGCGGGGGATAGCAGGCGGCGGCGGAAGCGGGAAGGGCCGGGGGGCGCGTCGGTCGCGAGGCCTTGCGTGGCGGTCCGGGTCGTCCCCTTGGTCATCGGCGGGCTTAACTATACAAATCCTAGGTTGCACCTCATCATTACTGATTGTGTGCGCTTTCATTCCGTTATCAGAGCTTCATTGCAATTCCCCAGCGAGATCGTTGTTTCGGACAGCTTTCATCTTTTGGTGCATATGCTGCGGAGTCACTTGTTTTGCCGAAAGTCGGTTGCTACAGTCGGGTCATGTTTTAAACCATTTGGAAGCGGACGGATTTCGGCATGGAGGCACGGCTGGTCAAAGCAGCGCGCGCGATGATTGGGATGTCCCAGAAGGAACTCGCCAAGGCCAGTTTCCTGTCATGGACGTCGCTAAACGCCTTCGAGCGCGAGAGAACGCGCCTTTCCCCCCGCTCCCGCCATGCGATCATCGCCTCGCTCGAGCAGATGGGAATCGTCTTCCTGAATGATCCTCGCGCCGGCTTCGGCATCAGGCTTCGCAAGAAGCCAAACCAGTAAAGGCTTGGTCCTCGTCACCCCATGATCACCGCCGAGCAGATCAGGGCCGCCCGCGTGCTCCTTGGCCTGCGCCAGGAAGAACTGGCGCAGCGTGCGGGAATGGCGGTCGGGACCATCAATTCGGCTGAACTCGGCACGAAGGCCACGCGGCCGCTGACCCTGAAGATCCTGTCCGAAGTGCTGACCGAGGCCGGCGTGGAGTTCCTGCCGGAGGACGAAAGATTCGGGCCCGGCGTACGGCTTCAGGATGCCGCGCTGGCGATGCAGGACAAGTCCGAAGGCGCGTAGCGCGGCCCGCAGCCTGTCCTGGCAAGCGGAGAACCTTTCTCCGCCGAACCTCGATCAATTCTCTGATTGAGAGCGAATTGCTCTCGCTTGAGCAGGTACGGCCAAACAAAGAGGGCGGCGAGAGACGCTTCTGTGCGGACGACATGCGGCCATCGGGGCCCGCATGGATCAAGGCGTCGATCAGGGGCGCGCGCCGCGCATCATCAAAATCGCCTCGAGCCGGTCGATCCTGGCGCGGAGCTCCTCGTCCGCATCCGGCGCGGCCGGACGCTGGTCGCGATCGGCCGGAGCCTTCGCGGCGGAGGCGCCCGCCTCCTCGTGCACCACGGCGAGAGCGGGCCGCGCCTCCTGCTCCTGCCGGTCCGCCTCGGCCTGCTCCGCCTCGTCGCCGAAAAGCATGGCGTGAGTGATCGGGTCGTAATAGCGCAGCAGGCCCCGCGCGAAGTCGGATCGCTTCACCCTCAGCGCCTTCGCCCAGAGCTCGACCTGCGAGACGGGCACCCGTCCTTTGCCCGACTCGAGCTGGGAGATGAAGCTGTAGTAATCCGCACCGATGGCCGTCGCGAGTTCGCGCTGCGAAAGGCCCGCTCGCTCCCGCAGCCCGCGCAGCCAGAGGCCGCCCTCGCGCCGGAGCCTGAGCATCTCATCCCGTTCCATCGCCTGAGGCGCTTGCGTACCCATGATCGTCGAAACCTGTTGCGATCTCTCTCCGCGCGTTCGTCTGGCCGCACGGAAGCATTAAGATATCACTTAATCAGCTCTTGTAGGCGAGTCCAGATAATATAAACGTCATTACTGCAATTCCATATCAGTTTTGTATCTTTACTATACTTTTGTAATCCTTAATCAGATAGAAAAAATGCGCGGACTGTTGCGTGAATATTGTTGACTTTGAAACGAGAATTGCACTACCGCTCAGCCTAGCAGGCGCAGGCTTGCTGCCGTCGGTCAACGACACCGCATCAGTGACACGCCGTCGCGATGCACCGCTGGCGGCCCGTGTCACTGAGCCATTTCAAAGGAACTTTCTCTCATGGCAACGATTCAAGGCGTTTATGTCGCCCTGTTCGGTCGTCCGGCCGATCCGCTTGGACTCCAGTTCTTCAACGGCGTCACCAACAACGGCGCCAACCTGAGCGCCATCAGCGCCCTCTCCTCCACCAAGGAGTACACGGATCGCTTCGCCGGCCAGAACAACAACACGATCATCAACTCGATCTATCAGTCGCTGTTCAACCGCGATGCCGAGCCCGCCGGCCTCGCCTTCTTCGTCGACGCGCTCAACAAGGGCACGCTGAACATCAACAACATCGCCATCGCGATCCTCGACGGCGCGCAGGGCAACGACAAGGCGATCCTCGATTCCAAGCTCGCCTCGGCCGACCTCTTCACCAAGGCCATTGACACCCCGGCCGAAGTCGGCGCCTACATCGGTAACGCCGCCGCCGCCGCCGGCCGCGCGTTCCTGGCGGGAATCACGACGACGACCCCGGCGACCGCCGCCCAGGCCGATACGGCCGTTGCCGGCATCGTCTCCAGCGGCGCCGCCGGCAACACCGTCACCTTGACTGCCGGCGCTGATGCGGTGAGCCTGACCGGCGCCACCGGTCTCAAGACCTCCGACCTCAACGACACGATCAACGGCACGACGGCTGGTCTCTGGGCAGCCAATGACTCGATCAATGGCGGCTTCGGCACCGATACCCTCAACGCCACGATCGGCGCCGACGTCGTGGTCGCGGTGGATGGCCTGAAGAGCGTCGAGATCGCGAACATCACCTCGACCGGCGGCTGGAAGGTCGATGTCGCCAATGCCAAGGACACGACGCAGGTCTGGAACGTTGCGTCGGCCGCCAATGTCCTCACCGTCGAGAACGTCGCCCTGACCACCACGGTCGGCATGAAGGACTCGATCAGCGGCAACGCCATTTTCAAGTTCGCCGGCGCGACCGGCACGGCGGATGCTGCGACGCTGGCATTGAACGCTGCCGTCGGCAGCGGCACGGCCGTCATCGACGACATCGAGACGCTGACGGTCAGCACCACCGGGACCTCGACGCTCACCGCCATCAACGGCACCACCTTGAAGACCGTCACCGTCACCGGCTCGGGCACGCTGACGTCCAACTTCGCCACCACGGTCGAGACGATCAGCAACACGGGCACCGGCAACGTCACGACCGACCTGACCGCCCTCAATGCCATCAAGACCTTCACGGGCGGCACGGGCAAGGACAGCGTCACGCTCGACGGCGTCCATACCAACGACGTCACGATCAACGTTGGTGCTGGCAACGACACGGTGACCCTCACGGCGGGCGATTCGACCAAGGCCGTGACGATCACGCTCGGCGCCGGGAACGATCAGCTGACGACGGGCGCGCCTCTCGGCAACGTTGCGGCCGCAACGGACAACAACACCAAGCTTCTCGCCACGCTCATCACCGTCGCCGACTTCAACAAGGCTGAAGACGCCATCAAGTTTGACGCGTGGACCGCTGGTGCTGCCGGCAAGGAGGTCTTGTCGGTTGTCGAGGAGGCCAATATCGTGGCCGCGACTGATCTCTACGGCGCTCTGCAGGTTGTCGTCGCCACGACGGCCAACGCCAACTATGCGGTGTTCGCCTACAAGGGCGATACCTACATCTTCGACAACGGCAATGTGGCTGGCCTCGGCACTGAAGACACCTTGATCAAGTTGACGGGCGTCGCGGTTGCCGACCTTTCGGTCAACAACTTCGAAGTCGTCTGATCGCATCCCGTCGATCGTATCCATGGACACGCTCCGCGTGTCCGGCGGGGGGCTGCGGCCCCCCGCTTCCGTTTGATGCGCCGTTTTCGACAGCGCGCCTTCGGCGCGTTGAGGCTGTTCCCTATCGCAAGCACTGACGGTCAAGAGGCCGTCCGCTCTCCAAAAGAAGCTCCAAATGGCCACGATCCAAGGCGTCTATGTCGCCCTGTTCGGCCGTCCCGCCGATCCCGCCGGTCTCGCCTTCTTCAGCGCGGCCACCGGCAACGGGGCCAATCTCGCCGCCATCGGCGATCTCGCCGCGACGCGGGAATATGCCGATCGCTTCTCCGGTCTTTCCAACGACGCCATCGTCAATGCGATCTACCGGTCTCTCTTCAACCGTGACGCCGAGGCGGGCGGCCGCGCCTTCTTCGTCGATGCGCTGAACCGCGGCTCGATCACCATCAACAATGTCGCCATCGCCATCCTCGACGGCGCGCGGGGCGATGACAAACTGGTGGTCGATGCCAAGATCGCGTCGGCCGACGTCTTTACCGCTGCGATCGACACCACGCTCGAATTCGGCGGCTATGCCGGCAACGCCGCCGCCGCGCGCGGCCGCACCTTCCTGGCTGACGTGACGACAAGCGCGAAGACGAGCGCCCAGGCCGACGCGGCCCTCGCCGCCATCGTCGCCGGAGGAGTCATCAACACGACCATCAGCCTGACACCAGGCGCCGACGCGCTGCGGATCGTCGCGATGGGATCGGACCCCAAGCCGTTCACGATCACGCTCGGCGGTGGTCCGGACAGCGTGACCGTCGACAGCAATGTCGGCAACGTCGCCGCGGCCGACACCACCGCCAACCTCCTCGCGACGCTGATCACGATCACGGATTTCACCAGGACCGAAGACACGCTCCGGTTCGACGTCGTCAATCCCGCCACCGACCGCAAGCTACTGCAGCTCGCGGAGGCCGCGAGGATCGAAGGGTCGGCGGATATGCTCGCGGCGACCGCCTCCGCCGCCGCGCTGACCGGCGTCGGCAAGGTCGTTGCGTTCGGCTACAGGGGCGACACCTATCTCTACCAGAACAATGGCACCCCGGCGCTGGAGGGCGGCGACACGCTGATCCGGCTGGCCGGTGTCTCCGCATCGGACCTGACCGCATCGAATTTCGAGCTGATCTGATGCGCCCTCGCGCGAATGGCGGAGACGTTTGCGCTTCCAGTCCGCCAACGACGCCGTTGCCGCTCCACGCAGGCCTTCCAACTTGCCTTCCCGCTTGCATCCCGCCCCTGAAACCCCACATTGGCGTCAGATCTGGGAAGCGGGTGCAGTGATGCTGGACGAGACGGGCATGAGCCTCAACAATGGTCAGGCGGCGGAGGCCGGGCTGATCAAGGACACGACCACGCAGGGCTTCCGGCAGGATGTCATGCAGGAGTCGATGAACCAGCCCGTGCTCGTCGATTTCTGGGCGCCCTGGTGCGGCCCCTGCAAGCAGCTGACGCCGGTGCTCGAGAAGGTGGTCAAGGCCGCCAAGGGCAAGGTCAAGCTCGTCAAGATGAACATCGACGAGCATCCGCAGATCGCCGGCCAGCTCGGCGTCAAGTCGATCCCCGCCGTCTTCGCCTTCCAGCGCGGCCAGCCGATCGACGGCTTCATGGGCGCGCTGCCGGAGAGCCAGGTCAAGAGCTTCGTCGAGCGGCTCGTCGGCGGCATGGGCGCCGACCCGGTCGAGGAGATCGTGGCGGCGGCGGAGCAGAGCGTCGCCGAAGGCGATCTCGGCCAGGCGGCCGAGCTCTTCGCCGGGGCGCTGGCGGAGGACGATTCCAACACGCGCGCCATGGGGGGCCTGATCAAGGTCTATGTGGCGATGGACATGCTGGAGCAGGCGAAGCAGCTCATCGCCGCCGTCCGGCCGGAGCAGGCGAACGATCCCCACATCGCGGGCGCCAAGGCCGCGCTCGAGGCCAAGGAGGCTGCGGCCTCGCTCGGCGACGATGCGGCGCTGGAGGCGGCCGTCGAGGCCAATCCCGACGATCACCAGGCGCGGATCGACCTCGCCGTCTCGCTGAACGCCCGGGGCGAGCGCGAGAAGGCGGTGGCGCAGCTCATCGCCAGCATCAAGAAGGACCGGGCCTGGAACGACGGTGCGGCCCGCAAGCAGCTCCTGCAGTTCTTCGAGGCCTGGGGCCATGGCGACGACGCCACGGTCGAGGGTCGAAGGAAGCTTTCCGCCGTCCTCTTCAGCTAAGGGGCACCTCGTCCATGGGCAGCAATGTTTCCTACGACGGACCGGACGCGATGCCCGCCTCGCTGCCGCTGTTTCCGTTGCCGGGAGCGCTGCTCCTGCCGCGCGGGCAGATGCCGCTCAATATCTTCGAGCCGCGCTATCTGGCGATGGTCGACCATGCGATTCGCAACGACCGGCTGATCGGCATGATCCAGCCAAACCCGGACCGGGCCGAGACCGCGCCCCTCTTCTCGGTCGGCTGCGCGGGCCGGATCACTCAGTTCGCGGAGACCGGCGACGGGCGCTATCTCATCACGCTCACTGGCGTCGCGCGCTTCCGCCTGCTCCGCGAGCGCGCGGTGGACACGCCCTTCCTGCAGTATGACGTGGACTGGAGCCCCTTCGCCTCCGACTATGCCGCGCGCTTCGGCGAGGATCAGGTGGATCGGGTCTCCGTGCTGAAGGCGCTCAAGGATTTCGCCGAGGCGAACTCGGTCCCGGTCGACTGGGACAGCGTGACGGATGCGCCCAACGAGGCGCTGGTCAACGCGCTCTCCATGATGTCGCCCTTCGGCGTGCGCGAGAAGCAGGCGCTCCTTGAGGCCGAGAACCTGCGAGCCCGGGGCGAGATGCTGGTGGCCATCACCGAGATGGAGCTTGCCAAGGCCGGCGGCGGCGGCGATACGCCGCTGCAATGAGCGACCCACGACCCGACCTTCCGTCATCTGCCGGCGACAGCGGCCCGCCCGATCGCACGCCTGTGCTCGGCGTCGACCCGAAGCTGCTCGATCTCCTGGTCTGCCCCGTCACCAAGGGTCCGCTTGACTATGACGCGGTGCGGCAGGAGCTCGTCTCGCGCGCCGCCAAGCTCGCCTATCCGATCCGCGACGGCATACCGATCATGCTGGCCGACGAGGCGCGCAAGCTGGATTGAGCGCCACGCCCCTTCTCCCGCGAGGAGAGAAGGAAGCGGCGCCCTTCACTCGCTGATGATCTTGTAGCGCTGCCCGGCGAAGACGCGGTCGCTGACCTGCAAGCCGTTGAGGACGCGGAAGCGCTCGAGCTTCGGCTCGTCCGACGCCATGCGCGCGGCGAGGCTCTCGGCCGTATCCTCGACCCCGGCCGTCACGAGCGCGATGCGGAGCGGCCGCAAGCGCTGCGCCTCCTCCGGCAGCAGGCGGCGGAAGGTCTCGGCCGAGCGGCGGAACTCCGCCTCGACCGCCGGCGTCATCTCGCGCGCGGCGTAGGTGAGCCGGAACGTCCGGTCGCCCGAGCGGATGGCGAAGATCCGGTAGGCCCAGCCGTCGCTCTCCGCCCGGCTCGCGGCGGCGGGCAGGCCGTTCAGGGTCAGCGTCTCGACGTTGGTGGAGGCGGCGCCGTCGACGAGGCTTCCGGCGACGTAGGATTCGAGGCTGCGGCCGGCGTCCAGCTTCACCTGGTCGAAGCGCAGCGCCTTGCCGCCTTCCGGCGAGAAGGCCACGACGGCGTCCTTGCCGTTCTCCACCAGGAAACCGGCGGGCGCGGTGAAGGTGATGCCGAGCCGCGGATGGCTGAAGGTCTGGCCGCGCACGAAGCCCTGCGAGGGGTCGTCGGCGACCGTGACGCCCTGGATCGCGAGCAGATAGCGGTTGCGCTCCGCCTCGCCGACGCCCGGCGCACCGATCTGACGGGCCGCCAGCGTCGCGAGCTGCAGGCGCTCCGGGGCGGCCGGATGGGTGGCGGTGATGTCCATGCCCGCGGCGTTGGGATTGACGCCCAGGAGCTGCGCCCGGATCGCCGTGGTGCGGCCGAGCGAATCGAGGAAGCGCGTCGCGCCGTAGGGATCGTAGCCGGCGCGGGCGATGATGCGCACCGACAGCGCGTCCGCCTCGAGCTCCTGCTGGCGCGAGAAGCTGGCGATGGCGACGCGGCCTTGCGCATTCAGCGCCTTCGCGGCCGCCTCGTCCTGCAGCACGTCCGATCGCACGCGGTTCACCAGCGTCGCCGTGCGCTCGAGCTCCTGCCGGTCGACGGCGTGCCGCGTGATCACATGCGCCATCTCATGCGCGAGGACCGAGGCGATCTCGGACGTGTCGTTGGCGAGGACCAGGATGCCGCGCGTCACATAGATATTGCCGTTGGGCAGCGCGAAGGCGTTGACCACGGGCGAGTTCAGCAGCGTCACGGCATAGCGCTCGGACGGCCGCTCCGTCGCCTGGCCGAGCCGCTGCACGATGGAATCGAGGAGCGCCTGCGCCTGCGGCGACTTGTACTCGCCGCCGAAGGCCGCCACGAGCCGCTGGTGCTCGCGCGCGGAGGCTGCGTCGAGGGAGGTGAGGCGCGGCGGCGCGGGCGGCAGGGTGATCGCCTGCCGGTCGGGCAGGGCGTCCGTCTCCTTCTCGGTGCCCAGCGGATTGGTGATGCAGCCGGCGAGCGCCAGCGCCGCGACAGCCGCGAGGCCCCACGCTCTCCACCGCCCCCAGGCCAAACCCCGTTCCCTCACCGCACGATCTCGATCTGCTCCGCCATCATCACCGGGATGACGGCCGGATTTGTGACGCTTCGCGTCCCCCTGAGCCGGATGACATGGCCTCGCAGGTCCTGAACGTCAACGCCGGCCTGCTTCAGGCGCGGCAGGAGGCGCTTGCGCACCATGCCGGCGACGCGCGCGCCATCGGGCTCGACCAGCGAGAGGAAGACGGCGCCGCGCCCTTCGCCGACGCGGCGGACGCGGCCTTCGACGCGGGCGAAGCGGCCGGCCTCCCGCGGCGGGTCGGGCGGGCGCGCCGCCTCTGCTTCCGCCCGCGCCAGCAGCGGCCAGCAGCCGCGGAGACCCGCCTCGGGCCGCGCCAGCGCCAGTCCGGCGCCGACCAGCCGTTCCTGGAGCCAGGCCGGGGTCCCGTCGCTGCCGACGGCGAAGACGAGCGCTGGCAGGCGGCCCCAGCGGTCGGGCCTGTCGTCGAGGAGGCCGATCGCCAGCCTCTCGCCCGGTTTCGGCCAGGATGGATGCCCCGTTGCCGGCGGCGCCTGCAGGCCGGCGAGGCGGAGGAGGCGGGCGTCCCTCAGCAGCAGCGCGCCGTCAGGCGCGATTCGCTCCAGCACGACGGGCTCCAGCGCCGCGGGGCCGCAGTCGGCCAGCGCCGCGACAGGCAGCAGGAGCAGCGCGGTCGCCGCCAGTCGCCACCCCGTCGCCTGCCTGATTCCGCTCATCGCCAACTTTCCGCCGCCGCGGGCCTATGCTAAGGCGCGAAGCCAAGACCCGGTAGCTCAGCAGGATAGAGCAACGGTTTCCTAAACCGTAGGTCAGGGGTTCGAATCCCTTCCGGGTCGCCACATGTCTCGAACCACCGGAGCGGGCGGATGCCGGAGCGCGACGTGCTCATCAGCGAGGTCGGGCCGCGCGACGGCCTGCAGAGCATCAAGCGCGCCATGCCGACCGAGGCCAAAATCGCCTGGATCCGCGCGCTCGCGGCTGCGGGGCTGGCGGAAATCGAGGTCGGTTCCTTCGTCTCGCCGAAGCTTCTGCCGCAGATGGCCGACGCCGACGCCGTGGTGCGCGGCGCGCTGGCGATCGGCGGTTTCTGCGTGGCGGCGCTCGTCCCCAACCTCAAGGGGGCCGAGCGGGCCATCGCGGCCGGGGCCCAGAAGATCAGCCTGCCGGTCTCGGCCTCGCGGCTGCACAGCCAGTCCAACATCAACATGACGCCGGAGCAGGCGGTGGCGCAGGTGGCGGCCGTCGTGGCTTTGCGCGACGGGCTGCCGGCAGGGAGCCGGCCGGAGATCGAGGCCGGCATCTCGACGGCCTTCGGCTGCACGATGGAGGGGCAGGTCTCCGAGGCCTGGGTGATCGAGCTCGCCTCCATGCTGGCGCGGGCCGGCGCGGACAGCGTCAATCTGGCGGACACGACGGGCATGGGCAATCCGGCGCAGGTGAAGCGCCTGTTCAAGGCGCTGAGGGCCGAACTCGGCCCCAGGGCCGGCGCGGCGCATCTGCACAACACGAGGGGGCAGGGGCTCGCGAACGTCGTCGCGGCCCTCGATGCGGGCGTGACGACGTTCGATTCGTCGCTCGGCGGCCTCGGCGGCTGCCCCTATGCGCCGGGCGCCACGGGCAACATCGTGACCGAGGATCTTGTGGTGCTGCTGGAAAGCATGGGGCTCAGGACCGGCGTCGATCTCGACAAGCTCGTCGCGGCGCGCGAGGCGGTGCTCGTCGGCCTGCCGGGCGAGACGCTCTACGGCCATGTCCACGAGGTCGGCTATCCGAAGGGCTTCGTGCCGGCCGGAAAGGCCGCCGCGTGAGCGCGGCGCTCCCGCTCGACGGCGTCAAGGTCGTCGAATTCTCGCACATGGTGATGGGGCCGAGCTGCGGGCTCATCCTCGCGGATCTGGGCGCCGACGTGGTGAAGGTCGAGCCCGCTCCGGCCGGCGACAACACGCGCCGTCTCGCGGGATCGGGCGCGGGCTTCTTCGCCGCGATGAACCGCAACAAGCGCTCGCTGGCGGTCGATCTCAAGTCGGAGGAGGGGCTCGCGCTCGCGAAGCGGCTGATCGCGCAGGCGGACGTGCTGATCGAGAATTTCCGCCCCGGCGCGCTCGACGGCCTCGGCCTCGGCTACGAGGCGCTGAAGGGCGACAATCCGCGCCTGATCTATTGCTCGCTCAAGGGCTTCCTCGCGGGGCCCTACGAGAAGCGGACGGCGCTCGACGAAGTCGTGCAGATGATGGGCGGCCTCGCCTACATGACCGGACCGCCCGGCCGGCCGCTGCGGGCGGGCGCCTCCGTCAACGACATCATGGGCGGCATGTTCGGCGTGATCGGCATCCTCGCCGCGCTGAATGAGCGGCATGCGACCGGCCGGGGCCGACATGTCGCGGCCGGCCTCTTCGAGAACAACATGTTCCTCGTGAAGCAGCACATGCTGCAGTTCGCCGTCACGGGACAGCCCGCCAACCCGATGCCGGAGCGGCTCGCGGCCTGGGCGGTCTACGATGTGTTCGACACGGCCGACGGCAGCCAGGTCTTCGTCGCGGTGGTCTCGGATACGCAATGGCGCGCCTTCTGCGAGGCGTTCGACCTGCCTGACCTGCTCGATGCGCCGGGGCTGGAGAGCAACCGCGACCGCGTGCTCCAGCGCGACCGTTTCCTGCCGCGGCTCAGGGCGCTGTTCGCCGGTCTCGGCAAGGACCAGATCATCGCGACCTGCGAGCGGATCGGGCTGCCCTTCGCGCCGATCGCGAAGCCGCACGAGCTGTTCGAGGATCCCCATCTCAACCATCCGGGCGCCATGGTCGACCTGACGCTCGCGGACGGGCGCAAGACCCGCGCGCCGGCCCTGCCGATCGCGCTCGACGGCGAACGGCCGGCCCTGCGGCGCGATCTGCCGGAGGTGGGCGCCCACGGGCGCGAGGTGGCGCGGGAGCTGGGGCTCGACGAGGCGACGATCGCGGAACTCGTCCGGCGCGGCGTGCTCGTCGATCGCTGAACCGAGCGGCGTCGCTTCAGCGCAGGTCGAAGCCGAGGATCGCGCCGGGGTCGGCATCCTGCGTGACGATGCCGGTCGCCAGCCGCTCCGCCGGGGTCAGCACCCGGATCTTGTCGTGCGGCGTGGCGAGCGTGAGATCCGTGAAGACCCGACCGATGCCGAGCGCGGCCAGATGCTCCGGCACGCCCCTGTTCGCGACCTCGGGCGCCGCGTCGAGCGGGCGCGTGCGCTGGGAGATGACGCGCTCCGACACGATCTCGCCCTGCTCTGAGGAGCGGCGATAGGTCCGCTCGATCACGCGCTCCGTTTCGGACTGCGCCATCTGATGGACGCCGAGGCGCGCCTGTGGAGGCGCGTAGCGGCGCACGCCGCCGGCCAGGATCAAGGTGCAGGCCGAGGAGCAGATCGTGCCGTCGACGACGACGGTGCGGCCGGGCCGGCCCTCGACCGCGGCCGTGCGTCCGACCGCGACATCGAGTCCCGCCTCCCGCACCGCGCGGCCGATCTGCATGGCCGCATCGACGTCGCCGCCGGGCGAGTTGATCACCACCGGCAGCTTGCGGCCCTGGAGGCCGGCGAGCACGCTCCTGAAGCGGCGGTGGGAATCGGTCTGCACGACGCCCTGCGCCGCGATGAATTCCGGACAATCGGCGGCGCAGCCGTCGCCCGCGAGGCGCACCACCGCGATCGTCATCGGTGGATGCGGCTGCTGCGCCGCGGCAGGCGCCGCGGCGGCCAGCGCGACCGCGAGGACGGGAAGAATGCGGACCATCAGGGAAGGAACTCCATGCCGGAAGTCCACTGGGCTGCCTCTGAAACGGTTTCGCCAGCGGTGCGGATCAATTCGGCGCGGCATTAACCGTCCGAGGATGGCGGAAGAATGAACGAAGCCGACAGCTTTTCGTCAGGGCTGCGCCGGCTTCGGCACCCGCAGGCTGACGAGCCGCCGCGCCAGGCCCTGGCGCACGTCGTCCGGCAGTTCGAGGCGCGTCACCCGCCAGGCCAGGCCGCGCAATTCCATGCCCACCATCAGCGCCTCGCCCCCGTCCGGCCTCGGCAGCGTCAGATCGTAGCGCATGGGCGAGGCGAAGCCGGAACGCCACCAGATCGCGAGCAGGCCGCGCAGCGGCGTGGTGCGGATCGGCGAGAGGTCGACCGGAGCGGTGGTCGCGGGCGGGGGGACGGCGCGACCGCCGAACATGTCGGCGAGGATCTTGGGCGTCAGGAGTTCGTCCAGCCAGGCGGCGAGGGCCGTCGTGCCGGCACCCAGCGCCAGATGCCGCTCGGGTCCCTGGATCGGATGCTGGCGCACCGCCTCCGTGACGATCTGCCGCGCGATCGAGCGGCGGAGTCTGGGAAAATCGACATGCGCCTCGATCGCGACCGCGTCGCCATCGCGCGCGGCGCGGAGCAGGCCGGCCGCCGCCATGAGCGGCCAGGCGGCATAGGCGAGCATCGCGGCCAGGAGCAGCGCCGCGACCGCCAGCCAAGGTGCGCGCGATGCGCCCGTCGAAGAAGCGTCGGCGGCCGCCATGATCTCTCCGTCTGCGGCGGGCGGTTTCAGCCCGCCAGCGCCTCGCGCTGCTTCTCGGCCCGCTTGCGGTCGTTCGGGTCGAGATGCACCTTGCGGATGCGGATCGATTTGGGCGTAACTTCGACGAGCTCGTCGTCCTGGATCCAGGCCAGCGCCTTTTCGAGCGTCATGCGGATCGGCGGCGTGAGGCGGACGGCCTCGTCCTTGCCGGCCGCGCGGATGTTCGTCAGCTTCTTGCCCTTGAGGACATTGACCTCGAGGTCGTTGTCCCGGTTGTGGATGCCGATGATCATGCCCTGATAGACCTTCCAGCCGGGCTCGATCATCATCGGGCCGCGGTCCTCGAGGTTCCACATGGCGTAGGCCACGGCCTCGCCCGGCTCATGCGAGATCAGCACGCCGTTGGTGCGGCCCTGCATCTCGCCCTTGTAGGGCTGATAGCTGTGGAAGAGCCGGTTCATGATCGCCGTGCCGCGCGTGTCGGTCAGCAGCTCGGACTGGTAGCCGATCAGGCCGCGGGTCGGCGCATGGAAGACAAGGCGCAGGCGACCGCCGCCGGAGGGTCGCATCTCCAGCATCTCGCCCTTCCGCTCCGACATCTTCTGCACGACGATGCCGGAATGCTCCTCGTCCACGTCGATGAGGACTTCCTCGACCGGCTCGAGCGTCTGGCCCGTCGCCTCGTCCTTCTTCATCACGACGCGCGGGCGCGAGACGGCAAGCTCGAAGCCCTCGCGCCGCATCGTCTCGATCAGGATCGCGAGCTGGAGTTCGCCGCGACCGGAGACGAAGAAGCTGTCCTTGTCCGCCGATTCCTCGATCTTGAGCGTGACGTTGCCCTCGGCTTCCTTGAAGAGGCGGTCGCGGATGACGCGGCTCGTCACCTTGTCGCCCTCGGTGCCGGCGAGCGGGCTGTCGTTGACGATGAAGCTCATGGTGACCGTCGGCGGGTCGATGGGCTGCGCCTTCATCGCCTCGGTGATCTCGGGCGCGCAGAAGGTGTCGGCGACGGAGCCCTTGGAGACGCCGGCGATGGCGACGATGTCGCCCGCCACCGCCTCGTCGATCGGCTGGCGCTCGATGCCGCGGAAGGCGAGGATCTTGGAGACGCGGCCCTGCTCGACGACGGAGCCGTCCTGCGCCAGCACCTTGATCGGCTGGTTCGGCTTGATCGAGCCCGATGTGACGCGGCCCGTGATCATGCGGCCGAGGAAGGGGTTGGCCTCCAGCAGCGTGCCGATCATGCGGAAGGGACCGGGCTCGGTCTTGGCGAGCGGCACATGGCTCAGCACGAGGTCGAAGAGCGGGGCGAGGCCGGCGTCCTTCGGGCCGTCCGGCGAAGTGTTCATCCAGCCGTCGCGCCCGGAGCCGTAGAGGATCGGGAAGTCGAGCTGGTCGTCGTTGGCGTCGAGGGCGGCGAAAAGGTCGAAGACCTCGTTGATCACCTCCTGCGCGCGGGCGTCGGGACGGTCGACCTTGTTGATCGCGACGATCGGGCGCAGGCCGAGCTTCAGCGCCTTGCCAACCACGAACTTGGTCTGCGGCATCGGGCCTTCGGCGGCGTCGACCAGCACGATGGCCGAGTCCACCATGTTGAGGATGCGCTCGACCTCGCCGCCGAAGTCGGCGTGGCCCGGCGTGTCGACGATGTTGATGCGCGTGCCCTTCCACTCGACGGAGGTGCACTTCGCCATGATGGTGATGCCGCGTTCCTTCTCGAGATCGTTCGAGTCCATCACGCGCTCGACAATGCGCGCGTTCTCCCGGAAGGCGCCGGATTGTCCGAGCAGCTTGTCGACGAGCGTGGTCTTGCCATGGTCGACGTGTGCGATGATCGCGATATTGCGCATTTCCATCGGAGAAATTCCTGCAAGTGCGCGGCAGAACGAGATGACCGGGGGGCGCCGCAGCGCCAGTCCGGCGCATCATTGTGCGGCGCGATATCATGGCTCGGGCGGCGCGGCAACCGAGGGGTTCCAGCCCGAGGCCCTGAGGTTCCGCGATCGGGTTTACGAGTTGGTCGCGTTTTGGCGCTAAAGTGGCCACGAGTGTCTTGTTGAAGATTTTGGACAATTCCATTGCAGGCATTGCAGCCACTGCACGAACATGTCGTCGCGCCCACATTCCTGGTGCATGCCGGCTGGCAGGCGCCGAAGGATGCGCTCAAACTCGTCGGAAAGCGTGCGCGACTACACGCCATGCCGCTCAGCCGGTTCCTGCACACGCGCGGCGAATGGGCGTTCGGGCTCGTCATCGTCGATCTGCTGAACGTCCCCGACGACGATCTCGAGAAGGTCGCGGTCTGGCGCAATTCCAGCGCAGGCGCGCAGGCTTCCGTCGTCTTCATCGTCGATGACGCCGTCCGGCCCAAGCTCATCAAGCTCGGCCTCAACCGCCACGCCACCCTGATCAAGCGTCCGCTGGACCTCGCGCGCCTGCCGTCGCTCGTCTGTCACCTCAAGGATCACGCCGGGTCTTTGGAAGCCTCGGCCGCAGCGGCCGCGCATTACGCCCGGGCGCCGGAGCATGCGGAGGCGCTGCGGGCGTCGGACCGCATTCTCGACGATATCTTCGGCGCGCCCGAGGCCGGCGCCCCGCTGGCCGTCAAGGACATCGCCAGCCGGACCGACGTGCTGATCGGCTCGCTGGGCGAGTCGGGCCTCGCCGGCTGGGTCGATGCGGTCCGCCTCCATCACAGCCTCACCTACCAGCATTGCCTGCTGGTCACGGGAACGCTGCTCGCCTTCGGCCACCATCTCGAGATGGGCGCCGCCGACCTGCAGCGCCTCGCGCTCGGCGGGCTGATGCACGACATCGGCAAGGCGGACATCCCGTTGTCGATCCTCGACAAGCCGGCCAAGCTGACGCCGGAGGAGCTGGCGCTGATGCGCACGCATCCGGAGGCGGGCGTCGAGCGGCTGAAGAGGGTCAAGGGCGCGACGTCCGAGATGCGGATCTTCGCGCGCGACCATCATGAATATCTCGACGGCTCCGGCTATCCGAACGGCCTGATGGCGGAGAGCATCAGCGATCCGGTCCGGCTGCTGACCATCGCCGACATCTTCGCGGCCCTGATCGAACGGCGCTCCTACAAGCCGGAGATGAAACCCGAGCGCGCCGTGCAGATCATGCTCGGCATGGAGGGTAAGCTCGACAAGCAGATCCTCGCCTCGGTCCTGCCCGTGCTGCAGGCGGTCAAGCACTGACCCCCGCCCGCGGGCGACCCCTGCAAGACGATCCTCAGAAGGCGACGAGCAGCTTGCCGAAGACCTTGCGGCTCTCCAGCCGCTCGACGCCCTGCTGCAGCTCGGACGCCGGGAAGATCGTGTCGATCACGGGGGTGATGCCGGCGGCCATCTTGTCGAGGCTCGTGCGCATGTTGTCGATGCGGCAGCCGAAGGAGCCGGTGATGCGGTACTGCTGCTGAAAGAGCTGCATCAGGTTCATGGTCGTCGAGACGCCCGAGGTCGAGCCGCAGGTCACGAGGCGGCCGCCGCGCTTCAGGCAGAGGAGCGAGCCGTTCCAGGTGTCCGCGCCGACATGCTCGAACACCACGTCGACGCCGGGCTTGCCGAAGCGCTTCTTGGTCCAGGAGCGGACCTCGCCCTCGAAGCGCTCGGTGCGGTAGTTGATCACGTGGTCGGCGCCGAGCGCCTTCGCCTTGGCGCCCTTTTCGTCGTCGCCGACCGTGGCGATGACCGTGCAGCCGATCGCCTTCGCCATCTTGATCGCCACGGTGCCGATGCCCGATCCGCCGGCATGCACCAGGATCGTCTCGCCCGGCTCCAGCCTGGCGTTGTCGAACAGCATGTGCTCGGTCGTGCCGAAGGCGATGCCGGCGCAGGCAGCGTCGGCCGCAGCGACGCCGTCGGGGACCTTGACGCAGAGGCGCGCCGGCATGGTGAGCCGCTCGCGGGCGAAGCCGTCGATGTGGAAGCCGTAGACCCCCTTCACCTCCTCGCAGAGATTATCGATGCCGCGGCGACAGTTGCGGCATTCGCCGCAGGTCAGCGCGCCATACATGGCGACGCGGTCGCCGACCTTCAGTCCCTCGACGCCCGCGCCGACGGCGACGATCGCGCCCGAGCCTTCGGCCCCGACGACGAGAGGCAGCTGCCGCTTCGCGAAGGCCATGCCGCGGTAGCCCCAGACATCGATATGGTTCAGCGCCACGTGACCGACGGCGATCTGCACCTCGCCCGGTCCGGGCGCGGCGGGCTCCGCCGTCTCGACGAGACGCAGGTCCCGGTCACCGTGAAGCTGCAATGCGCGCATGGTCTGGCTGGTCTCATCAGGAGCGGAAAGCGCGGCATCTAGAACAAAGCCGGGCGGGCCGCCACCCCTGCGCAGCCGAGAAGCGGGGTCAAGGCCTTGTTCACCACGTCGCTTAAAGCAAGCGCAGCAAATCCGCGGCTAGGATGAAAACCTTCTTTACGGGCGTGCGCAATCAATTCCCATGTCGAGCACTGACAAACCGGTCCCTCCCGCCGAAGCGGAGTCGATCGACCAGCCGATGCTGATCGCAGGAGTCGCGGCGCTCGACACGTTCCTCGTCATCGTCACCGCGCTCGTCGCCGCCGCTCTCGCGCCGGCGCCGGTGCATGTCTCGCCGCTGTTCCTCGGCGCCGCGATGTCGGGCCTGGTGCTGTTCGCGTTGCAGCGGGCCTGGTGCTACACCGTGCCGTCGCTCGCGCATCTCGTGCGGCAGACCGCAAGGCTGGCGGCGGGTCTCGGCGGTGCCTTCGCGGCCCTGCTCGCGTTCGTCGCCGTCGCGGACCTCGAGACGGAGGCGCCGCGCTCCTTCCTGCTGCTCTGGGGCGGTCTCGCCTTCATCGTGCTCCTGACGTCCAGGGCCGTGCTCGCCTGGCGGATCGCACGGTGGATCGCCAGCGGTCGCCTGCTGCGGCGCGCCGTGATCGTCGGCGCCGGCCGTCCGGCCGAGGACCTGATCGCGCAGCTTCGACGCTCGACCATGGCGGGCATCAAGATCTGCGGCGTCTTCGACGACCGCGCCAAGGACCGGTCGGCCGATCCGGTCGAGCGCTACCGCGTGCTCGGGACCTTCGAGGAACTGGAGGCATTCTGCCGGCAGTCGCGGATCGACCTGATCATCGTCACGCTGCCCACCAGCGCCGAGGAGCGGATCCTGCATCTGATGAAGAAGCTCTGGGTGCTGCCGATCGACGTGCGCATCAGCGCGCACCAGAGCAAGCTGCGCCTGAGGCCGAGGGCCTACAGCTACATCGGCGACATCCCCTTCCTGGCGGTCTTCGACAAGCCCCTGTCGGACTGGGGCTGGGCGGTGAAGGAGATCGAGGACCGCGTCATCGCCGCCCTCGCGCTCGTGCTCCTCTCCCCGGTGATGCTGGGCGTGGCGCTCGCCGTGAAACTCACCTCGAAGGGGCCGATCCTCTTCAAGCAGAAGCGGCACGGCTTCAACAACCAGATCGTCGAGGTCTACAAGTTCCGCTCGATGTACACCGACCGCTGCGATGCCGCCGCGGCCCAGCAGGTGACGCGGGACGATCCGCGCGTGACGCCCGTCGGCCGCTTCATCCGCAAGACGTCGCTCGACGAACTGCCGCAGCTCTTCAACGTGCTCAAGGGCGAGCTCAGCCTCGTCGGACCGCGACCGCACGCCACGCACACGAAGGCCGGAAACCGCATCTATGACGAGGTCGTCGACGGCTACTACGCCCGCCACCGCATGAAACCCGGCATCACGGGCCTCGCGCAGATCAATGGCTGGCGCGGCGAGACGGACACCGAGGAGAAGCTGCAGCGCCGCGTCGAGTTCGACATCCAGTATATCGACAATTGGTCGATCTGGATGGATCTCTACATTCTCGCGATGACGCCGATCTCGCTGCTGAACACGAAGAACGCGTACTGACGCGCGTCCGACGCCGCTTCGCGGAGGAGCAGAATTCCTTCCGTTCGGATCGAGCCATCCGAACGAAAAGCATTCGCGCCAATTAACAAGAACATGCCCAGCCCGGAGGCCGCCGGAATGCCGACCCATCTCTATCTCTCGCACCCGCAGGTGAAGATCGACCCCGCCGTCCCCGTGCCCGACTGGGGGCTGAGCGACCTCGGTCGCCAGCGCACGGAGGCGATGGCCGCAATGCCCTGGATCCTCGGCTATCGCCGCGTGGTGAGCAGCACCGAGCGCAAGGCCATCGAAACCGCCGAGATCCTCGCGGCGCGGCTCGGCGTCCCGGTCGACGTGCGCCAGTCCATGCATGAGAACGACCGGACGGCGACCGGCTTCCTGCCGCCGCCGGAATTCGAGGCGACGGCCGATCTCTTCTTCCGCCATGCCGAGGACAGCATCCGGGGCTGGGAGCGGGCGGTCGACGCGCAGGCGCGCATCATCGGCGCCGTCGCCCGCGCCATTGCCGAGGCGCCCGACAGGCCGACGATCTTCGTCGGCCATGGCGGGGTCGGCACGCTGCTGCAGTGCTTCTGCGGGCGGAAGCCGATCGCCCGCGTGCATGACCAGCCGGCCGGCGGCGGCAACCATTATTGCTTCGACTTCGCACGAGGACTCGTGCTTTACGGCTGGCGATCCATGGAAACGCCGCCGGAGCCCCTCGCATGATCTCGCCCGCCCGCAGCCGCCTGATCGTCGCCCTCGACCTGCCCACGATCCGGGACGCCGAGGCGATGGTGGAGCGGCTCGGCGATGCGGTGAGCTTCTACAAGATCGGCATGGAGCTCTGCTACATCGGCGGCATCGCATTCGGCGAGCGGCTGATCGCGGGGGGCAAGCAGGTCTTCTTCGACCTCAAGCTGCATGACATCCCCAACACGGTGGAGCGCGCGACGGCGCAGATCGCCGGGCTCGGCGGCACCTTCATGACGGTCCATGCCTATCCGCAGACGATGGCCGCCGCGGCGCTCGTCGCCAAGGGCTCCGGCCTCGGCATCCTCGGCGTCAGCGTGCTCACCTCGATGAGCGAGGATGATCTCGCGCGGGCGGGCTACGGCGTCGGGCTCGCCGATCTCGTGCGCCGGCGCGCGCGGCAGGCGCAGGAAGCTCATGCGGCCGGTCTCGTCTGCTCCCCGCTGGAGATCGGCGCGGTGCGCGAGACGGTCGGCCATGCGCTGACGATCGTGACGCCCGGCGTGCGGCCGGCCGGCGCGGCGGCGGGCGACCAGAAGCGCGTGATGACGCCTGGCGAGGCGATCGCCGCGGGCGCGGATCACCTCGTGGTCGGGCGGCCGATCACGCAGGCGGCCGACCCGGCTGCGGCGGCCCGGGCCGTGCTCGACGAGATCAGGGCAGCGGCCGCTGCATCAGCATGAGGTCGAGGCTACGGCCGAACTTGCGGCCAATGCCCCGCAGCAGGGCAGCCTCGTGAAACCCCAGCTTGCGGTGGAGCGCCACCGAGGCCTCGTTCGGCAGGCCGATGCCCGCCATCATCGTGTGGCGGCCATCCGCCGCGGCGTGGACGATGAGCGCCTCCATGAGCGACCGTGCGACGCCCTTCCCCTGCGCCTCTTCCATGACATAGACCGAGTTCTCGACCGTGCCGTCGTAGCCGTCGCCCGTGCGGAAGGGGCCATAGGAGGCATAGCCGAGAAACGCATCGTCCCGCTCGGCGACGACCACCGGGAAGCCCTTGGCCCGCCGCTCCGCAAACCAGGCCCGGCGCTCCGCGAGATCGACCTGAACCGTCCGCCAGATCGCAGTCGTGCGGGCGATGTGATGATTGTGGAGGGCGAGGATGGCGGGCAGATCCGCCTCCGTCGCGTCGCGGATGACGAGGCTCATGCGGCCCCGCTCCAGGGCGGCGTCGGCGCCAGCTGCTTGTAGAAGAACACGGCGGTCTCGGGTCGGCCGCCGGTGCTGTAGGCGAAGCCGGGCACCGCGCCGAAGGGCGTCCAGCCCATGCGGCGGTAGAGCCGGTCGCCGGCGCCGTCCTCCGCCGTGTCGAGCACGAGCAGCGTGCGTCCGGCGGCGAGCGCCGCTTCCTCGACCGCGCGCATCAGGTCTGCGCCGATGCCCTGCCGGCGCCGGCGCGAATGGACGAGCATCTTCGAGACTTCGCCGCGGTAGGGCTGGTTGGGCTGCCAGGCGAGCAGGCACATGACCATGCCGACGACGGCGCCGTCCTGCTCCGCCACGAGCCAGATCCTGTCGCCGCCGGCAAAGGCCTCGATCTGCCGCCGCCAGTAGGTTTCGGCGTCGGCCAGCCCGAAGCCCTGCATGAAGTTCACGGAGGCGCCATGCGCCACCGCATCCACCAGCAGCTCGCAGAAGGCGGGCAGCAGGCGCTCCGCTTCGGTCGCGTCGATCGTCCGGACGGTCGCGCTCATCGAACGGCTCCCGCCAGAAGGCCGCGGGCGAGGACCACGGCGTAGCGGGTCTCCCTGGCCGTGGCGTTGCGGAAGGTGATCGGCCGGTCGAGCCGCATCTGCAGGCAGTCGCCCGTGCCGAGCGTGTGGATCTCGTCGCCGAACGTCAGTTCGAGGCCGCCGTCCAGCACCCAGACGACCTGCTCGATCGCGAGCGGCACGGCATTGTCGTAGGTGACGGAAACGCCGGCCGGCAGCGTGACGTCGACGATGTCGGCGGGAAAGGTCTCCGGCGTCACGGCGCGGCGCAGGTAGCCCGTGGCCGGGTCGCGCCAGACGGGTCGCGCGGCAGCGCGGGCAAGGGGGCCGTGCTCCAGCCCGTCGCCGAAGAAGTGCGAGAGGGTCGTGCCGAGCGCGTTGGCGAGCCGCGCCAGAAGCGCCGCCGTCGGGCTCGCCTCGCCGCGTTCGATGCGCGATATCATGGCGCGCGAAACGCCGGAGGCCGCTGCGAGTCCGTCGATCGTGAGGCCGGCGCCGAGCCGCAGCGTCTTCAGGCGGGAGCCGATCCGCGCATCGAGCGGCTGCGGCTCCGGAAGAGACTGGGCTTGCATTTGGCTCATGATGGTAGAATAATTTCCATTATAGTGGAGTCAAGCGTGATCGACGACGAGTCGCCCGTTTCCCCGAACCACAATGGCGGCCCACCGCTGGAGGACCCACCGGACCACGTTCCGGAATGGGAAGACGGCGATCCGAACGTCTATTTCCAATGGAAGGCCGCGGTCCGCCGCGCCCGGAAACCCGCGCCCTACGACATCATGATGTTCCGCCTCTCCCGCGCCGAGGCGGCGGGCGTCGATTACGACACCTATGTCACGGAGATCCTCGAGCGCGGCCGCCGGTTGCAGGCGGGCGACGATCTCGCCGCCCTGCGAGAGCGCTGGAGGAAGCGGGGCGTCGTCAAGGTGAAGCCGCTCTGAGCGCGGCGCTGTTGACCGGTCCGTCCGGCGCGCCTAACCCACGGCCCAACCGAAGCGAGACCAACCTGAACGAGGCCCGATGCGCTGCCCCTTCTGCGGCTCCCTCGACACCCAGGTGAAGGACAGCCGGCCGGCCGACGACCATACGACGATCCGCCGCCGCCGCGTCTGCGACGGCTGCGGCGGGCGATTCACGACGTTCGAGCGCGTGCAGCTGCGCGACCTGACGATCGTCAAGCGGTCGGGCCGGCGCGTGCCCTTCGACCGCGACAAGCTGGCGCGGTCCGTCTCCGTGGCTCTCCGCAAGCGCGATGTCTCGCCGGAGCGGGTGGAGAGGCTCATCAACGGCATCGTCAGCCAGCTCGAGAGCCTGGGGGAGACCGAGGTGACGTCGGAGCAGGTGGGCGAAACCATCATGGCGGCCCTCAAGAACCTCGATCACGTGGCCTACGTGCGTTTCGCCTCGGTCTACCGCAATTTCTCGGAAGCGAGCGATTTCGGCGCGATCGTCGACGAGCTGAAGGACGACGAATGAGGCGCGTCCGGCGGGCTTGCCTGCCTGGCCGGCGGAACGACAACCTTGCGGTGGCGGCTCCTAGGCCATAGAGCAGCGCGCAACCAACGGAACGCGTCCATGGCTTCTCCCTCCCGCACCCTCACCGCACAGACGCCGCTGCCCGGCGTCCGGATCCTCGCGGTCGAGGGTCGCTTCTACGACCATATCAACGACGAGCTCGTGGCCGGCGCACGCGAGGCGGTGGAGGCCGTCGGCGGTACGCTCGAGGTGATCACGGTGCCCGGCGCGCTGGAGATCCCGGCCGCGATCTGCATCGCCATGGACGGGGCCGCGGCCGCCGGCAGGCCCTATGACGGCGCCGTGGCGCTCGGCTGCGTCATCCGCGGCGAGACCTTCCACTTCGACATCGTGGCAGGCGAAAGCTCGCGCGCCCTCATGGACATGACGGTCCAGCGCAAGCTCGCGCTCGGCAACGGCATCCTGACCGTCGAGACCGAAGACCAGGCCGTGGCCCGCGCCTATCGCAACCAGATGAACAAGGGCGCGGACGCGGCGCGCGCGGCGCTGGCGCTCGTGCGCCTCAAGCGCCAGGCTGGAGCGACGGCGTGAGCGAAGACAGGAAGCCACCGCCGCCCAAGGTCGGGATGGGGGAGCGGCGCTCCGCCGCCCGCCTCGCCGCCGTGCAGGCGCTCTACCAGATGGATCTCACGGGCAAGACGCTCGAAGCCATCATCCGCGAGTTCGAGCGTCACTGGATGGGCAAGGAGATCGAGGAGGATCAGTACAAGCCGGCGGATTCGGCGCTGTTCCGCGTCATCATCCAGGGCGTGCTCGACCGGCAGCGACGCATCGATCCCACGGTCGACGACCTGTTGGCCAAGGGCTGGCCGCTGAAGCGAATCGAGAACGTGATGCGCGCCATCCTGCGCGCCGGCGCCTGGGAGCTGCTTTATTCCCCCGATGTGCCGGTGAAGGTCGTCATCTCCGAATATGTCGACATCGCCCGCGCCTTCTTCGAGCGCGAGGAGACGGCGATGGTCAATGCCGTCCTCGACCGTCTGGCGCGCGAGGCGCGCGCCGGAGAACTTCCGGAGAAGGGCGGGGCGTGATGCCCGCCGAATTCGAGCTCATCGCCCGGCATTTCGCACCCCTCGCGGGGCCGGGCGGTCTCGGACTGCTCGACGACGCGGCGTTTCTCCAGCCGCAACCGGGCCACGAGATCGTCGTCACCACCGACGCCATCGTGGCCGACGTGCATTTCTTTGCGGACGATCCGCCCGACTCCATCGGCGGCAAGGCGCTCGGCGTGAATCTCTCCGATCTCGCGGCCAAGGGGGCGGATCCCATCGGCTTCACGCTGGCGCTGGTGATGCCCGCGGCGACGGAGGATCGCTGGCTCGCCGCCTTCGCATCGGGTCTCGGGCGCATGGCTGCGGCGCATGGCTGTCCGCTGCTCGGCGGCGACACGGTGGTTTCGCAGGGGCCGCTCACCCTGTCGGTGACGGCCTTCGGGACGTTGCCGGAAGGCCGAATGGTCAGGCGAGGCGGCGCGCGGACCGGCGACCTTCTGTTCGCGACGGGCCACATCGGCGATGCGGCCATCGGGCTGAAGGCGAGGCTGGCCGAAAGGGCCGGCGCCGGCTGGCCGCTTGCGGAGGATCATCTCGCCTATCTGACCGATCGCTATCTGCTGCCCCGGCCGCGCACCGCCGTCGCCGCCGCCCTTCTCCGGCACGCCTCCGCCGCGATGGACGTGTCGGACGGTCTCGTCGGTGATCTCACCAAGATGCTGGCGCTCGCCGGCGTCGGCGCCGACGTCCAGCTCGACGATGTGCCGCTCTCGGTGGCGGCGCGGGCGGCGATCCGCCACGATCCCGCGCTCCTCGACACGGCGCTGACCGGCGGCGACGATTACGAGATACTTTCAAGCGTGCCGGCAGAGGAGGCGAAGGCCTTCGTCGCGGCCTGTCTCGCGGCCGGCGTGCCGGCGGTGCAGGTCGGGATCGTCACGGAGAAGGGCGCGCCGCTGCGCTTCCTCGACCAGCAGGGCCGGGAGCGCCGCTTCGCGCGCGGGTCCTATGTGCATGGGGCGAGCTGAGGGCTTCCGAACCCTCAAGCCATCCTCCACGACCCTCATGCTGAGGAGGCCGCAAAGCGGCCGTCTCGAAGGACATACGGCGGTCTTGCGTGCTTCGAGACGCGACCCTGTGGGTCGCTCCTCAGCATGAGGTGAGAGTTGCGGTTGGCATGATCTGTTGCTTCCAGAACCAGCCATGCACCCTTGAGGGGTGGCCTCGCCTTCGCTTTGGCGCTAAGGCCGGGGCCATCTTCTTCAAGCGCCATCCGGGATTGTCATGGGATTCAAATGCGGCATCGTCGGCCTGCCGAACGTCGGCAAGTCGACCCTCTTCAATGCGCTGACGCAGACGGCCGCGGCGCAGGCCGCGAACTATCCGTTCTGCACCATCGATCCCAACGTCGGCGATGTGGCGGTGCCTGACGAGAGGCTCGCGAAGCTCGCCGCCATCGCCTCCTCGGCGCAGATCATCCCGACGCGGCTCACCTTCGTCGACATCGCCGGCCTCGTGCGCGGCGCCTCCAAGGGCGAGGGGCTCGGCAACCAGTTCCTCGGCAACATCCGCGAATGCGACGCCATCGCCCATGTGGTGCGCTGCTTCGAGGATGGCGACATCACCCACGTCGAGGGCAAGATCGATCCGATCGCCGACATCGAGACGATCGAGACCGAGCTGATGCTGGCCGACCTCGACAGCCTCGAGAAGCGCGTCGCCAACCTTGAGAAGAAGGCGAAGGGCGGCGACAAGGAGGCGAAGGAGCAGCTCGATCTCGTGCAGCGCGCCCTCAAGCTCCTGACCGACGGCAAGCCGGCGCGGCTCGTTGACCGGTCGAAAGAGGAGGAGAAGGCCTTCCAGGGCCTGCAGCTCCTGACCTCGAAGCCGGTGCTCTACGTCTGCAACGTCGAGGAAGCCGCCGCCGACAAGGGCAACGCCTTTTCGGAAAAGGTCTTCGCCCGGGCGAAGGAGGAGGGCGCGGTCGCCGTCGTCGTCTCGGCCAAGATCGAGAGCGAGATCGCGGTGATGGCGGAGGCCGACCAGAAGGACTTCCTCGAAGCCGTCGGGCTCTCGGAGCCCGGCCTCAACCGCGTGATCCGCGCCGGCTACGAACTGCTCGGTCTCGTCACCTACTTCACGGTCGGTCCGAAGGAGGCGCGCGCCTGGACGATCACCGAGGGCACCAAGGCGCCCGGCGCCGCCGGCGTCATCCATACGGATTTCGAGAAGGGCTTCATCCGGGCGGAGACCATCGCCTACAAGGATTACATCGCCCTCAAGGGCGAGGCCGGCGCGCGCGACGGCGGCAAGCTTCGGCTCGAGGGCAAGGAGTATGTCGTCGCCGACGGCGACGTGATGCATTTCCGGTTCAACACCTGAGGTCCTTGGCGATGCTCGACACGATCAGCGACCTGGTCGGCGCTCTCGTCGAGATGGTGGCCTCGGCCGTCTTCGCCGTGGCGCGGCGGCTGTTGCGCTGGGAGGCCTCGGCGCCGCGCCCGACCTGGGTGCGCTTCGTCGCGATCGGGATCATCCTGGCGGCCTGCGGCGTCCTCCTGTCGATGCTGCTCTCGGTCGTCGCCTTCGCGTTCTACGTGGTGGTGGCCATCGCGGTCGTCGTCATCGCGATCGCCTTCTTCACCTCGAGCTGACCCATGGCCGCGCCGCATTCGCCTTCGCTTTTCTTCGAGGATTTCGTTCCCGGCACGGCGACGCCCTACGGCGGCGTGACGGTGGAGCGCGAGCCGATGGTGGCCTTTGCCCGCGAGTTCGACGCGCAGCCCATGCATCTCGATGACGAAGCGGCGAAGGCCACCATGGCCGGCGCGCTGATCGCGTCGGGCTGGTACACGGGCGCGCTCAACATGCGGATGATGGCGGACAGCTTCATCCTCGACACGGCGAGCATGGGCTCGCCCGGCGTGTCCGAGCTCAAGTGGCTGAAGCCCGTCATGGCCGGCGACAGGCTGCGCGGCATCCGCCATGTCGTGGACCGGCGGCCCTCGCTGACCAAGCCGGACCGGGGCTTCGTCAATTTCCGTTTCGAGGTCCTGAACCAGCGCGAGGAGACCGTGCTGGAGCAGACGAACCTCATCATGATCGCGCGCCGCGGCGACGGTCCGCTCGGCGACAGCGAGGCGAAGCCGTTTGCGGAGAAGCCCCCTGTGCTGCCGGAGTTCCGCGACGTCGAGCAGGACACGATCCCCTTCTTCGAGGAGGTCGTGGTGGGCGACAGGGTCGATCTCGGCGCGGTGGCCTTCAGCGAGGCGGACGTCATCCGCTTCGCGACGGATTTCGACCCGCAGTTCTTCCATGTCGATCCGGAGGCCGCGAAGGGATCGATCTTCGGCGGGCTCATCGCGTCGGGCTGGCACACGGGCGCGAACTGGATGAAGACCATGGTGGCGAGCCGCACCGCCGCCGCGACGCAGGCGATGCGCCGCGGCGAGCGTCCGGCGCGGCTCGGGCCCTCGCCCGGCTTCCAGCATCTGCGCTGGGTCAAGCCGGTCTTCGCCGGCGACACGATCCGCTATTCCTCGGCGGTCATCGAGAAGCGGGAATCGCGCTCGCGGCCGGAATGGGGCATCGTGCGCCACTTCAACACCGGCGTGAACCAGAAGGGGGAAACCGTCTTCTCCTTCCACGGCGCCGTGTTCTGGGAGAGGAAGCCCGCGTGAGGTTTTTCGCATGAGGTTCGAAGGGACCCGCAGCTATGTCGCGGGAAGCGATCTCACGATGGCGGTCAATGCCGCGATCGCCCTGGAGCGGCCGCTGCTCGTGAAGGGCGAGCCCGGCACCGGCAAGACGGTGCTGGCGGAGGAGATCGCCAAGGCGCTCGGCGCCCCGCTGATCCAGTGGCACGTGAAGTCCACGACCAAGGCGGCGCAGGGCCTGTACGAATATGACGCCGTGTCGCGGCTGCGGGACAGTCAGCTCGGCGACCCGCGGGTATCCGACATCAGCAACTACATCCGCCGCGGCAAGCTCTGGGAGGCCTTCACGAGCGATGCGCGCCCGGTGCTGCTGATCGATGAGATCGACAAGGCCGACATCGAGTTCCCGAACGACCTGCTGCTCGAGCTCGACCGCATGGAGTTCCATGTCTACGAGACGGGCGAGACGGTGCGGGCCGAGAAGCGGCCCATCGTCATCATCACCTCGAACAACGAGAAGGAACTGCCGGACGCGTTCCTGCGCCGCTGCTTCTTCCATTACATTCGCTTTCCGGACCCGGAGACGCTGCAACGCATCGTCGATGTCCATTATCCCGGCATCAAGAAGCAGCTCGTCGCCGAGGCGATGCGCGTCTTCTTCGCGATCCGCGAGGCGCCCGGGCTCAAGAAGAAGCCCTCCACCTCGGAGCTCCTGGACTGGCTGAAGCTCCTGGTGTCGGAGGACATCGACGCCGACACGCTGCGAGAGCGCGACCAGCGCAAGCTCATCCCGCCGCTCCATGGCGCCCTGCTGAAGAACGAGCAGGACGTCAGTCTGTTCGAGAAGCTCGCCTTCCTGAGTCGCCGCGAGAACCGCTGACCATGGCCGGCGGTCGGCGCAGGCTCGCGATCCAGGCGGAGCGCGCGCTCGTCGGCGGGGTGCTGGCCGGGCCGCGCCGCGTCGAGATCGTCGATGGACTGATCGCGGCGGTGCTGGACGCCGGCCGCTCGATGGAGGCCGACGAGACGGTGGATCTGCCCGCAGGCAGCCTGCTTGCGCCAGGGTTCATCGACCTCCAGGTGAACGGCGGCGGCGATGCGTTGCTGAACGACGCGCCGACGGTCGACACGATCGCGCGGATCATCGCCGCGCACCGGCGTTTCGGCACCACGGGCCTGTTGCCGACCCTCATCACGGACCGGCCGGAGAGGCTGGAGGCGTTGGCCGCCGCAGCGCCGGAGGCGATGACGCTCCCGGGCGTCCTCGGCTTCCATCTCGAGGGGCCGCATCTGAACCCGCAGCGCAAGGGCATCCACCCGCCGGAGTGCATCCGGGCCCTGGCGGAGGCGGACTATCGCCGGCTGGAGGCTTTCGCGCGGCATGGGCGCTCGTTCGTCACGCTCGCGCCGGAGCTTGCGCCCGCGGGCATGATCCGCCGGCTCGTCGGCGCCGGCCTCCGCGTCGCCGCGGGCCATAGCGAGGCCACCGCACGGCAGATGGCGGCGGCGGCCGACGCGGGGCTGACGGGCGTCACGCATCTCTTCAACGCGATGTCGCAGCTGACGCCGCGGGAGCCGGGCATCGTCGGCGCGGCGATGACCGACGAACGGCTGTTGGCGGGCATCATCGCCGACGGCATCCATGTCGCGCCGCAGAGCCTGCAGGCGGCGTTCCGGGCCATGGGGCGGGAGCGGCTGATGCTCGTGACCGACGCCATGCCGACCGCGGGCGGCGTTTCGCCCTCCTTCAGCCTGCAGGGGCGGCTCATCAGGCTCGCGGACGGCCGTCTCACGGACGAGGCCGGCGTGCTGGCCGGGGCGCACCTGACCATGGATGCGGCGGTGCGGAACGCCGTCGCCCTGATGGGCGCGAGCCTCGCCGATGCGCTCGTCATGGCGTCCACCACGCCGGCGCGGTTTCTCGGCCTCGAGACGGAGCGCGGCGCCATTGCACCGGGACTGCGCGCCGATCTGGTCGCGCTGGATGCTGGCCTGTCAGTCGCCCGCGTATGGGTCGGCGGAGAAGCGGCCTTCTGAACAAGCCGGCCGCCCGCACGTTGATGTTGCACCGCAGCATAAGACCGGGCAGACTATCCGTCGCCCAAGGATCAGCATGACACAAGACGCCAAGCTCGCCGGACTCTGGCTCGCCCCCCTCGTGGTGAGCGCGCGCCTGCCGATCATCTGGTTCGAGGCGCTCGATCCGAACCCGAGCCGCCGGTCGGAGACCAACCGGATGGTGGTCGAGAAGGTCGTGGCCGTGCAGGAGGGCATCGTCGCGGCGCAACTTGCGCTCGTGAAGACCTGCGCCGATGCGACGGTGGCCATGATGTTCGGCATGACGCCCAGGGGCACGCCGCGCAGCCTGCTCCAGTCGATGGTCGACGCCAGCCTCGTCCCGGTGGCGCGGCGCGTGAAGGCGAACCACAAGCGCCTCGGACGGCGCTAAGGCTTACCGAGCGACCAGCCACCACCCTCATGCTGGGGAGTCGCGGCAGGCGGCGCCTTGAAGCCCGCATAACCGTCGTGCGTCCTTCGAGACGGCCGCTCAGGCGGCCTCCTCAGGATGAGGACCGCCGGGGGCTGCGGAAGACGAAGGGTTGAGGCCTGGCTTATGGCCTTTTTGCCGACTGGTGCTAACAGTTTGCGGCTCTCTCCCGATCCAGAAGGCGGCGCATGTCCCAGTTCACGCTCACCGACGATCAGATCGCCATCCGCGACATGGCGCGGCAATTCGCGGCCGAGAAGCTCGCGCCGCATGCGCTGGAATGGGACGAGAAGAAGCATTTCCCGATGGATGTCATCCGCGAGACGGCCGCGCTCGGCATGTCGGCGATCTATGTCTCGGAAGAGGCCGGCGGCACCGGGCTCGGGCGGCTCGAGGCGGCGCTGATCTTCGAGGCCCTGGCGGAAGGCTGCCCCGCGGTCTCGGCCTACCTTTCGATCCACAACATGGTCGCCTGGATGATCGACCGCTACGGCGACACCGAGCAGAAGGCGAAATTCCTGCCACCGCTGCTCAGCATGGAGCATTTCGGCGCCTATTGCCTGACGGAGCCCGGATCGGGCTCCGACGCCGCCGCGCTCAAGACGCGCGCCGTGCGCGAGGGCGACCATTACGTCGTCAGCGGGCAGAAGCAGTTCATCTCGGCCGCAGGCTCCGCCGACCTCTATCTCGTCATGGTGCGCACGGGCGGCGAGGGGCCCAAGGGCGTCTCGACGCTGCTGATCCCGAAGGATTCGCCGGGCCTTTCCTTCGGCACGAACGAGAAGAAGATGGGCTGGAACGCGCAGCCCACGCGCGCGGTCATCATGGAGAACGTGCGCGTTCCGGTTGCCAACCGGCTGGGGGCCGAGGGCGACGGCTTCCGCATCGCCATGTCGGGCCTCGACGGCGGCCGGCTCAACATCGGCGCCTGCTCGATCGGCGGCGCACAGTCGGCGCTGATGAAAGCGCTGGCGTACGCCAGTGACCGCAAGGCCTTCGGTGTGAGGCTGAACGAGATGCAGGCGACGCAATTCAGGCTCGCCGACATGGCGACGGACCTCGAATGCGCCCGCGTCTTCCTCTATTCGGCCGCCGCCGCCTACGACCGGCAGGACCCGGAGACGACGATGCGCTGCGCCATGGCGAAGCGCGTGGCCACGGAAACGGGCTCCAAGGTCGCCGACGAGGCGCTGCAGCTCCACGGCGGCTACGGCTACCTGCAGGATTACGGCATCGAGAAGATCGTGCGGGACCTGCGCGTGCACCAGATCCTGGAGGGCACGACCGAGATCATGAAGCTGATCGTCAGCCGCAACGTGATCGGGTCGAACAGCTTCGGGCGGTAGGGCTGCATCGGCCTGGTGCGTCCTTCGAGGCTTTGGTTTCGCCAAAGCACCTCAGGATGAGGGACTTGAGCCCTGCAATCCGCCAAGTGTCCTCTTCCTGAGGTGCTCCGCGCAGCGGAGCCTCGAAGGACGCACGAGGCCTATGCCAGCCCCACCGCCAGCACCTTGCGGAACACGGTCGGAAAGGCCTCGTCCGCGATCTCGTCCGCCGCGATCCAGCGCATGCCGTCCGGCGCCGGCGTGCCGGTCGGAACGTCGGCCCTCCAGACCGTGACCTCGAGCGGGAAATGCGTGAAGCCATGGCGCGCCGGGATCGGGCAGCGCCGCCAGGCAGCGGCGAGCGGGGCCGCGACGGGCGAGGCGGCAAGGCTCTCGTCTGCCGTCCAGTCGGTGCCGGGCACCTCGGTCATGCCGCCCAGCAGGCCCTTCGGCGGGCGGGTGCGGACGAGCAGCGCGCCGTCGGCCCGGACCGCCACGAAGGCCGCGCCGTAGCGCGTCGCGTTGACGGATTTCGGCATCTTGCGCGGATAGGTTTCCTGCGTGCCCGCGCGCTGTGCGGCGCAGGCGCCCCGAAAAGGGCAGAGCGCGCAGGAGGGGCGGCGCGGCGTGCAGATCGTCGCGCCAAGGTCCATCATGGCTTGCGCGAAATCGCCCGGCCGCGTGTCGGGAGTGAGCGCGTCGGCGAGGCGGCGGATCGCGGGCTTCGCCGCGGGGAGGGGCTCGTCCAGCGCGTGCAGCCGCGTCACGACGCGCTCGACATTCCCGTCCACCACCACGGCGCGGCGGTCGAAGGCGATGGCGCTCACGGCGGCCGCCGTGTAGGCGCCGATGCCGGGCAGCGTCAGAAGCGTCGCCTCGTCGGCCGGGAAGCGACCGCCGAAGCGCTCGGTCACGGCTTGCGCGCAGGTATGCAGGTTGCGGGCGCGGCTGTAATAGCCGAGGCCCGCCCAGAGGCGCATCACCTCCTCGACCGGCGCGGCGGCGAGCGCCTCCACGGTGGGGAAACGCCGGGTGAAGGCCTCGAAATAGGGCTTCACCGCCATCACCGTCGTCTGCTGCAACATGATCTCGGAGAGCCAGACGCGATAGGGATCGGGCGTCTCGCCGGGGAGCGCGCGCCAGGGCAGCCGCCGGCGATGGCGATCGTACCAGGCGAGCAGCTCGGCCGAATCGGGTTGAGCGGGGGCGGGGTCGGGCGCTACCATGCGCCTTCTCAATCACGCCGCCTTCGCGGTGGACAAGCGGGATCGTGGACGGGCGGGAACATGGCGGACGAGACGGCGAAATCGACACGGGTGCGGCGAGGGGCGCAGCCCCTCTCCGCCCTGCTCGATGATGCGATCGAGCCGGCGCTGAAGGCGCGCGGCTTCGCCAGCAGCGCTATCCACATGCATTGGGCCGAGATCGTGGGTCCGGAGCTGGCGCGCTGGTCGGAGCCGGCCAGCCTGCGCTGGCCGCCGCGTCCGCCGGGCGCCACAGATGCGAAGGAGGGCGCGACGCTGACGATCCGGGTCGAGGGCGCCTTCGCGCTCGATCTCCAGCACCGCGCGCCGCAGGTCGTCGACCGGATCAACGGCTTCTTCGGCTGGCGCTGCGTCGAACGGCTCACCTTCAAGCAGGGCCCCGTTCGCAAGGCGGGTGCGGCGGCGCGGCGCGCGAGGCCCGCGCTCACCGTCGAGTCGAGCCAGCGTCTCGACCGGCTGCTCGAGCCGGTCGCCAGCCCCGCCCTGAAGGCGGCGCTGGCGCGCCTCGGCGTCGGCGTGCTCGGCAAGCGCTGAGCGACGCCCCGGCCGTCACTTCAGCAGGCCGGCCTCCTTGTAGAAGCGCTCGGCGCCCGGATGCAGCGGGATGCCGAGGCCGAGGAGAGCGGTCTGCGAGCGGATCTCCTTGCCCTTCGCGTGCCCACCGTCGAGCGCCGCGCGCGTCTTGGCGCTCCACAGCGCCTTGGTCACCTCGTAGACGACGTCGGCCGACACCTTCGCCGAGGTCACCCACTGGGCTCCCACGGCCACGGTCGGCACCGCGGGGATATCCTTGTAGGTGCCAGCGGGGATCTCGTCGGCTGCGAAGAACTTGGCGGACTCGCGCAGCTTCGCCGCCTCCGGGCCGGTGATCGGCACGAGCTCGATGCCGCCCGCGGCGGAGGCGAGCTCGGTGATCGCGCCGGCCGGATAGCCGCCGGTGAAGAAGAAGGCGTCGACCGAGCCGTCGCGCAGCTTCTCGGCCGCCTGGTTCGGCTTGACGAACTCCGGCTTGATGTCGGCCTCGCGGACGCCATAGGCGGCGAGAATGGTGCGGGCGTTGACGAGCGTGCCGGAGCCCGGCTCGTCGAGCGAGACGCGCTTGCCCTTGAGATCGGCCGGCGATTTCACGTTGAGGCCCTTGCGGACCACGAGATGCACGCTCTCCGGATAGAGGTTGGCGATGGCGCGCAGGTCCTCGACCTTGCCGCGTCCCTCCCAGATGCCGGTGCCGGTGTAGGCCCAGGTCGCGACGTCGGCCTGGGAGAAGCCCGATTCCATCGAGCCGCCGACGATGCCGTTGACGTTAGCGACGGAGCCGTTGGTGGCGACGGCGGTCGAGACGAGCTTGTCGGTGGAGATGGCGTTGGCAATCATGCCGCCGACGGGATAGTAGGTGCCGGCCGTGCCGCCCGTGCCGATCCGGAAGAACTGCTGCTGGGCGATGGCGGGGGTGAACCCGGAGGCGCCAAGCGCGATGGCCGCCAGCGAGGCGGCGACGAAGTGACGGCGTTGGATCATTCTTGTCTCCCTAAGAGCGGTTTGTACCGCCAGGCGCGCGAGGATGGCAGGAATCCGGTAGCGGCGCCAGCCTCGGGCCGCGTGGAGCGTCGGCGCCGCTGGGCTCCGCGGTGCCTCCGCTGGCCGCTGTTCAGAGGGGCAGGCCGTAGATGTTGGCGAGGACCACCAGCGGCGGCAGGCCGAGATTGACGAAGATCAGCGCCAGCGCGGCCGCCTGGATCAGTTCCATGCGGGTCCGGACGCCGCGGTACGGCATCTCGGCGCCCGCGGCGGCGGCCTCACGCATGCGCGGGACGAGCCAGAGCTCCGCCAGCTGCAGCGAGATGGCGACGCTCAGGAAGCCGGCGAAGGCGCCCTTGCTGTGGAGGAGCGAGGCCATGGCGCCGGCGCTGGCCAGGATCGACGCCAGCTGGTAGGCGCGGTCCGACTGCATCACCTCGAACAGCGCGCTCTGGGGATGGTCGACCGGCAGGCGGCCGCGCAGCATCATGGCGGACAGCAGCACGCCGAACGCGGCGGCGGCGCAGAGCATCGCCATCGCCATCTGCAGCACGACCCAGGCGTTGGGATGCATGGTGAAACTCTCCGCGAGCCTCTCGACCCGAGGATCCACCAGAGCACGGACGCTGTTTTGACGGAATGTTAACCTTGATGAATGGTTAACGCCGTGCCAGTTCGCTGCCATGCTGTCCCCTGAAGAGATCGAACGCTATGCCCGCCACATCGTGCTGCGCGGCGTGGGCGGGCCCGGGCAAGGCAAGCTGAAGGCGGCGCGCGTTCTGGTGATCGGCGCGGGCGGTCTCGGCTCGCCGCTGGTGCAGTATCTCGCGGCCGGCGGCGTCGGCGCGATCGGGATCGTCGACGACGACGATGTGTCGCTGTCCAACCTGCAGCGGCAGGTCCTGCATGGCGTCGCCGACATCGGGCGGCCGAAGGTCGAGAGCGCGACCGAGGCCGCCGCGCGTCTCAATCCGCATGTCAGGATCGAGCCGCATCGTCTGCGGCTCGCGCAGGAGAATGCGGAGGCGCTGATCGCCGGCTACGATATCGTCGCCGACGGGTCGGACAATTTCGACACGCGCTACCTCGTCTCCGACGCCTGCTTCCGCGCAGGGCGCCCCCTCGTGACGGCCAGCGTCAACGAGTTCGACGGTTCCGTGACGACGATCCGCGCGCATGAGGCGGGGGCGGATGGGACACCCAATCCCACTTACCGCTGCCTGTTCCCGGAGAAGCCGCCGGCGGGCATGGTGCCGACCTGCTCCGAAGCCGGCGTGCTCGGTGCGCTGACGGGGATCGTCGGCTCGATCCAGGCGATGGAAGTGATGCGCGAGATCATCGGCTTCGGCGAAGGGCTCGTCGGCCGGCTGCTGCTGATCGACGGGCTCCACCTGCGGTTCGAGACCATGGCCTACGCCTGGGATCCGGCCAATCCGCTGAACGGGACGGAGGGCTGACGTCAGCCCCTGCGTGCCCCAGGACGGGGATCTGACTCCCGAGAGGGAAAAAAGGTCGAATGCCCTTTCCCCTCCGCTGCGCTCTGGCTGGGAATGTCGAGCTGGAGCCTACTCCTCCCCCTGCAAGGGGGAGGCAGGGTGGGGGTCACTGCGCTTCAGGGTTGAGCGCTGCGGCGGACCCCTCCCCACCCCTCCCCTTGCAGGGGAGGGAGTGCAGACGGGCGAGGATCCTTCCGCGCTGTCGGTCCGTCAGCCCGAAACCTTGAGCTGGTCGGCGGAGGACTTTCCGGTGCGGCGGTCGGGGACGATCTCGTAGCTGATCTTCTGGCCTTCGCGCAGCTCGCGCAGGCCCGATCGCTCGACGGCGCTGATATGAACGAACACGTCCGGTCCGCCGGCATCCGGCTGGATGAAGCCGTAGCCCTTCGTGCTGTTGAACCATTTCACGGTGCCGCTCGCCATGGGCGCTTCCTTTCTTCAGGCAGGCAAAACAAGGCTGGCGCCTGGAAGCGCCTCGCCGCGATATCGATGTTGGGAAAAATCTTCAGCAGAGCACCAGTCCAGCGGGCGCGGCTGATTTTCGGCCAAACACGACGCCTCGAAAGCTAGCACCAAGGTGAATAAATTCAAGATGCAGGTATATTTACAGCTTCTTCATGAGATTTGCGCCGAACACGCGGTGTCGGCGCTCATTTCTTGGCTTCGAGCTGGGCCTTCAGGGCGGCAAGCTGGGCGAAGGGCGAGTTGGGATCGGGCTGCTTGTCGCGCGGCTTCTCGGTCGAGAAATGCGCCGGCTTGCGGTCGTTGAAGCGCGGACGATCACCACGCCCCTCGCCGCGCGCCTCTCCCGGCTTTCCGTCGCGGCGACCGTCCCTACGGTCGTCCTGTCGTCCGTCCTTCCGACCGTCAGGCCTTCCTCCGTCCCGGCGTCCCTCGAAGCGGCGTTCGCCGCCGGATCCGCCGCCGTCCTGCGGCCGGTCGCGCTTCTGCCATGGCTTGCGGCCGCCGTGGCCCTGTCCCTGGCCTTGTCCATGACCTGGGCCCTGCGAGCGGGCCTCGGCCGGAGCCGATGCGCCGTCCGCGGCGGCCTCGGGCTTGCGGAAGGGGCGCCGTGGGCCGCGCCGATCGCCGCTGCGCTCGCCGGCGTTGCGCTGGTTCGGCCGCTGATCGCGATCGAAACGCGCCGGACGCCAGACCTCGACCAGCTCCGGCTCGGCCGGAGCGGCGGGCGGGGCGTCGGCCGCTGCCGCTTCCAGCCCTGCGGGCTCGGCGACAACAGCGTCGATGGCGGCCGGCTCCTCGATGGCGAGGGGGGCGTCCACCGGCTCGGGCGCGGCGGATGCTTCGGCAGGTGGCTGGGCCGACTCCTGGCCGGGTTCTTCAGCAACTTCTTGGGCAGGTTGCTGAGCAGCTTCCTGGGCAGGCTCCTCAGCAAGCGCTTCAGCAGGGTCCTGGGCGGGCGCCTGGGCCGCCTGCTCGGGGGCGTCCTGCATCGCCTCGGGCGCTGCCTCCTGCCCGACCTCCTCAGGCTGGACCTGCGGTTCGGCGGCGTCCGCATCAGCGGATGGGGCCGGATCAGACGCTGCATCCCCCACGACCGGCGCGGCCGGCGCTGCGGCGGAGACGACCACCGGGATGATCGGCACGTCCTTCATCGGCGGCCGCCTCTCCATGCGGTAGCCGAGCGCCTTGAGCACGGCGGCGAAATCCTCGCCGGAACAGCCGGCGAGCGAGGTCATCGCGCCCGTCACGGTGAAGGCGTCGCCCATGAAGGCGCCGGCCGGTGGTTCGCCCGGCGTCTGGCCGGGACGGAAGGCGATGGCAGGACGGATCAGGTCCGCCAGCCGCTCGAGGATGTCGACGCGCAGCGCCCGAGGCCCGCAGACGCGGAAGCCGGCGGCGCGGTAGAGCGCCTTCGGGATCGCCTCGTCGACCGGGATCGAGGTCCGCCCTGATGCCGCGAGATGGGCAAGGTCGTCGAGGCCCTTGACCTCCACGCCGCCGTGCTTGAGCGCCCAGAGCTGCGCGGCGAGCGCGCGGGGCGCCGGCTTCAGCAGGGCGGGCACCGAGAGATGGTAGGCGCCGAAGCGCACGCCGAGCTTGCGCAGTGCCGCGCGGGCATCCTGGGCGAGCGTCTTGACGTCGTTCTGAACGATGGTGCGATCCAGCACGCCCAGATGCTCGGCGATCTGGTAGGCGATGCCGCGTCCGATGCCGTCCAGGCCCTCGCCCGTCTCCAGCGTCAGCAGGGGGCCGAGCAGCTTCTGGACATGCGCCTTCAGCCAGAGCGCGAGACGCGCCTCCACGCTCTCCCGCGCGCCGCCGGTCAGCTGCTCGTCGGCGAGGATGATGAAGCGGGGCTCCAGCACCTTCTCGCCGGCCTGCAGCTTGGCGACCGGCTCGCCGAGCCAGCGGATGGCTCCGTCCAGCGCCAGCGCGAAGGCCTCGTCCGGCGCGGCGGCGAGCTTCGCAGCCCTCGCCTCGATCTCGCTGGCCAGCGCCTTCATGGCCGCGGCCGACATGGCGCGCGCCTCGGCGCCGCTGACGCCGGCCTCCGGCGTGAAGCGGAAGCCCTGCAGACGGCCGAGGGCCTGGCCCTCGACGATCACTTCGCCCGCTTCGGTCACTTCGGATTCGAGCATCGCATTCTCTCTCAAGCGCCGCATCAGCACGCTGGTGCGCCGGTCGACGAAGCGCGCCGTCAGTTTCTCGTGCAACGCGTCCGACAACTTGTCCTCTATCGCGCGAGTCGCGCCCTGCCAATGCAGCGGATGCGCAAGCCAGTCGCGATTGGCGCAGAAGGTCCAGGTCCTGATCTGGGCGATGCGGGCGGACAGCGTGTCGATGTCGCCGTCGATCCGGTCGCAGAGATTGACCTGGCGCTGGAACCAGTCCTCGGGGATCGCCCCCTTGTCCTGCATGAAGCCGAAGATCTGCGCCACCAGCTCGGCGTGGGCGTGGGGCGCGACCTTGCGGTAGTCGGGCAGCGCGCAGATCTCCCAGAGCCGGGTCACCCCGTCCCGCGCCTGGATTCGCGACCTGACGTCGGAATCGGCGGCGGCGAGGTCGAAGACGATCTCGTCCTCGGCGCGGGGCGCGCGGGCGAGTCCGTCCTCGTTCGGCGAGACGGCGAGGCTCTGGCGCAGCGCGTCGGCGGATCGGAGATCGAGGTCGGGATTGCGCCAGTGGATCATGCGCACCGGCTCGAAATGATGGTCCTCGAGATCCTGGATCAGCTGCGGGTCGAAGGGCCGGCAGCGGCCGGAGGTACCGAAGGTCCCGTCCTTGAGATGGCGACCGGCGCGTCCGGCGATCTGGCCGAACTCCGCCGTGGTGAGCCGGCGGTGCATGTGTCCGTCGAACTTGCTGTCGCCGGCGAAGGCGACATGGGCGATGTCGAGGTTGAGCCCCATCCCGATCGCGTCGGTCGCGATGATGTGGTCGACGTCGCCGGACTGGAACAGCTCGACCTGCGCGTTGCGCGTGCGGGGCGAGAGCGCACCCATGACGACGGCCGCGCCGCCGCGCTGGCGGCGGATCAGTTCGGCGATCGAATAGACCTCCTCGGCCGAAAAGGCGACGATGGCGCTGCGCGAGGGCAGCCGCGTCAGCTTGCGCTCGCCGGCGAAAGAGAGCTTCGAGAGGCGCGGGCGGGTGACGATGTTGGCGCCGGGCAGCAACCGCTCGACCAGCGGCCTCATCGTGGCCGAGCCGATCACCAGCGTCTCCTCGCGGCCGCGCCGGTTCAGCAGATGGTCGGTGAAGACATGGCCGCGGTCGAAGTCGCTGGCGAGCTGGATCTCGTCGAGCGCGACGAAGGCGACGTCGAGGTCGCGCGGCATCGCCTCGGCGGTCGCCACCCAGTAGCGCGGATGCGCCGGCTTGATCTTCTCCTCGCCCGTGATGAGCGCGACGGATTCCGCGCCCACCTTGTCGACGATGCGCTGGTAGACCTCGCGCGCGAGCAGCCGGAGCGGCAGTCCGATGAGGCCCGAGGAATGGGCCGTCATGCGCTCGATGGCGAGGTGGGTCTTGCCGGTGTTGGTCGGCCCCAGGACGGCGGTCACGCCGCGGGCGCGGACCTGAGGGGCAAGGGAAAGCGAAGCCATGTTAACTTTCGAAGGCCGCGGGACACGCGAAACGTGCCCCAGCGGGACATGCGTTTATCACTCATGACGGGTCGAAGGATACAGCACAGCCCGGTCCCAAGGGTTTCGTGCGTTTTGGATTGTCCACAACGGCATTCTGTTGCGAATCGTGAACGCGCGAGCCGCGCGGAGGGCTCCGTCGTTAATCCTTCGAACCGGATCGGAACGAAGAGGGTCCGAATCGCCACCGACGGATTCGCTGCATGAGTCATCGCGGATCGCAATCCCGCGGATCACGCTAATCTGTAGGACCAGCCGCCGTGCTGGCGCTACATGTTGGTGATCGAGGAGGAGGCTTGCGATGCGTGGCAGCTGGCTTGCGATTCTTTCGGCCGCCCTGGTCGCCGCTTTCGCCCCGTCCGCAGGCGCGCAGTCCGACCGCACGTTGCGGATCGTGCCCTTCGCCGACATGCAGACGCTCGATCCGATCACCACAACGGCCGGCAACGTGCAGAGCCACGCGATGCATGTGTACGACTTCCTGTTCGGCCGCGACGAGTCCCAGGCCGTCCGACCGCAGATGGTCGATGCATGGTCGGTCAGCGCCGATGGTCTCGTCTGGCGCTTCACGCTGCGCGATGGCCTCGCTTTCCACGATGGCACGCCCGTGACCACGGAGGACGTCGTCGCCTCGCTCCGGCGCTGGGGTGCTCGCGATCCCTATGGCCGGCAACTCATGGCGCTGACCGTCGCGATGGAGGCGCGGGACGACAAGAATTTCGAGTGGCGCCTGTCGAAGCCCTTCTCGCTGATGCTCGATGCGCTCTCGAAGTCGACGAGCAACGTGCCGGCCATCATGCCGAAGCGACTCGCCGCGACCGATCCGATGCAGGCTGTGTCCGATCCCACGGGTTCGGGACCCTTTGTCTTCGCGCGCGATGAATGGGTCCCGGGGACGAGGATCGTCTACCGCCGCAATCCTGCCTATCGTCCGCGCGGCGACGCGCCATCGGGCTCCGCGGGCACCAAGGTCGCGAAGGTCGACCGCGTGGAATGGCTGACCTTTCCCGATCCGCAGACCGGCGTCCTGGCGCTGCTCAACGGCGAGGTCGATTTCCTCGAAAACCCTCCGTCCGACCTGATCCCGCGGCTGAAGGCGCAGGGAATCGCCTTCACCACGACGAATGCGCTCGGCTTCCAGGGAATGATCAGGCCGAATCACCTGCATCCGCCCTTCAACGATGCTCGTGCGCGGCGGGCGCTTCTCTATCTGGTCGATCAGGCAAGCTACCTCAGGGGGATGTTCGGCGATCCGGAATATTGGCGGGTCTGCCGCGCCTACTTCAACTGCGGGGGCCCTTTCGCCACGGACGCAGGCGCCGAGCCCGATTTCGGCAAGGATCGGGACAAGGCGAAGGCGTTGCTGGCGGAAGCCGGCTATGCGGGCGAGACGATCGTGCTGCTGCATCCGACCGACATCGCCTTCCTGTCGGCCGCCACGCAGCTCCTGGCCCAGGATCTGCGCGCGATCGGCGTCAAGGTGGAATTGCAGTCCATGGACTTCGGGACGCTGGCCCAGCGCCGCGCCAACCCCGCCCCACCCGGGAGGGGCGGCTGGCACCTTCTCGTGACATGGTGGAACGGCGCCGGCTCGATGGACCCGGTCGGCAACGTGCCGATGCAGGCGACCTGCGACAGGGCCTGGCCGGGTTGGCCCTGCGACGCGGCGCACCAGGCCCTGATCGAAGCGTTTGCGGCCACGACGGACGAAGCCAGCCGCCTGCAGGCGGCCATCAAGGTTCAGGAAAGCGCCTACCGCTTCGTGCCGTACGTGCCCTTCGGCCAGTGGTTCCAGCCCGTGGCGCATTCGCCGAGACTCAAGGGCTTGCCGATCGTTCCCGGCGTGATGGCGTTCTGGAACGTCGAGAAGGAATGATCCTTCGTCCTATGGGCCGGGAGTCACGCGGCGCAGCGTCAGGTTGATGCGGCCGGGACTCGGCAGGAGATCGCCTGATCCCGCGTCGATCCGGTCGACCCCGTGGAAGCAGAGGCGCGAGGGACCGCCGATCACCAGCGCATCGCCGCTCACGAGCCGGACGGAACGGGTGGGGTCCGTCCGCTTGGCGCCGCCGTAGCGGAACAGGCAGGCGTCGCCGAGCGAGACGGAGAGCACGGGCGCGTCGAACTCCTGCTCGTCGCGGTCCTGATGGAGGCCCATCCGCGCCTTGGCCTCGTACCAGTTGATGAGACAGGCCTCGGGCCGCGCCGGAAAGCCCGCGAGGGCGTCCCAGGCCTCGATCAGCGCCTCGGGAATCGGCGGCCAGGGCCGGCTCGTGTCAGGATGGGTTGGCTGGTAGCGGTAGCCGCCGATGTCGGAGACCCAGCCGAGGGGGCCGCAGTTGCTCATCCGGACGGAAAAGGGCTTGCCCGTGCGCGGCATCACGGGCGTGAAGAGCGGGGCCTCGCGCAGCACCTCCCGGACGGCCGTGACCAGCGCCTCCTGCGCCGCGCGGTCGAACCAGCCCCGGTGCAGGATCAGGCCGGGGGCGAGCGTCTCGGGCGGAGGCGGGGGCAGGAGGGACATGGCAGGGCCGGGGTGCGTGCTTCGAGACGCCGCCTGTGGCAGCTCCTCAGCATGAGGAACGTTTCTGCATGCCAGACGCCTCGATCCTCATGCTGAGGTGCGGCGAAGCCGCGTCTCGAGGCACGCATCAGGCCGATGCAGCCCGCTACGCCAGCTCCCGCTTCTCCGCGATCGTCGAATCGGCGTTCAGCCGGTAGACGATGGGCACGCCCGTCGCGAGCTCGCGCGCGATGATCTCCTGCGGCGTCAGTCCCTCCATCGCCATGATGAGGGCGCGCAGCGAGTTGCCGTGGGCGGCGACGAGCGTGCGCTTGCCGGACAGGACGGCGGGCAGGATCTCGTGGACGTAGTAGGGCAGCACGCGCGCCGCCGTGTCCTTCAGGCTTTCGCCGCCGGGCGGCGGCACGTCGTAGGACCGGCGCCAGACATGCACCTGCTCCTCGCCCCATCGGGCGCGGGCGTCGTCCTTGTTGAGTCCGGAGAGCTCGCCGTAGTCGCGCTCGTTGAGGGCAAGGTCGCGGTGGGTGGTGAGGCCCGACTGGCCGAGCTCTTCGAGGATCAGCTGGCAGGTGCGTTGCGCGCGGCCGAGATCCGAGGTGTAGGCCACGTCGAAGCCGAGGCCGGCCGCCTTCAACCGGCGACCAGCCGCCTTCGCCTCCTCCACGCCCTGCGCGGTGAGGTCCGGGTCCTTCCAGCCGGTGAAGAGGTTCTTGAGGTTCCATTCGCTCTGGCCGTGGCGGCAGAGCACCAGAAGATGCGTCATCGGCTTGTCATTCCTCTCGATCGGGCCTCTCGGCGGACGCGGCGTGCCGCGCGGCCTCGGCCACGCCCGCGAAGGCCCTGTAGGTGATGAGCAGCAGCGCCACAAGCAGGCCGCCCGCTCCGGCGAGAACGCCAACGAGCGTCCGGTCGACACCCGCGACCCTCATGCCCGCCAGGATCAGGACGATCAGCGCCGCCAGCCCATAGATCCCCCGCTTGATCCGGGCTGGATCCGCCATCAATCGGCAAGGCCCAGAACGTCCGCCATGCTGAAGTATCCAGGCCCCCGGCCCCGGGCCCAGACGGCAGCCTTGACGGCCCCTGCCGCCCAGTTGTCGCGGCTCTCGGCGGAATGGCTGAGGGTGATGCGCTCGCCCTGACCGGCCATGATGACGCTGTGCTCGCCGAAGACGGTGCCACCCCGGAGCGAGGCGAAGCCGATGTCGCCCGCTTTGCGGGCGCCATGATGGCCATCCCGCGCCCGGTCCATGTGGTCGGCAAGGGCGATGCCCCGGCCCTCCGCCGCGGCCTGCCCGAGGAGCAGGGCGGTGCCGGAGGGCGCATCCACCTTCATGCGATGGTGCATCTCCACGATCTCGATGTCGTAATCCATGTCGAGCGCCTTGGCGGCCCGGCGCACCAGCATCGCCAGCACATTGACGCCAAGGCCGAAATTGCCCGACTGGACGATGGTCGCGCGCTGCGCGGCCTCGCGCAGGGTTGCGAAATCGGCATCCGAGAGGCCGGTCGTGCCGATGACATGGACAAGGCTCCGCTCCGCGGCGTGGCCCGCGAAACCGACCGAGGCGGCGGGCGCCGTGAAATCGAGGAGGCCGTCGGCCCCGGCCAGCGCGGCGCCGATGTCCGCCGTCACGGCGAGCCCGGCCGGCCCTGCGCCGGCAAGCTCTCCCGCGTCGCGACCGAGCGCCGGCGATCCCTCGCGCTCCAGCGCTCCGGCCAGGGCCACGCCCGGCGTCCGCTGGACGGCGCGGACCAGCGCCTGGCCCATGCGGCCGGCGGCCCCCGTCACGACGAGGCGCAAGTCGGTCATCCTGCCGTCCTCAGGTCGGTTGCGGGCCGTCGTAACCCTGCACGATCACCAGATCGATGGGGCCGACATGCTGCAGATGCTCGAGCGCCGCCTGATATTCGGGCGATTCGTAGCAGGCCACGGCCTGCTCGTAGCTCTCGAACTCGATGACGACATTGTGCTTGCGCGGCGTACCCTTCACGACCTTGCCGGCGGGCCCGCGCACCATGAAGCGGCCGCCGAAGCGGGCGAAGGCCTTGGCGTTCAGCGCACGGTAGCGGTCGTAGGCCTCGGTGTTGTCGACATCGACGCGCGCGACCCAGTAACCCTTCGCCATCAGACGCCCTCCACCGCCACGAGGTCGATCACGCCTGCGCCCTCGCGCAGCTTGCGCGCGGCGGCGTACTCGGCCGAGAAGAGATAGGCCTTCGCCTGCTCGTAGCTGTCGAATTCCAGCACGACGTTGCGGGCGCGGCCCTCGCCCTCGCCGACGGAGCAGGGGCCGCCGCGCACCAGCGGCCTGCCGCCATATTGCGCGATCGCCTTGGACGCCTCCGCCGCGTACACCGCCCATTGCGTGGCGTTGGTCACCATCGCCCGCCCGATCACATAGCCCTTCGGCATCGCGCTTCCCCTGTCGTTGTGCCTGGTGATTGGCATGGCGGAGAGGATTTTTCCAGCGCGGAGGTGCTTGGTCGCACTCCTCCCCCTTGCACGGGGGAGGTCGGGTGGGGGTCAACGGCGCATCAGGACGACGCGCCGCGGTGGACCCCTCCCTGCCCTCCCCTGGCAGGGGAGAGATGATCTGCGCTTACGCCGCCTGGCTGACCGGCGCGCCGACGAGGCGGCGGGCCTCGGCTGCGGTCATCGGCTCGCCGAAGGCGTAGCCCTGCCCGTATTCGCAGCCCATCTGGTAGAGTTCGACCGCGTCCGATTCCGTCTCGGCGCCCTCCGCCACGATCTGCATGCCGAGATCGTTCGCCATGGCGATGATGGAGCGCAGGATCACAGGCCGCGAGCCCTTGTTGGAGGGGCGCACGAAGCTCTGGTCGATCTTGATCGTGTCGAAGGGGAAGCGCTGCAGGTAGGCCAGCGAGGAATAGCCGGTGCCGAAGTCGTCGAGCGACAGGCCGGCGCCGAGCTCCCGGATCTTCTGCAGCATCTGCGCCGCATATTCCGGATTCTCCATCACCAGGCTCTCGGTCAGCTCGAGCTTGAGCGTGCCGCGCTTCACCGGCGCGCGGGAGAGGACGGTCTTGATGTCGTGCAGCAGGTCGTGCCGCAGCATCTGGCGCGAGGAGACGTTGACCGAGGCGAAGATCGGAGGCTCGACGTCGAGCGCGTCCTGCCAGACCCCCAGCTCGCGCGCGGTGCGCTCCAGCACGAAGACGCCGAGGTCGACGATCAGGCCGGTCTCCTCGGCGATGCCGATAAATTCCTTCGGTCCGATCCGGCCAAGGCGCGGATGATCCCAGCGCATCAGGGCCTCGAAGCCGGCGATGGTGCGGTCCTCGAGCCTGACGATCGGCTGGTAATAGACCTTGATCTCGCCGCGCTCGAGCGCCCGGCGCAGGTCGCTCTCCAGCGCCAGGCGGTCCGGCTTCAGGCTGCGCATCGAGGGCCGGAAGACCTCGATGCGGTCGCCGCCCAGCCGGCGGGCATGGGCGAGGGACAGTTCGGCGTTCTTGAGCACGTCGTCGCGACGGTTGTCCGCCTGCTTGTCGAAGAGGGCGATGCCGACGGAGGCCGTGACGATGATCTCGCGCTCGGCGAAGGTCATCGGCGCGGTCACCGCCCGGCGCACGAGATCGGCGAAGGCGGTGATGCGCTCCGGCTCGCGCTCGGACATCAGGATGATGGCGAAGCTGTCGCCGTTGAGGCGCGCCAGCGTGTCCTGCGGCCGGAGCAGCCGGCCAAGGCGACGGGCGATATTGAGCAGAATGGAATCGCCCACCGCGAAGCCGACGCTCTCGTTCACCTGCTTGAAGCGATCGATGTTCAGGAGGATGACTGTCGGACGGATCGCGTCGTCGCTGCGCGAGAAGACGAGCGCCGCGTCCAGGCGGTCGAGGAAGAGCTCGCGGTTGGGCAGGCCCGTGAGATTGTCGTGCACGGCGTCGTGCAGCAGCCGCTCCTCCGCCGTCTTGACGCCGGTGATGTCGGAGAGCGTGCCCACGACGCGGACCACCTCGCTGTCGTCGCCCACGACGGGCCGGGCCTTCAGACCATACCAGAGGAACTCGCCCTCGGCGGAGCGCAGGCGGAAATCGATGCCGATGCGGCCGCGGCGCTGGTCCAGCAGGGCGTCGAGATTGGCGCGGTAGCGGTCGCGGTCGAGCGGATGGATCACCTCCATCCAGGGCCCCGGCCGCCCGTCGAGCGAGCCGCGCTTGAGATGGAGCTGCTGCTCGAGCTCGGGGCTGACGTAGATGCGGTCCGACTGCACGTCCCAGTCGAAGACGATCTCGCCCGAGCCCGTGAGGGCGAGGGCCTTGCGCTCGGCATCGGTGACGAGCCCCTGCGCGATGGCGCCGCCGGCGAAAGCATGCTGCACCACGGTGAAGCCGATGAGCATGACGATCAGCACCATGCCGCCGAGCAACGCCGGGGCGGTGATGTCGTTGGCGAGCCGGCCGTAGACCGCGATGGCGGCCGCGGCGACCCAGGCCAGCAGCAACATCCAGGTCGGCACCAGCATGATGGCGCGGTCGTAGCCGAGCGTGGCGAGATAGGCGATCAGCACGAGGCCGATGGCGGCCGCCACGCCGATGGCGATGCGCGCCACGCCCGCGGCGACCGGCGCGTTGAAGAGGGCCATGCCGACCAGCCCGCCGATGAAGAGCACCCAGAGCGTGGTGAAGTGGATGTAGCGGACGTGCCAGCGGTTGAGGTTGAGATAGGCAAAGAGGAAGATCACCAGCGTCGCCGCCAGGACGGCCTCCGTCGCGGCGCGCCAGACGCGTTCGCTCTCCGTGCCGATGCCGAAGAGCTTGCCCATGAAGCCGAAATCGATGCCGAGATAGGCCAGCACCGCCCAGGCCAGCGCCGCGGCGGCCGGGAAGATGACCGCGCCCTTCACGACGAAGACGATCGACAGGAACAGGGCGAGCAGCGCCGCGATGCCGACGACCACGCCGCGGTAGAGCGTCAGGCTGTTGACGCGCTCGGTGTAGGCGTCGACCTCCCAGAGCTCGAGCTGCGGCAGCGTGTTGGCGCCGAGCTCGGCCACGAAGGTGACCGTCGTGCCGGGGTCGAGCGTGATCAGGAAGGCGTCGACGCCGGTGTAGTCCTCCCGCTCCGGCCTGAGGCCCTGGCTCGCCGTGACGGCGCGGATGCGCATGCTGCCGAGGTCCGGCCAGATCACGCCCGATCCGACGAAGCGGTAATGGGGCGCGACCAGAAGCCTGTCGATCTGCTCGTCGCTGTCGTTGGAGAGCGCGAAGGCGATCCAGTCCGGCCGCGTCCCGACATCGTTCGCGCGCACCTCGATGCGGCGCACGATCCCGTCGGGGCCCGGCGCGGTGGAGATGGTGATGCGGTCGCCCTGCGACTGGTAGCGCTCGATCGCCGGCAGCAGGTTCACCGCCGTCTGCTCGGGGCGCACCCGCACGGCATCGAGAGCCGAGGCTCCGGTCGCGAAGGCCGCGAGCCAGACCGCCAGCACCGCCAGGCAGAGGGCAAAACGCTTCAACAATCGCACTTCCTGTCCGGCCGCCCCGGCCGTCGGTTCTTCGGACTGGTAGCCGCTGCCCGGCGGCGCGGCAAGCGGCGAGGCTGCGCAACGGCCCGGCGCGGTGGAGGAACGCGCCCCGCCGACGTTCGGAACGCCCGTCATTCCCCAGCCGACTGCGTCAGCTTGGCGAAGAGGAGGTGGTCGCGCCAGACGCCATTGATGGCCAGATATTCGCGCGCATAGCCCTCGCGCTCGAAACCGGCCTTTTCAAGGAGGCGCAGCGAGGCCTTGTTCTCGGGCACGCAGGCCGCCTCGATGCGCCGGAGCCTGAGCCGCCGCGCCGTGAAGGGAATGAGGATCCGGACCGCCTCCGACATCAGGCCCTGGCCAGCATGGGGGGCGCCCATCCAGTAGCCGAGGGAGGCCATGGAGGCGGCGCCGCGCCTGACGTTGGTCAGGTTGAGGCCGCCGAGCAGCCGCCGACCCGAGGGATCGAAGAGGAACAGGGGATAGGCCTCGTCGCGGTCGATCTCGGAATCGTAACGGCGCATGCGGCGCTTGTAGGCGGCGCGCGTCAGATCGTCCGCCGGCCAGGTCGGCTCCCAGGGCTGCAGGAAGGCGCGGCTGGCCTCGCGCAGCGCGGCCCAACCTTCATAATCCTCGAGTCGAGGGGGCCGCAGCGTCACCCGCTCCCCCTTGACGTGGAGTTCGGGCCGATCCGACGCTCGTCGCGCGAAGATCATGGGCACCGGCCCTCCCGACCCGTCAGGCCGGGGAGGGCGCGCCGAGGCGCGCCGCGATGCGGTCCGCGCCGCCGAGCGGGCGGGTCGGGCCGATGGCCGTCAGCGTCGGCGCGCTCGACAGGATGGAGCGCCCGACCCGGCGCACGTCGTCCGGCGTGATCGCATCGATGCGGGCGACGATCTCGGCGGCCGTGATCAGCCTTCCATAGGCGATGAGATGGCGCGCCATCTGGTCGGCGCGGGCGCTGGAGCTTTCGAGCGCCATCAGCAGCGACACCTTGAGCTGCGCCCGGGCGCGCGCGACCTCCGCTTCGCCGATGGTCTCGATCCCGGCCGCGAGGCAATCGACCGAGACCGCCATCGCCTCGCCCACGGTCTTCTCCGCGGCCCCGTAGTAGAGGCCGAAGATGCCGGCGTCCGAATAGCCCCAGACGAAGCTGTAGACCGAATAGGCGAGGCCGCGCTTCTCGCGCACCTCCTGGAAGAGGCGGGAGGACATGCCGCCGCCCATGACGTTGGAGAGCGCCTGCGCGGCGTAGAAATCGGGATGGTCATGCGCGGGCGCGGCGAAGCCCAGCACCACGTGGGCCTGCTCGAGCTTGCGGTTGAGCCGCTTCTCGCCGCCGGCATAGGTGGCGGCCGCCCGCTGCGGCGGGGCCTGCCGGCTCAGGGAGCCGAGCCTCGCCTCGGCCTCGCGCAAGATCTCCTCGTGGCGCACGGCGCCCGCCGCTGCGACGACCACGCGGCCCGCGCCATATTCGCGCGCGAGGAAGCCGCGCAGGAGATCCGCGTCGAGCGCGCGCACCGTCTTCTTCGTGCCCAGGATCGGCAGGCCGATCGGCTGCCCGGCGAAGGCCGTCTCCGAGAACATGTCGAAGACGATGTCGTCGGGCGTGTCGTCGACCGCCGCGATCTCCTGCAGAACGACGCCCTTCTCGCGGCGGATCTCGACCGGATCGAAGAGGCTGTCGGTCACGATGTCGGAGAGCACGTCGAGGCCGAGCGGCACGTCGGCGGCCAGCATGCGTGCCGTGTAGGCGGTGGTCTCGGTCGAGGTGGCGGCGTTGATGTCGCCCCCCACCGCCTCGATCTCCTCGGCGATGGCGCGGGCGGAGCGGCGGCGCGTGCCCTTGAAGGCCATGTGCTCGAGGAAATGGGCGAGCCCATGCTCGCGCGGGCCCTCGTCGCGCGAGCCGGCGCCCACGACGATGGCGAGCGAGGCGGTCTCGACATGGGGCATCGTCAGGGTGGCGACGCGCAGACCGGAGGCGAGCGTCGTCACCTCCGGCGTCAAGACGGGTCCGGTCACGCCGCCGCTCCGCGCACGGCGCGCGCGTTCTCCTCGACGAAGCGCTCGACCGCGGCGAGATCGTTCGGCAGACGCGTGATGCGTTCCGGCGCGCTCAGCAGGCCGTCGAGCGACGGCGGCAGGCCGGGCCGCTCGCCGGTGATGGCCTCCATTGCGTCCGGGAACTTGGCGGGATGGGCCGTCGCGAGCAGCACGACCGGCGTCCCGTCGGCTGGCAACGTCTTCAGCCGCGCGATCTCGCCGCAGGCCGTGTGCGTGTCCATGAGATAGCCGCTCTCCGCCTTCACGCGGCGGATGGTCTCGGCGATCTCGTCCTCGCCGGCGCGCGCGGCGGCGAATTCCCGGCGCAGCGCGCCGACCTGGGTCTCGCTCAGCGAGAAGCGGCGGCTCTGGGCGAGGCCCGCCATCTGGTTGCGGACGAGCGCGGCGTCGCGGCCGGCGGCCTCGAAGAGATAGCGCTCGAAGTTCGACGAAATCTGGATGTCCATCGAGGGCGAGGTGGTGGCGGCGACGCCCTGCATCTCGTAGGCGCCCGTCGCATGGGTGCGGGCGAGGATGTCGTTGCTGTTGGTCGCAACGACCAGCCGCTCGACGGGGAGCCCCATGCGCTTGGCGGCATAGCCCGCGAAGATGTCGCCGAAATTGCCAGTCGGGACGACGAAGCTCACCTTGCGGTGCGGCGCGCCCAGGACGGAGGCGGCGACGAAGTAATAGGTGATCTGCGCCAGGATGCGGCCCCAGTTGATCGAGTTGACGCCCGAGAGGGCCACGCGGTCGCGGAAGGCATGGTGGTTGAACATCGCCTTCACGAGCGCCTGGCAATCGTCGAAGTCGCCGTCGATCGCGACGGCATGGACGTTCTCCTCCGTCGGCGTCGTCATCATGCGGCGCTGCACGTCGGAGACGCGCCCGTCCGGGAAGAGGATCACGACATCGACGCGCCGCGAGGTGCGGAAGGCCTCGATGGCCGCGCCGCCCGTGTCGCCCGAGGTCGCGCCGACGATGGTGGCGCGCTGGCCGCGCTTCGCCAGGATATGGTCCATCAGGCGCGCCAGCATGCGCATCGCCACGTCCTTGAAGGCGAGCGTCGGCCCATGGAAAAGCTCCAGCACGAAGGTGCCGGGCCCGATCTGCTGCAGCGGCGTCACGGCCGGATGGGCGAAGGCGGCATAGGCCTCCTCCGCCATCGCCAGCAGATCGTGCTCCGCGATCTCGCCGGCGACGAAGGGCTTCATCACCGCGACGGCGACCTCGTGGAACGGCCGTCCCGCGAAGCCGGCGATCGTCTCCGGCGTCAGCGTCGGCCAGGTCTCGGGCAGGTAGAGCCCGCCGTCGCGAGCCAAACCGGCCAACACGGCGTCGGAGAAGGCGAGGGCGGGGGCGTCCCCGCGGGTCGAGATATAGCGCATGGGGCCGGTGAATAGCACCGATGGGACCGGCCTGTCATTCCTGTAAGACGGAGGGAGGCGCTCCGGAAAAGAGGTGCGAGCCGCTTCCGCCCTTCGTCCAGCGGTACCTGACGTCGGGCTCCTTTTCGTCGTTGGCGCTGCCGTCTGTTTCTTCAACGGCCACGAAGCCGCGGCGCTCGTAGAAGCGGCGGGCGGCCGCGTTCCTCTGAAATGTCCAAAGGGAGAGATCGTCGAACCGCTCCTTCGCAACAGCAAGCAGGGCCGTCCCGGCTCCGCGCCCCTGAGATTGCGGCAAGACATAAAGCTGATCGATGAAGCCTTCTCGAAATGCGATGAAGCCGATCAGCCGTTCGCCGTCGAACGCGCCGTAAAGCTTGCAATCGCGGAAAACGCGATCACGGAAAAAGGCCAGATCCTCAGCCGGCGTATGGAGAGACGCGAGCCACGGGAGACGCTCGTCGAAGGAGGCGCGATGAAGGCGCGCCACCTTCTCTGCGAAATCGACCGAAAGGGCGCGTACTTCCATGGTCCCCGTCTAGAGGGGCGCTCGTGCCCCTGTCCAGGCTGTCCCTCCCGATTGTGTCCGGTGTCTCGGGCGGAGGGCGGCCCGCTTGAACCGGTCGACAGGGATGCTCATTTGTAGCAGATACGAGGAGATCGCGGCCGCGACCTTGACCCGCCGGCGCGAAGGAGAGAGCAGCCATGGCCGACATCAACGCCTGGATCGACAACGAGGTGAAGAGCAACGACGTGGTGCTCTTCATGAAGGGCACGCCCCAATTCCCGATGTGCGGGTTCTCCGGCCAGGTCGTGCAGATCCTCGACTACATCGGCGTGCCCTACAAGGGCCACAACGTGCTCGAGAACGCCGACCTCCGCGACGGCATCAAGGCCTACACCAACTGGCCGACCATCCCGCAGCTCTACGTGAAGGGCGAGTTCGTCGGCGGCTGCGACATCGTGCGCGAGATGTTCCAGTCGGGCGAGCTGCAGAGCCACCTGACCGAGAAGGGCATCCCGCTCGCCGCGAAGGCGAGCTGAGACTGCGCTTTCTCCCTCCCCTGCAAGGGGAGGGTCGGGGAGGGGTCGACCGCGACGCTCGATCCTGAAACCTCGTTGACCCCCACCCTACCTCCCCCTTGCAGGGGGAGGAGTGCCGATGACGGCTCTTAGTGTCCTTCCAAGCCGGAGCTGAGGGGAGGAAACCCAGCCCCTCCCATCGTCAATGAGAAGCTGAATTTCATTTTCGGCCTGTTGGCCGCCGGGTGATGGTAATCACACCGGCCGCGTCTTCACCGTGGCGATGCCGGGGATGCTGAGCACCGAGGCGACGATGCCGTCGGCGTCGAGGCCGGCCTCGCGGTAGAGCGCGTCCACCGTGCCGTGATCCTGGAAGAGGTCCGGCAGCGTCAGCGTGCGGACCTTCAGGCCGCCGTCGAGCAGGCCCATGGCGGCGAGCGCGTGCAGCACATGCGCGCCGAAGCCGCCCGAAGAACCTTCCTCCACCGTGACCAGCGCCTGATGATGGCGCGCGAGCTGGCGTAGCAGCGCGAGGTCGAGCGGTTTGGCGAAGCGGGCATCAGCCACCGAGGTGGAAAAGCCGCGCGATTCGAGTTCATCGGCGGCGCGCAAGGCCTCCTGCAGGCGGGTGCCGTAGGAGAGGATGGCGATCTGGCCGCCCTCGCGGATCATCCGGCCCTTGCCGATCTCGAGGATCTGCCCCTCGTCGGCCAGGTCGACGCCCACGCCGTCGGCGCGCGGGAAGCGGAAGGCGATCGGCCCCTCGTCGAAGGCCGCCGCCGTGGCCACCATGTGGACGAGCTCGCCCTCGTCCGAGGGCGCCATCACCACCATGTTCGGCACGCAGGAGAGGTAGGCGATGTCGAAGGCGCCGCAATGCGTGGGCCCATCCGGCCCGACATGGCCCGCCCGGTCGAGCGCAAAGCGGACGGGCAGCTTCTGCAGCGCCACGTCATGCACGATCTGGTCGTAGCCGCGCTGCAGGAAGGTCGAATAGATCGCCACGAAGGGCTTGATCCCGTCCGCCGCCATGCCGGCGGCGAAGGTGACGGCATGCTGCTCGGCGATGCCCACGTCGAAGCAGCGGCTGGGGAATTCCTTGGCGAAGAGGTCGAGGCCCGTGCCCGAGGGCATGGCCGCGGTGACGCCGACGATGCGCTCGTCCTTGCGCGCCTCCTTGATGAGGCTGTTGGCGAAGACCTTCGTGTAACTCGGCGCGTTGGCGGCGGGCTTCACCTGCTGGCCGGTCGCGATGTCGAAGCGGGCGACGCCATGATAATTGTCGGGTGCGGTCTCCGCCGGCTTGTAGCCCTTGCCCTTCTGCGTGATCACATGGATCAGCACCGGGCCCACCGCGAAATCCTTCACGTTGCGCAGGATCGGGACCAGATGGTCGAGATTGTGCCCGTCGACGGGCCCCAGGTGGTAGAAACCCAGTTCCTCAAACAGGGTGCCGTTGGTGATGTAGCCCCGCGTGTGCTCGACGGCGCGGGTCACCGCCTGGTCGATGGTGCGGCCGAACTTCTTGGTCAGCCGCTTCCCGACATCCCGCATCGACATGTAGGTCTGGCTGGAGAAGATGCGGCTGAGATAGGCCGAAACGGCGCCGACAGGCTCTGAGATCGACATCTCGTTGTCGTTGAGGATGACGATGAGGCGGCTGTCGGAGGCGCCGGCATTGTTCAGTGCCTCATAGGCCATGCCGCCGGAGAGCGAGCCGTCGCCGATCACGGCGATGACGTTGCGCTGCTCGCCCTTGAGGTCGCGCGCCGCCGCGAAGCCTGCCGCGGCCGAGATCGAGGTCGAGGCGTGCGCCGCGCCGAAGGGATCGTAGGGGCTCTCCGCCCGCTTGGTGAAGCCGGAGAGGCCGCCGGGCTGGCGCAGGGTGCGGATGTGCTTGCGCCGCCCCGTCAGGATCTTGTGCGGATAGCACTGGTGGCCGACGTCCCAGACCAGCCTGTCGTCGGGCGTGTCGAAGACATGGTGCAGCGCGACGGTCAGCTCGACGACGCCCAGCCCCGCGCCCAGGTGGCCGCCGGTGACGGAGACGGCCGAGATGGTCTCCTGCCGGAGTTCTTCGGCGAGCTGCTTGAGCTGGGGCAGGTCGAGATCGCGCATGTCCGAGGGAACATGCACGCGGTCCAGCAACGGAGTCTTCGACATGGGGGCCGCCTTTCGAGGCTGCTGCACCTTGCAGGTGTAGCACCCGGCCTGAACAGGAGCGATACGTAGGTTTGCACGGGTTTTAGGCGCTGCCGCCGCCATCGCAAGCGCGATGACGCGATCGTGTCGTCAGGCTTTTCGCCGCAGGGCCGATGAGGAGAGGGGCGAACGCCGGTCGTGCAGGAAGGTCCAGCGCGGCAACCCATCGGCGGCGAGGCCGGGACGGCGGCTGCCGGCGAGGGCCTTGGCGGCGCGGCTCGCCGTCGCCTTCAGCGTGGCGCCCGGCCGGTCGATCACGGCCATCGGCATCAGCCGGGCGATGTCCCGCCAGCCCTGCCAGCGATGGAACTGGATCAGATTGTCGGCCCCCATGATCCAGACGAAGCGCACGCCGGGACAGCGGCGCTTCAGGTAGCGCAGCGTGTCGAGCGTGTAGCGGGTGCCGATCTCCGCCTCGAAGCCGGTGATCGCGACCTTCGGCTCCGGCATCAGCCGCCGCGCCGCGGCCATGCGCTCCGCCTGCGAGGCGAGACCGCGCGTGTCCTTGAGCGGATTGCCCGGCGTGACGATCCACCAGACCGCGTCGAGCCGGAGCCGGCGCAGCGCGATCAGCGTGACGAGCCGGTGCCCCGCATGCGGCGGATTGAACGAACCGCCGAAGAGGCCGATCCGGAGGCCCGGCGCGTGTCGGGGGAGGGCGGGGAGAGGCATGGGGCGGTCAGGCGGATTGCATGGACCTGGTGCGTGCTTCGAGACGCGGCCTGCGGCCGCTCCTCAGCATGAGGGCGGTCAAGGGATCGCCATCCTCAAGGATCCTCATCCTGAGGAGCCCGCGCAGCGGGCGTCTCGAAGGACGCACCACCCCGACGCAGCGCATCAACCGCGCACCTGGCCGTCGCCCAGCACCCGGTACTTGAAGGCGCAGAGCTGGTCGACGCCGACGGGGCCGCGCGCGTGCATGCGGCCGGTGGCGATGCCGATCTCGGCGCCGAAGCCGAACTCGCCGCCGTCGGCGAACTGCGTGGAGGCGTTGTGCATCGTGATGGCGCTGTCGACCTCGGCGAGGAAGCGCCGCGCGGCCGCCTCGTCCTCGGTGACGATCATGTCGGTGTGGTGGGAGCCGAAGGTCTCGATATGGTCGATCGCCGCATCCAGCCCGTCGACGAACTTGGCAGCGATGATGCTGTCGAGGAACTCATGGCCGAAATCCTCGGGCTTCGCGGGGACGGCCTCGGGCGCGAGCGCGCGGACGGCCTCGTCGCCCCTGACCTCGCAGCCGGCGGCGGCGAGCATCGCCACGATCGGCGCGACATGGCTGGCGGCGCTCGCCCTGTCGAAGAGCAGGCATTCCGCCGCGCCGCAGATGCCGGTGCGGCGCATCTTGGAATTGAGGATCAGCGTCTTCGCCTTGTCGAGATCGGCGGCGGCGTGGACGTAGACATGCACGATGCCGTCGAGGTGGGCGAAGACCGGCACCCGCGCCTCCGCCTGCACGCGCGCCACGAGCGACTTGCCGCCGCGCGGCACGATGACATCGACATTGCCGCCCAGGCCCTTCAGCATCTCGCCGACGGCGGCGCGGTCCTTGCTCGGCACGCGCTGGATCGCATCCTCCGGCAGGCCGGCGGCGCGCAGGCCGTCGACGAGGCAGGCGTGGATCAGCGCCGAGGTGCCGAAGCTATCGGAGCCCCCGCGCAGGATGGCGGCGTTGCCGGCCTTGAGGCAGAGCGCGCCGGCGTCGGCGGTCACGTTCGGCCGGCTCTCGAAGATGACGCCGATCACGCCGAGCGGCGTCGCGACGCGCTCGATCGTGAGGCCGTTGGGTCGCGTCCACCGGTCAAGCACACGTCCAACCGGGTCGGCCAGCGCCGCCACGCTCTCGAGCCCCGCGGCGATGCCCTCGATGCGATTCCCGTCGAGCGTCAGCCGATCGACGAAAGCCGGCGTCATGCCGCCACGGCGCGCCTCGGCCACGTCGATCGCATTGGCCTCCATCACCTCCGCCGCGCGGGCGCGCAGCGCCTTCGCCGCCTCGCGCAGGGCGCGGTCGCGCGTCTCGGACGACGCCAGCGCGAGCACCCGCGCCGCGGCGCGCGCCCGCCGGCCGATCGCCAGCATATCCGCCGCGAGCCTGGCCGCGTCGCCGACAAAATCCGAGGCTTTCGCTTGCATGTTCATCGCCTTGCCTCCCTGCCCCCGACGTCATCCCCGGCGCGCCGCAGGCGCGGGAAGGGGATCCAGACGATCAACGCCAAGGAAGGCTGGATTCCCTTCCCCTCCGCTGCGCTCCGGCCGGGAATGACAGCCTACTCCCCGCCCTCGCCGATCAGCACCAGATCGTCCCGGTGGATCATCGCCGAGCGGCCTGCATAGCCGAGGATCGCGGGAATGTCGCCGGTCTTCGCGCCCATGACGGCGCGGGCCTCGGCCGCGTCGTAGCCGCTCAAACCCCGGCCGATCTCGCCGCCGTCCGGGCCGCGCACCAGGATCGCGTCGCCGCGCTGGAACAGCCCGTCCACCTGCCGCACGCCGGCGGGCAGGAGGCTGCGTCCGTTGCGCAGCGCCTTCGCCGCCCCGTCATCCACGGTGAGGGCGCCCTGGACCGCGAGGCTGCCGCCGATCCAGCGCTTGCGGGCGCTGACGGGGTCGGACGCCGTCAGGAACCAGGTGCAGTTCGCGCCCTCCGCCACGGCGCGGATCGGGTTCAGCCGCTTGCCGTTGGCGATGATCATGGCCGCGCCGCCGGTGACCGCGATCTTCGCCGCCTCGACCTTCGTGGTCATGCCGCCGCGCGAGAATTCGGAGGCCGCGCCGCCCGCCATCGCCTCGATCTCCGCCGTGATGCGCGGCACGACCGGGATCAGTGTCGCCGCGGGATCCTTCTGCGGGGGCGCCGTGTAGAGGCCGTCGATGTCGGAGAGCAGCACCAGCAGGTCCGCGCCCGCCATGGTGGCGACGCGTGCGGCGAGGCGGTCGTTGTCGCCGTAGCGGATCTCGACGGTCGCGACCGTGTCGTTCTCGTTGATGACGGGCACGGCGCGCCGCGCCAGCAGTTCGTCCAGCGTGGCGCGGGCGTTGAGGTAGCGGCGGCGCTCCTCGGTGTCCTGCGGCGTGATCAGCACCTGGCCCGCCGTGATGCCGTGGCGCGAGAGCGCTTCGGACCAGAGCCTGGCGAGCGCGATCTGGCCGACGGCGGCGGCCGCCTGCGAGCGCTCCAGCGTCAGGGCGCCGCGGGCATAGCCGAGCACGGTGCGCCCGAGCGCGATCGCCCCCGAGGAGACGACCAGAAGCTCGACGCCGCGCGCGTGGAGCCCGGCGAGATCATCGACGAGGGCCGCCAGCCATTCCGCCTTCGGGCCCTTCGCCGGATCGACGAGCAGCGACGAGCCGACCTTGACGACGATGCGGCGGAACGAGGCGAGGACGGGAACGGCGGACATGATCGCGCAGAGCGCTAGACCATGTTCCGGGAAAGGGGAAGGCGGGGAGTGGGCTTGATCCTCCCCTGCGCAGCGGGGGAGGTGGCGAGCGAAGCGAGACGGAGGGGGATCCCCACCCGTCCGGCTGCGCCGGCCACCCTCCCCGCCTTGCGGGGAGGGATCAAGTGCCTGTCATCCCCGGCGGCGCGTAGCGCCGGGAAGGGGATCCAGATCCTTCACGCAGGAAGCGCTGGATTCCCTTCCCTCCGCTTCGCTCCGGCCGGGAATGACACCGGGTTCTCAATTCGGCTGCGGGATCTTGGCGCTTTCGACGATGGGCTTCCAGGTTTCGAAATCGGCCTTGATCTGCTTCTCCAGCGCCTCGCCGACGACGGACACCGGCGTGACCGTCAGCTTCTTCAGCTTCTCGACGACCTCGGGCTCCTTCGAGATCGCCTCGAGCTCGGACACGAGCTTGTCGGCGATCGGCTTGGGGATGCCGGCGGGCGCGATGAAGATCGCCGCCCAGGTCACGTCGATGCCGGGCACCGTCTCAGCCATGGCCGGATATTCGGGCGCCATGGCGTAGCGCGAGGTCGAGGAGACGGCGACGCCCTTCGCGTTCCCGCCCCTGACCTGCGCCAGCGCCGTCGATATCTGGTCGCAGGACATGTGGATCTGACCGCCAACGAGGTCCTGCATGATCTGGTTCGAGGCGCGATAGGGCACGTGCGTCACCTGCACGCCGGTCTTCTGGGCGAGCAGCTCCATGCAGAGGTGCTGCGAGGTGCCGACGCCGGAGGAGCCGTAAGAATATTTGTTGGGATTGGCCTTGAGGTGGTCGATGAATTCCTTGGGGCTGCCGGCGGGAATGCTCGGATGGACCACGAAGAAGTTCGGCTGCGTCGCCACCATGGCGAGCGGCTTCAGGTCCTTGAACGTGTCGTAGCCGAGCTTGTCGCGGTAGATGTGCGGCAGGATGTAGAGGTTGCCGGCGGTGATCGTCGCAAGCGTGTAGCCGTCGGCGGGGGCGCGCGTCATCGCCGTGATGCCGATGGTGCCGCCGGCGCCGGAGCGGTTCTCGACCAGGAAGGGCTTGCCGAGCCGCGCCGCCAGCCGCTCCGTGAAGATGCGCGCCGCCACGTCGGTGTTGCCGCCGGCGGCGTAGGGCACGATCACCGTCACCGGCTTGTCGGGCCATGTCCCCTGTGCCAGCGCCGGCGCGGCCATGATGGTCGCGAAGGCGAGCGTCGTCAGTGTCTTCAGCATGGCCATTTCCTCCCGAAGCTGGCTCTTTGCTCCTGAAGCTAGCGCCAGCGCGCCCGAGCGCAAGGCGGAAATGGGCCACGGCCGTCAGGAGGGCCGGCGCATGAAGCCTTCGAAGTAGGCGGCGAGCGCCGCGTGGCCTTCGACCGGCAGCACCGCCGCCGCATACTGATCCGGCCGCACGACCACGAGGCAGCCGGCTTCGCGGTCGATCCCGCGAAGATCGAAGATGTCCCGGCCGGGCGCGGCGCAGAAGATCTTCTCGTAGTCGGTGAGGCCGAGCCGCCCCTTCGTCGGCAGCAACAGCGGCGGCATGTCTCCCAGCGCCAGCGTGCGGTGGTCCTGCTGGAAGACGGCGCGGAGGTCGATCACGGAATCGATGTCGGCGCCGTCCGGCGTGAAGCGCCGCAGCGGTGAATCGTCCGCGCTTTCGAGGAAGCGGCAGAGCGCCGCCACCGGACCCGATCCGGCGCCGGAATCGCCACGTCCGGCGAAGAGGAACAGGCGCCAGCGGCCGTCGGCCTCCAGCGCCTCGCTCAGCAGCATCGGCTTGCCGTCGGCCAGGCGGACCACCGGTGCGCCATGGAAGCGCATGCCGACCGGAAAGCCCGCGGCGCGATGCTGGTGCGCGCCATCGCCCGTGAGAAGCGACGGCCCATAATGCGTGGCGGTGCCGGCGGTGTAGCGGCCGTGGCGCACGAAGTAATCCTGCACTTCGGACGGATCGACGCCCGGTCCCCCCGGCTCCTTGCGGAGCGGCGCGCTCAGCATGGCCGCCCATTCGCGGTCGAAGCTGATGAGCTCCGCGGCGACGGCCTGCCGCTCCGCATTGTAGGTTTCGAGCAGATGCGGCTGCGCCTGTCCCCGGAGCACGGACGCAAGCTTCCAGCCGAGGTTGAAGGCGTCCTGCATCGAGACGTTCATGCCCTGGCCCGCCTTGGGGCTGTGGGTGTGGCAGGCGTCGCCGGCGATGAAGATCCGGGGCCCTCGCGACCCGTCGCCGGGCGCATCGTCGAACCGCGGGCAAAGCCGCTGGCCGATCTCGTAGACCGACCACCAGGCGACCTCGCGCACCTCGAAGCTGTAGGGCCGCAGGATGCGCTGCGTCGCGGCGATGAGCCTTTCGACCGTGATGTTGCGAGCCGCCACCCGCTCGTCGCGCCTCAGCTTGTCGAGCTCGACATAGATGCGGACGAGATGCCCGCCCTCGCGCGGGATCAGCACGATGCTGCCTTCGCCGTCCGACTGGATCAGCGCCTTCAGCCGGATATCCGGAAAGCTGGTGACCGCCAGCACATCCATGACGCCCCAGGCCTGGTTGGCGGAATCGCCGGCGAGGGTGAGTCCGATGGCGTTGCGGACCGCGCTGCGCGCGCCGTCGCAGCCCACGACATAGCGGGCCTTCACCTCCTCGGCGCCGCTTCCATCCGTCCGCTCCAGACGCGCGGTCACGGCATGCGCCGCGGGATCGGCGGCGGCGGTTTCGTCGACCGTCAAGCCGATCAGCCTGCGGTCGTAGTCCGGCTCCAGCCGCCGCGGCGATTTCCGCATGATGTCCAAATAGAAATCATGCACCCGCGCCTGGTTGAGGATGACATGGGGATAGGGCGCAAGCCCGTCCTCGACGTCCTGGATGCGGCCATGGCGGCGGATGGAGCCGCGATCGGCCTCGTCGGGCTTCCAGAACACGGTTTCGTTGACCCAGTAGGCCTCGCGCTCGACGCGCTCGCGGAAGCCGAAGGCCTGGAACATCTCCATGGTGCGGCAGGCGATGCCGTCGGCCTGGCCGAGCCGCAGGGGCCCGGACTTCTGCTCGACGATGCGGGTGACGATGCCGGGAAAGGCGGAGAGCTGCGCCGCGAGCGTCAGGCCGGCCGGGCCGCAGCCGACGATCAGGACATCGACCTTCGGCGGCAAGGGGCCGCCCGCGCCGGGCGCCGCCTCATGGAGATCGGGGTCGCCCGGGCGAAAGCCGTCGTGGTGGAACTGCATGGGGAGTCCGTCAGCGGGAAGGGACGGCCGCGGAGCATAGTGCCCGTCACCGCCGTCGTCATCCTCGTCGAAGGGGTGCTTGCCACCGGTCTGCAGGATCCGCCGGGCCGGCTTGCGCCAAGCCCGGCGGGTCTTTCGCGTCAGCGCGTCCTCGCGCCCTCCTCGGCGTTCAGCCGGTAGAGATTCGAGAGCAGCGCCTCGAGGCCGGGGCCCTGTCCGCCCGCGTGCAGGTCGATGCGGCCGACCTTCTCCACGAGCTTCTCGAGCGCCTCCAGCTCCTTCATGCGAAGCAGCAGGGGGTTGTCCTGCATCAGCTTCGCGGTGTTCAGGAGCGACCGCGTCGCCGCGGTCTCCTCCTGACGCCGGATCAGGTTGGCCTTGGCGACCTTCTCGGCCTCCACGACCTTGTTGATCAGCTCCCGCACTTCGCCAGGCAGGATCACGTCCTTGACGCCGAGCTCCATGATCTCGACGCCGAGATCGCCCGAGCGCTTCGCGACGGAGTCGCGCAGCTCCCGGTCCATCGAGCCCCGCGCCGCCAGGATGTCGTCCAGCGTCCGGGAGGCGATGGCCTCGCGCACGGCGAACTGCACCAGGCGGTAGAGCGTCGTCGTCAGGTCGCCCGTGGCCGCCGTCGCCTTCTCGGGGTCGGTGACCCTGTAGTAGGCGGTCAGCGTCACGCGCAGGCCGACGCGGTCCTTCGTCATGATCTCCTGCGCCGTGACCTCGATGGGCTGCGGGCGCATGTCGACCTTGGCGATCCTGACCTCGCGATCCGTCTTCCAGAAGGCGTGCCGGCCGGGCTTCAGCCGCTCCACGAGTTCGCCGTTGACGAACAGGAGAGCCGCCTCGTGCGACTCCACCAGCGCCTCGACGGCGACGTTGGAGAGCTTGAGGTTGATCCGCTCGGCCTGCGCCTGCGTGAGGCGCAGGACGCCGCGCGTGTCGATCGTCTCGACCGACACCTTCGTGGCGACCTTCCAGTAGACCCTCCGCGAGAACGGGGGCCAGACGGTGGTCGGCAGGCCGTCGAGCGACACGATCGCGACCTCGTAGGGGCCGGTCGTGACCGTCTCGAACAGCTCCGCCGCCAGCGCGGGATGGCTGCGGGCGAGCACCTCGTAGCGGTCGACAGGGAACTCCTGCCGGACCACGTTGAAGACCTCCGCCTTGAGCGACCCACGCGGGTCGAACAGGACGTGACGGCCGGGCTCAAGCACACGCTCGAACCGGCCATCGCGGACGAGGAACGCCCGCTCGCCATCCTTCACGGTGGCGCGGAAAGTGAACATCAGCCGGTTCATCTTTCTCTTCCTTCGATTGGACCGGCGGCTTGCGCCTCCGGCCGGTGAATGTCCGCATCCCGCGCCAGCACGCGGGCTCCGGACGATGGGTCGCCGGTCGCCTCGCCGAACGCGCCCGCGCGGATCCGGGCTTGAGCCCCATTCCGCATGGCGTTCGCACCGGCCGGGCCCGATCGCCGCAGCGACAGGACCGGAGCCGATGGTCCCGCCGCCGGATCCGGGGCGATATCCGCCCGGATGCAGAGCGCGGGACGCGCCTGGCTTCCTCCGCCGGCTCTGGCCGTGGCCGCGGCCGGAAGGAGGTCCGTCGGGAAGCGACCGGCTTCCCGGATTGAAACAAGCTCGTTTGCGAACGAGTGCCTTGCGGCGGATGCAACGCGGGAGTCGAACCCGCGACAGCAGGATTATGGGTCCTGTGCTCTGACCGACTGAGCTAGTTGCTGGTGGACATGGACGGACTCGAACCGGCGACCTTCCGGTTATCCCGGACGCTCTCACCGCTGAGCTACATGCCCTCCCCGACACCGCGGAACACGCCACCGCAGAGCGGCGCGCGCCAGCCGGCTATGGACACCGGACACGAGGCGAAATCGGGAGGCGGGCGTCTAGAGGTGAATGGCCAAGCTTGGCAAGGGCTTGATATCGCTGTCGATCATCACAAAAAATAACATAATATTTCAATCGCTTGCAGCGGATGACCGCAAGAAAGTGACGGTTTGGTCGTCACTCGCGGCAAGCTTCGTAAAGTTGAGAGCTGAACGATACCGGGTGCAGGAGCCGATCAGCGCGCATATTCCCAATTGTCGCCGTCGTCATCCTCGTCGAGCGGGGCCATCCGCTTCGACTGATGCAGCGAGACGCCCTTGGTCGGCGTCTCGGGCTCGTTCTCCCGGGCCGCGTCGATGATCCCGATGAGGGCGGCCAGGGCTTCCGGAACGCCCTCTCCCGCGACGGCGGAGAGCGCCAGCGGCGTCTGGCCGCTCGCCTTCTTCAGGCGCTGCAGCTGCTTCTTGAGGGTAGGAGGATCGAGCGCGTCGACCTTGGAGAGTGCCACGATCTCGGGCTTGGCCTCGAGGCCGCCGCCGTAGGCCTCGATCTCCTGGCGGACGGTGCGATAATCCTTCGCCGCATCCTCGCCGGTGCCGTCGACCAGATGCAGCAGCACGCGGCAGCGCTCGACATGGCCGAGGAAGCGGTCCCCGAGGCCATGGCCCTCGTGCGCGCCCTCGATGAGGCCTGGGATGTCGGCCAGCACGAACTCGCGGTCGCCGCGCCGCACGACGCCGAGGCCGGGATGGAGCGTCGTGAAGGGGTAGTTGGCGATCTTCGGCTTCGCGGCGGTCGTGGAGGCGAGGAAGGTCGATTTGCCGGCGTTCGGCAGGCCGACGAGGCCGGCGTCGGCGATCAGCTTGAGGCGGAGCCAGAGCGTCCGCTGTTCGGCCGGCTGGCCGGGATTGGCGCGGCGCGGCGCGCGGTTGACCGAGGAGACGAAGTGGAGGTTGCCGAAGCCGCCGTTGCCGCCCTTGGCGAGCAGCACCTTCTGGCCCTCCTCCGTCATGTCGGCGATGAGCGTCTCGCCGTCCTCGTCGAAGATCTGAGTGCCGACCGGCACCTTGACGAAGGCGTCCTCGCCCTTGGCGCCGTGGCGGTTGCGCCCGGCGCCCTGGCCCCCTGTCTTCGCCTTGATGTGCTGCTGATAGCGATAGTCGATCAGCGTGTTGAGGCCGTTGACGCAGATCGCCCAGACGTCGCCGCCGCGCCCGCCGTCGCCGCCGTCCGGGCCGCCATATTCGATGAACTTCTCGCGCCGGAACGAGATGCAGCCGTTGCCGCCCGCGCCGGACTGGATGAAAATCTTGGCCTGATCGAGAAATTTCATGGAGACGAGATAGGGGCGGACGGCCTCCGGTGCAAATCCGAACGGCGCATGGCCGCGCTCAGTTCATCTGGCACCCGCCTGGCAGGCGTCGGTGATCGCCGTCAGCTGCTGCTGCTGGCGGGCGGTGAGCGCGTTGCGCAGCAGCGGCGTCCAGAGCTCGGCCTTGCGGATGTCGGCCTCGGCGCAGGCGCAATAACGGGAGCAGACCTCGGCGCTGGAGCCGGCCTGGCCACAGGCGGTGGCGCAGGAGGTGCGGAATTCGCGCGTCGTCGCATCCACGCCCGCGGGCGCGAGGCCGAGCGCCGCCAGCCAGAGGAGCGCCATCAGCACGGGCTGGTGGACGAGATAGATGGGGAGGCTGAGGCGGCCGGCCTTCGCCACCGTGGCGAGGGCGCCTGCCGGCGCGAGGCCCAGCCATCCGGACGGGCGGTCCGCGATCCACCGGCCGAGCGCGACGCCGAGAAGGGCGAGTCCGGTCCAGGGGAAGACAGGGACGTAGTCGTTTGTGAGCGGGACGCGGGTGCCGAGGCCGAGCCATTGCAGGAGCGGCGCGTCGAACAGCGGGGCCGAGACCAGGAGCGGCATGGCGAGCGTGATCGTTGCCGCCGCCAGCACGGCCGGCAGCGGCATCCGCAGGAAGGGCAGCGCCACGAGGCTCGAGAATGCGATGCAATGCAGGATGCCGAAGAAGATGAAGCCCTGCGGGATCGCCAGCCAGGTCGCGGCCGTGACGAGCAGGGCGGCTCCGGCGATGAGCGCGAAGCGGCGCAGGAAGATGGCCCGGTCGAGCCCGTCCCGCGCCATCAGCGCCAGGCTGACGCCGGACAGGATCAGGAACGAGCCCGCGATGGCGCGGGCGAAGGCCATCCAGAAGGGATGGGAGATGATGTCAGTGGTGATCAGCCCGAAAAAGCGCAGGTCCCAGGCGAAATGATAGATGATCATCGCCGCCACGGCCACGCCGCGCAGGATGTCGATGCCGGGGAGGCGCGGGCGGGCGGCGGACGTCATGGGCGAGCTTTGGCAGAGCCGGGCGGGGTTGGGAAGGAGGGGCGGAGTGGCCGCACGGGCCGTTTCTCCACATTCCTCATCCTGAGGAGGCCGCGTCAGCGGCCGTCTCGAAGGACGCACGGTGGTGCGTGCTGCGAGACGCGACCCTTCGGGTCGCTCCTCAGCATGAGGGTCTTGGCGAATGGCTCACGCCTCTCCACCTCAAGCGCAGGCCTGCATCGCGGGAGGCGGGGGCGCATCCAGCGCCGGCATCGGCAGGGAGCGCGCGTCGATCTCGACGCGGGGCTCGCGCCAGTTCTTGAGGCTCGCCCAGGTGGAGCGGGCGAGACGGAAGCGGTCGACCGAGACGCGGCCGCCGCGGGCCGGCGCATCCGCCATGTCGGAGCCCACGAACTGGAAGCCGCACTTCTCGATGACGCCGCGCGAGCGCGGGTTTACCACGCGGGCGGAGGCCGTGAGTTCGCCCGCCTCGGTGTAGGAGAAGATCGCGTCGATCAGCGCCTGCGCCGCCTCGGTGGCGTAGCCCTTGCCCCAGTGCGGCTCGCCCAGCCAGAAGCCGAGGTCGCCGGTGGCGTTGCGCGCGGGATCTTTCAGCCGGACGCCGATGATGCCGAGGCACTGGTCCGGCTTGAAGCGGGGCGCGATGGCGAGCTGCAGGCTCGCGCCCGTGGCGTTGCCCTTGCGCGCCGCGAAGACGAAGCGCTCCGCCTCGCCCTTCGGATAGGGATGCGGCACCGTGCCCGTCATCTCGGCCACGGCCTTCACGCCGGCGAGACGCTCGATGGCAGCGGCGTCCTGAATACGCGGCCAGCGCAGCCAGAGGCGCTTCGTCTCGATGCGGAAGACATCGTCGCGGGTGAGATCGGGGAACATGGGAGGCACCTCCAGGCCTTGGAAACGACGAAGGGGAATGCGGTTGTCCCACATTCCCCTCGGGCGTCTTGTCGGTCTCTGGAGCGTTTTCGGGGTGTTCCCCTGGCCTCACCTTGGCCGTTTTCGCTCGAAACCCCGCCTCTGGTCCTGTGGGACCGGCGGGGTTCTGATCGTCTGATCCCCGCCGTTACTCTGCGGCCATCTGGGCCGGTACGACCGTCACGTAAGCTCGCTTGCCTTTATTGAGGAAGGCGACGCGGCCGTCCGTCAGGGCAAAAAGCGTGTGGTCGACGCCCATGCCGACGTTGGCGCCGGCATGCCACTTGGTGCCGCGCTGACGCACGATAATGTTGCCGGCGAGAACGGCCTCGTTGCCGAACTTCTTCACGCCGAGGCGCTTCGACTCGGAGTCGCGACCGTTGCGCGACGAGCCGCCTGCCTTTTTGTGAGCCATGATACGCTCCTGAATGCTGCGCTACGCCAACCCACGAAGGGTCAGCGACGCTGACTTGGTTCGGTTATGCCGCAGAAGCGGCGATTTGGGAAGGGCGAATTGGAAAGGGCCCTTCGGCCCCTTCGCCATTGCTTGTCGTCAGATGTCCTTGCCGGACGCCTTCTCGGCCTGGTCGACCTTGGCGCGGGGCGGCTTGCCGGCGAGGAGTTCCTTCGCCTGCTCGACCCATTCCTCGCGCGTGGCGCGGCCGTTGAGCTTCAGCTCGGTGTTCCACTTCTCGATGTCGGCGTCCGTCCAGGCGGCGATGTCGCTCCAGCTCTGGATGCCGGCGGCGCGCAGCTTCTTCTCGATCGTCGGGCCGATGCCGGCGATGAGCGAGAGGTTGCTCTCGTCGGTGCCGGATGCGGCCTTGGCGGCCTTGGGCGCCGCGGCAGCGGCGACGGGCGCGGCGGCAGCCACGGGAGCCGCCTTCCTGGACACGTCCACCTTCTCCCCGTTCGTGAGGATGTCGGTGATGCGCACGATCGTCAGATCCTGGCGATGGCCCTTCTTGCGCTTCGAGTTCTGGCGGCGGCGCTTGAAGAAGGAAATCACCTTCGGGCCGCGCGCCTGCTCGACGACGGAGGCGGCGACGGTGGCGCCCTTGACCAGCGGGGAGCCGATCACGGTCGTGTCGCCTCCCACCAGCAGGACATGCTCGAAGGCGACGGTGTCGCCCGGCTCGGCGTGGAGCTTCTCCACGGTGATGACGTCGTTGCGGGAAACCTTGTACTGCTTCCCGCCGGTCTTGATCACTGCGAACATCTTGGTTCTCTCGTGTTCGGCCGCATCTCCGAGGCTTTCCGCTGGAAAGTCCGAGGGACCGGCTTCTTGACAGGGGTCTGGCCTCCCCTGGCGGGGGCGGCCGGACTGGCGGCTTCAATGGAACGGCGCGGGACAGGCTGAAAAGCCTCCCGCGCCGACGTGGGGCCTATGGCGCAAGCGGGCGCGCGAGTCAACCGGCGCGGTCAGGCCGCGCGCCGCAGGGCGGGGCCCGACTCGGATGTCCGGAAGGCCGAGACGAGGCGGCCGAGCTCCTCGATGTGGCGGCCGAGCAGGCTGGCCGCCGCCGCACTTTCCTCGGACAGGGCGGCGTTCTGCTGCGTCATCTCATCGATCTGCGCGACGGTGCGGCTCATCTCCTCGACGCCATGGGCCTGCTCCTGCGCCGCCCCGGCGATCTGCGCGATGGTGGCCGCGACCTGCTGTGAGGCCGAGACGATGTTCTCGAGCGCTTCGCCGACCTGCTTCACGAGCCGCACGCCGCCCCCGACCTCGGAGCCGGTCGCGCTGATCAGCGCCGCGACGTCCCGCGCCGCCTCCGCCGAGCGCTGCGCCAGCATGCGGACCTCGGACGCGACCACCGCGAAGCCCTTGCCCGCCTCGCCGGCCCGCGCCGCCTCGACCGAAGCGTTGAGCGCCAGGAGATTCGTCTGGAAGGCGATGTCGTCGATCAGATGGATGATGTCCGAGATCCGGCTCGACGCGGTCTCGATCGCCGCCATCGCCTGAACCGCCTTGCCGGCGACGTCGCCGCCGCGCCGTGCGGCGTCGAGCGCGGCTTCGGCCGTCTCCGCCGCCTCGTTCGAAAGCGCGGCCGTCTCGCGCACGTTGGCGGACATCTCCTCGCTGGTCGCCGCGGTCTCCTGCAGGGCCGAGGCCTGCTCCTCGGTGCGACGCGACAGCGAGCCCGCCCCGGAGTTGATCTGCTGCGCCGCCGTGCTGACGCTGTGCGCCGTCGCCTGGATCGTCGAGACCATCGCTCCGAGCTTTTCGAGGGCCTTGTTGAAGTCGGCGACAAGGCCCGCATAGTCCGGCGGCACGCTGTCCTCGATCCGGAACGCCAGGTTGCCGGCGGAGAGCTCCGCAAGGCCACGCTCCAGCACGGCCAGCACCCGCGCCAGCCCGTCGGATTGCGCCTGCAGCGCCTCCGCCGCCCGCTGGCGCTCACGGTCGTTGCCGTGCCGTTCTTCCTCGGCCGCCGCCTGGATGCGCCGCGCCTCCTCCTCCAGCGCGATCTTCTCGCGGGCTGCGGCGAGCAGGCCGTTGACGGAGGTCGCCATGCGGCCGATCTCGTCGCGCCTGTCGGTCATCGGCACGTTCTGGCTCAGGTCTCCGCCGGAGATCTTCTGCATGACGTCGGCGAGCGCGCCGAGTGGGCGCATCAGCCGGCGCGTCGTCACGAGGCTCGCCACGCCGGCGAGCGCCAGGATGAGGATCGCGGCGATGATGCAGTTGCGCAGCATGGTGGCGATCGAGTCGAAGAATTCGGAGCGCTTGATCCCGACATAGAGGATTCCGAGCACGTTGCCCGATCCCTTGTCGATGATCGGCTCGTAGATGGTGAGGAAGGGCGTGCCCAGGATGTCGACCGTGCCGGCGAAGGTCTTGCGGGCCTTGAAGACCGAGTCATGGGCCGGGCCCGCGGCAAGCTTCGTCCCGATGGCCCGACCGCCGTCAGGCTTGAGGACGTTCGTGGTCACCCTCAGGTCGCCCATAAAGATCGTGGCGGTGCCGCCCGCGATCGCCTTCACCTGGTCGACGATGTCGAAGTTGCCGTTGATCCGGGTCTTGCCGAAGTAGAGGACGTCGGCCTCGATCCTGGGATCGCCATGCTGGATGGTCAGGTGGCGCAGGACGTTGATGTTCTTGGTCAGCGTTGCCTGCGCAATCTCCTCCATCTGGGATTGCGCCTGATGAAGCAGGGCTCCGGTCGTCATCAGGATGCCGATCGCCAGCATCAGCATGGCGGACAAGGTCATCCGCGACGCAATGGAAAGATTGGCCAAGCTCATTCCAGACAGACGGGTGATCATGAAAACCCTCGGTGAATGCACGTAAGGGTTGTAGTTTCCTTTGGTTAAGTACGTCTAAAGGTTGTGGCGTGGCGTTAACGAAAAGGCCCCGCGGATCGCTCCGCGGGGCCTTCGTCAGATCTGACGGTTGCCTGAGTCAGTGCGCCAGGATGGCGAGCAGCAGCAGGGCGATGATGTTGGTGATCTTGATCGCCGGGTTCACGGCGGGGCCCGCCGTGTCCTTGTACGGGTCGCCGACGGTGTCGCCGGTCACCGAGGCCTTGTGAGCCTCCGAGCCCTTCATGTGGCGCACGCCGTCCTTGTCGACGAAGCCGTCCTCGAAGCTCTTCTTGGCGTTGTCCCAGGCGCCGCCACCCGAGGTCATCGAGATGGCGACGAAGATGCCGGTGACGATCACGCCCATGAGCATGGCGCCCACGGCCGCGAAGGCGTTGTTCTTGCCGGCGATCCAGTAGATCGCGAAGTAGATGACGATCGGGGCCAGAACCGGCAGCAGCGAGGGCACGATCATCTCGCGGATCGCGGCCTTCGTCAGCATGTCGACGGCCCGGCCGTAGTCCGGACGGTCCGTGCCCTGCATAATGCCGGGCTTCTCGCGAAACTGGCGACGAACCTCCTCGACGACCGAGCCGGCGGCGCGGCCGACGGCGGTCATGCCCATGCCGCCGAAGAGGAACGGGATGAGGCCGCCGAGCAGCAGTCCGACGACGACGTAGGGGTTGGAGAGCGAGAAGTCGACCGTGACGCCCTTGAAGTACTGGAACGAGGTCGAGCCGGCCTTGTTGGCCTCGGCGATGAAGAAGTTCAGGTCCGAGGTGTAGGCCGCGAAGAGCACCAGCGCGCCGAGGCCGGCGGAGCCGATGGCGTAGCCCTTGGTGACCGCCTTCGTGGTGTTGCCGACAGCGTCCAGCGCATCGGTCGAGTGGCGGACCTCCTTGGGCAGGCCCGCCATCTCGGCGATGCCGCCGGCGTTGTCCGTCACGGGGCCGAAGGCGTCGAGCGCCACGACGACGCCCGCGAGCGCCAGCATCGCCGTGGTGGCAATGGCGACGCCGAAGAGGCCGGCGAGGCTGTAGGTCACGATGATGCCGCCGACGATGACGATGGTCGGCAGCGCGGTGGACTCGAGGCTGACCGCGAGGCCCTGGATCACGTTGGTGCCGTGGCCGGTGACCGAGGCCTGCGCGATCGAGACGACCGGGCGCTTGCCCGTGCCGGTGTAGTACTCGGTGATGACCACGATGAGCGCCGTCACGACGAGGCCGGTGACCGCGCACCAGAAGAGCGCGCCGGAGGTGAAGGTCACGCCCTGCGCCGTGGTGAAGGACGTGCCGAAGCCGCCGAGGATCCACATGTTGACCAGCGCGATCGCGCCGACCGAGAGGGCGCCGGCGCCGATGAAGCCCTTGTAGAGGGCGCCCATGATCGAGTTGTTGGCGCCGAGCTTCACGAAGAAGGTGCCGGCGATCGAGGTGACGATGCAGGCCGCGCCGATCGCCATCGGATAGAGCATCATGGTGGACAGCGCCGGGCTGCCGGCGAAGAAGATCGCGGCGAGAACCATGGTCGCGACCAGCGTCACGGCGTAGGTCTCGAACAGGTCGGCGGCCATGCCGGCGCAGTCGCCGACGTTGTCGCCCACGTTGTCGGCGATCGTGGCCGGGTTGCGCGGATCATCTTCCGGGATGCCCGCCTCGACCTTGCCGACGAGGTCGGCGCCGACGTCGGCGCCCTTGGTGAAGATGCCGCCGCCCAGACGCGCGAAGATCGAGATCAGCGAGGCGCCGAAGCCGAGGGCCACGAGGGCGTCGATCACCGTGCGCGACGAGGGCGAGAGGCCCATGCCGGCGGTCAGCACGGCGTAGTAGATGGCGACGCCGAGCAGGGCGAGGCCGGCGACGAGCATGCCCGTCACCGCGCCCGCCTTGAAGGCGACGTCGAGACCGGCGGCGAGGCTCTGAGAGGCGGCCTGCGCGGTGCGCACGTTGGCGCGCACCGAGACGTTCATGCCGATGAAGCCGGCGACGCCCGAGAGGACGGCGCCGATGAGGAAGCCGATGGCGACCGCGCCGCCCAGGAGGGCGTAGAGGCCGACGAAGAGGACGACACCCACCACCGAGATGGTGAGGTACTGGCGGCGGAGGTAGGCCTGGGCGCCTTCGGCGACGGCGCCTGCGATTTCCTGCATGCGCATGCTGCCGGCGTCACGCTTCATGACGTCGCTGTAGGCCCATACTCCGTAGACGACGGAGGTGAGCCCGAGCAGGATGATGATCCATAATGCGGACATCGATGTTCCCTTGGGTTCTGTGATGTTTCCAAAGGGATTGGCCGCGATCAGACGCGCTTCCTCCCGTTACGGCGTGCGCGGTGTAGCAAAGCGGCGCGGCATCGCCAATCGGTTAAATCGACTTTCAACTGTGGAAACAGGCGCTTGTGCGACTGTCGCTCAGACACCGGCCGCGGGCTGCGTCCGGCGGCCCGCGACGATCAGCACGGCGGCCGTCGCGGCGCCGGCCAGAGCCACCGGCACCAGCGCGCCGTTGATCGTGTCCCAGCCCACCACGGCGAGCAGGAAGCCCGCCAGCAGCGAGCCGACCGTCGTCGTCCCGAAGATCGTGAAGTCGTTGAACCCCTGGACCTTGGCCCGCTCGGCCGGGGTATGACAGTCCGTCACCATCGCCGTCGCGCCGATGAAGGCGAAGTTCCAGCCGACGCCCAGCAGGACCAGCGCCGTCCAGAAATGCGCGACGGTGAGGCCGGACAGGCTGACGAGGCCGCAGACCGCGAGGATGAGGAGCCCGGCGACGACGAGCCGCTCCTTGCCGAAGCGCTGGATCAGCCGGCCGGTCCAGAAGCTCGGGCCGAACATGGCGATGATGTGCCACTGGATGCCGAGCGTGGCGTCGACGATCGTGTGGCCGCACTGGACCATCGCGAGCGGCGCGGCCGTCATGACGAAGTTCATCAGCGCCTGGGCCAGCGTGCCGCAGATGATGGCGACGATGAGCCGGGGCTGGCGGAGCAGCACCGACATCGGGCGCTGCTCTCCGGCGATGACCTCTTCCTTCTTCTGGTCCTCGAAGCGACCGGTGGCGAGCATCGCGAAGAGCGCGAGGGCGGCTTGGCCGATGAAGGTCGCGAGGAAGAGGTAGGGGAGCATAAGCTCCTTGGTCCAGATCACGAGCTGCGGCCCGATGAAGGCGGCGGCCACGCCGCCGGTCAGCACCCAGGAGATGGCGGTTGGCCGGAATGCGGGCGTCGCCGTGTCGGCGGCGGCGTAGCGGTAGCTCTGCACCACCGCCTGATAGACACCGGCCAGCGCCGTGGCGATGCAGAAGATGGCGAAGGAGCCGAGATAGACGCCGAGCGCCGCAAGCAGGCCCGCGGCCGCACCGGCAAGGTTGCCGCCCATGAAGACCGCGCGCCGGCCCAGATGGCGGGCTGCGAAGGAGACGGGCAGCGTCGCCAGCATGATGCCGAAGACGAAGGTCGAGGCCGGGAGGGTCGCCAGCGCCGGTGTGTCGGACAGGGAACGGCCGACGAGGCCGCCGGTCGCGAAGACGACGGAGGCGTTGGCGCCGGCGAGGCCGCTTGCCACCGCGAGCAGGAAGGCGTTGCGGCGGGCGATACGGTCGCCGAGCGAAAGGGAATCCTGGGCACTCATGCCGGTTGTTTGAACCTGCGCGGCCTCCAAGGCAAACGCGTTGTGCTTGTCGCTGCGATCAATGAAACGACGGCCTAATCGTTTCGACGGCCGGCCAGGGCCGCTGCGGCAAGCGTCAGCCAGCCGATGATCGCCAGCGATCCGCCGAGCGGCGCCGCCATGGGAAAGAGCCTCGCGCCGAGCCGGGCGCGCGTCCAGAGGTCGGCCGCGAAGAGCAGGATGCCGAGGATCAGCGCCGAGATGCCCAGGCTCGCCAGCCGGTCATGGATGAGGCGCTGCTTGCGGCAGGCGGTTGCGCCCGTCACCGCGGCGGCGTGGATCAGCAGCATCTGCGCGGCGATCTGCAGATTCGCCTCGCCGCCATGGGTGGCGGACGCCCAGAGCGCCACGCCGGCCGCGCCCATGAGGGCGGCGAGCATGAGATGGATGCGGGAGGCGGTCACGGCCGGCCACCCTTCGCCGCATCCGCCGCGCGGCGGAGCGCGTCGAGATCGGCGCCGGCGATGGCGGGCACATGCTCCGCGATCGTCGCCGGCTCCCAGTCCCACCACGCAATGTCGAGCAGGGCGGCGATCGTCCTCTCGTCGAAGCGCAGCTTGGCGACGCGTCCCGGATTGCCGACGACGACCGCATAGGGCGGAACATCCTTCGCCACGACGGCGCCGGTGCCGACGATGGCGCCGTGACCGATGGTGACGCCCGGCATGATCACGGCCTCCCGGCCGATCCAGACATCGTTGCCGATGACGGTGTCGCCCTTGTTCGGCCATTCGACGGGGGCGTTCTCCTGCCAGCCCGCGAAGGAGGAGAAGGGAAAGGTCGAGAAGCCGCTGAGCGGATGGTTCGCGCCGTTCATGATGAACTGGGCCGCCTGCGCGATGGCGACGAACTTGCCGATGATCAGCCGGTCGCCGACGAAATCGAACAGGTAGCGGACGCAGCGGGCCTCGAAATGCTCCGGTCCGCGGCTGTCGTCGTAGTAGCTGTAGTCCCCGACGATGATCTGCGGGTTCTTCACGATGGCTTTCAGGTAGCGCGTGCCGTGCCAGGCGGGCACGGGACGTTCGCTCATGGGATCGGGCGCCGGCATATCGGACGTCATGCCCGGCCTCGCGCCGGGCATCCACGTTTTTCTTCACGGGAGCGCGCTGTCCGACGCCGTTCAGCCGCCGCCGGCGGCCATCATCCCGGCCAGATGCCCGTCGTGCCGGCGCAGGAAGGCGCGCAGGCGGTCGGCGTAGTCGGGCACGACGGCCGCCCTCACGGAGGGCCGCGCGGCCAGCGCCTGGCGCCAGGCCCGAACCTTCGGCGTCGCGGCGAAGATCCCAAGATCGGCGAACGCGTCGAACACGTCGAAGTAGCGGAAGACGGGCGCGAAGACGGCGTCGACAATCGAGAAGCTCGCGCCGGCGAAGTACGGGCCATCGCCCAGCGTCGACTCGATGCGGGCGAACTTCTCCCGGACGGCGGCGACCTTCGCGTCGAAAGCCGCCTGGTCCTTCGTCGTCTCGATCGTCCAGAGATCGGCCAGGATCGAGGAGGCGAACTCCATCCAGGCCCTGTGCTTCGCCTTCTCCAGCGGATCGCCGGGATGAAGAGCGGGGCCCTTCGTCTCCTCGAGATATTCGACGATCGGCGCGCTCTCGAAAAGAACCGCGTCGCCGACCTTCAGGAGCGGCACCTTGCCCAAGGGGGAGATGGCCCTGAACCAGTCCGGCTTGTCCGAGAGGTCGACATCGATGCGCTCGAAGGGAACGCCCTTCTCGGCGAGGACGATGGCGGCCCTCTGGACGTAGGGGCAGAGGTCGAACGACACGAGCGTAAGCGGACTGGTCATGACCCTGTCCTCAGGCCTGAGCGGGCAGGAGGCGGGGCGTCGGCTTCGAGCGCGACAGCGCGTAGGCGCCCTCGCCCAGCAGCGCCTGCACGGCGGCGGCCACGGTGAGGAACAGCGGATATTCCCAGCCGCCGTTGGGGGCGGTGAAGAGCCAGCCGTTGCCGGCGTGGGCCCAGGTCGCGCCGATGAGGACGGGGATCATGGCCAGCGAGACAAGGCGAACCTGCACGCCGAGGATGAGCAGCAGTCCGCCGACGGCTTCCAGCGCGAAGACGACATAGGCGAGCCAGCCGGGCAGGCCGATCGAGGAGAAGAATTGCGCGGTGCCGGGCAGCGTGAAGACGACGAGCTTCAGCAGCACGCTGTGGGCAAGCAGGATCACGCCCAGCGAGACGCGCAGGAGGAAAGCGCCAAGCTCGGCGGAGCGGAGGTCGGCGTTGTTGATGGTGGCGGTGTTCATGACAAAGCCTTTCGATGCATTTGCATGGATTAAATAAATGCATCTGCATGGATCGGTCAAGATTGATGCATTTGCATCAATCTGCTATCAGGCTTGCATGAATGAAAGAGCTTCGAAGACCGAAGGGCCCGGCGAGACGACGGTCCTCGCCTGGGCGAGGCTGATCCGGGCGGCGCGGCTGACGCTGGCGGCGGTGGAGGGCGAGCTGAAGGAGGCCGGCTTCCCCCCGCTCGAATGGTATGACGTGCTGCTGGAACTCAGCCGGGCGGACGGGCCGCTGCGGCCGGTCGCGATCGAGGGGCGGCTGCTGCTGCCGCAGCACAATATCTCGCGGCTGCTGGAGCGGCTCGCGCAGGCCGGCCATATCGAGCGGATGCGCTGCGAGAAGGACGGGCGCGGCTATTTCGTGGGCATCACGGCCGCAGGACGGGATCTCCTCAAGCGGATGTGGCCGGCCTACGCCGCCGCCATCCAGCGCCATCTCGGCCGGCACGTGAACGAGGCGGAGGCCGCGACGCTGGCGTCCCTGCTCGGGAGGCTCACCGGCGGAGCGCATGAGCCCGCAGGGGGCTGCAGCGCGGCGGACGCTGGCTTGTGACCGTCATGGGCCGGCTTGACACGTCCATCCCCCTCTTGCCGACGGTGACGTGAAAACGTGGATGGCCGGGTCGAGCCCAGCCAGCGGGACAGGGCCCGCGAAGCCTTCTGGCCTCAGGCCGCGGCCTTCTTGTCGAACATCTTCCGGATGTTGTCCCAGAGCTCCACCTTCACGCCCTGGCGACGCATGATGTAATATTGCTGGGACACCGACAGCAGGTTGTTCCAGGCCCAGTAGATCACGAGGCCGGCCGGGAACGAGGCGAGCATGAAGGTGAAGATCACCGGCATCCAGCCGAAGACCGCCTTCTGGATGGGGTCCGTCGGCTCCGGGTTCATCTTCATCTGCAGCCACATCGTCACGCCCATGATGAGGGGCCAGATGCCGACGGCGGGGATGATCGCAGGCGGCGTGAAGGGCAGCAGGCCGAAGAGGTTAAAGATCGTCGTCGGGTCCGGAGCCGCGAGGTCCTTGATCCAGCCGTAGAAGGGCGCGTGCCGCATCTCGATGGTGACGAACAGCACCTTGTAGAGCGCGAAGAAGACCGGGATCTGCAGCAGCACGGGCCAGCAGCCCGCGAGCGGATTGATCTTCTCCTTCTTGTACAGCGCCATCAGCTCCTGCTGCTGCTTCATCCTGTCGTCCTTGTAGCGCTGCTGGATCTCCAGCATCGCGGGCTGGACGGCCTTCATCTTGGCCATCGAGACGTAGGAGCGGTTGGCGAGCGGGAAGAAGGCGAGTTTGATGATGACCGTCACTAGAAGGATGGCCACGCCGAAGTTGCCGGTGAGATGGAAGAAGAAGTCCATCATCTTGAAGAGCGGCTGGGTGAGGTACCAGAACCAGCCCCAGTCGATCAGCCGGTCGAAGAGCGTGATGTTGAAGGCGCTCTTGTAGCGGTCGATGACGCCGACTTCCTTCGCGCCGGCGAAGAGACGCGTGGTGGCGCTGGCCGAGGCGCCCGGCGCGACGGTCTGGGCCGGCAGGAGCACGTCCGCCTGGTAGGTCGGCGTGGCGCCCGCCGCGCCTGCGAGGAAGCGGCCGTCATGCGGCTGCCCCTGCTCCGGCACGATGGCGGTCGCCCAGTACTTGTCGGTGATGCCCATGAAGCCGCCGGTGCTCTGCTTGAAGTCGCGCACCTTCGCCTTGACGAGGTCGGCGTAGCCCACCTCCTGCAGCGTGCCGCCCTGCACGCCGATGAGGCCCTCGTGGAGGATGTAGAAGCCGGCGGTGACGGGCGTCCCGTGGCGCGAGACGAGGCCGTAGGGGAACAAGGTCACCGGCTGGCTGCCCGCGTTCTCGACGCTGTCCGTGATCGTGAACATGTAATCGGCGTCGACGGCGATGACCCGCTTGAAGGTCTGTCCCTGGCCGTTGGCCCAGGTCAGCGTCACGGGCGCGGCGGGGGTCAGCTTGTCGGCGCTCGCCGTCCACACGGTCTCGGCGTTGGGCACCGCCACGCCGCCGGCCTGGCCGGGAACCCAGCCGAACTCGGCGTAATAGGGGTTGGGCGCGCCCGAGGGCGAGAGCAGCGTGATGTTGGGGCTATTGCGCTCGATGGTCTCGCGGTAGCCCGACAGCAGCAGGTCATCGATGCGGCCGCCCTTCAGCGCGATCGAACCCTTGAGCCGGGGCGTCTCGACGGCGAGGCGCGGCGAGAGGGCGAGCGCGGCCTCGCGCGTCAGGGCGGCGCCAGGGACGGCGGCGGGAGCGCGGCCAGGATTCGTGTCACCCGGATTGACGGGAATAGGCGTCGCGGGCTGCCCCGTGGCGGGTTGCGGCACCTGCGGCTGCGACTGCGTCTGGGCGAGGCGCTCCTGCCGCTGCCGCTCCACCTGCGGACCGGCGTAGAAATAGTTCCAGCCGACGATCACCAGGATCGACAGGCCGATCGCCAGGAACAGGTTCTTGTTGTCGGTCTCTCTTTGCATGACGCTCGCCGTTCAGAATGTCGGGTCAGGCGGGATGCTTGTCGTTCCCGGCCGCGGCGTCCTGACGACGCGCCGCAGCCTTGCCGAGCGCTCTTTCCAGATCCGACGTCAGTCGGGCGAAAGGCGCGGTGAGGGACTCGATCCTGGCGACGATGACGAAGTCGGTCGCGTCGGGGGCCGGCACCTGGCGCATCGCCTCCTTGAGGCGGCGCCGGATGCGGTTGCGCTTCACGGCGGAAGGGCTGACCCGCTTGGACACGGTGAAGCCGACCCGCGAGTCCCCGCCTCCGTCGCGCGGCAGCGCCTGAACGGAGAAAAGGCCGGTATGGGCGCGCCGGCCTTGCTGGACCTTCAGGAATTCGCGCCGCTTCTTCAGCCTCTCCATGGGGGCGGCCTCGCGGCGAGGCGTCGGTCGATCAGGCCGACAGACGCTTGCGGCCGCGGGCGCGGCGGGCGGCGATCACCTTGGCGCCGCCGTTCGTCGCCATGCGGGCGCGGAAGCCGTGACGGCGCTTGCGCACGAGTTTGCTGGGCTGATAGGTCCGCTTCACGGCCGTTCTCCTAAAGTCGGTCCGCCATCCGACAGGACATCGCCCGCTAAGGGTCGAGCGTCCGTGAAACCAGAGGCGACGGGAAAAATCGAGCGCTTCCATGATGGAGACGATGGCGAAAGTCAATCTCGAAGGCGGAACCTATTGCCTCAGCGGCATGCGGATGGCCGGCGTTGCCAGCGGCGCTCCGCCCGCTATGGTGCGCCCCGTCTCCCGCGAGGCCTGCCTGTTGAGCGACCCCACCGTCCCGCCGAAGCCGCGCGCCATCAGGCGCTGGCTGCCGCTTGCGCTCCTGGTCGGCGCCGTCCTGGTCGTGCTCGCGACCGGCCTGCATCGGTCCATCAGCCTCGAGACGATCGTGGCGAACAAGGCGCGGCTCGAGGCGTTCGTGGATGGCAACCGGCCGGTTGCGCTCGCCAGCTACATGGCGATCTACGTCGCCATCATCGCCCTCTCCATTCCCGGCAGCCTGATCATGACCGTCACGGGCGGACTTCTCTTTCCGCTCTGGATCTGCGCGCCGGCCGTGATCCTCTCGGCCACCGCTGGGGCGACGCTGGTCTTCCTGATCGCGCGCTCGGCGCTCGGCGAGACGCTCCGGGCGCGAGGCGGCCCGGCATTGGCCCGGATCAGCGAGGGCGTCCGCCGCGACGCCGCCTCCTACATGCTCTTCCTGCGGCTGGTACCGCTGTTTCCCTTCGCGCTGGTCAATCTGGCGCCTGCCATCGTCGGCGTGCCTCTCAGGACCTTCGTCTGGACGACCTTCGTCGGCGTGATGCCGGCGAGCCTGGCCTTCAGCTTCGCGGCGACCAGCCTCGACGGCCTGCTCGACGAGCGGATGGCCGCGTTCGAGGCCTGCCGCATCCTCGGCCGGACCGATTGCAGCCTCGCCATCGACGCCTCGATGCTGGTGAGCCCGCGACTGCTCGCCGCATTCGGCGTGCTCGGCCTGCTTGCGCTCGTGCCGGTCGTCGCCCGCAGGATGGGCTTCGGAGGCGAGGCCGGGCATGGCTGAGGCGATCCGAACCGACCTCTGCGTGATCGGCGGCGGCTCGGCCGGCCTCTCCGTCGCGGCCGCGGCCGGCCTCCTGCAGGCGCCGACCGTGCTGATCGAGAAGGGCCGCATGGGCGGCGAATGCCTGAACGCGGGCTGCGTGCCATCGAAAGCGCTGATCGCCGCGGCGAAGCAAGCCGACGCCATGCGCCGCGCGCCGGCCTTCGGCTTCGCGTCGGTCGAGCCGAAGCCGGCACACAACCGCGTCCAGGCCCATGTGCAGGGCGTCATCGACACCATCCGCCCGATCGACAGCGCCGAGCGGTTCGGCGCGCTGGGAGTCCGGGTAATCCAGGGGCAGGCGCGCTTCGTCGGCCGCCACGCGCTCGAGGTGGAGGGCCTGCGCATCGAGGCCCGGCGCTTCGTGATCGCCACCGGCTCGCAACCCCTCGTGCCGCCGATCCCAGGCCTCGACGGCGTGCCGTTCCTGACCAACGAATCGCTCTTCGACCTGACGCGGAAGCCGCGCCGGCTGGTGATCATCGGCGGTGGCCCGATCGGGATGGAAATGGCGCAGGCCCATGCGCGGCTCGGCTCCGAGGTCATCGTCGTCGAGCCGAAGGCGCTGCTCGGCCGCGAGGACCCCGAGGCCGCGCGGATCGTCCGGCTGGCGCTCGAGCGCGACGGCGTCGCCTTCCGCACCGGCGCGTCGGCCAAAGCGGTCTCGGGCTCGGGCGAGGAACTCGTGGTCCAGTGCGACGGGCCGGCCGGGCCGGAGGCGATCGCCTGCAGCCATATCCTCGTGGCCGCGGGCCGCCGGCCTGCGCTCGACGGTCTCGGGCTCGAAGCCGCGGGCGTCGCCTTCACGGAGAAGGGAATCACCGTCGACAAGCGGCTCCGGACCTCGAATAGCCGCATCTTCGCCATCGGCGATGCGATCGGCCCGCCGCAATTCACCCATCGCGCCAATCAGCAGGCGGGGATCGTGATCCGCAACGCCCTGTTCCGGCTGCCGGCGAAGGCGGACGACACGCTGCTGCCCCGCGTCACCTACACAGACCCCGAAATCGCCGCCGTCGGCCTGTCGGAGGAGGAGGCGCTGGCCCAGGGGCGCGGCGTGCGGATCCTGCGCTGGCCCTTTTCCGAGAACGACCGGGCGCAGGCGGAGCGGCGGACGGAAGGCTTCGTCAAGGCGATGGTGGATGGGAAGGGGCGCATCCTCGGCGTGGTGATCGTCGGTCATGGCGCGGGTGAGCTCCTGACGCCCTGGACGCTGGCGATGGCCAACGGCCTGAAGATCGGCGCGCTGTCCGCCATCACCTTCCCTTACCCCACCTATTCCGAGGTCTCGAAGCGAGCGGCGACCGCTTTCCTGCTGCCGAAGCTTCGCAATCCCTGGCTGCAGCGCGCGCTGGGCCTCGTCCGGCGGTTCGGGTGACGCATGGCGGGGTCGGCGGCTGAATCGGCGAAAGGCTGGCGCAAGCTCGGATTGTCGAGCCGGCTGCTCCTGCTGACGATCCTCTTCGTGATGATCGCGGAAGTGCTGATCTTCGTGCCGTCGGTGGCGAACTTTCGCAATTCCTGGTTGAGCGACCGCCTGGCGGCCGCGCGCACCGCGGCGCTGGTGCTGGAGGCTGCGCCCGACGAGGCGCTGCCCGAGGACCTGATCCGCCAGCTGCTGCAGAATGTCGGCGCCGAGACGATCGCGCTCCGCGTGAAGGGCGCCCGCCGGCTGCTCGCCTTCAACGACATGCCGCCGATGGTGCGCGCCACCTTCGACTTCCAGACGATGAACGCCTTCCGCTCCATCGCGGAAAGCTTCGGCATCCTGCTTTCGAGTGGAGGCCGCACGATCCGCGTCATCGACACCGCGGCGCAGGACGGCGACGTCGTGGAGATCGTGCTGAAGGAAAAGCCGCTGCGGGACGCGATGCTGCGCTTCTCGGTCAATATCCTCGTGCTGTCGTTGTTCATCTCCGGCATCACGGCGACGCTCGTGTTCGTGGCGCTCCGGCGGCTGATCGTGCGGCCGGTCGAGACGCTGACGCGCTCTATCACGAGGTTTGCGGAGCAGCCGCAGGACCAAACGCGGCTGATGCGGCCCTCGGGACGGACGGACGAGATCGGTGCCGCGGAGACGGCCGTGGCCGGGATGCAGCAGGCGCTGTCGCAGCAGCTCAAGCAGAAGGAGCATCTGGCCGCGCTCGGGCTCGCCGTCAGCAAGATCAACCACGACCTGCGCAACATGCTGGCGGCGGCGCAGCTGATCTCGGACCGGCTCGGCGCCGTGCAGGATCCCACGGTCCAGCGCTTCGCGCCGAAGCTGGTCCAGACGCTCGACCGCGCCATCGCCTTCTGCCAGTCGACGCTGAGCTATGGCCGCGCCGACGAGCGGCCACCCCGCCTCGAGGCCGTGCGCCCCCGCGAGCTTCTCGACGAGGTGCGCGACGTGATCGATCTCGGGGACGACCATCCGATCCTCTGGGACAACCGCGTGCCAGCCGAGGTGGTGCTCACGAGCGATCCGGAGCATCTGTTCCGCATCTTTGCCAATCTCTGCCGCAACGCCGTGCAGGCCATGGAAGCCGCGCCGCCGCCGGCGGAGGGGCGGCACCGGCTGACGATCGTCCACGCGCCCGAGGCGCGCAATATCGTCTTCGAGGTCTCCGACACCGGGCCGGGCGTGCCCGCCAAGGTGCGCGAGACGCTGTTCGAGGCGTTCCGCGGCTCGGCGCGGCCGGGCGGCACCGGCCTCGGCCTCGCCATCGCCTCCGACCTCGCCCGATCGCTCGGCGGATCGATCGAGCTGGTGGATCGCGGCGGCGGCGCCTGCTTTCGGCTGCGACTGCCGACCACGGCGTCGGGCACGTGATAACGTCGCACATATTGCTCTTGCCGGAACCGTCGCCGTAAGGCTTACGTTCTCAGGCGACGGGTCGCGGCGAGGATGCGATCCGGCAAGGGGTCCCGTGCGTATCCCGTCGCGTCAATGCGCCATCGTCATGATGAGCGCCAAGGAGGAGAAGCTATGCGTTCTGTGATGATGATCCTGGGATCGGCGCTGGCGCTCGGCGCGCTGTCGGCTCCCGCCGCCGCGCAGGATGCCGCCGCAGGCGAGCGCATCTTCCTGCAGTGCCGCACCTGCCATCAGATCGGCGAAAACGCACGCAACGCTGTCGGCCCGCCGCTGAACGGCCTGTTCGATGGCCGCAAGAAGGGCAGCTTCCCCGGCTACAGCTATTCGGCCGCCTATCAGGCGATCAAGGATCAGGAGTGGAACGTCGAGAACTTCACGACCTACATCAAGGATCCCCGCGGCGTCACGCCGGGCACCAAGATGGTCTATGCCGGTCTGAAGGACGAGACGCAGATCAAGAACCTGATCGCCTACCTCCAGCAGTTCGGGCCGGACGGCAAGAAGAAGTGATCGGCGGCCTCATGCGGGGGAGGCTCAGGCCTCCGCCCGCCCTCGCGAATCAGCCCCGGTTCGCATAGCCTGCAGCGATGCTGCAGCGCATCCTGCGACTGATCGATCCGCCCCGCGAGGAGCGGATCGAGGTCCATCATCTCGGTTTCGTCTATCCGGTCCTGATCCGGCGTTCAGGGCAGGCCCGGCGCTACACGTTGCGCGTGAAGGCCGCAACGCGGGAGGCCGTGCTGACCATGCCGGCCCGTGGCAGCCTCGCCACCGCCAGGGATTTCGCCGACCGTCACGGCGGCTGGCTCGCCGCCCGCTTCCACAAGCTGCCCGAACCCGTCGCCCTTGCGCCCGGCGCGCTCGTGCCGCTGCGTGGCATCGAGCATCGCGTCGAGCACCGTCCCGGCGGACGGGGCGGAGCCTGGGTCGAACCGGCGGCCGACGGGGCTCCGGTGATCGCGGTGGCGGGCGAGGCTGCCTTCGTGGCGCGCCGGCTGCGCGATTTCCTGAAGCGCGAGGCACGGCGCGACATCGACGAAGCCGTGCGCCGACACGCCGGCCGCCTCGGCGTCACCATCCGGCGGATCTCGATCAAGGACACGGTGAGCCGCTGGGGATCCTGCGCCGCCGACGGCTCGCTTTCGTTCTCGTGGAGAATGATCCTCGCGCCGCCCTTCGTGCTCGACTATCTCGCGGCGCACGAGGTGGCGCATCGCGTCGAAATGAATCATTCGGCGCGCTACTGGCGCGTCGTGGCATCGATCTTTCCGGACTACGAGCGGGCCGAGACCTGGCTCAAGCGCCACGGCAGCGGACTGCACCGCTGGGATTGAGAGACGCGCCGGAACCTTGTAGTATCGATGCTACAGGGAGGCTCCCATGCCTGCTTCCACAATGACGGCTCGCGAATTCAATCAGCATGTCAGCAGGGCGAAGAAGGCCGCCAGCAAGGGGCCTCTGATCATCACTGAGCGCGGCAAGCCAGCCTACGTCTTGATGCGGCATGACGAGTTCATCGCAGGTGCGCAGCGTCGCCGGGCGATCGACGTCCTCAGCGACCCCACTGCATCCGACGACGATGTCGCATTTCCGAGATTGGGAGTCGCCCTAAGAGCGCCCGATCTCTCCTGATGTATCTGCTCGACACGAACGTCATTTCCGAAATCCGCAACCCGCGCCGGTGCGATCAGCAAGTTCTTGCCTGGTTCTCCGAACAATGGATGGGCGATCTATTCGTCTCCGTGATAACCGTCCGTGAACTCTATTTCGGCGCCTACAGCGTCCGGTCCGCGAAGCCAGCTCTTCATGACGAGCTTCTCGCCTGGATCGAGACCCGGATCATCGCCGGTTTCGGGACACACGTGCTGGGGATCGACACCGAGACGATGCGCATCCATGCTCGCATGGGGCTGCCGAACGCCGACATCTCGGCGGATTCCCTGATCGCTGCCACGGCCTTGCGCCACCAACTCACTGTCGCGACACGGAACACCAGGGATTTCGGGCCGCTGGGCGTCGGAACCTTCAATCCGTGGATCGGGCCGACCGGATGAGCGCCAGCGCCGCCCTGGCGTCGAGCCGTCCGTCGTAGAGGGCGCGGCCGGTGATGGCGCCCGCGATGCTGCGGTTCTCCGGCGCCAGCAAAGCCTTCACGTCCTCGATCGAGGCAAGCCCGCCCGACGCGATCACCGGGATCGACAGGGCCTCGGCGAGCGCGCGCGTGCCGCTCATGTCGAGGCCCTGCAGCATGCCGTCACGGGCGATGTCCGTGTAGATGATGGCGGCGACGCCCGCGTCCTCGAAGCGACGGCCGAGGTCGAGGACGGAGAGCGTCGAGGTCTCGGCCCAGCCCTCGACCGCCACCATGCCGTCGCGCGCGTCGATGCCGACGGCGACCTTGCCGGGGTAGGCCTTCGCCGCCGCCCGGACGAAGCCTGGATCGCGGACCGCCGCCGTGCCGATGATGACGCGGGCGACGCCCTTCGACAGCCATCCCTCCACCGTCGCCAGATCGCGGATGCCCCCGCCGAGCTGCACGGGGAAGCGCACGCGGCCCAGAATCGCATCCACCGCCGCGGCATTGACCGGCTTGCCGGCGAAGGCGCCGTCGAGGTCGACGACGTGCAACCAGCCGAAGCCGTCCGCCTCGAAGCTGGCGGCCTGCCCCGCGGGATCGTCGTTGAAGATGGTCGCCTGCGCCATGTCGCCCTGGCGCAGGCGGACGCAGCGGCCTTCCTTGAGGTCGATCGCGGGATAGAGGATCACGGAGTCCACCGCAGGAAGTTGGCGAGCAGGCGCAGGCCGAGTGTCTGGCTCTTCTCGGGGTGGAACTGCGCGCCGGCGATGTTGCCGCGCGCCACGATGGCGGTCACCGGCTGGCCGTAGTCGGCGCGGGCGATCACGTCTGAGGGATGGTCGGCGGTCAGGTGGTAGGCATGCAGGAAATAGGCGTGCAGCCCGTCCGGGCCGAGCCGCATCCCCTCGGTCAGCGCGTGCGGCCGGTGATCGTCCAGCGTGTTCCAGCCCATGTGCGGCACCTTCAGCGCGCGGTCGGTGGGCGCGATGCGGTCGACGGAGCCGGGGATCCAGCCGAGACCCCGGGTGATGCCATGCTCCGTGCCCTGCGTGGCGAGCAGCTGCATGCCGACGCAGATGCCGAGGAAGGGCGCTCCCTCGCGTCTGACGCGCCGCTCCAGCGTCTCGATCATGCCGGGCGCCGCCTCGAGCTGGCCCATGCAATCGGCGAAGGCGCCGTCGCCCGGCAGCACGATGCGGTCGGCGTCCGCCACGGCGCGCGCATCGGTGACAATCTCGACCGTGCCGGAGAGGCCGGATTCGGCGAGCGCGCGCTCCAGCGCCTTGCCGGCGGAATGGAGATTGCCGGCGCCGTAGTCGATCAGCGCAACCCTCACGGGCGGCTCGTCTGGCCGCGCGGCTCGGGGAAGACGCCCAGGACTCCGACGGGGCGGCCCACGGGGCCGGCCGAGGGCGCCGGCCGGAGCGGCGGCGGCCCTGAGCGGGGCGCCGCGCCCGAGGCGACCCATTCGCCGAAGAAGCGACGCTCGCATTCGTCCAGCGACGGACCGGACACGGTGCCGGCCTGCGTCCAGCCCGCGCGGCCGAGGCGGCGGCGAATCCATTCGTTGCCCTCGATGCCGATCAGCAGCGACAGCAGGAAGGTCACGCCCGCATAGGCGCCCGGCGGCAGGCCGAACTGCCAGAAGAGGGCCGAGATGAGGGCGATCGCGCCCAGATAGGCGATCGCCTCCAGCCAGAGACGTTGGGCCAGCAGCCAGAACCCCGTGAAAGCGAAGCCGAAGAAGGCGAAGCCCTCCTTCACGAAGACGGAGCGCTCGGCCACCTCCTCGGCGGAGACGGCATCCGGCGGCAGATGGACGGTGTAGAGGGTCATCAGCCGGACAAGGTCCCCTTGGTGGATGGCACGCGGTCCTTCGTCGCCGGATCGATGGCGACCGCCTGGCGAATGACGCGGGCCAGACCCTTGAAGCAGCTTTCGGCGATATGATGGCCATTCGCGCCGTAGAGCGTCTCCACATGCAGGGTCACGCCGGCATTGATGGCGAAAGCCTGGAACCACTCGCGCACCAGCTCGGTGTCGAACGTGCCGATCTTGGCGCTTGGAAACTCGGCGCGGAAGACAAGGAACGGGCGGCCGGAGATATCGAGTGCGACGCGCGTCAGCGTCTCGTCCATCGGCAGCAGGCAATCGGCGTAGCGGACGATGCCGCGCTTGTCGCCAAGCGCCTGGCGGAAGGCCTGTCCGAGCGCGATGCCGATGTCTTCGACGGTGTGATGGTCGTCGACGTCGAGATCGCCCTTGGCCTCGACCTCGAGATCGATGAGGGCGTGGCGCGCCAGCAGGGTGAGCATGTGGTCAAGGAAGCCCACCCCCGTCGCGATGCTGGTCAGGCCGGAGCCGTCGAGATCAAGCGTGAGCGCGATCTGTGTCTCGGCCGTTTCGCGTCTGATCGTGGCTGTGCGCATGGCGCGCCTGTAGCAGGCGCGCCGCCGGAGGAAAAGGGCGGGTTCCGCGTCACTGCGGCGGAAAGGCGTCCGCCGTGATCCAGAAAACCTCGCCCTCGCTCTCGGCGCTGTCGAGCCAGAGGAAGGGATGAAGCGGGCAGTCCGTCTCGATGATGTGGCGATCCTCGCCGATCTCGCAGAGCAGGCCGCCGCCCTCGGCAAGATGCGCCGGCGCGCCGGCGATGATGGCGCGGACGAGATCAAGCCCATCCTCGCCGCCGGCATGGGCGAGGCGCGGCTCGGCGGCATATTCGGGCGGAAAGTCCTCGACGACCTCCTCCGCCACGTAGGGCGGGTTGGCGATGATGAGATCGTAACGGCGGCCCTTCAGCGGCGCGTAGAGATCGCCCTCGATGAGATGTACGCGGTCCGCGAGGCCGTGCTCCTCGACGTTCCGCCGCGCCACCGCCAGGGCGTCCGGCGACAGGTCGACGGCATCGACGATCGCGCCGGGGAAACGCATCGCGGCGAGGATCGCCAGGCAGCCGGACCCCGTGCAGAGATCGAGAATCCGGTTCACGCGCTCGGGCTCGGGGGTGAGGAGCCCCTCGTCGGCGCCGAAGAGCTCCTCGGCCCGAGGCCCCGCCAGCATCTCGCCGAGGTAGGAGCGCGGCACGATGACGCGCTCATCCACGTGGAAGGGCACGCCCTGGATATAGGCCTTGCCCACGAGATAGGCGGAGGGCTTCCGCGTGGCGACGCGCTTCTCGATGATCTCCGCGATAGCCAAGCGCTCGCTCGCCAGCAGGCGGGCGTCGAGCCAGGGATCGAGCTGGTCGACCGGCAGATGCAGCGTCTCGAGGATCAGGAAGGCCGCATCGTCGAAGGCGCTCGTCACGCCATGCCCGTGTACGAGGCCGGCCTCGCGGAAACGGCTGACGGCGTGGCGCAGGAGATCGCGGATCGTGACGAGCTCGGCGGCGGCGGCTTTCGCGTCTGGCATGGTTCTCGCTCGCACGGCCGCTGCTTGTCATCAAGGCTTCAGGACGGCATGTTCTCCGCCAAGCAGCGACGGACAGCATCGAGGGAGACATCCATGACCGAGAAGCGCGACAACGGCCTGACGCGCCGGCAGGCCTTCACCATCGCGGCGGCCGCCGGCGTGGCCGCCACCACGATCATGGCGGCGAGCCCCGAGGAAGCGCTGGCCCAGGCCGCCAGCCAGGGCGCCAACCCGACCTTCACGCTTCTGCTCGTCAATGACATCTACAAGATGGGCGAGGTGCGCGGCCGCGGCGGCTTCGCCCGCCTTGCCGCCATCGCGCGGGCCGAGAAAGCGAAGGGCGTGCCCTGCCTCTACGCGCATGCCGGCGACATGTTCTCGCCCTCGCTGATGTCCGGCTTCGACCAGGGCGCGCATACGGTCGAGCTCCTGAACGTCGTGCCGCCCGACATCTTCGTGCCGGGCAACCATGAGTTCGACGCCGGCAAGGAGAATTACGCCAAGCTGACGAAGGCGGCGAAATATCCGACCTTCGCCGCCAATCTCCGCGCGGCGGACGGCTCCATGCTGCCCGACCACAAGGACCGCGCCATCGTCGATCTCGGTCCGGTGAAGGTCGGCATCTTCGGCATCACGCTGGCCGCGACGCCGCTGATGTCGCAGCCGGGCGACCTCAAGTTCCTCGACGAAATGGCGACGGTGCGCGAGCAGACGAAGGCGCTGCGTGACGGCGGCGCCGACATGGTGGTCGCCGTGACGCACACGGACTTCACGCGCGACCTCGAGATCGCCCGCTCGCGGCTCGTGGACGTTCTCCTGACCGGCCATGACCATGACCTGCGCGTCGTCTACGACAACCGCACGGTGATGGTGGAATCGGGGGAGGAGGGCGAGTACGTCACCGCCATCGACATCTACGCCACGATCGGCGAGCGCGACGGCAAGCGCGCCGTCACCTGGCTGCCGCGCTTCCGCGTTATCGATTCGGGCACGGTGACGCCCGACCCCGAGGCGCTCGCCATCGTGAAGAAGTACGAGACGGAGCTTTCGCGCGAGCTCGATGTCGAGCTCGGCACGACAGCGGTCGTTCTCGACAGCCGCTCGGCCTCGGTCCGCTCGCAGGAAACCGCGATCGGCAACCTGATCGCCGACGCGATCCGCGCCTCAACCGGCGCGGACGCCGCGATCACCAACGGCGGCGGCATCCGCGGCAACAAGCAATATCCGGCCGGCGCGAAGATCACGCGGCGCGACATCCTGACGGAACTGCCCTTCGGCAACGCGACCGCGCTGGTCGAGATCACCGGCAAGGACGTCAAGGATGCGCTCGAGAACGGCGTCAGCCAGATCGACAACCGCGCAGGCCGGTTTCCGCAGGTCTCCGGCCTGACCTTCACCATCGATCCGAAGGCGCCCGTCGGCAGCCGCATCCTCGATCTCAAGCTCGGCGGCCAGCCGATCGATCCCGCGAAGACCTACAGGATCGCCACCAACGACTTCATGATGACGGGCGGCGACGGCTATGCGGCGCTGGGACGCGGGAAGATCCTGATCGGCAAGACCGACGGCAAGCTGATGGCGAGCGTGGTCATGGCCCATGTGCGCCAGGCCGGCGCCGTGCAGGCGAAGGTCGACGGCCGCATCACCCTGAAGTGACGGCCTACCGCGCGGCGGCCGCCGCTCTCGCGCGGTCAGCCGGCGGCTGGGCGGACCTCGCCTTCGTCCGGGATGGCCGGGCCGCCGCGCTGGCCGGCCGGCTCGATGCGATGGCGGCGGAGGGGCGAAACCTGTTGCCCGCCGCGCCGGGCCTCTTCGCCGCCTTCCAGCTGACGCCGCCGGATCGCGTGCGGGTGGTGATCCTCGGCCAGGATCCCTATCCGACGCCGGGCGACGCGCACGGACTCGCCTTCTCGGTGGCCCGCGGGACGCCGCTGCCACGCTCGCTCGCGAACATCTTCCGTGAGATGCGGGAAGACATCGGGTCAGCGCCGGCGCAGGGAAATCTCAGCGGCTGGGCCGCGCAGGGCGTGCTGCTGCTCAATACGGTCCTGACCGTGGAGGCGGGGCAGGCGGGCAGCCATCGCCGGCTCGGCTGGCAAGCCCTGACCGACGAGGCAATCGGCACCGTCTCGGCGCGGCTGGAGCCGGCCGTCTTCATCCTGTGGGGCGCGGATGCGCAGGGGAAGCGGCCGCTGATCGATGCGGCACGCCATCTCGTCATCGAGAGCGCGCATCCCTCGCCGCTGTCGGCGCGGCGGGGCTTCTTCGGATCGCGGCCCTTCAGCCGGGCCAACGCCTTCCTGCGTGAGCGCGGACGGGGCGAGATCGACTGGGCCCGCGCCTGACCGGTCTCACCCCACCAGCACCGGCGCGCCGACGGGCACACGGTTGTAGAGATCCATCACGTCCTGGTTGATCATGCGGATGCAGCCCGACGAGACGGAGGTGCCGATGGACCAGGGTTCGTTCGTGCCGTGGATCCGGTAATAGGTGTCGCGGCCGTTCTGGTAGAGATAGAGGCCGCGCGCGCCGATCGGGTTCTGCAGGCCGCCCTCCATGCCGCCGGCCCAGCGGCGGTATTTCTCCGGCTCGCGGGCGATCATGTCCTTCGTCGGGATCCAGCGCGGCCATTCCGCCTTGCGGCCGACGATGGCACGGCCGGACCATTCCAGCCCCTCGCGCCCCACGCCGACGCCATAGCGGATCGCGCGGCCGCCATCCTCGACAAAATAGAGATGCCGCGCCTGCACGTCGACGATGATGGTGCCGGGCGGTTCGAGACCGTCATGAGGCACGACGCGGCGCAGGAACTGCGGCTCGATCTCCTCGAGGTCGACTGCAGGGACGTCGAAGCCGCCGTCCGACACGGCGCCGTAATGCGCGAGCGCGTCGGGCAGCATCGGGCGCTGGGGCCTCTCGGGGAGCGGCCGCACGACCATGGCGACCGGGGGCGGGCCGCGATCGACGCAGGCGGCCGCGAGCAGCGGCAGGCCGAGCGCGAGCGTGCGGCGGGAGACATGGTGTTTCGGCTGTGGGGTGCTGGGCATTCCGGAACTCTTGGACAGGATTCCGGCAAAAACGCGCCGCCAAGCTTCCGGGTTGCAGCGACGGCCGCGATAAGAGGCGGGCGCGACTACTTGTCGTAGATCGGCTCCACCGCCGAGGCGACCTTGTAGAAGCGCCAGACCGAATAGAGGCCGATCAGCAGGAAGAGCCCGATCAGGATCTGGCGCCAGAGCTGCGACAGCTCGAACATCCCGCCCAGCGCCCAGCCCAGCGCCAGAGAGGCGCCCAGCAGCTCCGTGCCGACGAGGATCGTCACGGAGACGATCGTCAGGAAGTTCTTGCCGTTGAGGCGGCCCGCCATGCAGCTCTCCGTTCGGCGGCCGGGGCCGCTTGTGCTGTGGTCAGGCCGGATATAGCAATCGCGCCCGAACGACAACAAGGGCCAGGTCCCGAGGCGCGGACGCAGGCCGGGAGAAAATCGCCATGGATACGCCGTCCTTTTCCCGCGCGGCTGTCGCCGCGCCGCACCATGCCGCCACGGAGGCAGGCCTTGCCGTGCTGCGCGAAGGCGGCAACGCGCTCGAGGCGACGATCGCCGTCGCGGCGGCCATCGCCGTCGTCTATCCGCATATGAATGGAATCGGCGGCGACAGCTTCTGGGTGATCCGCGAGCCGTCGGGCCGGGTCCGCGCCATCGAGGCCTGCGGCTTCGCCGGCGAGCACGCGACCCTGGACCGCTACCGCAAGCTCGAATTGTCCGCGATCCCGCTGCGCGGGCCGCAGGCGACATTGACCGTGCCCGGCACCATCGGCGGCTGGCAGCTCGCGGCCGGGATGGCCCGCGAGAACGGCGGCAGGCTGCCGCTCGACATGCTCCTGCATCACGCCATCGCCGCGGCGAAGGAGGGCGCGCCGGTCGGTCGGTCTGAGGCCCGCTACGCGCTCAAGGACGACGCGAACCTCCTGGCGCAGCCCTTCTTCGCCGAGACCTACTTCGTCGACGGCAAGCAGCCCGCGGCCGGCACGATCCGCCGATTCCCGGCGCTCGCCGCCACGCTGCAGCATCTCGCGGACGCCGGCCTCGACGATTTCTACCGCGGCGATGTGGGCCGCGAGATGGCCGCCGACCTCGAACGCGCCGGCACGCCGATCACGCGCGCCGACCTCGCGCGCTACCGGGCCGTCGAGCGGCCGCCGCTGTCGGCGCGGCTGAAGGACTGCACGATCCACATGCCGCAGCCGCCGAGCCAGGGCTTCGCGGCCCTGATGATGCTCGGCATCTTCGAAGAACTCGGCGTGGAGCGGGGCGAGGGCGTCGAGCACTGGCACGGCTTCATCGAGAGCGTGAAGCGGGCGAACACGCTGCGCGACCGCGTCGTGACCGAGTACGAGCGGATCCCCGAGGATCCCGCGCAGTTCCTCGGTCAGGACCGGTTCAAGCGCGAGGCGGCGCAGATCGACATGGGACGGGCGGCGCCGTGGCCGCTGCCCAAGGTCGAAGACGGCGACACGATCTGGTGCGGCGCCATCGACGGGAACGGCATGGCCGTGTCGCTCATCCAGTCTCTGTTCTGGGAATATGGCTCTGGCGTCGTGCTGCCGAAGACCGGCGTCCTGATGCAGAATCGCGGCCTCGGCCTCTCGCTCGATCCTTCATCGCTCAATGCCCTGAAGCCGGGCCGGCGGCCCTTCCATACGCTGCACGCGCCGATGGCGGTGTTCGACGACGGGCGCGTGCTCTCCTACGGCTCGATGGGCGGCGAGGTGCAGCCGCAGATCACGAGCACCAACTTCCTGCGCCATGCCCGCTTCGGCATGGGGCTGTCGGCGGCGCTCGATGCGCCGCGCCTCACCTTCGGCCGCGCCTGGAACGCGAGCCGCGCCACGGTGAAGGTCGAGAACCGCGTCGATTCGGCGCTGGTGTCGGCGCTTGGTCGGCTCGGCCACGAGGTCGAGGTCAATCCCAACCCCTATGCGGACAGCTTCGGACATGCCGGCATGCTGCTCCGCCACGAAGACGGGCGCGTGGAGGCCGATCACGATCCCCGCGCGGACGGCGGGGCGAAGGGGCTCTGAGGGAGCGCCGGCGCTCCGCTTGCGTCAGGCTGCGTCGCGGGCGACGGCGCTGGCGCGACGCGAGGTGATCTTCACCACATCGCCCGACAGCACGAGCTCGACAGCCATGTCTGCGGCGCGGGCCACCATGCCGGCGTAGAAGGGCTGGATCCCGTGCGCGTCGACCACGCCGCCGTCAGGCGATCCGGCGAGCGAGGCCTCGAGGCCGTGCGGGATGCGCGCGTTCTTGCCCTCGGCGGTGATCGAGAAGGTTGGGAAGTCGCTGTCGCCCTCGATCACGCAATCGATGACGCCGCCGCGGGGGATGCAGGAGGAGGCCACGACGAGCAGGTTGAGCAGCAGCTTCACCCGGTTCTTCGGCATCAGCAGGCGCGGGCCGGTCCAGGTGAGACGCAGCTTGTCGTCATTGAGGAAGCCCTTGGCGACCTGCTCGGCATCGCCCGTGTCGATGGCGGAGCCGGCCGAACCGGCGGCGCCGAAGGCGATGCGGGCGAACTGCAGGCGGGCCGAGGCCGTCTTGGCGCTCTTGTTGATGAGCTCCAGCGCGAAATCGCGCATGCCCTGGTCCTTCTCCTCGGCCAGGACCTCGAGGCCGTTGACGATGGCGCCGACGGGGCTGATCACATCGTGGCAGACCCGGCTGCAGAGAAGGGCCGCGAGGTCGAGCGAATCAAGTTGAATCATGGTCATGGGGACCAGCCTCCCTGGAGCGCGCATCCGTCGCGCATCACCTGAAAACCACAGCGCGCGCCGGGAATCCCAGTCTTTCCTCTGGCATTCCGCGCGTCACACGATCATGTTGCACGACATGGTTGCTCAAACCATAACAAAACGAGCCGCCGACACTGCTTTAGCCGGCGATGCGCCAAAAAGAACACGCGACGCGCGGGCGCAGGTGCTCGACCTGTTCCTGCGGGCGGCGCTGGCCGGCGCGAAGGCGATCCAGACCGCGGGCCTCGGCCTCATCAGCTTCAAGGACGACGGCACGCCGCATGCGGCGGCCGATCTCGCCAGCGATCTCGCGATTCGGGCCGTTCTCGCGGCGCGTCCTGACCTGCCGATCATCTCGGAGGAAGGGGCGCGCGAACTGCCGCAGGGCTTCGCCGAGCGGCCCTTCATCCTGGTCGATCCGCTCGACGGCACACGCGAGTTCATGGAGGGCCATCCGGACCATGCGGTCTGCATCGCGCTCGTCGAGGCGAGGCGGCCGGTGGCGGGCGTCATCGTCGCACCGGCGCAGCGGCTCGCCTGGCTGGCGGGCGACCAGGCTGTGGAGCTCACACTCGACGAATCGCTGGATCCGCTGCCGGGGGGGCGGCTGCTGACGCTCGACGGTGAGGCGACGACGCCGCCCCTCAGCATGGCGACCAGCCGCTCGCGGCCCGATCCGCTGGCGCGCCGCCTGTTTCCGGAAATCGACGAGAGCGGCCTGCGGCACATCGGGGCCGTCCTCAAACTGGTGTCCGTCGCGCGCGGGGAAGCTTGCATCTTCCCGACGCAGAATCCCTCCTCGGAATGGGACATCGCGGCCGGCGACGCTCTGATCGCGGCTGCGGGCGGCACGATGATCGGGCGGGACGGGCGGCCGCTGCTCTACGGCCGGGCCGAGGCCGGCTTCCTGCACGAGCCCTACGTGGCGGCGCGCAGCCGGGCGCTCGCGGATCTCGCCCTGCGCCGCTGGGCCGGGATCTGACGCCCGCGTTCAGTGGCCGGCATGCAGCCTGACCACGTCGGGCCAGCGCCGCAGCGCCCGCGACCTGAGTTCCGCTTCCGTGGCGTAGCGGTCGCGCGCCGCGGCGTCGCGGAAGAGAACGAGACGCCCGCCGACGAGCGCGAAGATCTCCGGATCGCCCCAGGTCATGCGGCCGTCGGCCACGTTGGCGGCGTCATGGCCGCCGAACAGCGGCAGGTAGACCGCCGGTGCTTCGGCGAAGGCGGCCTTGTTGGCCTCCGACGTGAAGCGCCAGGTCGCGCCTTCGAGCGCAAGCTCGTGATCCGGCGAGCCGGGGACGGCCTTGTGATCGAGGTGATAGGACACCGGATCATAGCCGAAGATCGCGAGTCCCGAGCGCGGATCAGCGACGAGGTGATGGCCATGGCTCGCGTCGAAGAGGTTTTCGTCGGCGGCCAAGGGCGGCGCGCCGGCGAGTAGCGCGGCAAGGATCGCCACCGCGACCGATGCACCCTTCCTTCGCCGCAATCCCATGCGCCTGATCCCGCCCATGGGCCTATCCATGGCGCGGCAACCTTTCCGGCTGGTTCAGAAGTTCGGTGAATATTTAATGTTTCTCTGCGACGCTTGCGGCCGTCGGCAATGGGCAGGCCGACAGTGGGCAGGGGCGGCGACAAGGAGCATGTCATGCGCAAGGGAATGATCCATGGGCTCGTCCTGGCGGCGTTCGTCGCCCTGTTCGGGACGCTCGGCGCGGACCCGGCGGCTGCGCAGCGCCGGCCGGCGGCCCAGGCCGCGGGTGCGGAGACACCGACCACCTTCTCGGGTTCCGAGCTCGTTCAGAATGGCCACCGCTTCTTCGGCACGCTGTCGCGTGGGCTGGCGCTGACGATCGAGGAAGCCATCCGCCGCTGGGGCGAGCCGAACGGCTACGTGCTCGGCCAGGAAGGCTCCGGCGCGTTCGTCGCGGGCCTGCGCTACGGCGAGGGCGTCCTCTACACGCGCAATGCCGGCGAGCGGAAGGTGTTCTGGCAGGGCCCCTCGGTCGGCTTCGACTGGGGCGGCGACGGTGCGCGGACCATGATCCTCGTCTACAATCTCCCCAGCGTGCAGGCGATGTACCAGCGCTTCGGCGGCGTCGACGGTTCGGCCTATCTCGTCGCCGGGTTCGGCATGACGGCGCTGACCGCCGGCGACGGCGTGACGCTCGTGCCGATCCGCACCGGCATCGGAGCGCGGCTCGGCGTCAACCTCGGCTATCTGAAGTTCACCGAACAGGCGACCTGGAACCCCTTCTGACCTCGCCGGTTGCCGAGGCTGGTGCCTGCCGCTCATTCGTGGCAGGACTTGGCTTTGCAACCGCGGTCAACCGGTGATTGAACAGGCAGTCTATTTCGCGCTCGGCTTCCTCGTCGCCGCCCTTCTGGCGCTCGGGATCCTGCCCGCCTTCTGGCGGCGTGCCTACCGCCTGACCCGGCGGGAGATCGAGGCGACGCTGCCGCTCTCGCCGCGCGAGATCGCGGCGGAGCGCGACCAGCTCCGGGCGCGCTTCGCCGTGGAGCGCGTGCAGCTCGAGCAGAAGGTCGAGGCGGCCGAGGCCGACCGCCACAGGAGCATGGCGCTCGCCGGCGAACGGACGGCCGCAATCCAGAAGCTCGACGAGGAGCTCGCCGCGCGACGGCAGGAGATCGCCTCTCTCGAAGGCCGCGTCCGGGACATCGAGAGCACGCTGGCCGCGACGCGCGAACAGCTGGCCGGCACGGAGTCGTCGCGCGCCGAGGTCAGGGCCGCGCTGGCGGATCTCGAGGAGCGGCACGCCGCTCTGGAGCGCGCGCGCACCGAGCTGCAGGATCTCGCGGACCAGCGCCGCGTCGAGATCGCGGCGCAGAAGACCAATCTCGAGGCGCAGCGCGCCCGGATCGAGGAGATCGACGCGGCGCTCAAGGCAGCGCGCGCCGAAACGCGGGCGCGCGGCGAGGAGCTGCGGGACACCCAGCGCAAGCTGCGCGAGACGGAGAAGGACCTTGCCGTCGCCGAGAGCCGGTTCGCCTCGATGGAGGAAACGGCGGAGCGCCGGGCCCAGGTCATCGCCGAGCGCGACACGGCGATCGCGCAGCTGCGGCAGGCCGCAGCCGGGCAGACGGCCGCCTTGCGGCAACTCGACTCCGAAAGCCAGTCCCTCTTGCGGCGGGCCGAGGGCGCCGAACGCGCCGCCGCGGAGCGGGAACAGGCGCTGAGCCGCGTCACGGAGGAGGCGAAGGGCACCATTGCCGACCTCACGCGCAGCGTCGAGCGGCTGCGCGGCGAGCGGGAGACGCTGCAGCAGGCCTTCGCCGCGGTGCGGGCCGAGGCCGCGCGGCTGCGGCGCGAACTGGCCGCAGCCGGACGAGGCGCGCGCTCGGTCCCGAAGGAGCTGGTGGCCAAGGATGTGCCGGCGAAAGACCTGAGAGCGAAGGACCTGAGAAAGTCCGCCGCGCCGGACTAGCCGGGATACGCCTGGCCATTACTTGTTCACAATCACCTCGGCAGGGAACGCCGAACGTGACCGTTCGCGCCCCTTGACACCCTGCCGGGGAGCGGATTTCTCGGCGGACGCCTTCGTTCGAGGCATCCGCTCGCCTTCTGGAGCATCCTGCATGATCAATATCGCCATCGTCGGAGGCGGCCCGGGCGGGCTGATGGCCTCCTGGCACATCGACAACAAGCTGGAGCACGAGGCCAACGTCACGATCTTCGAGGCCACCGATCGCCTCGGCGGCAAGATCGTCACGGGCAAGTTCGCGGACAACGATGCGCTCTACGAGGCGGGAGTCGCCGAGATCTACGGCTACTGGACGATCGGTCCGGATCCGCTGCGCGAACTGATCGACAGCTTCGGCCTGCAGACGGTGCCGATGGACAGCGACACGGTCGTCATGGACGGCAACGTGATGACCGGTCTCGATGGGCTGAAGCAGGTCTATGGGGCGAAGACCGCCAACGCGGTCCGCAGCTTCCGCAAGGCCTGCTCGCAGATGCTCTCGCCGGCGCAATATTACGAGGGCGTCGGCAAGGAGGACAACGCGCATCCCTGGGCCAACATCAGCTGCCAGGAACTGCTCGAGAAGTCGGTTCACGACGAGACGGCGCGCAAGTTCTTCAAGATCGCGGCCCGCTCCGACATCGCCTCCGAGCCACATCTGACCAACGGCCTGAACGGGCTGAAAAACTTCCTGATGGACCTCGACGGCTACATCGACCTCTATTCGGTCGTGGGCGGCAACGAGCAGATCGTCCACAAGCTCGTCGAGCACAACGCCAAGGACAAGAACAACAAGGTCGAGCTGAACAGCCGCGTGCTGCGCTGCGGCAAGACGGAGTCCGGCAAGTACTACCTGCATGTCCAGCAGAATGGCCAGACCACAATCCGCGAGTTCGACATCGTGCTGTTCTGCCTGCCGCACAACTGGCTTGCGACGATCGAGTTCGATGGCGAGAAGCTGCAGAGGGCGATGGTGCGGCATGTCGCCCATTTCGACCGGCCGGCGCATTATCTCCGCGTGACGCTGCTTTTCGACAAGAAGATCTGGGAGCCGCACGTCAAGGACAGCTGGTGGATGTCCGACACGTTCGGCGGCTGCTGCGTCTATGTCGAGAACAGCCGGCACCCCTATCCCAAGGGCACGGGCGCCCTCGGTTGGCTCATCGCGGGCTGCGACGCGCTGGCCTACGCCAATCTCTCGAAGGAGCAGCTCATCGACGCGGCGCTGGCCTCGCTGCCCGCGTCCTTCGGCGATGCGCGGAAGCATTTCGTCGAGGGGCACGTCTACCGCTGGATCTCCTCGGTGAACGCGATCCCCGGCGGCGTGCCGGTGCGCGGGCCCCGCGAGAACCACCTGCCGGAGCCGGACGAGCATTCCGGCCTGTTCGTCACCGGCGACTATCTCTACGATTCCACGCTGAACGGCCTGCTCGACAGCTGCGACATCGCCAGCGATCTCGTGGTCTCGGAGTTGACGCGCCTGCGCTACCAGCGCCAGCTCGAGAATGCGGCGCGCGCCGGCCAGACGCCGCGCAACACGATCGACAAGGCCTATTTCGAGAATTACCGCAATCTCGGACCCTATCGCGAGGCCTGGAAGACCTTCTTCGATCCGGCCTATGTCGACGACATGATCCGGGCGGTGTTCAAGCCCAAGAAGAAGTACCGGCTGCTGATCGCGGGCTCCGCCAGCGGCGAGACCGTCGCCGCCATGCGCAAGCGGGGCGTCGACGCCTGGGGCATCGAGAACAACATCCACATCCACAGCCAGACGCCGGAGGCGCTGCAGGAGTTCAACATCCTGGGCTCGATCACCGACATGCCGTTCGAGGACGGCGAGTTCGACGTGATCTACGACACGGCGCTCTGCCATGTGCAACCGAACCGCGTCGAATGGGCGGTGGAGGAGATGCACCGGGTCTGCAGCGCTGGCGTCTATTTCGCCTCTGTCCAGTCGGACCTGCCGTCGGCGATCATCGACCGCTGGGATCTCCTGCGCGGCGTCAAGCGCCTCGGCACCTACTGGGAATGGTCCGACATCTTCTTCGACAACGACTTCGAGATGGCGATCGAGGACGAGAAGGTCCTGGAGAAGCTCTGGCAGCGGACGCTGGCCGCGCAGAAGGGACCCGGCTTCTGGTACGACGACGCCGAGGCGATCCGCTACTCGTTCTACAAGCGCATCGAGTCCGACGAGGACGAGGAGTGAGCGCCTTCCTCCCCCTGCCGGGGAGGAGGGCCGGTCGCCTTGTCATCCCCGGCGGCGCGGAACGCGCCGGGAAGGGGACCCAGAAATTTCGTGGTGGCGAGAAGCTGGATCCCCTTCCCCTCCGCTTCGCTCCGGCCGGGGATGACAGTTCCCTCCGGAGGGAGCGGCTCCGCGCCTGACCATGCGCGTCGATGCCCCGCTTCCCATCGACGAGGCGTTGCCGGCCCTGCTGGCGGCGCTCGCTTCACATCCCAACGCCGTGCTGGTCGCTCCGCCGGGTGCGGGAAAGACCACGCGCGTCCCGCTGGCCCTGCTGGACGCGCCGTGGCGGGGCGATGGGCGGATCGTCATGCTGGAGCCGCGCCGGCTCGCGGCACGCGGCGCCGCCGACCGCATGGCGCGGACGCTCGGCGAGCGAGTCGGCGAGACCGTCGGCCTGCGCGCGCGACTCAACGTCAAGGTCTCGGCCCGGACGCGCGTCGAGGTCGTGACCGAGGGCGTCTTCGCCCGCATGATCCTGGACGATCCCGCGCTGGACGGCGTCGCCGCCGTGATCTTCGACGAGTTCCACGAACGTTCGCTGGACGCGGACATGGGCCTTGCGCTGGCGCTCGACGCGCAGGCGGGCTTGCGCGAGGACCTGCGCGTCCTCGTGATGTCGGCGACGATCGAGGGCGCCCGCGTCGCCGCGCTGCTTGGGGAAGGCGCCCCGGTGATCGAGAGCGAGGGCCGGATGTTTCCGGTCGAGACGCGCCATCTCGGCCGCGACGCTCACCAGCGCCTGGAGCCGCAGGTGGCGAGCGCCATCCAGCGAGCGCTGTCCTCGGAAAGCGGCTCGATCCTCGCTTTCCTGCCCGGCCAGGGCGAGATCCGACGGACGGCGGAGCTGCTGGCGGAGCGCGTCGCCGATCCGGCGGTCGACATCGCGCCGCTCTACGGGGCGATGGACCAGAAGGCGCAGGACCTTGCCGTGCAGCCCGCCGCGCCCGGACGCCGCAAGGTGGTGCTGGCGACCGCGATCGCGCAGACCTCTCTGACCATCGAGGGCGTACGCGTGGTGGTGGATTCGGGCCTCGCCCGCGTGCCCCGCTACGAGCCCGACGCGGGTGTGACGCGGCTCGAAACGGTCCGTGTCTCGCGCGCCTCCGCCGACCAGCGGCGCGGCCGCGCCGGCCGGACGGAGCCCGGCGTCTGCTACCGGCTCTGGGACGAGCCGCAGACGCTCAGCCTCGCGCCCTACGATGCGCCCGAGATCCGCGCGGCCGACCTCTCGGGCCTCGTCCTCGATCTCGCGAGCTGGGGCGTCTCCGATCCGGCCAGCCTGCGCTGGCTCGATCCGCCGCCCGCCGCCGCGGTGGCGGAAGCGAAGGCGATGCTCACGGCGATCGGCGCGCTGGACGAGGGCGGTCGCATCACGGAAGAGGGGAGGCGCATCCGCGCGCTGCCGCTGCCGCCGCGGCTCGCGCGCATGGTCAGGGCCGCAGGCGCGATCTCGGCCGCGGCGGCGCGCGACGCGGCCGATCTCGCGGCCATCCTCGTGGAGCGCGGCCTCGGCGGCGCGGCGGTCGACCTGACGCACCGGCTCGACCAGTTCCGCCGAGATCGGGGCGGGAAGGCCGAGGAGATGCGCCGGCTCGCGTCGGGCTGGGCCGCGTCCGTCGGCGACCGCGGCGCGGCAGGCGGGAAGCATACGATCGCCGGGCTGCTCGCCTTCGCCTATCCGGATCGGCTGGCGAAGGCGCGGGGCGCGCCCGGCCAGTTCCTGCTCGCCAACGGGCGGGGCGGGCAGGTGGATGCGGCCGATGCGCTGGCGCGCGCCAGCCACTGCGTCGTGGCCGACATGACCGGCGCCGCCGCGGCCTCACGCATTCTCGCTGCGGCGCCGATGACGGAGGCCGAGTTCCTCGCGGCCGCAGGCGACCGCATCACTTCAGGCGAGGAACTCACGTTCGAGGCCGGCGCCATGGCGCTGAGGGCGCGGCGCGTGCGGCGGCTCGATGCAATCACGCTCGAATCGCAGACGATGCCGGTTCCGGCGACGGCGGAGGCCGCGGAGATCCTGGCGAGGGGGCTCGCGGAGGCGCGCCTGCAGCGCCTGGCCTGGAGCAAGGGCGCGTTGCAATGGCGCGACAGGGTCATGTTCCTGCGCCGGGCGCATGGCGACGAGCCGGACAATCCCTGGCCCGACCTCTCCGACGAGCGGCTGGCGGCGACCGTCCTCGATTGGCTGGCGCCGTTCCTGACCGGCGCGACATCCGCCGCGCAGATCGGCGGCGATACGCTGCGCGAGGCGCTGGAAACGCTGCTGCCGTGGGAGCTGAAGCGACGCCTGGACGAGGAGGCGCCGACGCATTTCGAGGCGCCGACGGGCTCGCGCGTCGCCCTCGACTACGAGGCGGAGGGTGGCCCCACGCTCTCGATTCGCGTGCAGGAGCTCTACGGGTTGCGGCAGCACCCGTCCCTGGCGGATGGCCGCGTGCCTCTGACGCTGGAGCTTCTGTCGCCGGCGCACCGGCCGATCCAGATCACGCGCGACCTGCCGGGCTTCTGGAAAGGGTCCTGGGCGGCGGTGAGGACCGAGATGAAGGGGCGCTATCCCCGCCATCTCTGGCCGGAGGATCCGGCCGGCGCGCTGCCGACGACGCGGGCGAAGCCGCGCGGGACGTGAGGCGAGGGCGAACGACAGTCGCGGAAACGCAAAAAACCCGACCTCACGGCCGGGCTCCCGTCCTCACGGAAAGGATCGCGCGATCAGGCCGCGGCGGCGGCCTTCTCGAGCTCCTTCTTCACCGCGAGCGCGTCGCGGGACAGCTCGGCCGAGTCGGCCTTGAGCAGGAAGGCGTCGAGGCCGCCGCGATGCTCGACCGTGCGAAGCGCGTTGGCCGAGATGCGCAGGCGGACGTTCTTCTTCAGAGCGTCGGACGCCAGCGTCACGGTGACGAGGTTCGGCCGGAAGACCTTCTTCGTCTTGCGGTTGGAGTGGCTGACCTTGTGGCCGACCTGACCATCCTTGCCCGTCAATTCACAGCGACGCGCCATGGTTAATCACCCTTGAATTCGTAACCCGGAGTTAAACCTTGCCGGGCAATATCCGCCTCAACGCGCCACGCTTTCGAGCGTCGCCACCGCGGGGACATCAACCGTTTCGGATTGAAGCGGGGCCTATACCCTCGGTTGGCCGGACGGTCAAGGCGATCGGCGCATATCCATCCAGTCGGTTCAGTCGGGTCGCGAGTGGCGTTCATGTGCAAGAAAAACCGGATCAGGCGTCGTCTCCTCGCCTTCACGATCCTCGCGACCCTGCCACTGGCGGGTTCGCTCACCGCAAAGGCAGGGCCGGTCGAGGCGCGCTACCAGATCTCGGTCGCGGGTCTCGTCGTCGGCGCGGCGCAGTTCGCCGGCGACATCTCCGACCGGTCCTACCGCGCCACCCTGAACGCGCAGCTCACCGGACTCGCCGGCGCGCTCACCTCGGGCCGCGGCGCGGTGCAGGTGTCGGGCGCGCTGCAGGCGGGCCGGCCGCTCTCCAACGGCTATGCGCTCTCCGCCAACAATTCCCAGATCAGCCGCACCATCCAGATCGCGATGGCGCAGGGCAACATCGGGCAGGTGGCGATCGAGCCGCCGTTCGAACCCAAGGACGACCGGGTCCCGGTGCTCGAGCATCATCGCCGCAACGTCGCCGATCCGGTGAGCGCGCTGCTGATGCCGGTCGCCGGCACGGGCGAGATGCTCTCGCCGCAGAATTGCAACCGCACGATCCCGGTCTTCGACGGGGTGCAGCGCTTCGACATCATCATGAGCTCGGCCGGCTCGCGGCCGCTCAACGAGCCACAGCGGGGCTATGTCGGCCACGCGCTGGTCTGCAACGTGCGCTACGCGCCGATCGCGGGCCACCGTCCGATCCCGGCCACCGAATTCATGACGAGGAACCGCGAGATGTCGGTCTGGCTGGTGCCGGTCGAAGGCTCGCGCACGCTGATTCCCTGGCGCATCCAGGTGAAGACGCAGCTCGGCATGCTCCTCATCGACGCGCAGGCCGCGAACGGCTTGGCCGTCGATGCGACGGCGAGCATCGCCCAACGGCGCTGATCAGTCCGCGGACGGCATGAAGCCGGTCCGAAGGGCATGGGCCCAGTCCGGCCGGCCATTCTCCTCGGCCCGCCGCGCGGCCCTCTCGTGGTCGTAGGGCAGGGCGCGGAATGTGACGGTGGACAAACGTCCGTCGACGAGGTCCGCGATCGCATAGCGGGCGTGCGGCGAGCCCGCCTCGGAGACGTGCGGCTCGCCTGACGGGTCATCATAGGCGGGGCAGCCGACGCTGCCCGGATTGAGGATCGTCCTGCCATCCGGCAATCGCACGAGGTCCTGCCGGTGGCTGTGGCCGCAGAGGATCAGCGAGGCCCGCGCATTGTCGAGCCGCTCCGCGATCTTTGGCGCGGCAGCCCGCACGAGGCGCTTGCCGCTGATCTCGTCGAGCAGGTAGCGGTCGTCGCGGGTCGGGGTCGCGTGGAAGCCCTTGATCCCCGGCGCAAAGTCACGCTCGAACGGCAAGGCGCCCAGCCATCGGCGCTGCGCCTCCGTCAGCTGCCCGCAGGCGAAGCGGTCCGACGCGCCCATCCGATCCGGGGAATCGAGCGCCACGCTGCGATCGTGGTTGCCGCGCACGGTCGGCAGTTTCAGCGTCTCCAGCATCTCAAACGTCTCGCGGGGCCAGAGCGGGCCTGAGACGCAATCGCCGAGATCGACCGTCAGATCGGGCGCAAAGGATTGCAGATCCGCGAGCACGGCCTCGAGTGCGAGCAGGTTTCCATGGATGTCGGCGAGGATCGCGAGGCGCATCTTTCTCTTGCTCGGCACGGCTTTGCGAAGCCGCGCCATTTGTCTATGGCGGAACCATGCATCACGTCACCACCGAACGCGCCGCCGAGATCGCCTTCTCCGATTTCCTGAAGGTCGATATCCGGGTCGGCACCATCCTGACGGCGGAGCCTTATCCGGAGGCGCGCAAGCCCGCCTACAAGCTGACGATCGACTTCGGGCCAGAGATCGGCGTGAAGAAAAGCTCGGCGCAGATCACCGTGCATTACCGGCTGGAGGACCTGCCCGGGCGGCAGGTCGCGGCGGTTGTGAATTTCCCGCCGCGGCAGATCGGCAAGTTCATGTCGGAGGTGCTGACGCTCGGCTTTCCGGACGAGAAGGGCGAGGTGGTGCTGGTGAAGCCGTCGGCTGGCGTGCCGAACGGCGGGCGGTTGTTCTGACAACTTCCTTCTCCCGCTCGCGGGAAAAGGTGCCCGCAGGGCGGATGAGGGCTCTTCCCTCAACCCGATCCTCTCCCGCAGGCGGGAGAGGGAGCAGAGCGCGGCTCACCGCAGCACCGGCTTCTCCTTGCAGGCCTGCGACTGGTAGGTCGGCACGTCGCACTTGCTGCAGGCTCCGAGGCTTCCGGATGCGAGCAAGACGGCGATCAGGAGGGCGGTGCGGCGCATCGGGACATCCATTTCTTTGCGACGACGTAGCACGGGCCGGCGCGGCGCTGAACCCCTGTCGCTTCGGTGCGAGGCGTCCTATCTTCCTCCGGAACGGAGACAGGACGCCATGGCCAAGAACGCCCGCACCGCATCGACCGCCGGTCCGGCCCCCCGCGACCGCATCGTCGACGCGCTCATGGCGCTCGCTGGCGAGATGCGCTGGGGCGACATCACGCTGCCCATGATCGCGGAGCGCGCCGGCCTTTCTCTAGCCGACCTGCGCGACCAGTTCCCCTCGAAGGGTGCGATCCTCGGCGGCTTCTCGAAGCGGATTGACCGGATCGTGCTGGAGGGCGCTTCGGCCGACATGCTGGGCGAGCCGGCGCGCGAGCGCGTGCTCGACGTGATGATGCGGCGTCTCGACGCGCTCCAGCCCTACAAGGCGGCGCTCCGCGAGATCGCGGATGCCACACGGCGCGATCCGCTGATGCTCGCCGCGCTCAACCAGCTCGCGATCAATTCCTGGCGCTACATGCTGGCCTCCGCCGACATCGACACGGAGGACGAGCTCGGCATGGTCCGCATCCAGGGCGCGGCCATTGTCTTCGCCCGGACGCTGGAGACCTGGTTCGAGGACGAGGGCGAGGACATGGCCCGCACCATGGCGCGGCTCGACAAGGAGCTCGGCACGGGGGAGCGCATCATGGGCCGTCTGCAGGACCTGCAGCGGCTCGCCGCTCCGTTCCGCGGCTTCATCCGCGCCGCGATGGAGCGGGGCCGCGGCCGCTTCGACCAGGGCGGCGGGCCCGACGCCGGCCGCGACGCGCGTCCGGGCTGGTGATCCGATGGCGGAGGATTTCTTCTACCGGCTCGGCCGGGCCGCGGGGATGGCCAAGCAGGCGATCCAGAAGACCAAGGCGCAGGAGATCGAGGGCGTGGCCACGCTGGAGGGGCACGGCCGAATCTCGATCATCGTCAACGAAAAGCCCGATGGCACGCGAATCGTGCTGCTGAAGGCCAAGGGCAGCGAGGCGACGGTCTATGTCGGCTTCGACGGCCCGCAGTTCGAGGCGTTCAAGGCGGAGCTCGAAAAGATCAATCTCTAGCGTCGTTTCGGGCCCGCGAGCGCGGGCCGCGTGAACCATGCGGATGGTTGTTTGCCGCAGTCGGGTTGGAAACGGTTCCCTTCCTGCCTAGATTATGTCGAACCGAACGCTTATCGTCACCGCTCCAGGGGTCGACAAGCGACCCGAGGGCCCCGATCCATGAACCCCAATCTGCGCAATTTCGCGCTCTGGACCATCATCTTCCTGCTGGTCCTTGCCCTGGTCACCCTGTTCCAGAACCAGGGATCGCGGCAATCCTCGATCGAAATCCCCTACAGCCAGTTCCTCGACGACGTCGACGCCGGCCGTGTGGAACGCGTCGTGATCTCCGGCAACGAGATCACCGGCATCCGTTCCGGCTCCGGGCCGTTCTCGACCTACGCGCCGCAGGATCCCCGCATCGTCGAGCGCCTGCATGAGCGCAAGGTCGCGATCCAGGCCCGCTCGCCCACCGCCGACACGCCCTGGTACATCTCGCTGCTCGCGAACTGGCTGCCGCTGCTCGTCATCATCGGGCTCTGGATCTTCATGTCGCGCCAGATGCAGAACGGCGCGCGCGGCGCCATGGGCTTCGGCAAGTCCAAGGCGAAGCTCCTGACGGAGGCGCATGGACGGGTCACGTTCGACGACGTGGCCGGCATCGACGAAGCGAAGGAGGACCTGCAGGAGATCGTCGAGTTCCTGAAGGACCCGCAGAAGTTCCAGCGGCTCGGCGGGCGCATCCCGCGCGGCGTCCTGCTCGTCGGCCCGCCCGGCACCGGCAAGACGCTCACGGCGCGCGCCGTCGCCGGCGAAGCCAACGTGCCGTTCTTCACGATCTCCGGCTCGGATTTCGTCGAGATGTTCGTCGGCGTCGGCGCCTCCCGCGTGCGCGACATGTTCGATCAGGCGAAGAAGAACGCGCCCTGCATCATCTTCATCGACGAGATCGACGCCGTCGGCCGTCATCGCGGCGCCGGCCTCGGCGGCGGCAACGACGAGCGCGAGCAGACGCTCAACCAGCTGCTCGTCGAGATGGACGGTTTCGAACCGAACGAGTCGATCATCATCATCGCGGCCACCAACCGGCCGGACGTGCTGGACCCGGCGCTGCTGCGCCCCGGCCGCTTCGACCGCCAGATCGTGGTGCCGAACCCGGACGTGAACGGCCGCGAGAAGATCCTCAAGGTGCATGTGCGGAAGGTGCCGATGGCGCCCGACGTCGACCTGCGCGTCATCGCGCGCGGCACGCCCGGCTTCTCCGGCGCGGATCTGATGAACCTCGTCAACGAGGCGGCGCTGCTCGCGGCGCGGCGCGGACGCCGGCTCGTCACCCATTCCGAGTTCGAGGACGCCAAGGACAAGGTCATGATGGGCGCGGAGCGCAAGTCCATGGCCATGTCGGAGGCGGAGAAGAAGCTGACGGCCTACCACGAGGCCGGTCACGCGCTGGTCGGCCTGTCGGTTCCCGCCGGCATGCCGGTGCACAAGGCGACGATCATCCCGCGGGGACGCGCGCTCGGCATGGTGAAATTCCTGCCGGAGGGGGACAAGTATTCGATGCGGTACGTCGAATACACCTCCCACCTCGCCGTCGCGATGGGCGGCCGCGTGGCGGAGGAGCTTGTCTTCGGCAAGGAGAACATCACCTCCGGCGCACAGGGCGACATCCAGCAGGCGACGCAGATGGCCCGCGCGATGGTGACGCGGCTCGGCTATTCGGACGAGCTCGGCACGGTCATGTACGGCGACCAGCAGGAGGAGGTCTTCCTCGGCATGTCGATGGGCCGCCAGCAGAACATGTCGGAGGCCACGGCGCAGAAGGTCGACGCCGAGGTGCGCCGGCTGATCCAGCAGGGCTATGAAGACGCCCGCCGCATCCTGACCGAGAAGCGCGACCAGCTGGAAGCCGTCGCGCAGGCGCTGCTCGAGTTCGAGACGCTGACCGGCGACGAGCTCAAGGACCTGATCGCCGGCAAGAAGATCGAGCGCAGCGACGACGACCAGCCCTCCACGCCGCGCGGCACGGCGGTGCCGACCGCCGGCAAGGGACGGCCGCGGCCTGAGTCCGACGGCGGCTTGGAGCCGCAGCCTCAGGCGTAAGGCCTGATTCGAAAGCGTTGAAGGCGGGCCGCAAGCCCGCCTTTTTCATGCGCGCCGTAGTGGCATGGGCACGCCGTTGGGCGTCGCCGGCAGGCCGAGATGGGCGGCGACCGTCGCCGCGATGTCGGCGAAACTCTCCCGGCGGCCGAGCGCCGCGGGCGCAATGCCCGGACCCGTGACGAGGACCGGCGTGCATTCGCGGGTATGGTCGGTGCCGCGCCAGGTCGGGTCGTTGCCATGGTCGGCCGTCAGCACCAGGAGGTCGCCCGGCCTCAGGCCCGCCTCGATGGCCGGGAGGTGGCGATCGAAGGCCTCGAGGCAGGCGGCATAGCCCGGCACGTCGCGGCGATGGCCGTACTCCGTGTCGAAATCGACCAGATTGACGAAGGCGAAGCCGCCGTCGGGAAGCGTCGGAAGCGTGTCGAGCAGCAGCGCGACGTGGTCGTCGTTCGACTTGCCCTTGCGCTCAGTCCCCGTGCTGCGGTGGGCGAAGATGTCGCCGATCTTGCCGATCGTCACGACGGCCCGGCCCGCCGCCGCGCAGCGGTCCAGGATGTTGCCGTCGGGCGGCGGGATGGCGAAGTCCTTGCGGTTCGGCGTGCGCTGGAAGGCGCCGCGGCGCTCGCCGACGAAGGGGCGGGCGATGACACGGCCGATCATCAGCGGATCCACGACCCGGCGGCCGATACGGCAGAGGTCATAGAGCCGCTCCAAGCCGAAATGCGTTTCGTGCGCCGCGATCTGCATGACGCTGTCGACCGAGGTGTAGATGATCGGCTTGCCGGTCCGGATGCTCTCCTCGCCGAAATCCTCGATCACCGCCGTGCCTGACGCGTGGCAGTCGCCGAGGATGCCGGGCAGCCTGCCCTCGCGGATGATGGCGGCGCTGATCTCCGGCGGAAAGCTCGGCCGCGTGTCGGGGAAATAGCCCCATTCGAACGGCACGGGACAGCCCGCGATCTCCCAGTGGCCCGACGGCGTGTCCTTCCCCTTCGAGGTCTCGACCGCCGCGGCGGCGCGGCCGCGCGAGGGCTTCGCGGAAAATCCCGGGGCGAGGCTGCCGGTGGCGGCGAACCCCGCCGCGCCGAGCCCCAGCGCATCGAGGTTCGGCAGGGCCAACAGTCCCTGTCGGAGCCCCGCCCGGTCGCCGCGCCCCGCGGCGCAGGCGGCGGCGATATGGCCGAACGTGTCCGCCCCCTCGTCGCCGTAGGCGGCGGCATCGGGCGCACCGCCGATGCCGAAGCTGTCGAGAACGATGATAACCGCGCGCGCCATGCTACTGCGACACGGCCGCGGTCGGCACCGCCTCGTGTGAGAAGGCGGCGGCGAGCAGCGCCTTGGTGTAGTCAGTCCGGGGGTTGGCGAAGATGTCCTCCGCCGCGCCGGCCTCGACCACCTTGCCGTCCTTCATCACGATCAGCGCATTCGCCAGTGCCCGGACGACCTGGAGGTCGTGGCTGATGAAGAGATAGGCGAGCCCGCGCTCCGCCTGGAAGCGGCGCAGCAATTCGACGATCTGCACCTGCACCGTCTTGTCGAGCGCGGAGGTCGGCTCGTCCAGCACGACGAACTTCGGATTGAGCGCCATGGCGCGGGCGATGGCAATGCGCTGGCGCTGGCCGCCGGAGAATTCGTGCGGATAGCGGTCCATCGCCGCCGGATCGAGCCCGACATCCTGCAGCGCCTTCGCCACGATCTCGCGCCGCTCCGCGTAGGGCAGGCCGGCGTTCTGGACGAGCAGCCCCTCCTCGACGATCTCCGCCACGGAGAGCCGGGGTGAGAGGGACCCGAACGGGTCCTGAAAGACGATCTGCAGGTCCTTCCGGAGCGGACGCATCTCCTTGAAGAGCTTGCCGTCGATGCGGCTGCCCATAAAGACGATCGGGCCCTCGGAGCGGATGAGCCGCAGGATGGCCTGTCCGAGCGTCGTCTTGCCGGAGCCGGATTCGCCCACCACGCCGACCGTCTCGCCCTCGCGCACGGTGACCGAGATCTCGTCCACGGCCTTCACGTAGCCGACCGTCTTGCGCAGGAAGCCGCGCTTGATCGGGAACCAGATTTTCAGCTTGTCCGTCTCGACGACGACCTTGCGTGCGGGGTCCGGCCGGGCGGGGCGCCCCTTCGGCTCGGAGGCCAGTAGCTTCTGCGTGTAGGCGTGCTGCGGGCGGTCGAAGACCACGGAGACCGGCCCCGCCTCAACCACCTTGCCCTTCATCATCACGACCACGTCGTGCGCAAGCTTGCGGACGATGCCGAGGTCATGCGTGATGAAGAGGATGGCCATGCCGCGCTTGTCCTGCAGGCGCCTGAGCAGGGCCAGGATCTGCGCCTGCACCGTCACGTCGAGCGCAGTCGTCGGCTCGTCGGCGATCAGGAGCTCGGGCTCGTTGGCGAGCGCCATCGCGATCATCACCCGCTGGCGCTGACCGCCGGAAAGCTGGTGCGGATAGGCGGCGAGGCGCTCCTCCGCGCGCGGGATGCCGACCTCCTTCAGGAGTTCGATCACGCGGGGGCGAATCGCCGACCCAGAGGCGCGGCCGTGCAGTTCGAGGATCTCGCCGATCTGCTGCTCGATCGTGTGGAGCGGGTTCAGCGAGGTCATGGGCTCCTGGAAGACCATGGTGATGTCGTTGCCGCGCACGCGGCGCAGCTCGTCCTCCGAGGCCTTCAGGAGGTCGCGCCCGTTGAACCAGATCTCCCCGGAGGGATGGGAGGCGGCCGGGTAGGCCAGCAGTTTCACGACCGAAAGCGCCGTCACCGACTTGCCGGAGCCGGATTCGCCCACAACCGCGAGCGTGCGGCCCTTCGCGAGGTCGAACGAGACCCGGTCGACGGCGAGCGTCTGCCTGCCGCCCTGATGGAAGGCGACGGAGAGATCGCGGATCGAGAGGAGGGGGGCGTCGGTCAAGGCTACTCGTCGGGAAAGAGGATGCGCTCGAAGTCGCGCGCGCCGTTGAAGATGTGAAGGATTGAAACGCCGTCCGGTTCGACCTCGTAGAAAATCAGATAGCCTTTATAGGCGCGCTTGCGAATACCTGTCGCCTCGCGCTCCGGTAGCAACGGAAAGGCGTGGGGCATGTCGCCAATGGCCCGGCAAGCGAAGGCAAGCTCTCTTGTGAAACGAGCCGCCCAGTAGGGAGATTGCCGTCTGATGAAGGCGCCGATTTCGGCCAGATCTCTCTTCGCTTTGTCCGAAAAGCGAACACGCATCAGGCCGCGTGATCTTTCTCGCCGGGGACCGGGAACTCGTTCGCCAGGAAATCCATGACGTCCTCGAACGAATGGACGCGTCCAGCGGCTACATCGGCGCGGCCCTCGTCAATGGCGGCGTTCAGCTCCGCCATCATCCGACGCTCTGCCTCCTTGTCCTCGACGGTGAGGCGCACATGAGTCGCATTGCCCAGGGCTAGGCGCAGGTCCTCGGGGAGCCGCTCGACGGGATAATTCTCATGGATGATGCGCGTCATGCGCCAATCTTACCACGGACTGGAGGGCAACCAAACACGCCCCTTCCTCGACGCCGAAATGACGGGGTGCATGAGAACGCCCCTATCACGCGAAGGTCTTCCGCGGATCGAAGGCGTCGCGCACGGCCTCGCCGACGAAGATGAGCAGCGAGAGCATCAACGCGATCACGGCGAAGGCGGTCATGCCGAGCCAGGGCGCCTGCAGGTTCGACTTGCCCTGCTGCAGCATCTCGCCGAGCGACGGCGAGCCCGGCGGCAGGCCGAAGCCCAGGAAGTCGAGGCTTGTCAGCGTGGTGATGGAGCCGTTGAGGATGAAGGGCATCATGGTCAGCGTGGCGACCATGGCGTTGGGCAGCACGTGCTTCCACATGATCTTGGCATTGCCGAGCCCCAGCGCCCGGGCCGCCTTCACGTATTCAAGGTTGCGGGCGCGCAGGAATTCGGCGCGCACCACGCTCACGAGATTCACCCAGGAGAACAGCAGCAGGATGCCGAGCAGCACGAAGAAGGAGGGCGCGATGAAGCTCGAGATGATGATCAGCAGGTAGAGCGAGGGCAGGCTGGTCCAGATCTCGATGAAGCGCTGGAAGATGAGGTCGGTCCAGCCGCCGAAATAGCCCTGCACCGCGCCGGCGGCGATACCGATGACCGAGGAAATGAGGGCGAGCGTCAGCCCGAAGAGCACCGAGATGCGGAAGCCGTAGATCACGCGGGCAAGCACGTCACGGCCGCGGTCGTCGGTGCCGAGCCAGTTCCACTCGATGTCCCGGCACGTCGAACCGCCTCTCTTCTCCGCCAGCGGCTTGCAGTCGGCATCCGACAGCATCCAGGTCGGCGGGCTCGGCGCCGGCTTCGGCAGGTCGAGATTGATGGTCGCGTAGCTGAAGCGCACCGGCGGCCAGAGCATCCAGCCGTTGGCGTTGATCTCGTCGGCGATGACGGGATCGCGGTAGTCGGTGCGCGCCAGGAAGCCGCCGAACTTCTCCTCCGGATAGGTGACGGCCACGGGAAACAGCCATTCGCCCTTGTAGCGCGCGACGATCGGCCGGTCGTTGGCGATGAATTCCGCGAAGAGCGTCAGGACGAAGATGACGAGGAAGATCCAGAAGGACCAGTAGCCGCGTCGGTTCGCCCTGAAGTTGGCGAGCCGGCGCTGGTTGATCGGCGTCAACTTGATCCAGCCCTGCTTCGGCAGGGAAGGCGCGAGCGGGGCGGCGGGGGAGAGCGCGGCGTCTGTCATAGTGCCCTCCCTCCCCTGCAAGGGGAGGGCCGGGGAGGGGTCCAGTGCGGTGTTCGATCCTGAACCGTCGTGACCCCCACCCGGCCTCCCCCTTGCAGGGGGAGGAGAAGAGAAAGCCCTGCGGTACTATGGAGGCCGCGCATCAGACCTCCCGGCTCTCGAAATCGATCCGTGGATCGATCCAGGTGTAGGTGAGGTCGGTCAGCAGGCCGACGACAAGGCCGATGAGGGCGAAGATGTAGAGGTTGGCGAAGACGACCGGATAGTCGCGGTTCAGGATGGCCTCGTAGGAGAGGAGGCCCAGCCCATCGAGCGAGAAGATCGTCTCGATCAGCAGCGATCCTGCGAAGAAGGCGTGGACGAAGGCCGAGGGGATGCCGGCGATGACGATCAGCATCGCGTTGCGGAAGACGTGGCCATAGAGCACCTGCCGCTCGGACAGGCCCTTCATGCGGGCGGTCAGCACATACTGCTTGCGGATCTCGTCGAGGAAGGAGTTCTTGGTCAGCAGGGTCTTCGTGGCGAAGACGGCGATCGCCATGGAGATCAGCGGCAGCGTGACGTGCCAGGCGTAGTCCTTCACCTTGCCGAACCAGGAGAGCTCGGCGAAATTCTCCGAGGTCAGGCCGCGCAGCGGGAAAATGTTCCAGAAGGAGCCGCCCGCGAAGAAGACGATCAAGATGATGGCGAACAGGAAGCCGGGGATCGCGTAGCCCACGATGATCACGCCCGACGTCCAGATGTCGAAGGCGGTACCGTCCTTGACGGCCTTGCGGATGCCGAGCGGAATGGAGACGGCGTAGGAGAGGATGAGCATCCAGAGCCCGAGCGACATCGAGACCGGCAGCTTCTCCTTGATGAGCTGCAGCACCGTCGTGTCGCGGAAATAGCTCTTGCCGAAATCGAAGCGCAGATAGTCCCAGACCATCTTGAAGAAGCGCTCGTGCGCCGGCTTGTCGAAGCCGAACTGCTTCTCCAGTTGCTTGATGAACTCCGGATCGAGCCCTTGGCTGCCGCGGTAGGCGCTGTCGCCGCCACCACCGCCGCCGAGATCACCGCTGCCGCCGCCGATTCGCGCGGCGGGATCCGTGTTGTTGCCTTGGAGCTGCGCGATGACGCGCTCCACCGGTCCGCCCGGCGCAAATTGCACGATCGCGAACGAGATCAGCATGATCCCGAACAGGGTCGGGATCATCAGCAGCAGGCGTCGGGCGATATAGGCGGCCATGATTCGGTTCTAGCCTGTGTCGCACGCTTGGGAAGCGGCGTCATGGGCGAAGGGTAGGCTCCCGTATCTCACCGGTGAGCTCGGCCTCTCCCTCCCTGCAAGGGGAGGGCAGGGGAGGGGTCAACCGCGGCGCTTAATCCTGAGACGCCGTTGACCCCCACCCAGCCTCCCCCTTGCAGCGGGTGGAGAAGAGCGCTCGATCGCCTCATCACAATCCCAGCTTCCTGGCCTTCTCCTGATCCCACCACCAGGTGCCCGCCACGACGCCCATGAAGCTCGAGGTGGCGGCGAAGCGCGGCGGGCGCTCGGGTTTGCCGAAGAGGTCCCAGTAGGCCATCCAGGCGCTGTCGTTGTGCCAGGCGGGGATCATGCTGCGGGTCGAGCGCAGCACGCGGTCGAGCGCGCGGCAGGCGATCGTCAGCTCCTCGCGGCTCTTCGCCCGGCCGATCACCTCGATCAGCGCATCGACGGCGGGCTCCTGGATGCCGGCGAGATTGCGCCCGCCATTACGCCTCGCGGACTCCGAACCATAGATGCTGCGCAGCGAGTCGCCGGGCGTGAGCGTGCCACCCATGTTGCGCATGGTGATGTCGAAATCGAACTCGTCGGTGCGCTTCTGATATTGCGCCGGATCGACGGTGCGGAGCTGGGCATCAATGCCGAGCAGCTTCAGGTTCTTCACGAGGCCGCCGGCATGCGGCTGCAGCGAGGGATCGAAATCGAGAAACTCGATGGTGAAGGGCTGTCCGTTCGGCTGCCGGAGGGTCGCGCCGTCGCGCTTGAGGCCAGCCTCCTGCAGGAGCTGTCCGGCGCGGCGGAGCAGGTTGCGGTCCTGTCCCGAGCCGTCGGCCACGGGCGGCACGAAGGGCTCGGCAAAGACCTCGGCCGGCAGGTTGGCGCGGAATGGCTCGAGCAGCTTCAGCTCCTCCGGCGAGGGCGGCCCCACCGCCTTCAGCGGCGTGTTCTCGAAGAACGATGTCGTGCGCTTGTAGGCGTTGAACATCAGCGTCGCGTTGGTCCATTCGAAATCGAAGGCGAGGATCAGCGCCTCCCGCACCCGGCGGTCCCTGAACTTCTCGCGGCGCATGTTGATGTGCCAGCCCTGGATCGAGGTCGGTCCGCCGCTCTTCAGCTGCTCGCGCACGACGCGGCCGTCCTTGGCTGCGGGAAAGTCGTAGCCCGTCGCCCAGGTGCGCGAGGTGAACTCCTGCCGAAGGACGAAGGCGCGGCCCTTGAAGCCCTCGAAGGCGACGGTGCGGTCGCGGAAATACTCGTAGCGCAGCACGTCGAAATTGTTCTGGCCGACGTTCACCGGCAGATCCTTGCCCCAATAATCGGGCACGCGGTTCATCTCGATGAAGCGGCCGACCTCGAATCGGCCGACCCTGTAGGCGCCCGATCCCAGCGGCGGCTCCAGCGTCGTCTCCTCGAAATTGCGCGTCGAGTAGAAGGCCTTCGAGAAGATCGGCATGCCGGCGACGGTCATGATCAGGTCGCGCGGCGGATTGTCGGCGAGCACGATCCGCAGGACATCCGGGGCTTCGGCCTCCGCCGTCCTGAGGTCGCGCAGGATCTGCTGATAGACAGGGTGGCCCTTGGTCTTGAGGAGCTCCAGCGAGAAGGCGACATCCGCCGCCGTCAGCTTTGTGCCATCGTGGAAGCGGGCCTCCGGGCGGAGCTTGAAGCGCCATTCCGGCGCGCCTTCGGTGCGCAGCACCTTCTCGGCGACGAGGCCGTACATCGCGTCGGGCTCGTCGGCCGTGCCGCTCATCAGCGAATCGAAGCAGGCCGTCACGCCGGCCGCGCCCTCGCCCCTGAGGATGAAGACATTCAGCGTGTTGAAGGTGTTGAAGCTCTGGTTGCCGGAGACCGAGCTGATCTGCATCGACAGCGCGCCGCCCTTGGGCGCCTGCGGATTGACATAGCCGAAATGGCGAAAATCCGCGGGCTGCGCGAGGTCCCCGAAGGTCGAGAGGCCGTGGGAGGCGCGCGACCAGTCAATCGCCGTCCCCTGCGCCGCGGCGGGCGTGGCCGCAGCCGCCAGCGCCGCCGCGCCGCCGGCCAGCACCTTGCGTCGGTCCGGCCGCGACGGACCGGCCTCGCTGATGGTTCGCTCCATGTCCGCTCCTCCAGGTCCTGCGCAACGTCCGGTGGGGGGGAAATTAGGGAGAATCAAGGCCAAGGCAATTGAGGGGCCGGAAGAAGCGGCGCCTGGTCAGCGTGCGCCGACCGTGACCCGCGGCACGGCGATGTTGCGCCCGCCGACCTTTGCCGCCTTGCCCTCGTCCCACCACCAGATCGACGGGAAGGCCGTCGCGCCGTACCGGGGCATCGTCGAGGGACGGCTGAAGCGGTTCCAGCGGGCCATGAACTCACGGTCCTCGTTCATGATCGGCACGCCGAAGGCCATGTCCCTGAGGGCGCGGTCCAGCAGTCGCCCGGCGGCGATCTTCTCGGGTCGCGAGGGGGCCAACACCAGACGCTCGACGATTGCGTCAACGAAGGGGCTGGCGATGCCGGCCAGGTTGTTGGTGCCGCGCTGGTCGGCGCTGCCTGTCGTCCAGTATTCGCGCTGCTCGGAGCCTGGCGCGTGGCCCTGGACCCAGGCGTGGGCCACGACGTCGAAATCGAAGGTCCTGAGCCGGTTGTGATACTGGACGTCGTCGACGACGCGGACCTCCGCTCCGATGCCGATCTTGGCGAGCTGGCTCGCGTAGGCCGCCGCCACGCGCTCGAGGCCCGGGTCCTCGAGCACGAACTCCAGCGAGAGCTGCTCGCCGGCCGCGTCGAGCAGGCGCCCGTCCTTCAGGCGGTAGCCGGCCTCCCGCAGGAGCTCGAGCGCATTGTAGAGGTCCGAGCGCGTGGCGTCGGTCCGCGGCGGGAGCGGCGCGCGGTCGAACCGCCGCGCGTCGGGGGCTCCGGGCAGTTCGGCGAGCATACGGCGCTCGTCCGGCGACAGGGGGCCCTTCGCCTCGAAATCGGTGTGCGGGAAATAGGAGCCCGGCTTCGCCAGCAGGCCGTGGAAGAGGTTGCGGTTGATGCCGTCGAAGCCATAGGCGAGGGCAAGCGCCCTGCGCACGCGGGGATCGGCGAATTTCGGCCGGCGCAAGTTGAAGACGAAGGCCTTGACGATGCCGAGACGCTCGATCGGGAACGCCTCCCGTGCGACGCGACCGTCCTGCGCGGCGGCGAAGTCGTAGGCCACCGTCCATGATTTCAGGCTCGTCTCGCGCCGGAAGTCGATGTGGTCGGCCTTGAAGGCCTCGAACATCACGTTGGGATCGCGGAAATACTCGATCTCGATCCGGTCGAAATTGTCGGTGCCGACCTTGATCGGCACGTTGCGGCCCCAGTAGCCGGGGTTGCGCTCGTAGACGAGCGAACGGCCGGGCTTGAGCGACCGCACCATGTAGGGCCCGGAGCCCAGCGGCGGCTCCAGCGTGGTCGCCTCGATGTCGCGGCGCATGCCGGCCGCGTCGACACCCTCCCACCAGTGCTTCGGCAGGATATTCATCTGGCCGATGTAGAGCGGCAGCGACGGGTCGCCGGCTTCGGCGAAGCGGAAGAGGATCTCCCGTTCCGAGATGATCTCGACGCCGGAGACCCGCGACAGGAGCTTGCGCCATTGCGGGGAGAGGCGCTTCCAGGCCTCGTAGGAGAAGGCGACGTCCGCGGAGGTCACAGGGCGGCCGTCATGCCAGCGCGCTTCCGGACGCAGCCGGAAGGAGACGGATGAATAATCGTCGGGATGGGCGACGGCTTCGGCCAGCAGGCCGTATTCCGTCGTCGGCTCGTCGAGCGACGCCATGAGCAGCGGCTCGTAGATCAGCATGAGGTGCGAGGCGAGCTTGCCCTTCACGCCGCTGACCAGGGGATTGAGGTTGTCGAAGGTGCCGGTCGCGCCGAGCCGGATGCGGCCGCCCTTGGGCGCGGCCGGATTGACGTAGTCGGTGTGGGCGAAGCCCTCGGCGTAGCGCGGCGGTCCGGCGAGCGAGAGCGAATGGCGCCAGACCGCAGGCTCTCCGGCCGAGGCTTCGAGCCCGCTGGCCGCGATGCCGCAGACGAGCGCCGTCACGGCCGCAAGAATGCGCCACCCGAAACGCCGCGATGCCTGGCCCCCGTGCATGACCCAACAGGAGCAGGAAACGCATGAACGGCGTTTGAACCGGTCAGCGGCTCGGAAACGACGAAGGGGCCGGAAACCGGCCCCTTGTCTAACCTTGTCGCGAGGCCCTAGAGCTCAGGGCTTCGGCAGCTCGAGCGGCGTGTCGCCGAGCGTGTTCAGATAGGCGATGAGGTCGGCGCGGGTCTTCGGGTTCGAGATGCCGGCGAAGGACATGGTCGTGCCGGGGATGTAGCCCTTCGGCGCCTCGATGAACTTGTCGACCGTATCGAAGTCCCACTTCTCGCCCTTGGCGGCGACGGCCTTGAGCGCGTTCGAATAGGCGAAGCCGGGCTGCTGGCCCTTGACGCGGCCGAGCACGTTCCAGAGCGCGGGGCCGACCTTGTTGGCGCCGCCCTTCTCGTTGCTGTGGCAGGCGCTGCACTGCTTGAAGGTGTTCTCGCCCCTGGCCTTGTCGGCGGACGCGAGGCGCACGGCGATTGGCTCGACGGGAGCCTTGGCGGGGCCGGCGGCGGCCGTGGCGGTTCCTTCGGGCATCGGCAGGTCGTATCCGGCCTTGGCCGCGGGCTTCTCGTGGAAGAGGAGCTCGGTGCCGAAGCTCGTCAGCATCACGAACGTCAGCGCGCCGAGCACGCCGCCCGCGATCTTGTTCAGTTCGAAGGAATCCATTGTGCAGCTCCGGCCTGCCGGCCAGTTGAAAACGGCTGTTCCATAGACGGTTTGACGGCGGATTTGCAACCCGTATAAGCCACGCTGTTCTTGCTACCTTTTGACGCCCGGAGGGGCGGTTCGCGCGATGTCCGATCCTCTCGTCGTCATCCCCGCCCGCATGGCGGCCACGCGCCTGCCGAACAAGCCGCTCGCCGACATCAACGGCAAGCCGATGATCGTCCATGTCTGGGAGCGGGCGATCGAGTCGGGCGTCGGGCCCGTCATCGTCGCCACGGACAGCGCCGAGATCGCGGCGGTCGTCGAGAAGGCGGGCGGCCATGCCGTCATGACGCGGGCCGACCACCCTTCAGGCTCCGACCGCGTCCACGAGGCGGCGGAGGCGTTCGATCCCGAGGGGAGGCACGGCGTCATCGTCAATCTGCAGGGCGACTTCCCGACGATCGATCCGCGCGCCGTCGCCGCCAGCGTCGCGCCCCTCGCCGACCCCGCCGTCGACATCGCGACGCTGGCGGCCGTGATCGTCGACGAGGACGAGATGACCGCGCATTCCGTGGTCAAGCTCATCGGTTCCGAGATCGGGCCGGGGCGGATGCGCGCGCTCTATTTCACGCGCGCCACCGCGCCGACGGGGCCGGGGCCGCTCTACCATCATGTCGGGCTCTATGCGTACCGCCGGGCGGCGCTGCGGCGCTTCGTCTCGCTGCCCCCCTCGCCGCTCGAGTTGCGCGAGAAGCTGGAGCAGCTGCGCGCGCTCGAAGCCGGCATGCGGATCGACGCGCAGGTCATCGCCGAGGTGCCGCGCGGCGTCGACACGCCGGGCGACCTGATCCTCGCGCGCGAGTTGTTGCGGCACCGCCATTGAGCGGGTCCAGTCCAGGGATTCTTCGATGACACAGCTGATCTCCTTCCAGGGCGAGCCGGGCGCCAATTCGCACATCGCCTGCGGCGAGGCCTTTCCCGAGATGGAGCCGCTGCCCTGCGCCACCTTCGAGGACGCCTTCGCCGCCGTGCAGGAAGGCAAGGCCGCGCTCGGCATGATCCCGATCGAGAATTCGATCGCCGGCCGGGTGGCGGACATCCATCACCTGCTGCCGACTTCGGGGCTGCATATCGTCGGCGAGCATTTCCTGCCGATCCATTTCCAGCTGATGGCGATCCCCGGCGCCTCGCTCTCGACGATCAAGGATGTCTACAGCCACGTCCATGCGCTGGGGCAGTGCCGCAAGATCATCCGCAAGCTGGGGCTGCGCGGCCATGTCGCCGGCGACACGGCGGGCTCCGCCCGGCAGGTGTCGGAATGGCAGGACCCGACGAAGGCATCGCTCGCGCCCCGCCTCGCCGCGCCGATCTACGGCCTCCAGATCCTCGCGGAGGATGTCGAGGACGAGACCCACAACACGACGCGCTTCGTCGTGCTGTCGAAGAAGCCGAAGCTCGCCGCGCGCGACGGCCAGCCGCTGGTGACGAGCTTCGTCTTCCGCGTGCGCAACGTGCCGGCTGCGCTCTACAAGGGGCTCGGCGGCTTCGCGACGAACGGCGTCAACATGACGAAGCTCGAGAGCTACATGGTCGAGGGCCAGTTCACCGCGACGCAGTTCTATGCCGAGGTAGACGGGCATCCGGAGGATCCGGGCCTGAAGAATGCGCTGGAGGAGCTCGCCTTCTTCTCGAAGGAGCTCAGGATCATCGGCGTCTATCCCGCCCATCCCTACCGGGAAGAGGCGGCGCGGAACGGCTGAACGCGCTCAGCCGCCGTCCACGAACAGCTGCATGATGTGGTTGGCGATGGCCATCGGCGGCGGCGCGGTCAGGCCGGCTGGGTGGGTCCCGGCCAGGATCTGCCGAACCTCATCGCGCGTGAACCAGCGGGCGTCGGCGATCTCGTTCGGGTCGATGGTAATCTCCGTCGAGGTCGCCTCGGCGAGGCAGCCGATCATGATCGAGCTGGGGAACGGCCAGGGCTGCGCGAAGAGGTAGCGCACGCGGCCCGTGCGGATGTTTGTCTCCTCGAAGGTCTCGCGCCTGACCGCGTCCTCCAGCGTCTCGCCGGGCTCGACGAAGCCCGCGAGGCAGGAATAGCGCCCTTCCGGGAATTGCGCCCCACGGCCCATGAGGCAGCGGTCGCCATCGATCGTCAGCATGATGACGACGGGATCCGTGCGCGGGAAATGCTCAGACTTGCAGGCGGGGCAGGCGCGCTTCCAACCGGCGGCGGCGACAGTCGAGGGCGCGCCGCAGTTGCTGCAGAAGCGATGGCGCTGATGCCAGCCGAACAGGGCCTTGGCGATGCCGATGGCGCCGAGGATGCCGGGCGTGAAGAGGCCCTGCATGGCGATCGAGCGCATGTCGATCAGCTTCAGGTCGTCCCGCTCCTTCAGCGCGTCGAACCGATCCGGCGCGATATCGACCGCGAAGCGCGCCGCATCGCCGTCGAGGCCGAGGAACAACGTCTCCACCGGGGTCCCGAGCGATTCGGTCTGGTCGCGTGTGAAGAGAGGCTCCAGCATCCCGTCGGCATGGCCCAGCAACGGCGTATCGCGGCAGAGCGCGACGAAGCGGGTGGACGGCGCATTGCGCGCCGCATCGAGCCAGTCCGCATCCTCGCGGCGCTGCGCCGCGCGATCGAGCAGCCCCGCGGCGAAGCCGAGGCCGGCAGGCGCGCCGAGCGGCGCGCCGTCGAAGAAACTCATCAGTCGATATCCTTCAGTCCATGCGCCCGCAGCGCGTCGGCGATGCGGTCCATCGTGACGCCGGCCATGTGCGGCGGGTAGGGGCGGGGCTCGCCGACGCCCCAGACGGGACCGGGCCAGGCCTGGTCCGAGAGAAAGCGGGCCAGCACATGCACATGCAGCTGGCGCACGCGGTTGCCGAGCGCGCCGACATTGAGCTTGTCCGGGTTGAACATCTGCTTCAGCGCCTGCGAAACCGCCGCGATCTCGCGCATGAGCTGCATCTGGTCGGCCTCGTCGAGGTCGATGATCTCCGCCAGCCCCGCGCGCTCCGGCACGAGGATCAGCCAGGGATAGCGCGCGTCGTCCATCAGCAGGACTCGGGACAGGGCGAGCCGGCCGAGCGGCAGGGTGTCGGTGTCAAGCTGGGGGTCGAGCTGGAAGGGCGGAGGCATCGGAGAGGTTCTTTCGCCGCCATCGTCGCATTGTCGGGACGCCGCGCGCAAGCCGCCGCGGGCCGTTGCGTAACCCTGTGCGCCGGAAACTGTCGCGCCCGGCTCCGCGACCTGCTATCGCCACGCCACGCGAGTTTCCCCGATGCCCTCATCCCCCGACACAGATCCCCTGATCGCCCTGCTCGAGGCCGCGGGCTATCCGCGCGCCGAGGCGGCCCTGCTGCAGCGCGCCGACCTGTTCCTCGATCTCTCCGGCGAGGACATCCGCCGCCGTCTCTATCTCACGCAGGACGCGGCGGGGACCGAACTCTGCCTCCGGCCGGAATTCACGATCCCGCTCTGCCTCGGCCTCGTCGAGGGCGGCGCTCCGATCGCCGGCGCCATGTCCTATTGCGGCCCCGTTTTCCGCCATCGCCAGGGCGAGAGCGGCGAATTCCTGCAGGCCGGCGTCGAATCGATCGGCCGCGCCGACGCCGCCGCGGCCGACGCCGAGATCCTGTCGCTCGCGATCGAAGCTGCCAGGCTGCTCGGCCAGCCGCAGCCGCTCATCCGCATGGGAGACGCAGGCCTCATCAATGGCGTGCTGTCGGCGCTGGCCGTGAGCCCCGGCGTCGCCCGCCGGCTGAAGCGCCGACTCGCCGCCGGGAAGACGCCGTCCGAAGCGCTGGCGCAGGCCAACGGCGGCTCGGGGCTGGACCGCTACGCGGGCGTCATGGCGGCCCTGGAGGGCCAGGACAGCGGCGCGGCGCGCGCCTTCGTGGGCGACATGCTGTCGATCAGCGGCGTGAGCGCGGCGGGCGGCCGTTCGGCGGCCGAGATCGCCGAGCGCTTCCTGCGCAAGGCGCGCGAGGGCGAAACCAGCCTCGATGCCGCGAAGAGCGCCGTGGTGGAGCAGTTCCTGTCGATCTCGGGCCATCCCGACCAGGTCGCGGCCGCCATCCGGCGCACGGCGAAGCAGCATGGGCTCGATGTCGGCGCAGCGCTGGAGCTCTATGAATCGCGCCTCGGCTTCATGGCCGCCGGCGGCATCGACCTGTCGACGATCACGGCCTCGCCGGGCTTCGTGCGCAACCTCGATTACTACACCGGCATGGTCTTCGAGATCGCGCCGGAGGCGCCGGGAATGCCGAAGCCGCTCGTGGGCGGCGGGCGCTACGACACGCTGTTGAAGCGGCTCGGCGCGCCGGACGAGGTGCCCGCGGTCGGTTTCTCGATCTGGATCGAGCGTTTCGGCCAGGCCTCAGCCGCGGGAGTGAGAGCATGAGCGCCGCGCTGACGATCGCCGCTCCCTCGAAGGGCCGGCTGCAGGAGAATTCGACCGCCTTCTTCGCCCGCGCGGGCCTGACGCTGGTGCAGGAGGGCGGCGCCCGTGACTACCGCGGGCGCATCCGCGATCTCCCTGGAGTCGAAGTGCTTTTCCTGTCGGCCTCCGAGATCGTCGCCAAGCTCGCCTCGGGCGACGCCCATTTCGGCGTGACGGGCGAGGACCTCATCCGCGAGGCGATGCCGGACGCGGATGCGCGGGTGGCACTGCTCGCGCCGCTCGGCTTCGGGCAGGCCGATGTCGTGGTGGCCGTTCCGAAGGGCTGGATCGATGCCGGCTCCATGGAGGATCTGGAGGAGATCGCCGCCGACTTCCATGCCCGCCACGGCCGTCGCATGCGCGTCGCGACGAAGTACGTGAACCTGACGCGGCGCTTCTTCGCGGCGCACGGCGTCGCGGACTACCGCATCGTCGAGAGCCTGGGCGCGACCGAGGGCGCGCCTTCCTCCGGCACGGCCGAGCTGATCGTGGACATCACCACGACCGGCGCGACATTGGAGGCGAACGGCCTCAAGGTGCTGACGGACGGCGTGATCCTGAAGTCGCAGGCCAATCTGGTCGCCTCGCTCGGCGCGCACTGGAGCGACGAGACGCTGGCGCTCGCCCGCCGCATCCTCGGCCGGATTTCGGCGGAGCAGGCGGCGCGGATGACGCGCGAAGTCCGCGTGACCGCCCCGGCGCCGGCCTTCGCCGCGCTGGCCGAGGTGGCCTCCGCATTCGGGGTCGAGACGGCGCCTGGAGAAACCGAGGGCGGCATCCGGGCGGCAAGCTTCGAGATCATGGCGGACCAGGCGGCGGCGTTTGCCGACCGTCTCGTCGAGGCGGGCGCGTCGTCCGCCAGCGTGGCGCGCGCCGACTATGTGTTCCGCCGCCAGTCGCCGCTCTACGACCTGCTGACCGCCCGGCTGGCGAAGGCCTGAAAAAAAGAGGCCGCCCGGGGGAAGGGCGGCCTCATCTCGGCCGGCCGGAAGGGGGAACGCGCCCGGCCGAGGATTGGAGTGTCCTGGGGGATCTCCGCACAGGCTACGGTTGCGCCACCCTTTCGGATTTCGGTCGACGGCCGGATCGAAGCCGCTGGATTTTCTTCAAACGATTTATCGCGATCACGAGTTCGTGATCGCTTTTGCAGTCCTTTTGTGGCCTCGGAGGGGCTCAGATCACGTTGCGCTCGAGCAGTGGTTCGCTGCGACCCGGATGCAGCGGCGCGAGGTCGATGGTTTCGTAGCGACCGGTGAGGATGAACTCGGCCAGGCCGCGCCCCACCGCGGGCGACTGCTGCAGGCCATGGCCGGAGAAGCCGGCCGCCAGATAGCCGCCTGCGAGCCCGGGCAGGGGCCCGACCATGGCGTTGTGGTCGGTCAGGCACATGTCATAGTGGCCGGCCCAGGCGCGGCCCGGCCGCAGCCGTTCGAAAGCCGGCACGCGGGCTGCGAGCGCCGGCCAGATGACCTCCTCGAACAAGGGCCAGTCGACCTCGAAATCCGCCGCATGGTCGGTTTCGTCGAGGTCGTCGGGCGAATATCCGCAGATGTAGCCGTCGCCTTCGGGGCGCACCCAGACACCGCTGGTGTCGATCAGCAGCGGGAAGCCGGGCAGGGCCTCCGGGCAGCGGAAGGTGAAGACGCAGCGCTTCTTGGCGACGATCGGGGCGGCGAAGCCCATCCGGGCCGCGAGCGCGCGGGCTCCCGATGCGCCGGCGGCGTCGATCAGATGTGCGCAGGCGATGCGCGTCCCATCCTCCAGCAGGGCGCCGGTCACGCGTCCGCCCTCGGACAGGACGTCGATCACGCGGGTCTGGCGATAGGCGACGCCCAGCGCGCGGGCCTTGCGGCGGAAGGCCTGCGTCAGGCCATAGCCGTCGAAGCAGCCCTCGCCCGTGCGGCCCCAGCTGCCGGCGGCGAGATCCTCCGTCGCAAGCCAGGGAAAGCGCTCTCCGAGGCCGGCCCGGTCGTAGAGGGCGATGTCGGCGCCACGCCCGTTCTGCAGCGCGTTCAACTCCGCCAGCACGGGAGCGCCCGCTTCCGTGGCGATGTAGAGGTAGCCGATCTCCTTCAGGCCGATGTCGACCGGCTCGCCATCGACGCCGAGATGCTCCTCGACGCGCCGCAGGAAGCCGATGCCGTGGAGCGAGATGTCGATGTTCACGGCGCTCGAGAATTGCTGGCGGATCGAGCCCGCGGAAAGGGCCGAAGCGGAGCGCTGGTAGGTCGGGTCGGGCTCGGCCACCAGCACCCTCAGGCCGGGCTGACGCATTGCCAGATGGCAGGCGATGGAGGATCCGATCACGGCGCCGCCCGCGATCACCACGTCGAATGTCTCGGTCATGATTGTGCCCGTCATGGCCAAGGCCATAGGCGAGCCCGGCCCCGGACGGAAGCCTCGCGCGTGCGCTGCGCCGCCGGCGCCCTGTCTTCCCATGGGCAGCAACCCATGGGGCATGGCGTCTTGCGGCGCGAGGCGCTAATCCGTGGCGCATGAACCTGAAGCGCACCGCCAATCCCAAGCCCTTCCCCGCCGCCGCCCGCGAGGCCGCGGCCATCCTCAAGCGCCTCGGCGCGCCGAAAAGCGCCTTCGTTAAGGAGGGTGGGCTTCCGGCGCGCTCGCCCGTCACGGGCGAAGAGATGATGCGCGTTGCGGTCACCACGCCGGCCGAGGCCGCGGCTGCGATCGGGGCGGCGCAGGAGGCCTTCCTCGCCTGGCGGCAGGTGCCGGCGCCGCGGCGCGGCGAACTCGTGCGGCTGCTCGGCGAGGAGCTGCGCGCCGCCAAGACGGACCTCGGCAAGCTCGTCACCATCGAGGCCGGCAAGATCCTCTCCGAGGGGCTCGGCGAGGTGCAGGAGATGATCGACATCTGCGACTACGCCGTCGGCCTGTCGCGGCAGCTCTTCGGCCTCGCCATCGCGACCGAGAGGCCGATGCACCGGATGATGGAGACCTGGCATCCGCTGGGCGTCTGCGGCGTGATCTCCGCGTTCAATTTCCCCGTGGCGGTCTGGTCCTGGAACGCGGCGCTGGCGCTGGTCTGCGGCGATCCCGTGGTCTGGAAACCGTCGGAGAAGACACCGCTGACCGCGCTCGCGGTGCAGGCGATCGTCGAGCGGGCGCTGAAGCGTTTCGGCGACGCGCCCGCCGGCCTGTCGCAGGTGCTGATCGGCGGGCCGGAGATCGGCGCGGCGCTGGTCGAGGACCGGCGCGTCGCCGTGCTGTCGGCCACCGGCTCGACGGCGATGGGCCGCAAGGTCGCGCCGAAGCTGGCGGAGCGTTTCGCCCGCGCCATCCTCGAGCTCGGCGGCAACAACGCCGGCATCGTCTGCCCCTCGGCCGATCTCGACCAGGCGCTCAGGGCGATCGCCTTCGCGGCCATGGGCACGGCGGGCCAGCGCTGCACCACGCTCAGGCGGCTCTTCGTGCATGAGGACGTGTACGAGGAGCTCGTGCCGAAGCTCCGGCGTGCCTATGCCTCCGTCGTCGTGGGCGATCCGCGGCAGGCCGGAACGCTGATCGGCCCGCTCATCGACGGTCAGGCCTTCGCCGGCATGGAGAAGGCGCTTTTCGAAGCGCGCCGGCACGGCGGCCTCGTGCATGGCGGCGAGCGACTCCTCGACAAGGCGAATCCCGACGCCTTCTACGTGCGGCCGGCGCTCGTCGAGATGCCGAAGCACGACGGCCCCGTGCCGCACGAGACCTTCGCGCCCATCCTCTACGTGCTGCGCTATCGCGAGCTTTCCGAGGCGATCGCGCTCAACAATGCGGTGGGCGCCGGGCTCTCCTCCTCGATCTTCACGCGCGACATGCGCGAGGCGGAGCTCTTCATGTCGGCGACGGGCTCCGACTGCGGCATCGCCAACGTCAATATCGGGCCGTCGGGCGCGGAGATCGGCGGCGCCTTCGGCGGCGAGAAGGAGACGGGCGGCGGCCGCGAGGCGGGCTCCGACAGCTGGAAGGCCTACATGCGCCGCGCCACCAACACGGTGAACTACGGCGCCGCGCTGCCGCTGGCGCAAGGCGTGACGTTCGACGTGGGGTGAGACGGCAGCGAGGCGGGCATCCCGATGACCACGGTCATGACCACGGCGGTGTCCGTGTCCAGCCTGATCCAGGCGTCCCTCGCGCCGATGTTTCTGCTGACGGCGGTCGGCGCGACGCTCGCGGTCATCGACAACCGGCTCAACCGGCTCGTCGACCGCGCGAGGGCGCTGGAGCACCGCCTGCACGACCAGCCCCACCATGCGGCCGAGCTCGAGGCTGAAATCGATCATTTCATTGCGCGGTCGCGATCGATCACGCGCGCCGTCGCGCTCTGTGCCATGACGGCCCTCGCCGTGGCGGTCGTGGTGATCACGATCTTCATCGATCTGCAGACGACGACCGACCTGTCACTGATCGTCGAGCTGGTCTTCGTCCTCGCGGTCTGCCTCTATGCCGTCGCCGTGATCATCTTCCTGCGCGACGTCTCGCAGGTCGCGGTGGGCCTGAGGTTCCTGCGCAATCGGATCGCATCACGGCGGAGTGCCTGACGGGCGGCCAGCGGGCAGCCGCGCGATTCACCTCAGGGTGAAATTATCTCAACGGTCAGCCCCTTGACCTCTCTCCGCTTCCATCGTCTTTTGCGCGTCCCCGCGGCTCCCGCCGCGTAACGAGAACAAATGCGATGCGCCGGCCAAAATGAGCGGCGCGGAGGAGAGGAAACGACAATGGCGTCAGTGGACGTGCGCGGCGTGCATAAGGCTTATGGATCGACCAAGGTCATCCATGGCGTGGATATCGGCATCAGGGACGGCGAGTTCGTGATCCTCGTCGGCCCCTCGGGCTGTGGAAAATCGACCCTTCTGCGCATGATCGCCGGGCTCGAGAACATCACGGGCGGCGAGATCGCCATCGGCGACCGCGTCGTGAACAATGTGCCGCCGAAGGAGCGGGACATCGCGATGGTGTTCCAGAACTACGCGCTCTATCCGCACATGACCGTCGCGGACAACATGGCCTTCTCGCTCAAGCTCCGGAACGCGCCGAAGGATGAGATCAAGTCCCGCGTCGACCGGGCCGCGAAGATCCTCGGCCTCGAGAAGCTCCTGGACCGCTACCCGCGCCAGCTCTCGGGCGGCCAGCGCCAGCGCGTCGCCATGGGCCGCGCCATCGTGCGCGACCCGCAGGTCTTCCTGTTCGACGAGCCGCTCTCGAACCTCGACGCCAAGTTGCGCGTGCAGATGCGCACGGAGATCAAGGAGCTGCACCAGCGGCTCAGGACCACGACGATCTACGTGACGCACGACCAGATCGAGGCCATGACCATGGCTGACAAGATTGTCGTGATGCATGACGGCATCGTCGAGCAGATGGGCGCTCCTCTCGAACTCTACGACCGGCCGGAGAACCTGTTCGTCGCCGGCTTCATCGGCTCGCCCGCCATGAATTTCGTCAAGGGCACGATCGAGGCGGGCGGCTTCCGCGACCAGAAGGGCAATCTCTGGGCGATCGGCAACGCGCCGGCGGGAGCGGCCGGCAAGCCGGCGGTGCTCGGCATCCGGCCCGAGCATATCCGGCTCGACCCGCAGGGCGTCGAGGCGAAGGTGCATGTCGTGGAGCCGACCGGTTCCGAGACGCAGATCGTTGCCGACGTCGCGGGCCAGCCGCTGACCTGCGTGTTCCGCGAGCGCATCCTGCCGAACCCCGGCGAGGTCATCCGCATCTCGCCTGACAAGACCGTGACCCATCTCTTCGACGACGCCACGGGCAAGAGGCTGCACTAGGCCGCTAGGCCGCACTAGTTATACTGAAGTCCAAGCAACGGCCGGCGGCCCGGGGTGGGAACAGCCGGCCTCCACAGGGAGGATCACCATGGATCGTTTCACTCGTCGTACGCTGGTCAAGGGCGGCGCGGCCCTCGGCGGCGTGGCCGCGCTCGGGGCCTCGGGCCTCGGCGAATGGGCCAAGGCCTGGGCCCAGGCCTCGCCCTTCAAGCCGGAGGCCAACGCCACGCTCAACATCATGCGCTGGCGCCGCTTCGTGGAGGCGGAGGACGCGGCGTTCAACAGGATCGTCGCGGCCTTCACGCAGGCCACCGGCGTCAAGGTCAACGTGACGTCGGAATCCTTCGACGACATGCAGCCGAAGGCGTCCGTCGCGGCCAACACAGGCACGGGCCCGGACATGTTCTGGTCGCTCTACTCGACGCCGCACCTGTTCCCCAACCGCTGCCTGGAGGTGACGGACGTCGCCGACTATCTCGGCAAGAAGTACGGCGGCTGGGTGCCGGTCGCAGAAGCCTACGGCAAGCTCGGCAACAAGTGGATCGCCATTCCGGCGGCCATCAACGGCGGCTACATCAACTATCGCATCTCGGCCGTGAAAGCCGCCGGGTTCGACAAGGTGCCGGCCGACACGGCGGGCTTCCTCGAGCTCTGCAAGGCGCTGAAGGCCAAGAACACGCCCGCCGGCTTCCCGCTGGGCCGCGCCTCGGGTGACGGCAACTCCTATGCCTACTGGCTGCTGTGGTCGCACAATGCCGCGCAGGTGGACGAGAACAGCAAGGTCATCATCCGCTCGCCGGAGACCGAGGCCGCGCTGAACTACGCCAAGGCGCTCTACGACACCTTCATCCAGGGCACGGCCGCCTGGAACGACGCGTCCAACAACCGCCTGTTCCTCTCGGGCGAACTGGCGCTGACCGCGAACGGCATCTCGATCTACGCCGCCGCGAACGCCTCGAACGATCCGAAGCAGAAGGAAATCGCCGCGGACATGGATCACGCCTACTGGCCCATCGGCCCGGCCGGCAAGCCGACCGAGATCCAGCTGTGCTTCCCGATGATCGCGATGACCTACACGAAGGTGCCGAACGCCTGCAAAGCCTTCATGGCCTACATGCTGGAGGCGGAGCAGTTCAACCCGTGGCTCGAGGCCGCCGCCGGCTACCTCACCCACACGCTGAACGCCTTCGACAACAACCCGGTCTGGACGAAGGATCCGAAGAACACGGTGTTCCGCGACGCCTCGAAGCGCACGCTGGTCGCCGGCCACCGCGGCAAGCTCGACGAGAAGGCGGCAACGGCGATGGCGGACTTCATCGTGGTCGACATGTTCGCCAATTTCTGCACGGGCCGCGAGACAGCGGCGGGCGCCATGCAGCTTGCCGAGCGGCAGCTGCAGCGCATCTACCGCTAGAAGCAACAGCCTTCCATCCTCTCCCGCTTGCGGGAGAGGATGGGCGAGCGAAGCGAGGCCGGATGAGGGCAGGCGCGCGATAGCCGCCGTCCCTCATCCGGCCCTTTGGGCCACCTTCTCCCACGAGCGGGAGAAGGAAGGAGAGCCGATGACCGCAACCGCGATCAACCCACCCAACGAGCCGACCGCCTGGGAGCGCCTGAAGGTCAACCGCAACTGGTTGGGCTTCTGGTTCATGATGCCCGCGATGGCATTCCTGCTGCTGTTCCTGGCCTATCCGCTGGGGCTCGGCATGTGGATGAGCCTGACCGACATGCGCATCGGGCGCGGCGGCTCGTTCATCGGCCTCGAAAACTATGAATTCCTGCTCGACGACCGCGACTTCCTGCGCGCCACGGGCTTCACGCTGGTCTATACGGCGATCGCTTCCATCTTCAAATTCGCGATCGGCCTCTATCTCGCGATCCTGCTCAACAACAACATGCCGTTCAAGGCGCTGATCCGCGCCATCGTGCTGATCCCCTTCATCGTGCCGACCGTGCTCTCCGCCGTCGCCTTCTGGTGGATCTTCGACACGCAATTCTCGATCATCACCTGGCTGCTGCAGAAGTGGGGCTTCCTGGGCAAGGACCAGTTCATCAACTGGCTGGGCGAACCGCTGCTGGCCCAGGGCAGCGTCATCTTCGCCAACATCTGGCGCGGCATTCCCTTCATCGCGATCACGCTTCTGGCCGGTCTGCAGACCGTGTCGCCCTCGCTCTACGAGGCCGCGACGCTCGACGGCGCCAGCGCGTGGCAGCGCTTCCGGTTCGTCACCTATCCGCTGCTGACGCCGATCATCGCGGTGGTGATGACCTTCTCGGTTCTCTTCACCTTCACCGACTTCCAGCTGATCTGGGCGATGACGCGCGGCGGCCCGGTGAACGCGACGCATCTGATGGCCACGCTGTCCTACCAGCGCGGCATCCTCGGCGGCCGGCTCGGCGAAGGCGCGGCCATCGCGACGGCGATGGTGCCGTTCCTGCTCGCCGCGATCATGATCAGCTGGTTCGGCCTGCAGAGGCGCAAGTGGCAGCAGGGAGAAAGCAATGACTGACGCGACGCTCCCGACCAAGACGGCGAATGCCGGGGCAGCGAAGCCCAGCTTCGCCGTCGACGACAAGGAGGGGATGACCTACCTCGACACGCTGCCCCGGCGCGTGGTGACGGTCTACATCCCGCTCTTCATCATCCTCGTGGTGCTGCTCTTCCCGTTCTACTGGATGGCGATCACCTCGATCAAACCCGATGCGCAGCTGCTCGATCTCGAGAACGCCAACCCGCTCTGGGTGAGCTCGCCCACGCTGCAGCACATCAACAAGCTGCTGTTCCAGAGCGAATATCCGCGCTGGCTGTTCAACACGATGATGGTGGCGACGGTCGCGACCTTCCTGTCGATCTTCGCCTCGGTGCTCGCCGCCTATGCGATCACCCGCATCCGCTACAAGCATGCCTCCACGGTCGGCGGCATGATCTTCCTCGCCTACCTGGTGCCGCCGTCGATCCTGTTCATCCCGCTGTCGCAGGTGATCCACAACTACGGCCTGTTCGATACGCCCTTCGCGCTGATCCTCACCTATCCGACGATCCTCATCCCCTTCTGCACCTGGCTGCTGATGGGCTATTTCAAGACGATCCCTTACGAGCTCGAGGAATGCGCGCTGATGGACGGCGCGTCGCGCTGGCAGATCCTGACCAGCATCGTGCTGCCGCTCGCGGTGCCCGGGCTGATCTCGGCCTTCATCTTCGCCTTCACGCTCTGCTGGAACGAGTTCATCTACGCGCTGACCTTCATCTCGGCGAACGAGCACAAGACGGTGCCCGTCGCGATCATCTCGAACTTCGTCGACGGCGACATCTTTCGCTGGGGTTCGCTGATGGCCGGCGCGCTGATCGGCAGCCTGCCGCTCGTGATCCTCTACGCCTTCTTCGTCGAGCATTACGTCTCGGCCATGACCGGGGCCGTGAAGGAATGAGCACGACCGCCTTCGTCGGCCTCGGCGCCATGGGCCGGCCCATGGCGCGGCGGCTTCTGGCGGGCGGCGCGGTGCGGGGCTACGACCTGAACCCGGCGGCGCTCGCCGACCTGCAGGCGGCGGGCGGCGTGCCCTGCCAGACGGCCGCCTCGGCCGCGGACGGGGCCGATGCGCTTCTGCTGATGGTGGTCAATGCCGACCAGGCGGAGCAGGTGCTGTTCGCGGATGGCGCGGCCGCGGCTCTGGGCCCGGGCAAGCTCGTCGTGCTGATGGCGACCTGCCCGCCCGATCGCGTGAAGTCGATCGGCGAGCGGCTGTCGGCGCTGGGGATCGACTTCCTCGACGCGCCGGTCTCCGGCGGCGTCGTGGGCGCCGAATCCGGCACGCTCACCATCATGGCGGGCGGACCGAAGGCGATCTTCGACCGGGCGCAGCCGATCCTCGGCCATCTCGGCGACAAGCTCAGGCATGTCGGTCCGAACCATGGCGACGGCGCCGCGATGAAAACGGTCAACCAGCTACTCTGCGGCGTGCATATCGTCGCTGCGGCCGAATGCGTCGCGCTCGCTGAGCGCCTCGGTCTCGACGGCGGCACCGTGATCGAGATCCTGTCGCAATCGGCCGCTGGCTCCTGGATGCTCGGCAACCGCGGCCCGCGCATGATCATGGAGGATCCGCCGGTGACCTCGGCGGTCGACATCTTCGTCAAGGACATGGGCATCGTGCTCGCCGCCGGCGAGCAGGCGAAGCTCGGTCTGCCGCTGTCGGCGCTCGCCCGGCAGATGTTCCTGCAGGCGTCCGGCATGGGCCTCGGCCGCGCGGACGACAGCCAGGTGGTCGAAGTCTATCGCAACGGGCGGGATTGAAGGCATAGGCGTGGTGCGTCCTTCGAGACGCCCCTGCGGGGCTCCTCAGGATGAGGACCCTGGAGTATGGCAGAACTCCTTCCTTCCTCATGCTGAGGAGGCGCGGCACGCGCCGTCTCGAAGCACGCACCACGCCCATGCCATCCGCCCCAGCCAATCTCCTCCGCCAGATCGTCGCCTTCACCGGCGTCGGCGTCATCGCGGCGATCGTGCATTACGGCCTGCTGGTCGGCCTCGTGGAGCTTGGCGGCTGGCGGGCGGTGCCGGCGACGCTCGTCGGCTATGTCGGCGGCGGCATCGTCTCCTACTGGCTGAACCGCCGGCACACCTACCAGAGCGACAGGCCGCACGAGGAGGCGGGCTGGCGCTTCGCCGCCGTGGCGGCCGTGGGGTTCGGGCTCACCTACGGGGCCATGCATCTGCTCGTGGAGCGACTTCATGCGCCCTACCTGCCGGCGCAGATCCTCACCACGCTCGTGGTCCTGGTCTGGAGCTTCCTCGCCCATAAGTACTGGAGCTTCGGGGGGCGGTGATCTCCGCCTGCCGCCGCCCCGTCTCGGATGACGCGGCGGTTCGGCTTGAGAGGAGTGTCCATGGCCCGCATCCTGAAGCACAGCGGTGGCTGCCTTTGCGGCGCGACCCGGTTCGAGGCGGCGGGGCCGGCGCTCAGCCCGCACACCTGCTCCTGCCGGATGTGCCAGCGGCACTCCGGCTCCCTCACCCTCTGCTGGGTCGAGTTCCCGAAGGACGCCGTCGCATGGACAGGCCCGGCAGGGCCACCGTCGGTCTACCGGTCGTCGGCCGCATCGAGCCGGGCCTTCTGCGCGTCCTGCGGGTCGTCGCTGGGCGCGATCGACGACAAGCCGACGATTGCCCTTCTGCTAGGCGTGTTCGACAGGGCCCATGCGAAGGAACTGCGCCCCACTGGCCATTCCTACCGCACAGGCCGTCCCAAATGGTGGTGCGTCCAGATCAAGGGCGAGGAGGAGAACTAGGCGCCTGCGGGCCTGGCCACGAAGGTCATGCGCGCCTGGTTGTGGCCGAAGTTCGGATGCACACGCTCCGCCGCAAAGCCATGCCGCGAGAGCATCGCCAGCATCTCTTGCTCCTCGTGCGTGGTGAACCCCAGCTCGCCGCGCAGCTTCCGGTAGTCGGAGAGAGCGGTACGGACGAAGCCCATGAGGGCCGCGCCGACGAAGCCGCCCTTCCAGGCGAAGGAGAGGAGCGCCGACGCGTCGGTGAGCGGGCTCACGTCCGGCGGCACGACGTCGGCGAGCACGAGGCGGCCTCCGGACTTCAGCAGGCGCCGCCAGAGGGGCAGCAGCTCCGCGAGCTGGCCGACCGTCAGGTACTGGAGAAGCGAGTTCGCCACGATCAGGTCGAAGCTGCCGTCCGCCATCGCCGCGACCTCCTCGGGGGATGCGACCGCGATGGAAGGCAGGGCCGCCACACGCTCCGCCAGCCGCTCGCGGACGGCGGGCGCCGCGTCGGCCAGGACGAGACGGCCGCAAAGCCGCGCCACATCCTCGGCGTAGAGCGCCTCGCCGCAGCCGTAGTCGAGCACGGACCCGTCGCGCGCGGGGATGTGGCGGGCGAAATCGCGGGCGATGCCGGCCGCGTGCAGCGCCTTGTGCCGCGCGTTCACGTAGATCGGATGGTCCGAATTCCAGTAATCGACCCAGCTCGCCATCGTCAGGCCGCCTTCGGCGCCTTCGCCTCCTCCATCATCTTCACGAAGCGGTCGAAGAGATAGTGGCTGTCGCGGGGGCCGGGGCTCGCCTCTGGATGGTGCTGGACCGAGAAGGCCGGCCTGTCGGTCAGCTCGATGCCGCAGTTCGAGCCGTCGAACAGCGAGCGATGCGTCTCGCGCGCGTTGGCGGGCAGCGTCGTGGCGTCGACCGCGAAGCCGTGGTTCATCGACACGATCTCAACCTTGTCGGTCGTGTAGTCCATCACCGGATGGTTCGCGCCATGGTGGCCCTGGCGCATCTTCACCGTCTTCGCGCCGATGGCGAGGGCGAGCATCTGATGGCCGAGGCAGATGCAGAAGGTCGGCACCTTCCGGTCGAGCACCGCCCGGATCACCGGCACCGAATATTCGCCGGTGGCGGCCGGATCGCCCGGGCCGTTGGCGAGGAACACGCCGTCGGGCTGCAGCGCCATGATCTCCTCGGCGCTGGCGCTGGGCGGCACGACGGTGACCTTGCAGCCCCGCTCCGTCAGCAGGCGCAAGATGTTCCGCTTCACGCCGTAGTCGACGGCGACGACGTGGAACCTGGCGTTGCCGGCGGGAGCGAAGCTCCCCGTCTTCCAGTCCCAGTCGGCCTCGTCCCAATCGTAGGCCGTCGCGCCCGTGACCATCGGCACGAGGTCGAGGCCGGCCATCGGGGGGAGGGCCCTCGCCTTCGCCCGCAGCGCGGCGAGGTCGAAGCGGCCCTCGGGATCATGGGCGACGATGGCGTTCGGCATGCCGCGGTCGCGGATCAGCGCGGTGAGCGCCCGCGTGTCGACGCCCGAGATGCCCACGACGCCCCGCGCCTTCAGCCAGGCGTCGAAGTGCCGGGTCGAGCGATGGTTCGACGGCGAGGTCACGGCGGCATGGAGCACCGCGCCGCGCACGCCGGAGGCGGCCTTCATGTCGACCGTCTCGACATCGGCCTCGTTCACGCCGACGTTGCCGATATGGGGGAAGGTGAAGGTGATGATCTGCCCGGCGTAGGAGGGGTCCGTCAGGATCTCCTGGTAGCCCGTCATCGCCGTGTTGAAGCAGAGCTCGCCCTCGGCGACGCCCGCCGCGCCGAGGCCCTGGCCTTCGACGACGGTCCCGTCCGCGAGCACCAGGACGGCGGTCGCGCGGGGCTCCTGCCAGCCCGCGGCGTCGGCGGCGTCGGCGTGGGTGGCGGCGTTCTTGGCTTGCTGTTCGGCCATGGTCATTCTATGCCCTCGCGCCGATGGTCTCGCGCGGCATGCCGCGCGGCGCTGACCCAAGATGAATTTCGGCTAGGCGGCGGTGTTAGGGCAGTCGTCCCGGCCGGTCAACCGCGCCCAGCCCGTTGTAAGGAGCCATAGCGATGAGCCTGCGCGACAAGCTGATGGACGACGTCAAGACAGCGATGAAGGGCGGCGACAAGGCCCGGCTCGGAACCGTCCGCCTCGTGCAGGCCGCCATCAAGGACAAGGACATCGAGGCGAGGGGGCTCGGCAAGGGCCAGCTCACCGACGACGACATCCTGGCGCTCATGCAGAAGATGGTGAAGCAGCGGCAGGAATCGATCGCGATCTACAGCCAGGCGGGCCGTCCCGAGCTGGCCGCGACCGAGCAGGCCGAAGTCGACGTGATCAGCGCCTACCTGCCGAAGCAGATGGACGAGTCCGAGATGGATGCCGCCATCGCCGAGGTCGTCCAGGAGGTCGGCGCCGCCTCGATGAAGGACATGGGCAAGGTCGTGGCCGCGCTGAAGGCCGCCTATGCCGGGCGGATGGATTTCGCCCAGGCGAGCCAGCGGGTGAAGAAGGCGCTCGGCGGATGAAGCCGCAGCCCGCCTGAACGGGTCCCGCGGTCTCGTCACCGAGGGATTGTCACAAAGCTGTCGTGCGCGCGGGGCAGCACCGCAGCCGGCGTGGCGGGAGATGCGGCGGCATGGCGAAGAGCAAGGTCATCGATCCGATCGGACAGATCCTGACGCTGGCGGCGCGCCGCCATCGGGTCCGGACAGCCGCCATGCTGAGCGACATCGGCTTGTTTCCAGGCCAGGACAAGGTGCTGGAGTCGCTGCAGGGCGTGGAAGGTCTCACCATGTCGGAGATTGCCGCGACGCTGGACGTGCGCCCTCCCACGGCGTCGAAGATGGTGGCGCGCATGGCGGCGCAGGGCCTGCTTGGCCGCAAGGGCCGCGAGGGCGACGCGCGGATGGTGATGGTGTCGATCACCGATGAGGGTCGCGGCCGTCTCGACGACCTCAGGCGCATCGCCAAGCGGGTCGAGCGCGAGGCGCTCGTCGGCCTCGACGACAAGGACATCCGCCGCCTGCGCAGGCTCCTGAAGAAAGTGTCGCGCAATCTCGCGGGCAAGGGCGCGCGCCACGAGGCCGGGCTTCCGGACGGGGAGGCGGCGGACGCGGGCGACATGCCGGAGCTCGCCGACGCAACGGTCGAGCAGTCGGCGAACCTGGCCGGTTAGAACCTCTGCCCATCGGCTCAGGCCGGCCCGGCGCGCGAGCGTCAGGAGAGCGGCAGCGTCCCCAGCCCCGGGCAGTCCACCCGGTTGGCGAGGGGAAGGCGGAGCACGACACCCCGATTTAGCCGCACCATCGCAGCGCAAGCTCGGCTCAACCATCCCTGTCCAAAAGTATACGTGCAGGGTTAAGGCTTAACCTTAACCCGTTCTTAGGAGATTCCTGCGACCTTATCCCCAGTTGGCATTGATGCCGGACGATTGCGCGTCGCGCGTCCGACCCTACGAAGGATGGTCTCCATGGGCAGCCTCAAGACAATCGCTCTCGCGGGCGCTCTCCTCACGGGGATGACGGCTCTCGCTTCCGCGGCCGATCTGCGCGGCCCGCTGCCGATGGCCCTGCCTCCGGCACCGATCGCGGCGCCGGTCATCGAGCCGTCGGGCTGGTATCTGCGCGGCGACATCGGCGTGGCCGCGCTCGACGCGCGCGAGTTCTCCTATTCGGACAATCCGGCGAACCTCGCCTTCAAGGGCAAGGACTTCCAGTCCCAGATCTTCGGCGGCATCGGCATCGGCTACCAGTACAACAGCTGGCTGCGCTTCGACGTCACCGGCGAGTTCCGCGGCCGCAGCGGCTTCTCGATCAACGACCACTACTCCAATCCGCCGGCGGATTGCAGCCAGCTCTATGCGCGTGCCACAGGCTATGCCACCTGCCGCAACTTCGGCGAGAACATCAACCGCGGCAGCGTCTCCTCGATGGTGCTGCTCGCCAACGCCTATCTCGACCTCGGCACCTGGTACGGCCTGACGCCGTTCATCGGCGGCGGCGTCGGCGTGGCGCAGAACAAGGTTTCCGGCATCTCGGACTATGGCTACGCCACCAACCTCGTGACCGCCTCGACCGACGCCGCCAATGTCGGCTTCAGCGCCACGAGCGCCGTCTACGGCACGGCCGGCAATGGCACGAAGACCAACTTCGCCTGGGCCCTGATGGCCGGCCTCGGCTATGACGTGGCGCCGAACCTGAAGCTCGAGCTCGGCTACCGCTATCTCAACCTCGGCAAGATCACGACCGGCAACTACGACTGCGCCTCGCCCTGCGCCCCATACTCGCTGGGTGCGAAGACGCTCGATGCGCACGAGTTCCGCTTCGGCATGCGCTGGATGCTCGGCGGCCCGGCCTATGCGGCGGCTCCTCCCCCGGCCTATCCGGTCATCAAGAAGTTCTGATCGCGCTTCCCCGATCCTCGAAAGAGCCCGGCCTTCCGCCGGGCTCTTTTGTTTTGTGCGCATGCCGGCGCCGTCCGCTGCCGCGGCCCGTCGTTGCCGTTTTCCACTGCTGGAGCAGGCGGATAACGCAGCGTCCTAACCGTTTGTTAGGGTTAATCGATCATGATCCTCCGAAAGCAGCTCGAGGAGCTGTCCGAACTGCGGAGATTGCTCCATGCGCCAAGGGATTGCCGCGCTCGGCCTCGGCCTTCTGGGGACGGCGGCCTTTTCCTCCCACGCCGCCGCCGCCGACATGGCGGCCGCACCGCCGGTGCTGCGCGGCGCCTTGCCCGTGCAGGAAGCCGCCAACGACTGGAGCGGCTTCTATGCGGGCGGCTTCGGCGGCTTCAGCCAGATGGAGTTCGAGCCGCGCAACGGCGCCGTCGGGCTTGTCCGACGGATGTTGTCCAGCACGGTCTATCTCGATCCAGGCCGCGCCGACGACGTGGTCATCGACCGGCGCACCACCAGCAATAAAGTCATTTTCGGCGGCTTCGTCGGCTATAACTGGATGATCGACGATTATGTCGTCGGTGCTGAACTCGACTACACCCGCGGCGAACAGAACGGGACTGCGACCGGCAGCGCCAATCGCCGGTTCAGCGTGCCCAACAGCACCACCGTTCCGCGCAGCGACTACCGCTACAGCGTCAACGTGCTCAGCAAACTGAAGCTCACCGAGTTCGGCACGGCGCGCCTGCGCTTCGGCGTGCCCTTCGGCAGCTTCATGCCGTTCGCGACGGCGGGCGTGGCGCTCGGCCGCTTCAGCTACCGCAGCGAGGCGACAGCCACGGGCGAAAGCCGCAACGTCAGCGCCGACATCAACGGGCTTGCGGTTTTCGGTCCCTGGACCCCGGACCTCAACGCGTCGCTCAGCGACGCCTCGCGCACGCGCTTCGCCGTCGGCTATGCGTTGGGCGCTGGCTTCGACTGGGCTCTCACGCAGAACATCTTCCTGCGCGCGGAGCTCCAGCATGTGCGCTTCGGCAACACGGGCGACATGACGGCCTCGATCAACACGGCGCGGGCCGGCGCCGCCCTGAAGTTCTAGACCCTATTCGGCGAGGACGCGCGTCGAGGGGAAGACGACCTCGACGAGTGTCCCCTTGCGCGGCTCGCTGCGGATGGCGAAGGCAGCGCGGTTCGCCTCGACGAGCGCCTTCGTCAGGGGCAGGCCGAGACCCGTGCCGCCGCCGGAGCGCGGGCCCGGGATCTGACGGAACGGCTCCATGGCGCGCCGGATCTCCTCCTCGGCCATGCCGATCCCCGTGTCGCTGACACGGATCACCACCTCGCCCCTGTCGGACAGCGACGTCGAGGCCACGACCTGGCCGCCGGCCTCGGTGTAGCGGGCGGCGTTCGACAGCAGGTTCAGCATGATCTGCCGCAGCGAGCGCTCGTCCGCGACGACGGACGGCAGCGGCTGGGCGAGCTGCGAGCGGACAATGACGCGGTTCGCGTTGGCCTGCGGCTGGATCATGGCGACGGTCCCCGCCACCACGGCGTTCACATCGACGCTGCCGAAGGTGAGTTCGAGCCTGCCGGCGGCGATCTTCGAGAGGTCGAGCAGGTCGTTGACTAGCGATACGACATGCTCGCCCGACGCATGGATGTCCTTGGCGTACTGGCGGTAGCGGTCGTTGCCGATGGGACCGAAGCTCTCCGCCATCATGACCTGCGAGAAGCCGATGATGGCGTTGAGCGGCGTGCGCACCTCATGGCTGATGCGAGCCAGGAAGTCCGACTTGTGCGCATTGGCGTCCTCAGCCGCGCGCTTGGCTTCGAGCAGATCCGCCTCGACCTTCTTCCAATGGGTGACATCGCGCAGGACGGCGCAGAACTTCGCCCCGCCCTCACGCTCGCCCACGCGGCCGATGGTCATGAAGAGCGGGATCGCGCCGCCGTTGCGTTCGCGGCCCCGGACGTCGCGGCCATCGTTCAGGATCGAGTTGACGCCGTTGCTCTTCAGCCCATCGAGATAGTCGAGCGCCGCGATGTGGCTTTCCTGGTCGAGGAGCAGGGTCAGCTTCTCGCCGGCGATCTCGTTCTGGTCGTAGCCGAACAGCGCCTCGGCCGAGCGGTTGAGGCTCAGGATCCGTCCCTCGCCGTCAAGCAGGATCACGCCGTCCGTCGCCGTGTCGAGGACGGAGCGCAGCTCGCGCAATTCCGACTGTGCGCCGCGCAACTCCATCTCGAGCGCCCGCATGCGCGCCACGACGGGTGCCTCGCGCGTTTCCTCCTGGGCGGGCTGAGCGGGGCGGACCGTCGCGAGCAGAGCGGGCGCGCCGTCCCATGCGATGGGCTGGATCGTCAGGTCCGCCGGCTTCGTCGCTCCCGATCTGGTGGTCAGATCGAGCCGGCCGGACGCCTCAGGAAGCTTCTCGCGCCGGCCGAACAGCCGTGCGGCACCGCCGTCGGCGTGGAGGGCGGCGAGGTCGGGATAGCCCGCGAGGTCGAGCAGCGGCCGGTTGGCGAAAAGGGCCTCGCCGTCGCGCATGACGAGCAGCCCGGCAGGCAGCGCGTCCAGCAGCGCCACGGCAGGCGCCGGCGCCGGCGGGACCTCCTGCGTCGGCGCGCGCGGGTCGGCAGGTGCAGCGGCGTTGCGCACGAGGCGCGGCGCGAGATGGACGATGTCACGCCGCACGATTTCGAGCGGCCGGGCCGCCTTCGCCCGTTCCGGCATGGGCGGGACGGGGGTCGGACGCTCCTGCGCTGCAACCGGCCGCGAAGCCGGACGGCCGAGATTTTCGGTCATGGCGCCGAGCGCCTTGGCGATCTCGCGGAACGCTTCGCGCTCCGAGGCGGACAGGGTCGAGTCTGCGGCGGGCTGCGATGGGGGCGGGGCCGCGACGGTGGGCTCTTCAACGTGGGCCGACGCTGGGTCGACCATCAGGTCTCCCGTCGTCGCGTCTTCGATTGCCGGTTCGTCGATCTTCGGAGCGCCTACCTCCGATATTTCGATCGACGCCTCGTCCAACATCGGGTCCTGGGCCAATTGCGTAGCCGTCTCCGGCTCCGGGGGAACCGATCCGGCAGGCGCCGGCTCGGCGGGCGCAACCAAGGTTTCCGCTGGTGACGGGTCGGGTGCGGCGGAAATCTCCGCCTCTTCAGGTGGCACCGCGACGGGCGTCGGCGGCTCGATCTGCCGCGGAGAGCGGCGGAGATCGCGCGGACGGGCGGGAGGCTCGACCGCTTCCTGCTCGCGCAGGGCATCCTCGGCGTCGGTCGCCAGCGCCTCGGCGGCGGTGCGCGGACGTTCGACGGCGCGCTCGATCCGCGCGATGCCATAGCCGCGGAACCCTTCGAAGCGGCCTGCCTCCAGCACGCGCAGGCCTGCCATCTCGACCGGAACGCCGAGATCGGCGTTCTCGACCGGCCAGAGGACGGGCGGCGCCGTCCAGGTGTCCTCGGAGCGGAAGCCGGCGGCGACGCCGTCCCCTTCCTCGAGGCCGAGGGCGGCGGCGGCCTCCTCCCAGGTGCGGCCGAGCACCATCGCGCGGCCGGGACCGACCGCGGCGGCGAGCTCGCGCGAAATATGGACGAAGCGACCGTCGGGGCCGGTCTGCCAGACGAAGCGAATGGGGCTGCGCTCGGCCGGCTCGACGGTGGTCCAGTCCGGCGCCTCGGGCGGGGGCGCGGCCGGCGCAACTTCCGGGTCGGGTTCGGGCGCCGCCTCGAATTCCGGCTCATCGGACGTCCCGGCGGTCTCGGCGCGTTCCGCCTCTGCCTCATCGACCTCGGGTCCATCGACCAGCGGGGCCTGCTGCTCCAGCGGCTCGTCGGCCGTCTCGCCACGGACCTCCGCCATGCTCCGCGCGGGCGCGCCGATGGCGACGGCCAGAAGGCCGAATCCGCCCTGGCGCAGCGGCACATGCCGGCAGAGGCAGGTGTGGACCTGGGGACGCGGACCCTGTCCCGGCGCAAGCTGATGCACGCGGATCGGCTCGCGATCAGGCTCGGCAAGGGCGAGAAGCGGCGCGAAGCTGCGCACCAGGGCCGCGTCGGCCGGCGCCGCAGCCGTTTCGGGTGACATCCCGGCACGGGCGGCCGCCGAGGCCCAGAGCAGGCGGTCGCCGCCGCCCGACCAGAGCCAGGCGCTGCCGGCGTCCGGATCCAGCGGGAAGTCGCCCAGCGATGTCACCCAGGCGGCGATGGCGTCGGTCAAGGGAACATGCTTCTCTCTGCAGCCGCGGTAGAGCCGTGGCTTATGCCTAACAGAAGGTGAATATATCCGTTCGATGCCCCGATGTAAGCTGCGGAGGCTTCCGAATCGGAGCGCATGTCGCGTTAGCGTTAATCGGCCGATGGGCCCCAAGCATGGAGGACACAGCATGATCGACCAGTTCAAGGCCCCGAAGTTCGAAGTTCCGACCGAGATGCGCGATCTCGCCAACAAGAGCGTGGAGCAGGCCAAGCGCGCCTTCGACAGCTTCATGGGCGCCACCCAGCAGGCCGCGGGCACCCTCGAGAATTCGGCCCAGACGATGCAGGACAGCGCGAAGTCGGCCTCCCGCCAGATGGTCGAGTTCGCCGAGCAGAACGTGAAGGCGGCCTTCGACCATGCCCAGGCGCTCGTCCAGGCCAAGGGCATCGAGGACGTGATCCGGCTGCAGTCGGACTACATGAAGAACCAGATGAGCGCGCTGCAGAGCCAGATGGGTGCGATGGGCAAGACGGCGCAGAGCATGGGCAAGACCGCCCAGGAGGCCATGGCTCAGGCGACGAAGACGAAGGGCTGAGCGTCGGGAGGCACGGCCGGAAGCGGCTTGGCGGATGGGGCCTTGCGCCCTATCTCGCCCGGCCAGTCCCGAAAGGTCTCCGAGCCGCATGTCCGCCCTCGATCTGGCGATCGCCAATCTGCTGTCGCCAATGGTGCTGTTCTTCGCGCTGGGGCTCGGCGCGTCGCTGGCGCGATCGGACCTCTCGGTGCCGGAGGCGGTCGCCAAGCTGCTTGCCCTCTACCTGATGATGGCGATCGGCTTCAAAGGCGGCGCCGCCGTCGCGAAGAGCGGCATCGACCTGCAACTCGTCGCCGTGATGGTGGCGGGCATGGCGCTGTCCGGCATCCTCCCCTTCATCGGCTTCGTCCTGCTGCGCGCGACCACGCAGCTCTCGATCGTCGACGCGGCGGCCGTCGCCGCCCATTACGGCTCGATCTCGATCGTCACCTTCGTCGCCGCGACGCAGGCGCTCACCACGCTCGGCATTGCCTACGAAGGCTATCTGGTCGCCGTCGCGGCCGTGATGGAGACGCCGGCGATCCTCACCGCGCTGATGCTGGCACGTAAGGGGCGGGCTGCCGCGGGCCAGGGCCAGCACGAGCAGGGGACATCGGCGCTCCTGCGCGAGATCGGCCTCAACGGCTCCGTCGTGATGCTGGTCGGCTCCTTCGCCATCGGCTGGATCACCGGAGACAGGGGCATGAAGGCCGTCGCGCCCTTCGTGAACGATCTCTTCTTCGGCATGATCTGCCTCTTCCTGCTGGACATGGGCCTCATCGCCGGCCGCGGCATGCGCGACGGGCTGAAGGCGCTCTCCTGGCCGGCCATCGGGTTCGGCCTCTACATGCCGCTGATATCGGCATCGCTGGCGGGCCTGTTCGGATTGGTGCTGGGCCTGTCCATCGGCGGCACGGCGTTGCTGATCACGCTCGCGGCCTCGGCCTCCTACATCGCGGTGCCGGCGGCGATGCGGCTCGCGCTGCCGGAGGCGAAGCCGTCAATCTATCTCACGCTGTCGCTCGGCGTGACCTTCCCGTTCAACCTGACGCTCGGCATCCCGCTCTATGTCTGGCTCGCGTCGCTGGTGAAAGGCTGATCCGACCGATGAAGACCTATCCCAAGAAACGCATCGCCATCGTCATCGAGCAGCCGGCGCTGAACCGCGTGCTCGACAAGCTCGACAGCCTAGCGGTCAGTGGCTACACGGTCTATCCCGTGATCGCGGGGCGCGGGCGCGAGGGCTCCTGGCGCGCGGACGGCATGGTGTCGGACTTCGGCCGGATGGTGAGCGTGGTCTGCGTCTGCGATCCGTCGAAGGTCGAGGCGATCGTCGAGCCGATCTTCGCCATCGTGTCGCGGCAGGTCGGCATCATCACGATCCAGGATTGCGAGGTCATCCGTTCGGACCATTTCTGACGGGGTGCATTCCTGCGGGAAAAGCCATAGAAGGGCCGTGGATTACGACGCGAGCGGCCCATGGCATCGACATTTCCCGAGCAACTGACCAGCGGCTACCGCGCCTTCCTGGAGGAGCGGCTGCCGAAGGAGCAGACGCGGTTCGAGGAGCTGGCGCAGGCCGGCCAGCAGCCCGAGGTGATGATCGTGGGCTGCTGCGACAGCCGCGTCTCGCCGGAGGTCATCTTCAATGCGCGCCCCGGCGAAATGTTCGTGGTACGCAACGTCGCCAACCTCGTGCCGCCCTTCGCGCCCGATGGCGAGTGGCACGGCACCTCGGCCGCGCTCGAATATGCGGTTCAGGCGCTGAAGGTGAAGCATATCGTCGTGATGGGCCACGGGAGCTGCGGCGGCATCCGCGCCTTCGCCGACGACCAGCAGGGGCCGCTCTCGCCGGGCGACTTCATCGGCAAGTGGATCCGCCTGCTCAACCCGGCCGCCGAGCGCACGGGCGGGCGCGGCATGGGCGAGTCGCTCAATGACTTCGTCGAGCGCATGGCGCTGGAGAGCGTGAAGAACTCGCTCGCCAACCTGCGCACCTTTCCCTGCGTGCAGATCCTCGAGCAGAAGGGGCGGCTGCAGCTGCATGGCGCCTATTTCGCGGTGGCGACCGGTCTTCTCATGCTGCTCGACCCCGATTCCGGTCAGTTCCGGCCCGCGGTCGCGCAGATGCCGCGCCGCGTGCAGACGATCCGCTGCTCGGAGGCGCCCGACGCGGCGTGACCCGCCGGGACCTCGGGCGTTCCCTGCGGCGCCCGCGCCGTTGGCGATCGGTCGGCATCGTGCTAGGCGGCTGCCCAACCCGATCACCGGAGCCTTCTCCATGTCCGCCAGCCGCGCGCCGCTCTCGAACAGCTTCTTCTCCACCGCCCTCGCCGACCGCGATCCGGAGATCGCCGAGGCCGTCGGCCTCGAGCTCGGCCGCCAGCGCGACGAGATCGAGCTGATCGCGTCCGAGAACATCGTGTCGCGCGCCGTGCTTGAGGCGCAGGGCTCGGTGCTGACCAACAAATATGCGGAAGGCTATCCCGGCCGGCGCTATTACGGCGGCTGCCAATTCGTGGACATCGCCGAGAAGCTCGCGATCGAGCGCGCCTGCCGCCTCTTCGACTGCCGCTTCGCCAATGTGCAGCCGAACTCCGGCAGCCAGGCCAACCAGGCCGTGTTCATGGCGCTGACACAGCCCGGCGACACGTTCATGGGCCTCGATCTCGCCGCCGGCGGGCACCTAACCCACGGCGCGGCGCCGAACATGAGCGGCAAGTGGTTCAAGCCGGTGCATTACACCGTGCGCCAGTCGGACCAGATCATCGACATGGCGGAGGTGCGCCGCATCGCGCTCGAGGCGAAGCCGAAGGTGATCATCGCCGGCGGCTCGGCCTACAGCCGCATCTGGGATTTCACGGCCTTCCGCGCCATCGCGGATGAGGTCGGGGCCTATTTCATGGTGGACATGGCGCACTTCGCCGGCCTCGTGGCGGGCGGCGCGCATCCCTCGCCCTTCCCGCATGCCCATGTCGTCACCACGACGACGCACAAGACGCTCCGCGGCCCCCGCGGCGGCATGATCCTGACGAACGAGGAGGATCTCGCCAAGAAGTTCAACTCGGCGATCTTCCCCGGCCTGCAGGGCGGTCCGCTCATGCATGTCATCGCCGCGAAGGCCGTCGCTTTCGGCGAGGCGCTGACGCCGGAGTTCAAGCTCTATGCCAAGGCCGTGGTCGAGAATGCCAAGGCGCTGGCCGAGACGCTGCGCGCGGCAGGGTTCGCCATCGTCGCGGGCGGAACGGACAACCATCTGATGCTGGTCGACCTCCGGCCGAAGGGCCTCAACGGCAAGGCGGCTGAGATTGCGCTTGGCCGCGCCCACATCACCTGCAACAAGAACGGCGTGCCCTTCGATACGGAGAAGCCGACGATCACGTCGGGCATCCGCCTCGGCTCGCCCGCGGCGACCTCGCGCGGCTTCGGCGTGGCCGAGTTCAAGAAGGTCGGAGAGTTGATCACCGAGGTGTTGGACGGGCTCGCGAAGAACGGCGAGGCCGGCAACGCCTCCGTCGAGTCGGCGGTGAAGGAGAAGGTCCACGTGCTGACGCGGCGCTTCCCCATCTACTGAGCGGCGGGACGCCCCATGCTGCTCGGCTGCATCGCTGACGATTTCACCGGCGCGTCCGATCTCGCCAACACGCTGGCGAAGGGCGGCATGGCGACCACGCAGTTCGTCGGCGTTCCCGATGGCCAGGCGGACGCGGCCTGCGAGGCGGGCGTCGTGGCGCTGAAGAGCCGGACGATCCCCGTTGGCGAGGCGATCGCCCAGTCGCTGCAGGCGCTGAAGTGGCTCTTGGCGCAGGGCTGCCGGCAGATCCTGTTCAAGTACTGCTCGACTTTCGACTCGACGCCCGAGGGCAACATAGGCCCCGTGGCCGAGGCGCTGCTCGATAGGCTCGGTGGCATGGCGGTGGTCTGCCCCGTCTTCCCGGCAACGGGGCGCACGCTCTTCAACGGCCATCTTTTCGTCGGCGACAGGCTGCTGTCCGAGACGGGCATGCGGGACCATCCGCTGACGCCGATGACCGACCCCGACATCCGCCGCTGGCTCAGGCGCCAGACAAAGGGCGAGGTCGGCCTCGTGCCCTATGGGATCGTGCGCGGCGGCGCTGACGCCATCCGCGCGGCGCTGGCGGCGGAGGAGGCGGCGGGCCGACGTCTCGTCGTAACGGACGCCGTCGCGGACGCGGATCTCGTGGCGATCGGCGAGGCCATCGCCGACCACAGGCTCGTCACCGGCGGCTCGGGCATCGCGCTCGGGCTCCCCGCGAACTTCCGCAAGGCCGGCCTGCTCTCGGGCCGCGGCACCACCTTCACGGGATCCAAGGGGGCCGTGGTGGCGCTCTCGGGCTCTTGCTCGCAGCAGTCGCTGAAGCAGGTCGAGCATTTCAAGGCGAGCCATCCTGCGCTCGCCATTGCGCCCGATGCGGTGATGTCGGGCGCGATCGACGCCGCCAAGGCCTTCGACTGGGCGATGGAGCAGCTCGATTCCTATCCGATGATCTACAGCTCGGCCGCCCCCGACGCGGTGAAGGCGGCGCAGGCGCAGCATGGCCGCGAGGCCGTCGCCGGGCGGATCGAGCATCTGTTCGCGGACCTCGCGACGAAGCTCGCGGCGGCCGGCGTCACGCGCATCGTGGTGGGCGGCGGCGAGACCTCCGGCGCCGTGGCGACGGCGCTCGGCGGCAAGGCCTTCGCCATCGGGCCGGAGATTGATCCGGGCGTGCCGGCGCTCGCGGTCGAGGGATCGCCCGTGCGCCTTGCGCTGAAGTCCGGCAACTTCGGCGCGGTCGATTTCTACGAGAAGGCGGCGAAGGTGCTCGCGGGCGAAGCGTCGTGAGCGAGGAGCGCATCCGCGCCGATATCGTGCGGCTCGCGAAGTCGCTGTTCGACCGGGGCCTGACGCCGGGTTCCTCGGGCAACATCTCGGTCCGGCTCGACGACGGCTTCCTCTGCACGCCGACCAACAGCTGCCTCGGCTTTCTCGAGGAGGGACGGCTGTCTCGGCTCGATGCCGGGGGGCGGCATGTCGCTGGTGACCCGCCGACCAAGGAGCTCCCGCTGCATTTCGGCTTCTACGAGGCGCGGCCGACGGCGCGGGCCGTGGTGCATCTGCACTCGACCTACGCGACGCTTCTCTCCTGCCTCGCGGACACCGACCCAAGTGACGCGATCCCGCCGATCACGCCTTATGTCGTGATGCGCGTGGGGCGCGTGCCGGTGGTGCCCTACACCAAGCCCGGCGACGCCAGCGTGAAGCCGCTGATCCTCGACAAGGCTCCGCAGCATCCGGCCGTGCTCCTCGGCAACCACGGCCCGGTGCTGGCCGGCGTCTCGCTGGAGGCGGCGGTCTACGCCATCGAGGAGCTGGAGGAGACGGCGAAGCTCGTCGTGCTTTCGCGCGGACTGCCGGTGCGCCGGCTGGATGCGGCGCAGGTGGCGGATCTGGAGCGGAGCTTCACGCTGCGCTGAAGCACGCACTTCGGCGCTGCGGCTCCCGAGCCATCCTCAGGCCAGCGGCTTGCTGTAGCGTCGGATCGCGTCGGCGGTCGGCGTCGAGCCGGCGCCGGGCACCTGAGGCGTGAGGAAAACGCCGTCGCGCACATTCGCCGGCTCGACGAAGGCGTCCTTGATCCAGGGGATGTATTCGAGGATCGCGACGGACGGGTGCGCGTGGGCAAGATGCACATGCACCTGGCTCATGTCTCCCGCGTGAGGAGCGGTTGGCAGGCGCTTGCCGTGGGCGAGATCCATGACCTGCAGCGTCTCGGTGATGCCAGCGAGGCGCGTCACGTCGGGTTGCACCCAGTGCAGCGCACCAGCGTCGAGGAAGGCGTTGAAGGCGTCGAACGTGTAGAGCTGTTCGCCGAGCGCAACGGGGATCGAGGTGGCGCGGGCGAGCTTCGCATGGCTCGCGATGTCGTCGTACCAGAGCGGCTCCTCGAACCAGAAGATGTCGAGCGGTTCGGCCGCGCGGCAGAATCGCAGGCAGGTCGGCAGGTCCCATTTGCCGTTGCCATCGATCGCCATCGTGATCTCCGGCCCGATGGCGCGGCGGATCGCCTCCAGCCGGCGCACATCGGTCATCGGGTCGGCATGGCCAACCTTCACCTTGATGCGGCGGAAGCCGTCAACCTCGATCGCGTGCTTTGCGCCGGCGATGATCTCCTCGACCGACAGAGACAGCCAGCCGATGTCGGTGTTGTAGGCCTCGACGCGCGGATGGGTGAGGCCGCCCAGCAGATGCCAGAGCGGCACGCCCGCCGCCTTGGCGCGGATGTCCCAGAGGGCGACGTCGACCGCCGCGAGCGCGAGATGGGTGATGCCGGCGCGTCCGACCCACTGCAGCGCGGGGCTGCGGGCAAGCTTCAGCCAGAGCTTCTGCGTCTCGCGCGCGTCCTCGCCGATCAGAAGCTCCGCGTAGCAGTCCCGGATGCAGGCGGTGACCAGCCGGTCGGACGGAAGATGCGCGTGCGTGCCCGTGTAGCCGAAGCCCTCGACGCCGCCGTCGGTGACGATGCGGCAGCCGACGACGCCCCAGTGCGTGACCGTGTGGGTGGAGTCCCGGATCGAGCCGCCCGTGACCGGGATGTGCAGGATGAGCGGTTCGATTGAAGTGATGCGCATGATGTCCGTCGTGCCCCCGCCCGTGAAAGGGCCGCCAGCAGGGTCTCGACGTCGCCAGCCGGACGACGATCGCCGGGTGTTGTCGCCTCGGGCCCCCTGCGGCGAAAGTGCTATGGGGAGACAATTGATGTCAACGCAATGCTATCGCCGCCGGGCCTCGTTTACTCGGCCTTAACCTACAACCTGCAGTAGTAATGTACAACCAAGAGATACTGATGTCCGCAGCGCTTGCCCTTGTGCCGCCGCCAGCCCAGCCCGCCATGAGCGAGGGTGACAGGCAGACCATGTGCTCCCGTCTGTTCCAGACGACGATGCGCATTTCGCTCGGCCTGACCGAGGCCAGCGGCAATCTCGCCGATGCCTCCGACGTCCTCGCCAGCCAGACCGAGACGATCCACGAGGTCGTGGCCGCGACGCAGCAGATGTCCGTCGCCAACAAGCATGTCGCCGACAAGCTCAAGTCGGTGGGCGCCAAGGCGCACGAGATCGGCCACGGCGTGGCCGACGCCACCGGCCGGATCGCCGAGGACATGGGCGCGGCGCGCGCCAACGTCGGTCGCCTCGCGCAGGCCGCCGGCGAGATCGACGTGCATGTGCTCGCCGCGGCAGCGCAGGTGGACGATCTCCGCAAATCCTCCCACGGGATCATGAACATCGCCCGCGAGATCCAGCTCCTCGCGGTGAACGCCGGCGTCGAGGCCGCGCGCCATGGCGCCTCGGGCCGCGGCTTCGCCGTGATTGCGGAGGCGGTCAAGAAGCTGGCGGACCAGACCCGCGCCGCCACCGACATGACCGAGAAGCATCTGGTCAAGCTCGCCGCGACGATGGAGCGGCTGCAGGCGCAGGGACAGCTCAATCTCGAATCGGCCCGCAACGCCGACGCCGAGATGGAGCGCGCGGAGGACCGGGTGCGCGAGCTCCTGGGCGGCCGCGAGGCGCTGGTCTCCGTGGTCGAGGAGCTGGAGCAGAGCGTGCCGCACGTCCAGGCCAATGCTGAGGCCTGCCGCTCGGTCCTCGGCAGCTTGCGCGCGGGTTCCGGCCGGATCGACCAGGCGAGCGGCGACATCGGCTCGGCGGTTGAGCAGTTCCGGCGGCTCGTCGGCCTCTCGGAGGACATGAGCGGCGTGCTGATGGCCTCCTCGGGCGATCTGCCCGTCTCGGGCCTCGCCAATGCATGCATGGCGACGGCGCAGCGCATCTCCGCGATCTTCGAAGGCGCGATCCGCGCCGGCCGCATCAGGACGGATCAGCTGTTCGACGAGCAATATCGCCCGATCCCGGGCAGCAATCCGCAGCAGTTCATGACGGCCTTCACCGCCTTCACCGACCAGGAGCTGCCCGAAATCCAGGAGGCGCTGCTCGCCTCGGACCGGCGGATCGCCTTCTGCGCGGCGGCCGACCGTAACGGCTACCTGCCGACCCACAACAAGCGCTTCTCACAGCCCCAGGGCTCGGACCCGGTCTGGAACGCCCAGAACGCGCGCAACCGCCGTATCTTCGACGATCGCACCGGCATCACCTCGGTCCGCAACCGCAAGCCCGTGCTGCTGCAGACCTACCGCCGCGACATGGGCGGCGGCGTCTTCGCGATCATGAATGAACTGGCCGCTCCGATCACCGTCTCCGGGCGTCACTGGGGCGGCTTCCGTATCGGCTTCAAGCTCTGAGGCGGACGATGGCCGACCGTCCGACAGCAATTGAATTCAACCTTTTTCGAACGGAGTACGTTTGATGCGGATACTGGCGATCGACGACACGAAGAGCTTGCGGGATCTTCTGGTGGCGACGTTGCGTGGTGCGGGCCACGAGGTGTACGAGGCGGCGGACGGGCGGGAGGGCCTGGCGCAGCTGGAGGCGCATGGTCCCGAGGCTGTGATCTCGGACCTCAACATGCCGCACTGCGACGGGATCGAGTTCACCCGCGAGGCGCGCCGGCGGCCGCAGGGCTCGGGCATCCCGATCATCATCCTGACGACGGAGAGCGATCCGGCGATCAAGGCGCAGGGCCGCAAGGCGGGGGCGACGGCCTGGATGGTCAAGCCGTTCGACCCGCCGACGCTGCTCGGCCTGCTCGACC